>Ga0206877_10339_pt1 | contig 10424 bp, 9 predicted proteins | sample Alteio_BWOrgCont_7_FD_152623 | JGI IMG/M metagenome (GOLD analysis project Ga0206877, IMG submission 152623) | Enriched cells from forest soil in Barre Woods Harvard Forest LTER site, Petersham, Massachusetts, United States -... | ecosystem: Environmental > Terrestrial > Soil > Temperate forest > O...
CGTTTGGGGACAAGCGTGGATTTACGGTGGTGCGATCGGTTTCCGCGAAGCAGCGGCCGCGACGTTAGCTAGCTTCGTCGCGCTCGAGCAGGGCGCGGGTCTCGGAGAGCGAGAGCAGACCGCCATCGACTTCAAACTCGAACTCGCCGGCGTTGTCCGGCACGGGGATAATGTGCCCTACAGTGTGGCCTTTGCGGCGGAGGGCCTGGACGATGAGATCAGTATCAATAAAGTGCTTCATGGGTCGGCGGAATCCTTTCAGCGGGCGCAATGAAGTACGTGCGACTTGAGAGAGAATCCTAACCTAAGCTATGCCGTTGAGGCGAGAGGGAATCAGAATTTTGCGTAAGCCGTGTTGAAGGCCGGGCGGGGTTGGGCGTGAATGTAGGCAGAGACATCCCAGGCTTGCTGCGGGGTGAGGATGCCCATGCGGTTCTGCGGCATGTTGTGCTGCACGAAGGCGGCCATTTTTGGGATGCCGTTCATGCCGGCGCCATCGTTAAATGCATTAGGGCCCCATAGCGGCGGGAACATGGGCAGCGAACCTTCGCCGTGCTGACCGTGGCATCCGGCGCACTGGCTGGCATAGATTTGCTGGCCGTGAACCGGGTCAGGCTGCAGGGTGGGTAGCGAGACCAGGCCGCGGCCCACGAACTGCTGACGGTTGGGCTCAGGGGTGGAGAGCCAGTTGATGTAGTCGACGAGCGACTTCATCTGCTCGCCGTCGTAGTCGATTGGCGTACCGTTCTCGCTGCGCACGAAGCACTCCTGAATGCGGTCTTTGAGAGTGATGACGCGTCCGGCGCGTTGATTGAACTGCGGGAAGGTTGCCGGGACAGCAACAACCGGAGATGCGAAGGGCTGCATTCCACCTTCGGCGTGGCAATCGGCGCACTTGATTTTGGCAGTGGCGTGGTCAGGTGCGTAGAGAGGAGTTTCGTTGAAGATGAGTCGACCGCGCCGAATGCTCTCGCCGAGCGGGCCGCGGGGGATGGAGCTATCACGTGGCGGGGTCCACGCCATCCCAGCGTGGGTGGGGATTTCGCTGCGGTCGAACTTTAGATCCCGGACAGCGAGGCCAGCGAGGATGGAAGATCCGTAAACAACGGCTGTGAAGGCGGCGATGGCTCCGAGCACGACCTTCACGCTCATCTCGCAACCCTCGGCGCTGTGTGTTGTACGTATTTGCAGGTGAAGGTTTTTGACCGGCGCATCGATCCCGCCTCAAACCGTGATGTAGGTGTAGTGGCCCTCGGACTGTAGAAGCGTGATGGCCGCGACCATCGCCGGGACGATGAGAACGCCAGGATTAGTATGCGCCTGCAGATCCTGAACGATCTCCTCTGCCGGCTGTTTGAGCGAGAACTGTTCGATCATTTCGCGTACCTGCGCCTGGGTGGAATTGTGGCAGCTGAGGAATTTGACGCCGCGGGAGTTCAAGGCTTCAATGCTGAAGTCCTGATAGAGCGACGAGCGCACTTCGGGGTCGGTTGAGGTGACGGGCTTCTTAGCGAAGAAGGGATTGCGTACGGCAGGCTTGCCGGTGGACGGATCGTTGACTTTCACATACTCGCCGAGGCGGTACTTGGCCCACATGGAGTCGTCGAAATTCAGCATGTTGGTGGGGCCATGAGCTGCAATCACAATCTTTATCTGGTCGACCGGGATCTCGAAGCCGAAGTGAAGGCCGTTCAGAGAATTCTTGGTGGCGCCTAGAAACCCACCGTCGTTGATGGCGTGAACGTCAAAGACTTGTTTGACGCGGGCCTGCTGCTTGAGCAGGGAATTGAATTCGGCAAACTTCCAGTCGTTGTGCTGATAGATGAGCTGTCCTTGTGCGGGAATGGCGGCTGCGCCGATTGCGCCAATCGCGGCGACTCCGGACCCAACAAATGACCTGCGCGAGATTTGCATTTGCACCTCTGAAAGAGACGTCGATATTAAGACAAAGTAGTGGCCCGGGCAGGAGTCCAACCTGCGACCTTCGCGTTAGGAGTGCGCTGCTCTATGCAACTGAGCTACCGGGCCATGTATAGCTAGTGTAGCCGCAGTGGGTTTGGCAATGTGCAATCCCGCTCATGACGATGCGACTGTCATGAATGGGTCCCAGAATTATTGGCAGATTATGAGGAGAGATTTAGCCGCGGCGGCTGTCACAACCGTTTTGGAAGACAATGGCGCGTGCCCATTCCTGCATGGTGGCGAACGCTACGCAGCTCATGCCAGTGTCAGAGTTGACGCGCCAGGTGATGTCTCCCTGGCGATACCACATATATTTACCGGTGCCACCGAAGGCCACATGGTTAGGCGGGTTGGGTGGAATGGTGTCACTAGCAGGTGGCGGAGCGCCGGGGCCGAGGACAGGCGTGCGTTGCGGGAGGCCGCCGGGAGCGCTGAGTGGACTGGGGGCTGGGGTGGGTGTAGAGCTCATGGGCGTGCCCATGGTGGGCGAAGATGTGGGAGCGGGCGTGTTCTGGGTGGTCCCGGTTGAGCCAACGGGCACGGTGTTGATGGTGCCGGGGTCATCGCTGCGAGATGGAGTGGGATGAATGTCGGTGTTGCCGTCGAGGTCCGTGGTGGTGCCGCTGTTCATCGCGGTCTGATCGCTGGAGGAGGCTGGGTTGTGTTCGACGATGGCGCCATCGCCGAAGACATTGCCACGGTTATGGTTCCAAACAACGTATCCCACAATGAGTACCAGGGCGACGAGAAGCGCGATGATAAAAATTCTTCTCACGACTTTGTATATCTCTCCTGTGTGGCGACGAGCGTGATTCAGATTTGCTGGAAGCCTTATGAATCCAGCGGAAATCCACGAACGAAACCAGACTAACGAGGCGCGGAGCAGGGCGCAATGGAAGATGTAAGCGGAATGGCCGTTAGTATCGAGTAAACAAAGAACCAAGAGAGTAACTGGAAGAGCGCCAGGAGTTTGGCGGATGGCGCGGCGTGGCCGAAAAGGCGGCTCGGGTTTCCGCAAGGTATCATCGGAGGGTGCCGAAATACTCCATTGTCGTGCCGTTCCATAACGAAGAAGACAACGTAACCAAGCTCTACGACCGCGTGAAAGAGACGATGGAACACGTGGGCTCGAGCTTTGAGATGGTCTTTGTCGACGACGGCTCACGCGACCGGACGTATCGGCTGCTGGAAGAGATCGCGGCGGTGGACTCACGGGTACTACTGATTAAGCTGCGCAGAAATTTTGGGCAGACGTCGGCGCTGGCGGCGGGGTTCGATCATTCGTCCGGCGAATGCATTCTGGCTATGGATGGCGACCTGCAACACGATCCCACGGAGATTCCACAGTTTCTGGCCAAGCTGGAAGAGGGTTATGACGTGGTGAGCGGATGGCGCTCGCAGCGCGGCGACAATATGCTTTTCCGCCGGATTCCATCGCGCGTGGCGAACTGGATGATGGCGCGCATCTCCGGCGTAGACATCCATGATTTCGGGACGACTTACAAAGCATACCGGCGTGAGGTGATCCACAACATTCCGCTGTATGGCGAGATGCACCGCTTTATCCCAGCGCTGGCGAGCTGGTATGGCGCGACGATCTGCGAGATTCCGATTTCGAACCCGGCACGCGAGGCCGGCGCAAGCCACTACGGACTTTCACGGACATTCCGCGTGCTGTTTGACTTGATGACGATCCGGTTTTTGCTGAAGTACATGACGCGGCCGCTGCATTTCTTTGGCGGGCTGGGCTCACTGGGCGTGATTTCCGGCAGCGGCATTGCATTGTGGTTGCTGATCCACAAGCTGCTGCGTGGAGGCGATGTAGCGAGCGAACATGCGCCGTGGTTCATTATTGCGGGCGTATTAATCCTGGCTGGAATTCAGTTTGTCGGCGTGGGGCTGTTGGGCGAACTGCAGGTGCGGCACTTTTTTACGCAGCAGCAACGCCAGCCGTATACGGTTGACCGAATTGTGCGCATGAAGTCGAACGAAGAGAGCATAAGGCAGTAGAGCAGGGGATAGGGGATAGAGAATAGCGAGGTTTTTGTGCGAGCGATACAGATCAGCAAAACTGGTGGACCGGATGTTTTAGAACTTGTGGAGTTGCCGACTCCAAAGCCGGCGGCGGGGCAGGTGCTGGTGAAGGTTGCTGCCAGCGGCGTGAATTTTATTGATACGTATTTACGCGAAGGACGATACCCCGCGGCGCTCCCGTTTATTCCCGGGCAGGAAGCGGCAGGCACAGTGGTTGAGCTGGGCGAAGGCGTGAGCGGATTCGCGGTGGGCGATCACGTGGCGTGGACTGGTGTGCGCGGGACGTATGCAGAGATGGTTTGCGCTCCTGTAGCAGAGCTACTGCATGTTCCTGCCGCATTGAAACTGGAAGACGCAGCCGCGGTGTTGACGCAAGGTTTGACTGCGCACTACCTGGCATATGACACGTACTCAATCCAGCAGGAGGACACGGTGCTGGTGCATGCGGGAGCGGGCGGCGTTGGGTTGTTGCTGACTCAGATTGCCAAAATGCGTGGTGCGCGAGTGATCACAACGGTTTCAACGGATGAGAAGGCTGCGCTGTCGCGTGAGGCCGGCGCCGACCATGTGATTTTGTATACGCGCGAGAATTTTGCGGAAGCGGTGATGAAGTTTACGGGCGGTGTGGGGCTGCCGGTGGTGTATGACTCGGTGGGCAAGACGACGTTTGAGGATTCGCTAAAGTGTTTACGGCCGCGTGGATTGATGGCGCTCTTTGGAGCGTCGAGTGGCGCTGTGCCGCCGATGGATCCGATTCGTTTGATGACGGGGTCGCTTTATCTGACTCGGCCGACCCTGAAGGACTACGTATCGCCACGCGCAGAGCTGGAGCGTCGAGCGGCGGATGTTTTTGGCTGGGTTGCGAGTGGCAAGCTGAAGGTGCGCGTGGGCGACAGGCTCAAGCTGGAAGATGCGGCACAGGCTCATCGCGATCTTGAAGGGCGCAAGACGACTGGAAAAGTTCTGCTGGTGATGTAGAAGGATTGCGATGAATCTGAAGCCTCTGCTGATTGCCGGATTGCTGGCCGCCTGTGCACTCGATGCGTGCGCGCAGGCAGCGGCTCCGCGAGCTGTGCTGGTGGAGCTATTTACTTCTGAAGGATGCTCGAGCTGTCCTCCGGCGGATACTCTGCTGAAACAGATGGACGGCAAATTGACCGCATCCGGGCAAACAATTATTGCGCTCAGCGAGCACGTGACGTACTGGAACCAGGACGGCTGGATCGATCCTTTCTCGCAATTGGCTTTTACTGCGCGACAGAAGAGCTACGGAGAGCGCTTCAAGCTGGATGATGTGTACACGCCGCAGATGGTGATTAACGGAGACCAGCAGCTGACCGGCGGCAATGGGCTGGCGGTTGAGAAAGCGCTGGCAGCGGAGACCGCGGCGCCAATAGTGAGCCTCAGAATTTTGGATGTCGCGTCCGAGGGAACCATGCTTAGCATCAAGTTCGCCGTGGTTGGGGACCTTCCCAAGCAGGGAGCCGATGTGGTGGCCGCAGTTGCTGAAAACCAGGTGACATCGAACGTAGGCCGTGGAGAAAACAGCGGACGAACATTGACACATGTTTCGGTGGTGCGAACGCTCACCAAAGTGGCGACGCTCAAGGCTGCTGCAACGCAGACGGTAAAGATCTCACTGGGCAAGACCACGGCGGGAGCGCCACGACACCTGGTGGTTTTTGCGCAGACCGCAGGTCTGGGCAAAGTGCTAGCGGTTGCGATGTTGCCGCTTTAGGTTGTGGATTTTTCTTCCGCCGAGGCCTTACACTAAGGGCCACACGCAGCTTTTGCGACGCAGCCTCAGCGGGCGTTGCTCTCCTTCAACCGCTACCGCATGGAGATGTTCGGGAAGCGCGGTGAAATTCCGCCACTGCCCCGCAACTGTGATGCGCGCACCGCATTCGTCCAACGAATGCAGGTGAAGACGGCCCAGGAACTCCCACTGATTTCTGTCGGGAAGGGAAGTTCCACAAGCACTACGGCCGGCTTTGAAATCGCGCCAGTCAGGAGACCGGTTTCTTTGCGTTGAGCCTGCCACGCTTCCGACGGGGAAGCGAGGAGACATCGCTATGCAATTCTCGATGAGCCGCATTGCGGCCGTACTTTCTTTGCGCGGGCGTTCTGCCCGGTGCAGCGCCCACAGTGTTATCCCACCTTTTGCTTATTTTTTTATACTCATTTTTTTCGCCGCATGTGCTCATGCGGTGGTGGTGCGTGGCCACGTAACGGATGCAACGGGTAAGCCGCTCGCCGGCGCTCGCGTGCAGCTGGTGCAGGCCGGCAGCGTTGTGGCTGTGGTCTATGCCGACGACAAGGGCCACTATGAGATTCGCTACTCAGAAGCCGGGCGGTTCACGCTGCTGGGGTCAGAGATGAGCTATCTGCCGGCGATTGGCGAAGACTTTTACGGCGGCGCAACGGATGTGATTGATCGCGACGTGGTGCTGGCGAAGGACACCGTGCGCCAGGAAATTACTGTGACAGCGACGGGTATTCCAACGCCGGTGCCCCAGTTGACGGCACCCATAGCGGACATTGCCGGCGAGTTGCTGGGGACACGGCTAGGTGTTGTCGACGAGATGCGGCAGCAGCCGGGTGTGTTCATGGCGCAGAGCGGGGGCACGGGAAATGTGACCAGCCTGTTCCTGCGGGGCGGAAACTCCACCGCCAACCTAGTGCTGGTCGATGGCGTGCCCGCAGGGGATGTGGGCGGCGTGTTCGACTTTGGCACGGTGAGCTCGACGGCGATCTCGCAGATCGAGGTGTTGCGCGGACCGGACTCGGCGATGTACGGCACCGACGCTGGTGCGGGGGTGATTTCGATCACTACGCCGCGAGGCATTTCGCTGAAGCCGCAGGTGAATTATTCCGGTGAAGCTGGAACGCTACATACGTGGCGCAATGAGGTGTCAGCAGGCGGAACGCTGCGGCCGCTGGATTACTACGGCGCGTTCTCGCGGCTGGATGCGTCCAACGCAGTGCCGTTGGACCGCTACCACTCGACGACTGCCGCGATGAATGTGGGCTACAACATCAACGGCAATACGCAGGCGCGGGTTACGGTACACAATGGCGATTCGGTGGAAGGAGTTCCGGGGCCCTGGGACTTTGACGGTGTATCGCAGAACAATCGGCAGGGCGACCAGGATCTGTATTCCGGAGTGACTCTGGAAAATCGCTACAAGGGCGATTGGCACAATCTTGTGCGCTATGGCCTGGTACGCAAGCGCGAACAGGAAAACGAATTCAGCAGCCCAGCGCTGGGGCAAGTAGTTGTGATTCGTGGAGCGAATGGATACACGACGACGGGGCAGAACCAGCTCTATACCGGCAATAACTACGATCAGGCCAGCAATCGCGATCAACTTTATTACCAGAGCGATTACAGCTCTTCTAAACACTTGATCGTGCTATTCGGATTCCGCTACGACAATGAGCGTGGTGTCTTCAATGACTACGATCCTGCGTTCGCGTATGTCTCGCACCAGCATGTGCAGCGCACGAACTTCGAATACAACCTGCAGTTGCAGGGATCGTTCTTCGACCGGCTGTATTATTCGGCGGGCGGAGCGATCGAGAAAAACCATCTCTATGGGATTGCCGGTACACCGCGGCTGGGGCTGAGCTATATCCCGGTGCGGCCGTCACGCGGATTCTTCCATGGCACACGTTTGCGCGCCAACGCAGCGACCGGCGTGCAGGAGCCAACGCTGTCGCTGGAAGAAAATGGCTTGTATGAGCAGGCAACTGCTGCGCAGAGAGCACAGTACCACCTGGTGCCTCCTGGCGCCGAGCGCTCACGGACTTATGACTTTGGCATTGACCAAAACATCTGGAACCAGACACTGGTGCTGAAGGCGGGATACTTTCACAACGTGTTCGACCATCAACTGGAAGGTGTCAACGGTACAACACTGAATAGTGTGTTCGGCTTCAATGTTCCACAGGTGTACGAGGCTTATATCAACTCGCTGGCCTTCAGGGCGCAGGGCGCGGAGGTTGAAGTTGAGTGGCAGCCGAAGTCGCACATCCTGGTGCGCGGAGGATGGACGAACCTGTCGACACGAGTGGTGCAGTCGTTTACGTCGGATGCTTTGTCGCCTGCGCAGAATACAAATCCGAATTTCCCAAACATCCTTATTGGCAACCTAAGCCCGCTGATTGGTGCGCGGCCATTCCGCAGGCCACCGAACACGGGCTACTTTGCCGCGCAATACACGCGGTCGAAGTTCAGCGTGGCATTCAAGGGCGCGATGGCGAGCCGCAGCGACGACTCGACGTACCTGGGTGGCAATGATGTGAACTTTGGCAACTCGCTGCTGCTGCCGAACCACGATCTGGACTTTGGCTACGTGAAGCTGGATGTTGGTGCAACGTATGCTTTGCCGCATCACCTGACGGTGTTCACGCAGATTGAGAACCTGACGAACGATCAGCACATCGGGCCAATCGGCTATCCTGGGCTTCCGCTGACGGTTCGCGCGGGGCTGAAGCTGAAGCTATTTGGCGACTGACGTTTCTAATGGCTAATTCTCCGGCGTTTGCGGCTGTCGAAGCGCCGGAGAACGGTCATTTGAATGTCACGAATGCGCAACTCCAAGCAACGGGAAGCGTCTAATCCTATGGGGCGAGGGCGTGGCGTCTCCAGAGAGAGGATTATCGCGATGAAGAACCTATGGATTTGCGCCGCCTTGGCGCTCATAACTGTGCCGCTGGCTGCGCAGGAGATTCCTAACGAAGGCCCAGCGCAGACGACCGCGCTGATCAGCGCGACGAGCAAGAACAGCGTGCCGCTCGATGCCAGCCAACTGAAGCTGCAGGTGAATGGGCATGATGCTCCGATCAGCTCGGTAACGCCGGTTGCACCGTCGCGGGCGGAGATTGCCATCCTTATCGACGATGGTCTGCGCGGATCGTTCGGTCTGCAGATCAAGGACCTGCAGACCTTTATCGACCAGCTTCCAGCGGGAACTCCTGTGTTTGTGGGTTACATGCGAGACGGTGGTGTGGCGGCTGCGCAGCCGTTCACGCAGGACCACATGGCGGCGATCCATGCGATTCGTGTTCCGCTATCGGCTCCAGGAATCAGCGCGAGCCCGTACTTCTGCCTGTCAGAGTTTGTGAAGCACTGGCCGAGCAACAACCGTGTGCCGCGGTTCGTGCTGATGCTGACGAATGGCGTGGATCCGTACAACGGAAGCACGTCTATGCTGAACCAGGATTCGCCCTACGTTCAGAGCGCGCAGGACGATGCACAGCGTGCTGGTGTTGCGGTGTATTCCATCTTCTACAACGATGCTGGAATGCGGCGCGGGAACTTCAGTGGACAGAGCTACCTGCAGCAAGTAGCTTCCGCGACCGGCGGACAACTGCTGAGTGGCGGCATGACTACGATTGATCTTGCACCTTACCTGCGCGACTTCAACAAGTTCATTCGCGAAAGCTATACGGTGAACTTCCTGGCGAGTGCAGCGCGCGGACGCGGCAATACGCTGGTTCCGATCAAGGTGAAGACGTCGCAGCAGGGCGTGAAGATCTACGCGCCGGAGAATGTGCATCCGGGAGTGGTGGAGTAGGGCAGAGTGTAGAGCGTAGAGGATAGAGTGTAGAGAAAAGCGAAAGGCCCCGGAGAGATTTCTTCGGGGCCTTCGTTGTAATGTGGAGATGATGCTCGTACCTGAAACCCAGACTTTGGAAATCACACGGAGCAATTGCCATTGATCAATCAGAGGCCCCTTTATCTGCATCTGAGATTTGATGCCCTCTCGGCGCTATTCCCGAAAACATTAGAGGAAGACCTTTATCTATCCCCATTGCTAGTGTCGCTGTGAGCACACTCCGTATCGGTCCCTCTCTGCGTGCTTCGTCGGATATATCACACCATTCGCACGTGCCTGTGTCAGACAGCTTAGCGGGCTCGCCGCAGTTTTCGCAGATATCCACGACTTGTTCAAACGCGCTACCAGACCATTTGAAGGTATTCGTCGCTCCCGTGAAATAAGGTGTGAACGTTCTAGCACCAATGCATAGGTCGAGAATCGGAATGCCCCATTTATCTGCACGTGATTTGCATACCTCTCTGACTTCGTCAGACACCTTTGGCCCAAGGATGAGGTAGCGAAGTGCTTCAGGTTTGACATTACAAAGCAAGATTCCATTGTGGTCTTCCACAGTATCTGGTAGGACAACCATTCGTCTTTCTGCTTCATATTGCCAGTCGATTCTTTTTCGGAAGTAAGCTGCTCGATGCGCGCTGGCAAGGAGCCATATGGTATGACGGCGCTTTCCCGTCATAAATGCGTGCCTGATTGAACCCGAATCAATCGTTGCAGGTCCATCCGTATATTCGATGTCATCAACGAATGCGACAGGCATCTGATTCACTAGATCGTCTTCGTCGAATGAAAGACAGATTCCCGCACAAT
>Ga0206877_10342_pt1 | contig 10405 bp, 7 predicted proteins | sample Alteio_BWOrgCont_7_FD_152623 | JGI IMG/M metagenome (GOLD analysis project Ga0206877, IMG submission 152623) | Enriched cells from forest soil in Barre Woods Harvard Forest LTER site, Petersham, Massachusetts, United States -... | ecosystem: Environmental > Terrestrial > Soil > Temperate forest > O...
ACTGGCTCTATTGTTTAACAGTCCCTAAGCGGGCGCGGTATATGTTTTTTCACAAACTTTTTTGCTGGCGTCGATCTCTTTGGCCCAATAGTCCATGAAGAGTTTTTCCAGATTGAATGGTTGCTCTGAAAACTCTTTATACTTTTTCTCGAGGAATTCTTCCGTTACCTCGGGCCATTCCTGGATGATCAAAACCGGCAATCCAGCGTATAGACAATCTAGGGAGGAGGTTTTGACGATGGGTATGGTTCCTACGTAGAGGCTTTCCCAAAGCCGATGAGTGTCAAGCCCGTTTCCACGCGGGGCCACCTCAAATTTGGACGAGGCGACATCGGCAAGAAATCTCATGAATGGCTTTGCTTCGGGATGATAGCAAGAGGGCATGGAACAAAAATGGTTAAATACGAAGCCTCGCTCTATGGGAAACGTTCCGATGGCAATATTCATATGCACTAGATGCTTCTTGGAATATTTAAATTCTCTGACACTCCAGATCCATTCGGCGCGGCCATGGGGCCAACAGTAGTTGGCGATCCCTATAGGAATGGGGTGGAGTTTTGGGTGGGCATAGCCATCATAGTTTTGGCCAAACCACGCGATGATCTTCGGATCATCGGCAAAATGGCCGTACGGACCTGGCATAGGAGCGTCGGCATTGTGGGTGATCAAGACGTAAGGGTGGGGAATCAGAGGATGGACAGCGTGAAAAAACCGATCGAGGAGGTCCGGTTTGACAAAGATCGAGCTTTGCGGCTTGACGCTTTGGGGATTTAGCGAACTGTCCACCTCATCGAAGACGTAATCGGCGATCGCCCTAAATCCGTCTCCAGAAACAAAAGGAGCTTTCGAAGGTCGGTGCGGCGGGTTGGGAACGGCAAAGGAGAACAATGGGAGGAGCAGACAGAAAATCCAGTTGTTCATTAGACCTCTTGCGTATACCGAAACAACTTGAAGAATCGGGAATTTTGCAAGGAGGGTCTTCAGAATTTTTGTTCGGAGCGAGCGACCATTGCCGAGAGGCAAGGCGCGAGTGAGGACAAAAATTATGAAGGATGAGGCAATTGCAAAACTCCCGACGCAGCCAAAAACCGATTCTTCAAGTTGTTTCGGTATAACTATAAGAGGTCTATTCCATTTCCACGGAGGAATATTTTTTTAAATCTTTGCAATGGATGTGCAAATTGACGATCTTGATTTTTTCGCCATTGTAGATCGCGTAGGGGACTTTCCTCCCTTCGGAGTCTTTGATCCATTCGTAATCGAAAAAAGAGGGGTTAACGACGCACGACTCATTGATGAATCCTGGTTGAATAGATCCATGGATGGGATCGATCCCCCCCAGATATTGTCCCATTGCCGCGGCATCGAAAATGGCATGGAATTCATCGTAATGGTTGGAGTAGAGTTCAGGATAGAATGCCCGATGGCCACGGGGACTGATCAGAGGATGGTCGGCGGCGTAGCAAGGGGCTGTGATCGGTAAATGATCGATATGGACGCCTCTTTCCCGGGTTTTAAATCGGGAGAGCTGCTCCATATCGTTTTGGCTGGGTTGCTGCAGGATGGAATTCAGAAACTGCTCAAGAGGCTCTAAAGTTGCAATGTACATGATGCCAGCAATGCCGCGCTCATCGTGATCGAAAGTGACTCCGAGCTGGTTGGAATAATATTTTTTCAAGAGGGGCAGGAGATCTTTCAAATTTGCATAGAGAAGATTGTCGTTTTCTAAGTGAAGGATATCGCAAAGCTGATATTTTTTCATGAGCTCGAAAAGATAAAAAAACCGCTCTGTCGTATACCGCCAAAATCCTTGATTCCGGCAAATTCTTACATAGAAATCATGATTTTTTTCTCTAGGCAGAGATTCGGATTCAATGCAAATTGCCGGGAGTTTGGGTGCGCTTCGCAATGCCGTCCTCTCTCCAATCAAGTAGATGGGGATATTTGGGTTGAACAGGCGCGCTTGTTCGATCGCATCGGCCGCATAAGAGGGCAATGTTGGTCCGATGTGGACAAATACGATTGCCTGGCTGAAAAGCCATTGAGTAGAGAGAAGAACAAAGGGCAAAAGGGCTTTCATTTTGTTCCGGGATCCGTATTCACACAACCATTTCGCTCGGGGGGTGATTTTTTGGCTTTGAAGGTGCAGGCGATGTTGTTTCGTTTTCTCCAGACTTCAGTGAAGTTGGAGAGAGAATAGGAAACGGGTGTTGAGTTGTCTGTGGGAAAGTAGGGGTCGATGCAGTGTACTCTTTGCGTTTCCGGATCGTAACCGATGACGCAAAGCGCGTGTTCCCGGATGTGCGGCCTTGGACCTCCGATCACTGTTCCCTTGATTCCGACAACGACAGGACATCCTTGGGCAAGATAGGAATAAAGGGCGGCAAAATCGGGGAGCCTTTGGATTTGAACCAGGTAGTTGCCTTCAAGGGCTACGAAGGCTTGGGCGGCGCTTAAATTCCAATGGTCATACGCGTCAAATTCCTGGTCATAACAGAGCGCGGCAAAAGAAACAGGGTCAATTTTTTTCTCTTTATAGAGAGTGTTCACCGCGATGGAAACGGCCGTTGTCAGATAGAGATCCGAATATCGTGCCTGACGGAGGGTGATCAAACTTTGTTTGTCGGGATTTTTGAGGAGAATGGGAGCGAAAGATTCTCTCCCGGAAGAAGAAATAACCGGCTCATTGGTAAAAACCGAGAGAGCGCCGATTGGAAGGGTGGATTGGACGAAAACGATAAATCCGTCGCAATGTCCTGATTTGGGAGCGACAACTCCTCGGTATGTGGAAGCAAAGGAGTCTTCGGGCGCATCCCGAAAGAGGAGCTGACCCCAAGAGCCCCACTGCCCGTAGTATAAGAGAGGAGACCATTGCCCGTTTTGTTTGACCCTGACAAAAAGAAAGTAACCGCCTTGTTCAGGGCGCATGCCATTCCATGTCAAGATGAGTTCATCGAACGGAGCTGTATCGGCAACTTCCCAATAAAAGGAGGATTCGCCGGGGTCGGGAAAAGCCTCGTATATTTTCGAGGAGCCGATCGAGGATACGACAAGAAAGAGACTGTAAAAAAAAAACTTCATGACGTAGGATCGTAAACCGAATGAACGGAATGTTCAATCTTTTTTCCTCCTTGTGCGTGTAGGTTTTTAACTAAGGAATTGTCTAAGAGGTAAAATATGCGGCTTGTTTTTTTCTGTTTAATCCAAATGCTTTTCACTTCGCTATTCACTGAAGAGAAGTTTGTCCCCAAAAAGAAGGTTGTCCCCAAAGAGAAGGTGATCTCTGAGGAGAAATTTGTCCCTGAAGAGAAGTTTGTCATAGGCAATTGCCCTAAAGAAGGTTTCTTTTCCTCGTTTTGCAGCGCACTGAACAATATTATGTGGGCTGAAAAGAACGGCAAAGTCCCTGTCATGCACTGGGATGAAACGTTTTGCCATTATCAAAAAGAGGGATGGAGGGGAAGTCTTCAGCCTTGGGAATATTATTTTGAACCGGTGTCTCGTCTCGCGTATGAGCCGACGGATCCTGTCTATCGCGTCTATGGAGCGCCGGATGATTTCAACATTCCTATGATTTTTCTTCGCGACCAGGAAAAGTTTAATGAATTGCGGAGTGCGGCAAAAAATGCAATCGATAAATACATCAAGGTCAGACCTGAAATTTTGGAAAAAGTGGATTCGTTCTATCAGACCCATATGGCGGGCGCGGTCAATATCGGGATCCATATGCGGGGAACGGACCGGGCGGCAAAGGACAAATGGGTCTTGCCGAATGATATGATCGTGGAGGCGAAAAAATTAGCCGCCGAGATTCCTGGAAAGGTTCAGTTCTTTATTGCGACGGATGAGGAATTCTGTTTGGATTTGGCCAAAAATAGTCTCCAAGGGCTGATCTACTGCGATTCCACAAGGTCACAGGATGGGAAACCAATCCATGTGCCGAGTCCTAAAAGAACGCGATTGGCAGTACTGGGCGAAGAGGTTCTGATCGAGGGGCTACTCCTTGCAAAATGTGATTATGTGCTTCACAGCATGTCTGCCGTCCCTATCGCAGTCATGATGATGAATCCGTCGATCAAAAACGTCTATTTCAATCCTTATACCTATCTCTATAAGAATTGATGAGCTTTTTCCAGTATTCCATGGATAGCTTTTCGAGATTATAAGTCTGGTTTCTCATCTCGATCTCTTTTTGGCGAAGGAAGTCGTCCGTGACTTCTTTCCAATCGTCGAGAATGAGTACAGGAAGGCCTGAATAGAGTTCGTCGAGGGGAGATGTTCGGACGATGGGGATGGTGCCGACATAGAGGCTCTCCCAAAGACGATAGGTATCCCAGGCAATGCCCCGGGGCGCGATTTCAAAAGCGGAAGAGGCGACATCTATTAGGAATCCTTCGTACATTTTTTTTATGGTCCGATAGCAGTAGGGAGCGCCGCAGAGCTGTTTAAAGATGGGCCATCTTTCCGCATAGTTCGTCTGGATGGTTAAAGCCATGTGGAGGAGGTGCTGTTTGGGAGGACGCTTTTCTTGCACATTTTTCAAGTATTTTTGATTGCCGTTCGGCCAATTGAAATTGGCGCATCCCATGGGGATGGGAATGAGTTTGGAGTGGGTTTCTTCGGCGTTTTCACCAAACCAGGCAATGATCTTCGGATCATCTAAATGGGAACGAAAAGGTCCCGGAATCGGATCGTCCGAATTGTGGGTGATGAGGATGTAGCGATTTGGGATCCGGAGATGCATTTCTTCGAAAAACTGTTTCAGATAATCGGTTTTGACGAAAACGGCGTGGCCTTCCATGACCCTTTCCGGAATCAGGGGATCGTCGAGTTCATCGAAAGCGTGATCAGCAAAAGCCCGAAACGCGTCGCCTGTAATCACGAGATCGTCGAAAATAGGCCGATGGGCCGGAGTGGGAACTCCAAAGCAAAGAAAAGGCACAATGATCATGAAGATGATTTTCATTCAAACAGTCTCCTATAGAGGGGTTCGTTTATTTTCGTGCCATAGGGGGTATGGACGATGGCAAAGTCGTGAAGAAGCGATGGGATGATGCTAAAATTGGATTGAGGGCGGATCAGGATGTCGAACTGGAATAAAGAAAAGAAATCTTCAAGGACGTTCCGGTCGTAACGGTTGAATCCTTGGCGGCAGCCAAACTGCGTGGTTGGAAAAGCGGCTTTGAATGATCCGAGGATGAGTTGCGGAACGCGGGCGTCGGTGAAGATATGACAGTAGATGGGTTTGTCTGGCAGGAGCTTCAATACAGCTGCTAGGCCATTTGTGTAAAATTCTAGGGGCGGGAGTTTTTTCGGAAATTTTTGTTTCATGTCATCATGATCGAATCCTCCTCCTTCCCGGAAGTGAATGGCGATATTGATGCTGTTTTCCTGAAGTTTTATCAGTTGGAGGCTGCTTTTGGGGGCGATCAAATCGAGGCATTCGGCGCGGAAATGCTCGTTTTCCCAATCGACGTCGAAATAGAAGTACTCCGCTTTTTCAATTTCATCTTCCGGGAAATAGGGGCAGATGTAAAGATAAGATCTTCTAGAATCGATTCCCTGACCAATATGGCGCCTTGCCCTACCCTGGCTATGGGTATAGGACGCTTCTTTGCCGTCGAGAAATAGTTCGCTGGAGAGGGGGAAGGGTTTATAGAGAACAGGGATTTGATGCGTATAAGAGATCCACTTGGCATGGAGATAGGAGAGGAGATTGTCGCCGAACCGTCCTCCGCTGAATTCATAAGTAACCGCGGAGTCAACACCAAAAAGGGAAGCAGAGATCAGGAGGAAGAGCAGTTTATTAATTAAATCCAACATAGATGCCTTCGGCTATGCATTTCGCAAAAAAAGGAAAAAAATTGCAGAGCGCCTCCTGGAAATTGTACAAAATCGAGGCAAGATGTTATCGAGTAAAGATTTTTTTTGCAAAAACCTAAAAGTGGTATAGTTTTTTTTGCTGGACTTTGTCCATTTATCGGCGCTGCGCGCCTCTGGATATTTGACCTGCAGTAGCGTGAATTTTATGCAGGTGGGTTATTTAACCCACCTAAATAAAATTCATTCGCTGCGGGGCAAATAGCCCAGGCGCCCAGTGGCGAGAAATGGACAAAGTCCAGTTTTAATAGCCAAACAACCTGAAAAATTGGGAAATTGAGGCAAAGCCGAAGCAGTCGAAAACCAATTGTTCAAGTTATTTGGGTATATCAGTAGATTGCGAGAACAGTGAAATATTTTTTTGCATTTCTCTCTATTGCGGGGTTGCTCTACTCGGATGAAGATGTCTATCCTCCTAAGCCGCTCCACAAGGATGAGGAGGTACAATATAATACCGAATATCCGGAAGACGCCTCCCCTTTATCCGTAGAACGGAAGGTTCTTATTGGTCGTGGTAAGGGGTTGATTATTGTCGATGCGGATGAGAAGCTGGATATCAATCAGGCCTCGCTCGATCTCTATCTGGCGAAGGGCGTTGTTTTTTCAGGGATTGATATTCCCGGGAACAGCGAGCGGTTGAGAGAGTGCCTGGCCGATCTAGTCGTAGATCAGCAAATCACGACGGCGACGATCGAAGAGATCAAAAGAGAGATTCATCGCCATTACCAGAGCGAAGGATATCCGTTCGTTCAGGTGTTTTTGCCGCAGCAGGATGTGACCGATAGCGTTTTGCAAATGGTTGTTTTGGAGAGCAGATTAGGGAAAGTAGTGGCTCGGGAGAACCGTTGGTACAAAAGCGCCATGCTGGAAAAGGCGATCTCGGTAAAACCGGATGAGATCATCAATCTCAACTGGATCATGAGGGACTTGAACTTTCTGAATCGGAGTCCCTTCATGCGGGTCGATGCGATCTATACTCCGGGATGCGAGCCTAATACTACGGACATTATATTAAAAGTGAAGGACATTTGCCCTTTCCGGATTTATGGCGGGGTGGATAATGCAGGGCTTGAATCGACCAATCGGGGGCGCGGGTATACTGGGATCGAATATGGAAAGATGTGGGGGTTGAACCACACCTTGAAATTGGGATTCGTCAGTTCGCTCGATTCTTCGAGATTCCGAGGGTACACGGCGGAATATATCGCACTCCTCTCTTGGCATCATATCTTGACGGTATTAGGCGGATATTCTCATGTGCAGCATGTCAAATTGGACTTCCCTTTCATGAAAAACCACGGCAATAGCTACCAGGGATCGGTCCGTTACGCCATTCCGATCAGGCCCATAGGACGGCTCAACCAAGAAGTAAACTTTGGAGCCGATTGGAAGCGGACCAATAACACGATTGAATTCAGCGCGCTGTTCGAAAGGTTCGGAAAGAACGCCAATTTAACCCAGGCTGTAGTTGGGTATTATGCGAATTTGGAGGTGCCGCTATTCAGGCTTGATTGGAGCGCAGACCTTTACTGGTCTCCCGGAAGAATGATCGCCGATCAGACCAATGAAGATTATGACAGCCTGCGGCCCGGAGCGGTAAACAAGTACGTATATGGCGCGGCATCGATCCGCTTATTGCAGTGGATGCCGAAAAATTTTTCGATCTTGTTTTGGCTGAGAGGACAATGGGCCTCCAACAACCTTCTTCCCAGCGAACAGATAGGCATCGGAGGTTTTTCTACGGTCCGAGGCTATGAAGAAAGGCAGCTCAGCACCGATGACGGCTTCATTTTGAATACGGAAATCCGGACGCCCTTTCTTCCTTGCTTCCCTAAGAGCTGGGGGCGCAAGGAATATTCCGAAGGCCTTCAGTTCCTGGTCTTTTTGGATTATGGGTATGGCCGGAACCACACACCGATCCCCGAAGAGGGCAAATCTCAATTTCTTCTCGGGGCAGGACCGGGCGCTCGGTACAATATCGACCCTTGGATTTATGCTCGCATCGATTGGGGCTTCAAATGGCATTCGAGCGATTTATTCGCATTCGGAGGAAGCATGATCCATTTTGGGATTAACATCAGTCTTTAATACTCCATGAGACCTCTTGCGTAACTGATGCAAGAGGTCTATTGACATAAACCCCTGGATTTTCTACAGGGAAGATAACCAGCAAGTACTTATGGTTCGTTTTTGGAAATCGCTGCTGCTTGTTCTAGCAGCCAGTTTTAGTTATTTGCATGCAGAACCGCAAGGTCTTGACTGCAAAGCGGGAGACGCTCGTCTCCTCGCGCAGGAAGCGTTTGGCAAGTGGACTATTGAAAGCAGCGCTGACTCGATCATCCATTGGGATAGCTTCTCCATCGAGCGAGGCGAACTTGTCCATTTCCAACAGCAAGGTTCTCATTCAGCCATATTAAATCGGGTGGTCGGAGACTCCAAAAGCCAGATTTTAGGACATCTGACCTCCAATGGCAAGATTTTTCTCTTGAACCCCAATGGAGTCTTGATTGGTCCGAATGGCAGAATCGAGACTGCGGGTTTTATCGCGTCCAGCTTCGATGTGATGGATGAAGAGTTCCTAAACACCAAAGAAATGCTTTTTAGGGGTTTAAGTAAAGAGTCTGTAGTGAATTTGGGGACAATCCAATGCCAAACGGGCGATGTCGCGCTGATTGGGCTTAAGGTTGAGAATGAGGGAGCCATCGAGGCTCCGAATGGGGTCGTTTCCCTTGCGGCGGGGATGGAAATTTTACTGAAACCCGAAGGAACTCAGAGGGTGTTCATCCAGACAGAATGTACCGATGCATCCATTGAGCACACGGGCTCTATTCGGGCTCTTGCCACCGAAATGCGCACGGCCAGCCCTTATGCAAAGGCGATCCGTAGCACGGGAGTGATCGAGGCGTGCGCCGTTGAAGAAAATGGGGGCCGGATCTACCTGGTGGCAGACAAGGGAACGATTGAACTGCAGGGCAGCAAACTCAAAGGAAATACGGTCCATGTCCTCGGTGAAGAAATTCGGATTGCGAAGAGCGAGATCGATGTTTCAGGAGAAAATGGAGGAGGAACGATCCTTGTCGGCGGCGATTATCAAGGCAGCGATTCCTATGCGAGCCGCGTGTTTGTCGATGCAGACAGCATGTTTAGCGCAGATGCATTGACACAGGGCAATGGCGGCAAAGTCATTTGCTGGTCGGATGATCAGATGGCCCATTTCGGGAAAGTGAACGCCCGGGGAGGAGCTGAGGGCGGCAATGGAGGGTTGGTCGAGATTTCGGGAAAACACCAGCTGGTTTTTGAAGGGCTTGTCGATACGATGGCGCCTTTTGGCAACCCAGGAACTCTTCTTCTAGACCCTTCTACGATCACGATCTCCACTGGAACGAATACGGGTGTTTACGATGCGACGACGGGTACCTGGCAGTTCAATACAAAATTCATCAACAACATCGTCAATAGGACGACTCTACAAACTCAGCTCAATTCGACAAACGTCACGATTATGACGCCTGATCCCACCTACGATGTGGCGGATCCTACCATTACTGTAGCGAATACGATCACTTGGACAGGTAAGACAACGCTGACTTTGGTTGCGAGCAGCATCTTCATCAATGCAGCGATCACAAATAACACGGGCGGTTCAGGGCTGACCCTGACAGGTTATGGCAACGCGGCTCCTAATACAACGGCTATCGGCGTCACAGTCTCTGCGAATTTGTCCCTTCCTCTAGGAACGATTACGTTCCAAGGTTGTATAGGAGGAACTGGATCGGGCGGCAGCAATTTTGGAGTGTCTATTCCAGGCGGAATCACTGTCAATGCGGATCAGATTATTGCAAGGGACTGCTATGGCGGCACGGGAACTTCATCAGACGCTGGTTTTAACATAGCCGGAACATTAGGATCTTCCACTACGAATGCGATTATCATTGAAGCCGGCAGTTTGGGACTGCTGAACAATGAATACGGAATGGAAGTGAGCGGCACCCTGATCGTAGGCGATGGCGGTACGATGACGCTGACGGGTATCGGCGGCGGAACCTATAATAGTAGTGGAGATTTCAATTACGGGATCTGGTTTAACGGAGCGACCCTCATCGCGGGCAATGGAGGAAGTCTAGCAACCGCAATCAATGTTACAGGGATCGGAGGGCTCGGTGGTTCGGCGTCCAGTGGTGCTCTCACAGGCGTACTCGTCCAGAATTTAGCTGTCAATCTCAATAGCACAAATCCGGCTAGCGCTCTCAATTTCATAAACTGTGTAGGTGGGAGCGGCTTCATAACAAATTTCGGTGTCAATTTCAATGCGTCGTTCAGCTTAGTCAATGGATTATTGAACTTCCAAAATATTTCAGGCGGATCGGGCGCAGGCGGAAACCAGAACGGGGTTCAGGTCAATTCTGGAGTTACAGTAACAGCTCCTATCATCACAGCAACAGATTGCTTTGGCGGCGCCGGACCAACAACCGACGTTGGTTTTAACATTGTTGGAACATTGGGCTCCACAGCTACGAATCTGATC
>Ga0206877_10343_pt1 | contig 10373 bp, 6 predicted proteins | sample Alteio_BWOrgCont_7_FD_152623 | JGI IMG/M metagenome (GOLD analysis project Ga0206877, IMG submission 152623) | Enriched cells from forest soil in Barre Woods Harvard Forest LTER site, Petersham, Massachusetts, United States -... | ecosystem: Environmental > Terrestrial > Soil > Temperate forest > O...
GGTCCCGCGAGTTTTGCAATTGGCTCAATAACCTGAAGAGAAAGGATTCATTCTAGGGACGAGCGCTGTAGCGCAAAGCCCGAGAGTTGCGAGCGCAGAGTGGGCGGCCTTGCGAGTGTAGCTTTCGGCTTTCCCTGCCTTGACGATCTGACAGGACGTGAAATAGAGAGTCGCGCCCCCAACGCCCAAGTTGAATACCCCGTGTGGATGATTATAGACGCTAGATCCAGCAGTTTGAGCGACAGTCCACCCCGCGTTGGCAACATACACACCGACTTTGCCGAGGCATTTACAGACTAAATAAGCGCCTTCAGCGAGTTTTCGAGAAGCGGCATGGAAATCGCCGATAGCAGGACCGACTTGGGCATCGTCCCACAAGGCATTACTGATAGCCCCGCCAATGACGGCAGCCATACCTGTCCCAATGACTCCAGTCGTAACGGCTTTGCAGCCGCCATTGATCATATGTCCAGAGAACTCGCCAAGACGCTGTCCGATAGGGCGCATATCGACGACCTGAGATCCTTTTGGAAGAGGAAGAGGAGGTCTTTTCTTGAAGGCTTCGACTGCTTTTTGATAATCGTTGAAACCCAGAGAATATTTCGCGCATCCCTTGAAGCTATTGAACAAACCCAAATTCCATCCGGTGGTTGTCGTGCTGAAGATCGCTTCGATGCAAGAGACAGACGCATCCGTGACGTTGTAAGCGACGCTGGCGCCAGTTTCTACGAGACCGGTATAAAATGCAGCAGCATTATAAATATGTCTACCTATCGAAGCCATAGTTCCCCCTCTTTTGCCTTACAATAATACCAAAAAAACATTTTTATTTCAATTCTAAAACAAAGAATATAAAAATAAAATTTTACTATTATTTTCATCCCGAGGCGGGAAACCCGGCCCTTAAGGGCTTGAAGTTATTTTCAAAACCGAATGTTGGGCCGAGTACGAAGCTCGGCCCAACTTGTAATCCCAGACCTTAATGCCTGGGTGTTCACTCAAAGCTTGGAGAGATAGGGGACAAAATCATCCCGCAATGCACGAACCCCGGTTTTTTCAGACACCCTCCCAGTTCCTTAATTTTCCTTGCCCATCGCGATCTTCGCCTGTTAGAGTGATAACAAAATTTCCCTCGAAGAAAATCATGCTGGAATGCGAAGTCAAAAGCGGCTGGGCCCAATTCATCGAGTTCATCGAAGCGCGCTGCTCATCAGCAGAGTTCGAGAACTGGATCGCGCCGATTCGCCTGATCGAATCGGCGCATGAAGAGACGACGCTGGAAGTGCCGAACGTCTTCGTCCAGGAATACTTGCTCGGGAATTTCAAAGAGGTGCTAGCCGATTTTCTCCCTTTGAGAGCATCAGGCGATCCAGCTATCCGATTCGTAGTAGCCCATCCGATTCCCCGCAACACCTCCTCTCCCTCCGGTCCAATAGAGCCCGATGACGCTCCTTTGACCGACCTGAAACTGAATCCGCTCTATACCTTCGACCATTTCATCGAAGGCCCATCGAACCAATTCGTCAAATCGGCGGCCGTCGGCGTCGCCGCCCGCCCGGGCAAATCGTACAATCCCCTATTCATCCACGGCGGTGTCGGCCTCGGCAAAACCCATCTTCTCCATAGCATCGGGCATTATGTGCTCGAGAACCATAAAAAGCTGAGGGTGCAATCGATCACTACGGAAGCGTTCATCAATGATATCGTCGACAACCTCCGGTTGAAATCGATCGACAAGATGAAGCGATTCTACCGGAACCTCGACGTCCTATTGGTCGACGATATCCAGTTCCTCCAAAACCGGCTCAATTTCGAAGAGGAGTTCTGCAACACTTTCGAAACGCTCCTCAACCAAAATAAGCAGATCATCATCACCTCCGATAAAGCCCCTGGCCAGTTGAAACTTTCGGAGCGAATGATCGCAAGAATGGAATGGGGCTTGGTTGCCCACATGGGAGTCCCTGACTTGGAAACACGGGTCGCGATTATCAAGCACAAGTCAGAACTCAGGGGCATGAGCATTTCCAACCAGATCGCCTTTTTCATCGCGGAACATATATACAACAACGTCCGGCAGATCGAAGGCGCAGTCAACCGCCTTTGCGCCCATTCCCGATTTGCCGCCTCGAATCTCAATGAGGAGATCGTGGAACGGATTTTAAGCGAGATGTTCCAAACCACTACTCCCCACAAGCGCATCTCCGTGGAAAACATCTTGAAAAGCGTCGCTGCGGTTTTTGAAGTTCGGATCTCGGAACTCAAAGGCGAGTCGCGCCACAAAGAAATCGCCATTGCCCGCCAAGTCGCTATGTACCTGGCCAAGGAAATGATCGACGATTCACTGATGAAAATCGCAGCCTCTTTCGGAGGCAAAACACATTCGACGCTCCTACACGCGTGGAAAAAAGTATCCGACCAAATTCAGGTCAATGAAATGCTCCGCCGCCAAGTGCAGATGGTGCGGCGCAACATCGAAACCTGAGAAACTGTCCTAAAACCGGGTTCTGAGAGACTGTTAACAGTCTCTGATGTTCGCAGCCTAAGTGTAATACTTTATTTTACTTGCGAGAATTCTTGAATCTTTTTCATAATGGACACTCCTTTTTAAGGAGGTAAACATGAAAAAGACAATCACCACCGCAATTCTAACTGCAGCAGCTGCTCTAGGTTTTGCAGATGCACCTGTTGCAAAATCGCTTTCCGATCTTTCTTTGGATCGCGGAGCGCCTCGCAATATGGAAATGACCGCTCCAAAATCGGGATTCGCCTATTTCCGATTTGCAGCTGCGGAATCCACTCCGACATCATCCGTACAAGTCGTTCCAGGTCTTGGGATCGGCTACCGTATGATGGTTAGCAATGGAGCGGTTGACCTCTCTGCGAACTATAGCAGCGCAAAAGGCTGGAAAGGAGAAAGCAGCAGCTTTTTCTGGACGCTGCCGAAAGCGAGCTATGTCCATTATTTGAACCCGACCGGCAGCCAAAGCGCCTACGGCGGAGTTGGTTTGGCATGGGGCGGTCTGAAATCAAAAGACGACCGCGAATTCGAAGGAGTGGTCCCAAGCGCAACATTAGGCATGGAATTTTTCCGCAAATCTGTGTTCCGCACATTTGCTGAATTGAACGTCAGCCAGCCTGCAATCGCAAGGACTGTTTCGGATACTTTCCCAGGCCCAATAGCCGAATTCTCCATCGGCGCAGGGTTCTAATTAACTGCTCTGCCGATAGCGGCTTCGACCGAAGAGGGTGTTTTCCTCTTCACCTGGTCATAGATCGCAAGCGCCTCGGCCACCATGGTTCCGGGGTGCTGAAGATTTGAGGGCAATACGATCGTATTGCCCTCTTTTGCTAGATGGCGAAACGCCTCGATATACTTTTCGGCGATCTGCAAACTCGCAGCTTTCTCTCCGCCCGTTTCATCCAATGCCCGAGCGACCCGTTCGAGTCCTCTGGCCGTCGCTTCCGCAAGCAGTTCGATCGCTTCCGCATCGGCCTTAGCGCGATTGATCCGTTCGACCTGCGCACCTTCGGCGATATTGATCTTTGCCTGCCTCTGACCCTCCGATTCGTTGATATGGGACTGCCGCAGACCTTCCGACTCCAAAATACGCGCGCGCTTCTGCCGTTCGGCGGTCATCTGCAATTCCATCGCTTTTCGGATGTCCTCGGGCATCTTGATGTCCTTGATTTCATACCGGAGGCATTGGATGCCCCAAGAAATCGCGGCTTGATTCACCGCTTCCACCATTTTAGCGTTCAGTGATTCCCTTTCTTCAAAGGTTTTGTCGAGAGGGATCTTTCCGATTTCGGAGCGCATGGTCGTTTGGACAAGCTGGGTCAAGGCGTGGAGGGGGTTTTTCACTCCATAGGAAGCGGCAAACGGCTCGACGATCTTCACATAGACGACTCCATCCAAGATGACACTTACGTTGTCTTGCGTGATAGCGGTCTGTTCAGGAACGTCGATCGCTTCTTCCTTCAGCGAATGGCGATAGGCCACCGAATCTATGAATGGAATGATCCAGTTCGGACCCGGCTCCAAGCGCCGGTTGAATTTTCCGAGGCGTTGGACGATCCATACCTGCTGCTCTGGAACGATGTGCGCCCCCAAATAGAGAGCTGCCCCCCAAAAGCCCAGCATCAAAATCAGCACGGGAATCAGAATCATAGGATTGTCTCTCCATAGAGACTGTTAAAGGAATTAAATTTAAAACAAAGATCTTTTTTGGGAAAGCTTCACAAATCGCTTCTATAGATTTACCGATGTCATCGATCGAATTTTTGACGGAAATCAAGAGAATCAAAGCATCTTCTTCCAAAAAGGAAAGTTTGCAATCCCACTTCCCCCTCCAATGCCTGACCGCGTCGACAAAAAAACAATCCAAGAGAGACGCGAACGCTCTTGCAACGCCCTCGGCTTTCGGAAGAGGCATTACGATGTCGGGCATCGGCCAATCGAGCCTTTCCCACTGGACAAGGGCAAAAGCGGCCAGCGCCTCAGGTTCCTCTTTGACTCTAGAACATAGATGGAGCGCCGGCGGAGTCGTTTCGAAAACAAAAGCTGAGGGAAACGGTAGCGAAGCTTTCTCTCTACAGCGCCGGCAAATCTCGTCTTCCATCTCTTCGAAACAATGGCGGCATCTCCCTGCTGGATCGGGAGGAGCGCATAGCTCCCAACATTCGGGACAAAAGAGACGGGTCTCGCAGGGCTCCTTGCACATCTTGCAGAGCGGAGGAAAAATAAAATCGAGCCATGTTTTGAACATGGATTTCGAGATTTGTTTCAAATCGAGCTGCATCATCTACAGTCCTAAAAACCGTCGTTTTTTCTGTAAGTGGAATTGGGGATCGTCGAGTTTTCCGTCGATTAGGATCTGGAAGGATTCAGTAAGCTTGAAGATCACGAATTGCTTCATCGAGACTAAAATGTGAAGATTGCCATCGAGGTCCATCATGGGCGCGGGATCGGGCACCAAGAAAAATTCCGATCGCTGGGCTTCGCTGAAAGAGTCGTAAAGCGATGTGAAATGGAAGAGACCGTTTTTCAGTTCATAATGGAGAATACCAGACGCCGGGATCAATAGCTCCAAATCCAATCCGACGATCCTTCCTAGAAGATCGGATGGGATGTCGAAGACTGTATGCTCGCGGCGAAAAGAATTGATAAAAGAAAGGGCACCATGTGCCGTATAGGTCTTGCTGTTCTCTAAAAGACCTTTGAAGTTGTCGATCTTCATTTCCCTTACTACTAGAGGTCCCGCGGGCTGCGTCTCGCAGCCAGGTTTTTGGAGCAGACTGGGCCTCAATTCCAAAATGGTCAGATGAGGGATCGAAATGGTCCAAGGAGCGTCTCCTTGAGCAACAGCTTCGAGCTCGTCGATTTTCAGCATGCCTGCGGAATCGCTGATCTTTAGATCGTAAAGACGGACTTTCCCCGGATCCAGCTCGAATTGTGCGAGAAGCGTCCGGAGCTGAAAGCCGAAAAGATCGATCTGCTTGCCGGTGAAAAGTCCACGGAACGAGATGCCTTTATCTAAGAATAGCTTTCCTTTTAATTCATAGCCCTTTCCCATTTTCAGATCGGTAAACACTTGAGCGATGCGGGACGGGATGATTTTGCTTAACTTTCTGAAATCGATCCGTGCGCTTCCGATGAGGGAGGCTCCTGCGTCCAAGGCGTGAAATGAGGCTTCCACTCCCCCGAACTGCCCTTCGATTTCGCGGATCCGCAGGCCTGATGAATCGGAATAGTGCCAATCGATCGAAAGAGGCCTTTCGCCCGGCTTTAAAAATCCATCGCCATCTTCGAGGATCAGGCGCCCCGAAATCGCTTCTGCAAAGGAAGCTTTAGCGGCGATTTTGATCGGATAGCCTTGATGGTCAAGCTCAAAACGGGTTTGGACATCCGTTTCATCGGAGGAAAAAAATAAATTTCGAATGGGGATCGAAGCTTCTTTGACGGGGATCGATACCGCTTTGACTGAGCAAAAGAGGGAAGAACAATCGGACGGGCATTCGATATCGGCGGAAAATCGCATTTCTTCGTCCGGATTGAACTTCATCAAGAATGGAGGACATGAGGGGAAAATCTCGAGAAAACGAGGAGGAAGACGAAAGTGTGAATGTTTCAAAATCCACAAAGAACGTGGAGCGTCGAATTGCAGCAGGTCGATCTTACAGGAGAAAAAAGGAAGATTCGGACCTGTACCCGATAGATCGAGGCCGCTGCACAATATCCCTGTATCGGATGCATAGCGAAGATGGATGAGGCCGCCATTTTGCCAATCGAGCGAGGCAGCCTTCAAATCCGAAACGGAGAAATCGAAATCGGCCTCCAGATGGTCTTTACGCGAAATCCTCCCTTTTCCTTCCAAGATTCCTTGCAGACCATGCAGAGGAATTCCGGCGGACACAGCGATCGGGTCGATATGCCCCAACTCCAGTCGCAAATGAGGCAAATGGAATTCGAATTGGAAAGAGGAATCGAGATTTCCGTAAAAGTCCGTTTCCAGCCCCATCTTCCATGACGCATGGCCGTTCAGTAGGCAGAGCGTTTTCCCTTCGATTTGGATTCCTGCCGATAGCATGCATTGATCTACCTGCAGGGTTGCGATATGCCAACCCTCCTTTTCTTCATGCGCGATACAATGCAAAAAGAACGGCTCCCCTTTCCACGAAAGATCTTGACCTTCGACTGAAATCGCGCTGCCGCCATTCCTGGCAAAAGAAAAATCGATCATCGCCGTGCCATCGAGCGGCAGAGAGATCCATTGGCTCGCCTCGGGAAACCAAAGGGGGGCCGCGGCGATCAGAGACTTCCAAGCCACTGGAACGTTCAGGTGCATCGATTCCAAACCGTCCAAATCGAAAGCGCAGGAATCGACTTCGACAGCCGTTCCCATAAAATGAGTGCGCGAAGAATCGAAGTTACATCGGCCATTTTCAGCGGTTCCGACCAAACGAGCTAAATCCCAAGTAGGGGTTTCGATCCGAATATCGAAAGAGAATGTTTGGTCCTTTTTTTCAAAAAAGGGGCAATAAAACCCGAGGCCGGAACCCAATTCCCCTTTCGCTTGCAAAAACCAATCGTAGGAACGTAAATTGCCTTCGGCCGAAAAACCGCTTCCTACCGATCGGATCCGCCCTTCCCTCTCTTTACCTCCGAGAGCGCTGCAAAGCGGCGACAAGGCGCCATCGAACCGGTCGAGGTGAAGCGAAAAAGAACCTTCGGGAGCCATCCACCCTGATCCGCCAAAGGAAAGCCCCTTGAATCGCCCCTGGCCGATCTCGAAATCGAGTCGTTCATTCCATCCCCCTTTCAAAGCGATTTCGCAATCATCGCCTCTAGCTTCGATGTGAAACTCTCCAAAAGTGCCTGACGCATCGACTTCCCCGGCGATATTTTCGATTGTTCCTTCAAAATGGGATGTGGCCAAAATGCCGTGTTCGATTGCGCCCGTTCCTTGCCACCCTTCGACCGAAACGGCTCTGTCATCCGCCAAGAGGGCTTGGATAGAGGCGCCGCTGAATGCAAAGACTCCGTTTTCTTCCGAAGACCACTCGATTTCCGCGTTGCAAAATTGCACCGCCGCTTTGTCGAATCGACAACCAAAATTCTCGGCTCTCAAGGCCAAATTCCAATCTGTTCGATCGAGCGCCTCTCCTTCAAACTGAAGCGTCCCTTGTTCGAATTCCAGTTCGGAAAAACGGGGATCGGCCAGAGACCAAAGCGATTGCATCAGCGTTCCCTCAACAGCCCCGATGCCTCGCCCTTCCCCTTTCCACCGAAATCCCCGTTCTTCTTGCTGTCCTTTCAGCGAGATGCTGGCATTGAGGCAAATCGCTTCCGTTTCGGCCCAGCGAGGACGCGCGTCATGGAGAAACGCCCTTCCTCTCCAATGAATCGGGAACGCTTTTCCTTTTGCAGCAGCCTTGCCCTCGAATTCCCATTTCGCTCCTACCCCTGCAGTGAAGCTGAAATTTCCTTTGACGTCTTCGATTCCGCCTGTGGCCCCCTGCACAATTGCTTTTGACAGCTCAAGCCTCATGCGCGCAGATCCAAAATATTTCGCGAGGAAGTCTCCTCCCACATCTCCTTCCCAGTCGAGAGTTCCTGCGCCTCCGGATAGAACTTGTCCATACCCGGCTTCTTGAAAATCCAAATGAGCAGATCCCCTCTTGCATTCATTCCCTTCAAAAACAAGATGAACCCTTCCATTCGCTATGCCTTTCAAATCGATCCAATGCACGAGAGAATCGGCTGCGAACTGATGCAAATCGGCATCGATCCAGATTTCATTGTCTTCTTCGATCGCTTCGATCGCCACAAGCGATTCTTGTCTTTGGAGAACCAAGCATCCCAAGTGATGGCGCCATGTTTTTTCAAAAGAAAAGCGAAAGTCGCCGAGCTCATCGCTTGCGATGGTCCCATTCTTCATTTCAAGAGTCCAATCGCTTCTTCCTTTTTTCCATCGAGGCATTCCCCTGACCGCTATTTTCGGCTGCTCGACTTCCAAATGACGAGCGCCTAAAAATACTGAAACCCGCCTCGCATGCAAAGAAAGAGAGGGTTCAATGAGATCGATTTCCTTGAAGATGAGCTTTCCTTCATGCCAATCGATCGACCCATAAGAAAATTGCCAACCGTTTTCGAAATAGAGAAAAGCCTTCGCAAATAATCCTACCGTCCCAAGAGCAATGGGCTTGCCTAGGACCGCTCCGGCAAGAAACATACAGATCGGAATGACTTTGCGAAATGACATTAGACCTCTTGCGTAGCTTCAGGTACGTGAACCTATCCGAATATAATTTACGCCCGAGTTTTTGGATTATTTTTGCCGATTTTCGATTCAAAAGAACTGAAAAATCGACCGAAACTGTTTATGCGGATAGGTTCCTGGACTTATTATCTACGATCGGATGAAAAAAGCTATATCGGGAAAATCAACAGGACGGTTGCAATGTTCTGTATTCTGTTCTCCGCGCCGCGGCTTTGAATACCTTGAGCTCTCATCAAACCTTCCTGTGCGAGGCATATGACTTCGGCTCAAAAAAAGTGGGGTTTGGGTTTTGGATCTGAGGCCTGTTTTTATCCTGCGGCTGATTCGCTTTGGTAGAGCGGCGGAGCCAAACACCACCGACGATAGCAGCGATACCTAGAGTACCAAGACTTGCAGCTCCTTTAACCCATGAGCCAGACCCTCCATTTGTGGGACCCGATCCTCCACTCGAAGGAACCGACCCACCGCTTGAAGGAGGAACCGATCCTCCATTTGCAGGCACCGACCCACCGCTTAAAGGGGGAACCAATCCTCCATTTGCAGGAACCGACCCACCGCTTAAAGGGGGAACCAATCCTCCATTTGCAGGCACCGACTCACCACTTGAAAGACCCGATCCATTCAATAATGCGTTTCTAGCCGTAGAAAGCCATGGTGAGTTTTTGGCGCAATCCTGAAGGAAAGCTGCATCTTCGAATGGTAAATGGACAGCGTGCGCTGTATCTCGACATATGGAAAGCGTTTGGTTGTTCGATGCCATGGACAATGTCTGGATCCAATTCGCCATTCTAGCTCCATGAGGAATTACGGGATCCTGATCACAGCAAAAGATTGAGACGGGCACTTGTAACCGCAGGAGGTTTTGCATTGGTTCTCTCACATCGATCTCCATCCCGCTCCACTTGGCTAAATAACCCTTTGGGAATTTGTCCTTGACTACTTCGCTAATGGCAGTAAACGAATTATGATTAATCAAGCGCACTCTTCTTGCATCTGAGGGATAATCTTTTAAATATTCGTTTAATGAAATCGTTCCAATTACACCCCCTAAAGAGCTGCCAACCAGTAAAACATTTTCGTAATTTTGTAACGCATATGTAAGCGCTGCTTTTCCATCTTCAATGAGAGTCCCAGGAGTGGCAAAAAAAAGAGCGAAATTTTGCAGGTTCTTCAAAAATTTTCTATTGAGTCCAGCGCCTCGATAATCATAACACATCACTGGGAGATCGAACCAATTTGCCAATCGACCCAAAGCAGTTTGTGATAATAATGCCCCATTTTCGAAATAATGGCCTACGTTGAGCGACTGAGAATTATGGTGAAGGATGATGGAGTTACTTTTCTGCTGCTTAGTCGGTTGAAATAAAATTCCAGCCATGAGATCTGTTCCAACTGGTATCTTAATAGTTTCAATTTTACCATCTACATGATCCGAATTTCCTATTGCTTGTTTCAATTCCATTACATCAATAAAACGAACATTTCTCCTTATTTGCGATGGTAGCAAGTATAAGCTTCCAAGTTGTTGGAAAATCGGCACGGCAAGGGCTGTGAATGCAATACACTTGGCGACTCTGATGACAGTATTATAAT
>Ga0206877_10344_pt1 | contig 10331 bp, 9 predicted proteins | sample Alteio_BWOrgCont_7_FD_152623 | JGI IMG/M metagenome (GOLD analysis project Ga0206877, IMG submission 152623) | Enriched cells from forest soil in Barre Woods Harvard Forest LTER site, Petersham, Massachusetts, United States -... | ecosystem: Environmental > Terrestrial > Soil > Temperate forest > O...
ATACTGGTCGATGACCACGGCAGTCACGATGATGGCGCCGAGGACGATCTGCTGCAGTGATGCCTGCACGCCGAGAAAGGTGAAGCCTGACTGCACCACACTCAGGATGAGGAGGCCGATGACGGTGCTCGTGATGCGCCCGACACCTCCAGACAGCGAGGTGCCGCCGATGACCACCGCGGCGATGGCCTGGAGCTCATAGCCAAGGCCCATACCAGCCTGCCCCGATCCGCCGCGCGCGATCAGAACGACGCCGGCGAGGCCGGACAAAAGTCCCGCAAAACCGTAAACCTTGACCAGATGGCGCTTAACATCGATACCGGACACGCGAGCGGCCTGCATGTTGGAACCGATCGCGTAGGTGAATTTACCATATCGCGTGTAACACATGGCGATATGGAAGATTAGCGCCACCACGAGGAAGATTGTGATCGGCCAGTTTATCGAAAAGAGGCCAAAAACTTGCGTGGACGAGCCGATGATACTGAACGAAGGCGTGAATGTGCTGATAGGCGCGCCATTGGTGTACCAGGTCGCGAAGCCACGCGCCGACACCATCATCCCCAAGGTCGCAATGAACGGAGGAACGCTTGCATAGGCGATCAAGGCACCGTTTACGACACCTGCAATTAACCCCGCCACGAGACCTGCGAGAACAGGAACGACGAATGGCAAATCAGCGAGGTGGGGATAAACGATCGATCGTGCCGTTGCTACCTGAGCCAAGCTGGCGCTGATCATTGCAGTCGCGCCTACCACCGATCCGGATGAGAGGTCGACACCGCCCGTAATGATCGTCTGCGCCACGCCGACTGCGATGATGCCAACAACGGCCGTCTGCAGGAAGATGATACTCAATCTGTCGGCATTTAGGAGAAAGCTCTGTCCCTTAAATGGCCAGCCAAGCAATTCGAAAAGCAGCGAGATGCCGGCGAGAACAATCAGGATGCTCACTTCCTGCGGGATTCGCTTCCGGGGTTTGACGCCCGCAGAGCCGGAAGACTTGCCTAGGGCTTCATTGACAGACATTTTTCCCTCCATTTTTTCCTTGTATTTAGATGCGGACCACTCGCATCGGTGTTGCGTGTGTCGATCGAGACGGTTTTCGTCCGACCACCCCGCTTAATTTCACCACGCGCTTTCCACGGGAATCGAACTTCCGCGGACTACCGGGCCGCCAGTTCCATGATCTTAACCTGGTCGGCTTCCGCCCGGTCGAGAATGCCGGTGATATGTCCGGCATGCATGACGAGTACACGGTCGCTCATCCCGAGAACTTCCGGCAGCTCCGAAGAAATCATGATTACCGCCACGCCATCGCCGGCCAGTTTGCTGATAAGACGATGAATCTCCGCTTTTGCGCCGACGTCGATACCGCGCGTCGGCTCGTCGAGAATAAGGATACGTGGTTTTGTCAGGAGCCAGCGACCGATCAGCACCTTTTGCTGATTGCCACCCGAGAGGTTCTCGATACGCTCATGCATATCGGGGGTCTTGACCCGCAACGCAGAACTCATGTCCTTACAGGCAGGCGTGATTTCGCCTGCGGCCACAAAGCCAGCTTTGACATAACGCTGGGTCAAAACCGCCATCTGCATGTTTTCGAGAATGTCGAGGATCAGGAAGCACCCCGTATCTTTGCGGTCCTCGGTGAGGAAGGCCATTCCGTTGCGCATCGCGACCGATGGCGAGGAGACATTGACCGGCTTGCCCCTGATTTCGATGCTCCCGCTCGATGCTGGAGTTACGCCGAACAAGGTCTCTGCAACATTGCTGCGCCCAGCCCCGACCAGCCCGGCGAAGCCTAGAATTTCGCCGGCGCGCACGTCGAAGGTGACATCGTGGAACACCCCATTCAAGGTGAGGTTCTTCACCGACAGCACAACCTCGCCGATTGGAACCGTTTCTTTCGGGAACATCTGGGTGATCTCGCGTCCCACCATCCGACGGATAATCTCATCGCGTGTCAGGTTCTTGGCGAGATCTGTGCCGATATATTTGCCATCCCGGAAAATGGAAACCTCATCCGAGATTTCGAACAGTTCGTTCATCTTGTGGGTAATGTAGACGATGCCTTTTCCGCTAGCCTTGAGATCATGGATGATCTCGAATAGATGCGCGACTTCCGTCTCGGTCAGAGCGGAGGTCGGCTCATCCATGATGAGCACATCGGAATCATAGGAAACCGCCTTGGCGATTTCGACCATCTGACGGTTGGCAACGCTGAGAGACCCTACCGGAACGGCGGGGTCGATCTTGATCTTCAACTGTTCGAAGAGCTTGGCGGTGCGCCGATTGAGCTCGGCATGATCAACGAAGCCTAATCTGGTTAAGGGTTCGCGGCGGATCCAGACATTCTCAGCCACCGTCATGAACTGCATCAGGTTGAGTTCCTGATGGATCATTGCGACACCATGCTCGAGCGCGTCGAGCGGCCCAGCGAAATGTACTTCCTTGCCGCGCAACTTCATCACGCCGCCATCAGGCTGATACACACCGGCGATGATTTTCATCAGTGTCGATTTACCGGCGCCATTTTCGCCCATGAGCGCGTGGACCGTGCCGGGTCGCAATTTGAAGGAGACGTTGTCGAGCGCCAGAACGCCCGGGAAGCCCTTGCGGATACCTTCGGCTTCGATCAAATAATCCGAGGTGGCACCTGCGCTGCGGGCTTGAGTATTTGTGTGCGTACTGACCATCACAATCCCCCTTTGGCCATGTCTTCAGGCAGCATAAGTCGTTCCAACCGTGCGTCTAAAGCAGCGGGCGGCAATAAGTCGTCTGCCCCTCCGGCGTTAACCGGAGGGGAAGAATGCGGCGCAGCTCAATTCTTCTTGAGATAGTTGTCGATATTGGCTGGCGTCACCAGTTCGAAGGGCACCCACACCATCGGATCTGCGACTTTATCACCCTTGGCAAGCTTCAAGGCTGTATCAACCGCACCCCTGCCCTGCCCGGCAGCGTTCTGGAACACCGTGACCTGCAGGTCGCCATCCTTCATGGCGCCGAGACCGTCCTGAGTGGCATCGACGCCACCCACAACCGTCTTGCCACCAGCGAGGCCGGCCTGCTTGAGGGCCTGGATTGCACCGATTGCCATTTCGTCATTATTCGAAACGACGGCAGCCGGCTTAAGACCGGAGGTAATCCAGTTGGTCATCAGGTCGATCGCCTGGGTACGATCCCAATTTGCCGTTTGCTTCTGCAGGATCTTGATGCCCGTGCATGGTTCCTTGGCGATAACATCGTCAACATCCTGGCTACGCTGACGGGCGGCCTGATTGGACAATTCACCCATGATGACGACGATGTCGCCCTTGCCGCCCAGGAGTTTGCAGACCTCCTTCATCTCGAGCGTGCCCGATTGGGACTCATCGGAGCCGACAAAGGCAACTTTGTCGGGCAATTTGGAGTCAGATGGCATGCGATTGACGAACACGAGCGGAATGCCGGCATCAGTCGCCAGCTTGGTCATCTTCGGCGTAGCATCGGTATCGACAGGATTGACGATGATGGCATCGACCTTTTGGGCGATGAAGTTCTGGATCTGGCTCAGCTGCTTGCCCACATCGTTCTGACCGTCCTCGACCTGCAGATTCACTCCCGACAGGGTCTTGGCGTAGTCGGTCATGCCATTGCGCAGCACGGTGAGGAAGTTGTCGTCGAACTTAGCCATGCTGACACCGATATTCTCGGCATAGGCCGTGCCACAAAGCAGAGCAAAAGCGGCCAGCGCTAAAAGGGTACGTTTCATCGTCGTTCCTCCTGGTCGAGTGTCCGGCAGCACTCGTCGTTGTCCGGAAAATCCCCGTTCGGCGGGAATTCAGTCGTTGGATCGGGCGCCATCGGCGACCAGTTTCATGCTTGCTGCCAGGCGGTTGCGTAGCTCCGCCTCGCCTAGCCTGTGCACGCTATCAGCGAAGGGCTCAAATGACAGTGGTCCGATATAATCGCCTGCGCGCAGATCGCTGATTTGTGCGATGTTTCCGAGCCGGTCTGCCCCGTCGACGAGAATGCGGTGGCTGTCACGCATATCGCGCATCGAAACGTCGGGATCGTCGACACCCGAAATATGGACGAGGCCCGTTCGCTCGGGAAATAATACGGCCTCTCCAGCCAGATGATGGTGGAAGGTGTCATGCACGAGCTTGAAAACATCGGCACCATCGACGGAATCAATGCCGGAAACTGCTTCCGATTTAAGGCGGAGGGAGCAGATTTCGAAGCCGAGCGGCTCGACCAGACCGAACAGCCCTCGATCGGCCAGGATTGGCTTTAGCGCCCGCAAGGCGGCTACAAGATTAGGCAGCCGCTCTTGAGCGCCTCGCCCTTCGCCGTCATTGCGCGGCACGAGGACCAAAGCCTTCGCACCTGATTGCGCGGCATAGTCGGCCAATTCGATCGCCTCACTTTGGCGCTCCGGCGACCAGGCATTGAAGCGTTGCAGTGCATTGATGGAGAGGATCTCGATACCATCATTCCGCGCTCGGGCACGAATATCGGCTGGCGACGTTCCGTCAAGAATTGCGTTTCCTGCCAAATCGTTGCGAATCTCGACTTGAGAAAGACCAAGCGCCTTGGCCAAGGCAAAAAATGCCGGCAATCGCAGCTTCGGCGCAACCATATGATTGAGCGCGAAGAGCACGGCTCCCCGTTCCATAAACAGCTCCCTTCCGGGCGTCCATGACGCCTGGCGTTTCCAAAATGACGCCAGGAGGCGCATTTTCCCTCGCTGCGCGATTTCCCAGATTAGGCTCCCTCAATCAAAAATAGAATGATTGAACCTTTTTTATCTCTAATTGGAATTATTATTCCATTTTTTTTGGAGACCTGTCAAGGGCGGTTTCTTGAACGTGGGCATGGGCGCGTCAATTCTACATGTTTAAGGGCTCTGCGGATGAAATTCAGTGGAACGTTCCCCCGGACGAATCTGCGAGGATATTCACCTAAGATATTGAAGATAATTACATATTTTTTGGAGTGTACAAATTGAACTGCAAGAAGGTCTAACCCGAAATATCCACTCCGCCCAACGGACAGGCCTGCGCCATCACTCGGATTAGTTCGCCGGGCAATTGGGACAGCGGCGTGCCGATCACGATAGAAATAATTTCCTTGCTCTGAGTTTGTCGTGAGTCGGGTGCCAATTCTGGGCATATAATGACCAGCCTTTAGCATTTCGCGCTCTGCTGCAGTCCAGATGACGAATATTATGCCACCGACGGGCTCTGCACTCACGAGCAGGTCCATCGCGCCGACGGCCTCGTCATGGATGAAATCATCGAGTGCCCTAAACACAATGGCCGCTTCAACTACAAGACAGGACAGGCCAAGAGCGCTCCGGTCTGCGTTAATCTGAAGACGTATCCGGTGCGCCTCGCAGGCGGCAAAGTCCAGATCCAGCTGAGCTGTGACCTGGCTGTCGACAATGGCGTAGCAGTCGACAGCCAGTTGCGTACCAGCGACCCTCATATTCACGCTGCCAGATTGATGCTCATTCCCTTCGCCGCTCTATGGCGCGCGGCGTATCGGGCTCGTCGCCTGGCGCAATGCCCCGGAACAGGGCAGCCGCGCCGCCTCGGCCATGCTCGGTGCCGACACCCATCTGGATACCGTCCCGTGGTTCTGGTCGGACCAGTACGACCTCTCCCTTCAGATGGCGGGGCTGGTTGATGAAGGCCGTCGCACCGCCCGGCGCGACGGAACGGATGGCGCCTTCATCCTGTTCCATCTCGCCGACGACGGTCGCCTTGACGCCGCCAGCGGCATCGGACCGGGCGATTGCATCGCCAAAGATATTCGCCTTGCCGAAATGCTGATTGCACGCCGGGCCTATCCCGATCCTGCCTTGTTGGCTCAGCCCAATATCCGCCTCAAGAGCCTGCTTGCCGCTTGAGCAAACAGCAAGATGCGCCGAATTTGTCAAAACCAAGCACGCTTTTGCCATTAGGCACGCCGCAAGTGATCACCCGATCGGTGGTGCGAACCCGGCGTCGCCGTCATAGCAGCGGTCGATCACGCGCTGCAGGTTGGCGGCGTGGCGGAAATCCGGCTCGGCATTCTTGCCGCTCTCGATCGCCGCAACAAAGCGCTGGTAGTTGGTCAGCACCGGCACTGCGTTCAAATCCCGCCAGGCCTGATTGTGCACGTCGTCACCCGAGCACACGCGAAGGCTGGTGAAGGGGCCGTGGTCGATCTCGATGGCGCCCCTGGTGCCGAACACCGCCAACTTGAGCGTATTGGCATATCCGGTCATGAACCGGCTGGCGTGGATCACTCCAAGAGCGCCATTCTCGAACCGCACCGACATCACCGCGCTGTCATTGGCATCGAGTGGATAGTCGCCGATCTTGTCACGGGGCGCCTTGCGGAAGGTTGCGAGTTGGGCCTGGAGGGCAACGGGCGTCATGCCCACGGCATAGCTGGCGAAATCCAAAATATGGATCCCGACATCGCCAAGCACGCCCTTCGAGCCATGCTTTTCCGAAAGCCGCCACAGCCAACGCGGCTCGGTCTTCCAATCGCCCCACTGATTGCCCACCAGCCAGCTCTGGCGATACGACGCTTCGACATGGCGAATCTCGCCGATCTCACCATCGGCAATGAGAACGTGCGCCGTCTGCAATGCCGGCACGTCACGATAGGACAAATTCACCATATTGATGAGCCCGGCAGCGTTCGCCGCTGCGGCCATCTCATCGGCAAGCGGGAAAGTCTCGGCGAGCGGCTTCTCGCAGAAGACGTGCTTGCCCGCCGCGATAAGCTTCATCGTGGTGGGATGATGAAACTTGTCCGGCGTGACATTGGCGGCGGCATCAAACTGGCCCCATGCGATCGCTTCGTCGAGATCACCGAAGGCCTGCTTGATGCCATGCTGGTCGCCGAACTGGCGGGCTCGCTTTGCGTCGACATCAACGCCCGCCACCACCTCGACATTGGGTGCGGCCTGGAAATGGCGGGAATGGTTGGCGGCCATGTTGCCTGTGCCGAGCACAAGGATACGTATCTTGCTCACGAAATCGAGTCTCCAGATCAACACCATCTTCAAAGAGTGCCGACCTGAAAGCCGGCACGCTGGATGGGCACAAGGCAACGAACACACGGAACGGATGCCAGGTTGGTCGCAGGTCGCCAGAGCAGCAATCGCCCCGAACGGCTCAGCGAAAACCTTCCTCACCGTCCTCATGGAGCCGCGGTCCCTTCACCTCCAACGGCACGGGTGCCTTGTCATGGGGGGTATTGGGAGCCTGATTGACGCGCTTCCAGGCCGAAGCGGGGGTGTAGGCCCACTTTACAGCATTGCCGAGAATCTTGCGGACGGTGGCGTTGTGGTAGGTCGGATAGGCCTCATGACCCGGACGGAAGTAGAAGATCTTGCCGGCACCGCGCTGATAAGTCAGGCCGGAGCGGAAGACCTCGCCGCCTTCGAACCAAGAGATGAACAGCGTCTCCATCGGCTCGGGCACCGTAAAGGGCTCTCCGTACATTTCCTCGTGCTCGATCTCGAAATGCTCTGGCAGATCCGCGGCGATGGGATGGTTCTTATTGAGCACCCAGATGCGCTCCACCTCACCAGCCTCGCGCCAGGACAAGGCACAAGGCGTGCCCATGAGGTGCTTAAAAATCTTGGAAAAATGGCCCGAATGAAGCACGATCAGGCCCATGCCCTCCCATACACGCTCCTGCACGCGATTGACGATATCGTCCTTCACCTCGCCATGCGCCTTGTGCCCCCACCAGACGAGAACATCCGTTTTGGCCAGGCGTTCGACTGTCAGGCCATGTTCAGGCTCGTCCAGCGTCGCCGTCTCGACGACGATACCGCCTGCCTCCCCGAGAGCGGCAGCAACTGCGCCATGTATCCCCTTTGGATAAAGCTTGCGAACAAGGGCATTGGTCTGCTCGTGGCGGTTTTCATTCCAGACAAGAGCACGAATCGTCATGGTCTCAGTTCCTTTGCAATCGGGTCAGATATCAAAGCGCTTTGGTTGGCGGCCCCGCCATGAAAGGCAGATTAAAATGTAATGGTGCTGTCGGGATGTGCACTCCGAACCGCCGGACCAACGGGGCGCAAAAAAGAAGCAGGCGTTTGTGCCCCGGATAGCCCCGAGGCGCAAATGAAATCACAACCGGCGCAACGCAGTTCCGTCGGCCTTGAACACGTGGCACAGATCGCCGGGCACGCCGACCGTGACGTCGCTGGCGGCCGATACCGGCGCGTCGCCGGCATGGCGCAGGGTGATCAGCTTTCCATCACCCCCGCGCACATATAGGAAGTGGCTTTCACCCAGTTCTTCGACCACTTCCACGGCACCCTTGAAAGAGGCCTCACCGCCGGTTTCGGAAAGGTGCTCGGGCCTGACGCCAAGCTTCACCTTATCACCAGCGCGAACGCTTGAGCCATCCACCTTTGCAACGACGCTGCCTCCGCCCGGCAAGGCGATCTTCGCACCGCTCGGGTCGGACGCGAGAACCTCGGTGTCGATGAAGTTCATCTGAGGCGAGCCAATGAAGCCGGCCACGAAAAGGTTTCGCGGGTTGTGGTAGAGCTCGAGCGGCGCCCCGACCTGCTCGACATTGCCGGCATTGAGTACAACGATCTTGTCGGCCAGCGTCATCGCCTCCACTTGGTCATGTGTCACGTAGACCATGGTGGCGCCCATCTGCTTGTGCAGCTTGGCGATGGAGATACGCATCTGCACGCGCAATGCTGCGTCGAGATTGGAGAGCGGCTCATCGAAAAGGAAGACCTTCGGTTCGCGAACGATGGCACGGCCGATGGCGACACGCTGGCGCTGGCCGCCCGAAAGCTGCTTGGGCAGGCGCTCAAGCAGCGGCGTCAATTCAAGGATCTGGGCGGCCTCGCGTACCTTGGCATCGATGGTTGTATTCGCCGTCTTCGCCAATTCAAGGCCGAAGGCCATGTTCTGGTAGACATTCATATGCGGATAGAGCGCATAAGATTGGAACACCATCGAGATGCCGCGATCCTTCGGCGTCTTGTCGTTGACCTTTCGGCCGTCGATCAGGAGGTCGCCGGAGGTGATGTCCTCCAGCCCAGCGATCAGGCGCAGAAGGGTCGACTTGCCACACCCTGAAGGGCCGACGAAGACCACGAAATCCTTGTCCTCGATGTCGAGATTCACGCCATGCACCGTCTCGATGCGGCCAAAGGCTTTGCGGATATTCTTGAGCGTCACACTCGCCATGATGCTTACCCCTTGACGGCGCCAGCGGTGAGACCCGCGACGATCTTGCGTTGGAAGATGAGAACCAGAACGATGAGCGGCAGGGTCACGATGACGGAACCCGCCATGATGTTGCCCCATGGCAATTCCTGCTGGCTCGCACCGGTCATCGAGGAGATCGCGACCGGAACGGTACGATTGTCCGGCGAGAAAGTGAGAGCGAACAGGAACTCGTTCCAGGCCGCAATGAAGGCGAGCAGGCCCGTCGTCACCAGGGCCGGCCACATGAGTGGCAGGAACACGCGGCGCACGACGGTCCAGGGCGATGCGCCGTCCACAAAAGCCGCCTCCTCCAGTTCACGCGGCAGCTCCTTCATGAATGTGGTGAGTACCCACACGGTGAAGGGCAGCGTCAGGATGAGGTTCGACAACATGAGTGCCGGCATGGTGTTGTAGAGGCCGAGCAGGCGGATCACCTCGTACATTCCAGAGAGCACGGCGACCTGCGGGAACATCGAGACGGCGAGGATGGTTATCAGCAGCAGGCCTCTTCCGGCAAAATGCACTCGGCCGAGAGCATAGGCGGCCGTCACACCCAGGAAGAGTGAGATCACGACGACCGTCACTGCCACGATGATCGAATTCAGGATGTTCAAGGCAAAGGGTTGCTGCTGGAACACACCGACATAATTTGAGAAGTCGAAGCTGTTGGGCAGCAGCGAGGGGTCGAACAGGGCCTGACCGCTACGCATCGAAGTCAGGACGGCATAATAGAACGGAAATACCGCATAGACGACGATGACGGCGACAAGCAGCCAGAAGCCGATCGGTTTCAGTATTCTGGTCATTTCGCGGCGTCCTCCGAAACTCGAACCTTGCCGATGGTCATCGCCAAGACGGTGATGATCGCGATCACCAGGAACAGCGACGTCGAGGCAGCTGAGCCCAGCCCTGTCTTGGCGAAATCGATGAGCTGAAGCCGAGCGAAGCCGGACATCGAAATGGTGTCGCGGCTTCCGGAGGTCAGCACGTAGATAAGATCGAAGATACGCAGGGCATCAAGGGCGCGGAACACGACGGCGACCATCAAGGCCGGACGGATCAGCGGCAACGTCACTCTGAAGAACACCTTCACCGGATGAA
>Ga0206877_10345_pt1 | contig 10266 bp, 6 predicted proteins | sample Alteio_BWOrgCont_7_FD_152623 | JGI IMG/M metagenome (GOLD analysis project Ga0206877, IMG submission 152623) | Enriched cells from forest soil in Barre Woods Harvard Forest LTER site, Petersham, Massachusetts, United States -... | ecosystem: Environmental > Terrestrial > Soil > Temperate forest > O...
AATTTCCAGGTCAAATCCATCTGGAGCAGATTGTAATTTTTGATCGGGTTGATGCCGGGAATGTCGAGGTTGTTGCCGCCAGTGCCGAGGCTGCTGTTGATCTGGCTGGCATAACCGTACCGGATGGTGCCGATGATGGCATCCGTAAAGCTGTACGCAAACGCAGTGTAAATGCCCTGAAGATTGCCGCGGCCTTCAAAGAAGTCAGAATCAATCAGGTTCACATCCAACGCATACTGCTCGATGTGCTGCCAGTAAAAGCGGGCTTCCCAAGTGTTCTTTTTGGCGGTCGAGCCATAAACCAGGCCTTGGGTCGGCCCGTAGACCGGTCCGGCGCTGCCAATGCCAAAACCCACCTGGTAGGCCATGTTTTGATCCGTCACCGGCCCGCTGACACCCGGGAATGCCGCCGGGTTGGTTTTGTATGCGGCAGTGGCCCGGCTGTCGCCTTGCATATTATATGCAAAGTCCCCGAACAAGCGCGCATGCAACGGCCCCATCGGGGATTTCCTGATTTCATAGTTAAATTCGGCGGGAATTTCGAGAATCGCCAGGTCATTGATGCCCTGTTCGTTATACTTGGCATTGTAGGCCGTCCCGGGGACGCCGACATTTGCGCCATTCAGGCCCTGACCAACAAATGGCTGGTTCAACCCGCCGCTGCTGCCCTGTCCAAAGTAGGTGTAAAACACCGGGGCGATCTTGAAGGACATGTCATTGTTCAGTTTGACATTGCCGCCGAACTGCCAGGCCAGCAAGAACGTGTCACCAGACAGCGGATCCTGGGTGGAACTGGGGTCTTGGTAATCGAACTGGGCGAAGTCAACAAACAAGTCAACGTCGTCAACCGAGTATTTGAGCTTTTCAAACGCGCCCTCCGGGTTGATGTCTGAATCCCAGACCATGGGCGTGGTGTAGAGCGGCATCGGCATCCTGCCGACGGTCATTTCATACCAAGTGGTCGGGTGCCAGCCGAGGAAGATCTGTTCGAGATAGATGCCGGCGGAGTTTTTATCTGAAGGCGTGACCGAGCCGGTGGTCGTATTGTTGCCGAAAGTATTCCACGGTGAACGCGGATTGTTGGCAGTTTCCAGCCGCATGCCGTAATTGAAGGCATCAAAGAGGTCACCCCGCACGCCAAAGCGCAGTGCATAACGGAACCGCTCACGGACGAAGTTGGACGGAACCGCCCCGGGGATGTTATCAACTCCGCGGTATTCATACCGCAGCCGCGCATCGCCATAAAGCTGGATGCTCTTGATGGAATCCGCAATTTTCCATTTCGAATCGGAGGCGGCCAAGGCTGCCACCTGGTCCACTTCGTTGGATTGGCGGGCCGCGATTTCAGCCTCCACTTTATCGCCTTCACTTTGGGTGATGATGCCTTTTTCAATCAAAACACCCACCACCGGGTCGGGAACGGGTGTGGCCGAAGATTGTGCCTGACACTTTTCGGACATGGCCAAAGTTGTGGTTGCGCCCGTGAAAAGTGCTAATGTCTTTATTGTGTGATATTTGCGGTGTTTTTTCATGGTTGTCGTGCTGAGTGAAAAGACAGAATGTTGCCATTCTGTTACAACCATATGTCCTTAATGTTACAAACATGTTACAATCGTGTTGGATTGCAACAATCTGCTGATTTGCTTGAAAATCGGTGAAGATTCAGCCCGCGTTCTCTATTGGCCGGGCGGAAATTTCCAGCATCCGCTCGTTTTAATGCGTAGCTTGAACGCAGGCCGGTTTTATTTGGTGAACATGCTGTCCACCACTTCGATGGTCTTGTCGCGCGGGTTGGGCCAGGTCTCGGCGATCTTGCTGTTTCTGAAAGAGCCGCTCGCGATCATCTGGCCGGTGGTATTGTCCATGAACTCCACATCGAGCGTGTCGAGATACACCGCGACATCCCAGTTCCAATGCTCCGCATAGGTGACATAGAATGCCACGTCGGCGGGCTTGTCTTTCAGCGCCCCGGAGTTGACCTTGAGGCCATGGTGCGCCAGCGCCGTCACGATGTAGCCGGCGATGCTCGGGTTTCCCTTGGGAGCGATCACCACATACGCGGACTTTAGAGAATCCAGCCTGATGTCTCCATAATGTTTAGCCGGCGGGATGGTGGAACAACCGGTCAGCCATGCCGCCAGGAACAGCCCCGCCCACAAATGGATTTTTTTCATGAGACAATTTTATACCCGTGCGGAAATTTCCAGCATCCGCTCGATGGGCAGGCGGGCGCGTTGGATGATCTCCGGCGGCAGTTCCACGCGCGGCGAGAGGTTCTTCATGCAGTCGCGAACCTTTTCCAGCGTGTTCATTTTCATGAATTTGCACTCACTGCAGCGGCAATGGTCGCCGGGCATCCGCATCACGTTGAAAACCGGGGCGCAGAGGAACTCCTTGTCCGGACACTCCTTCTGCATCCGGTGGATGATGCCGGACTCGGTGACGATGACAAAACGCTTCGCCGGACTGGTCTTGCAGTAGGTGATCATCTTCTCGGTGGAGCAGACCGCATCCGCCAGCGCGCGCACTTCGCGGAGGCTTTCCGGGTGGACGATGATTTTGGCGTCGGGAAACTGGTGTTTCGCCGCCAGCACCTGCTCCTGCTGAAACTCGACGTGCGCGTAACAGTTGCCCTTCCATAGCGTCATCGGCCGGCCGGTCTGTTCCATGACCCACTGGCCGAGATTTTCATCCGGCACAAACAGCAGGTCGCGGTCTTTCGGCGCGGCATTGACGATGCGCTCGGCGTTGCCGCTGGTCACGATCACGTCGCATAATGCCTTCACGGCTGCGCTGCAATTGATATAGGCGATGGTCCAGAAATTGGGGTTCGTTGCCTGTAGTTCGGCGAGCTTGGGCGCGGGGCAGCTTTCCTCCAGCGAACAGCCGGCGTCCTTGTCCGGCAGCACCACGATTTTATCGGGGTTTAAAATTTTCGCCGTCTCCGCCATGAAATGCACGCCGCAGAACACGATGACATCCGCGTCCGTCTTGGCCGCCTGCTGGGCGAGGCCCAGGGAATCGCCGGTGAAATCCGCCACGTCCTGAATTTCCGGCACCTGGTAATTATGCGCCAGGATGACGGCATTGAGCTGCTTCTTGAGCGTGAAAATTTCTCTGGCCAGCGGCTCGAACCGGTTTTTGGGCATCGCCCCGCGCGGCTGGATTTCGGCTACGTCTATCATGCGGGAAAGTTAATGGCAGGGATGGGTGACGTCAATTAAACCAAAGCTTTGGGTCATAGGTTTAATTTGAATCAATGAACCCTTTGTGATTGGCCGGCTCGCCGGGTATTGGGGAACGACGTCACCTATTGCACCAGCACACGATAAAAACGCACTGTATTCGGCCCGGGTGAGTCAACGATTTGGACCAAGTTCTGAAAGTTGTAGTAAATCGTTTGCAAGGTCTGCCAAGAAGCGGGCAGAGTGAGATTGGTTGTGTACTGGATGGTATATTGAGCTGACACTTGGCCGCCGAATTGGAACTGAAATCCGTTGGTCAGCATCACGGGTGATTGGAGTTGCGGCATGATCAGCGGTTGAACTTGAATGGTGATATTGGTCGCCACGCCGGCAGGGTTGTCGTTATTGTAGGCGGTGAACGTGACTGTGTAGCTGCCGGCGTTGGTAAATTGATAATAGATGTTTTGTCCCACGTTGGTGGCGGTCAACCCGCCGCCGAGAGTCCATCCCACATATGCTCCCCGGCCGCTAAGCATACCGGTGAAAAACCCATAACGGTTGACGAGCAAGTTTGTGGGGGTTTCCGATATGGCAACGGACAAAGGACCCGTCAGATCGGCCGGCACCACTTCATCGCACCCGATTGAAGGTGGGTTATTCCATGGCTCATCATCGAGATCGTAGCCGCTGGCATAGGCGGCGTTGCCGGCACTGCGGCAAGGTGAGAGTGATGAAATATGGAACTGATCCAGAAGTTCAGGATCAACATTGATATTGCCGGTGCCTGATAAGAGCATGTTTGGCGAGGTGTCACAATAGTAATAGTACGTTGGTCGCGCCAAACTCGATTGGTTATCCAAGGTGCCATCAACAAAGCCGGGTGCCAAATAGTCGTAATTGTTTGCGACGATGCTGTTTCTGGTAAAACCATTATACGTTCCAGCGCCGCGGTTTGGGTAGGTTGTCGGGTTCAAATTATACTCCACCGTGCAATTGTTCAGCGTGGCGGCATACGCGCCGCCGCCGTAGGTCGCAGAATTGGCCGTGACCAATGAATTATTTAATGTGCCGTTAGCCATGCCACCGCCATAAATGGCCATATTATTGGAGAGCACGCAGTTGGCGACAACTCCGTTCGTGGAATTACACCACACGGCCGCGCCGCTTTCCAGCGGTCCGCCGGAGAATGCGTCACCGCTGGCAAAGGTGGCCCCGTTTTGGAGCGTGAACCCAGTCAATACTGCGCCATCAGCCAGCCAGGCGCAACGTACCGCCCCGGGGCCATTGGTGGCGATGGGATCCCAAGCCCCTTGAATGGTGGTGAACCGGTAACCATTGGCGCTCATGACGGTGATGGCCGTGTTTAGCGCCACCCGGTTGGTCAAGCTCCCTGACATCGCCATTCCGCCGTTAGAATAAATGCCATTGGTCACGAGCACAATATCGCCCGGGACTGCCGCGTTAATTGCATCTTGAATATTGGTCGCGGCCGTGGACCACGACGAGTATGGGCTGACCGGATTCACGCCCGCCGCGTTCACGGCGTGAATCACCACCTGCACCACCGCGCTGGTGACGGCCCCGGCTGAATTGGTCACCACTACCTGATAAGACCCGGCGTCAGCGGGGCCGAAATGGTTGATCATCAAATTGGCCGTAGCGGAATTAGAATGATGGCCATCGTCTTGTATCGGCGTTCCATTTTGGCTCCAAGAGTAAGAAAAAGGTGTTTGCCCGGCCGCAATGACATTAAAAGTTAAACCATAGGCTGGCGAAGCGACTTGAAAACCAGGCTGGGCACCGATGATTGGCATGGGGTACCATTCATCACAGCCAATGGCCGGAGGATTGTTCCAAGGCTGACCGTCTATATCGTCTCCGGAAACCACGCTGGCGTTGCCAGCACCCAGGCAGGGCGAGGTCGCCGCCACATGAAAATCATCCCCTAGAATCTGCGGGTTGACATCAATGTTTCCGGTTCCTGACGGCAGGGGGTCGGCACAACAATATGCCAAAGTGCAGCTCGCGTAATTAGTGTTCGGATATGAGGTTCGGGAAAGGTTGCCGTATATGATGGAGTTGTTCACGGTCGCTCCGTACACGGCTGCGCCATAGCCAACGCTATAACCTGAGGAGATGTTTGCCGAAACCGTGCAATTCACCAGAGAACCGCCATTTGCCCCGCCGCCATTAAAATATGTTGAATTTTTTATGAGCGCGCAATTTCTGAGATTACAGTTGTCTGCGCCCCCGCCAGAGGACTGGTTGGCAAAATTGCCGGTCACCAAACAGTTTATCAGATTACAGATTTCTGCGCCTCCGCCGGATCCCGTCGTGGCGACATTGCCAGACAATGTGCAGCCGATCAACGTTGCCAGTTCAGCACCGCCACCTTCGTTTGAGGCAAAATTTTTGGTTATGATGCTGTTGCAAACCATTGCATTCGTCGAGCTGCCGAGAACCCCTCCGCCATATGAAGATTTACCACCCGTGTTCATCTCTCGCGTTGCGCCCCCCTGCAGGGTGAAGCCGCTCAATATCGTATTGTTTGTCAGCCACGCACAACGGATTGCCCCGGGGCCATTCGTGGATGTCGGGTCAGAGGCTCCTTGGATGATTGTCATTCCTGAGCCGTTGACGCTTTGCAACAGGATTGGCTTGTCCAGGGTGACGCGATTGGTGATCAAGCCATCCATGGACTTGCCGCCAGATGCGTAAAGACCGTTGGTCACCAAAACAATGTCACCCGCGCCGGATGCGGTGATGGCATCCTGAATGTTCGTAGCGGCGGTCGCCCAACTGGAATAGGGGACGACTGGATTGGTGCCGGCAACCGCGACGCAGTGCGCGACTAATTGGACGACGGAACTGGTGACCACGCCGAACGCATTGCTGACCACGACTTGGTAGGCGCCCGCATCGGCCAGACTTACGCCGGTGGCCACGAGATTTGAGGTTTGGGTGGAACTGAAATGACCATTGTCCTGGAGCGGTGAACCATCTTTCAGCCAGAAGAAATTAAGAGGCAATGTTCCACCTGATGCCTCATTCCCAGCGGAAAAGCCAACGGGGTTGCCAGAAAGCCTGACCTGCGGCGTGGTGACCAGCGGCTGTTGCGTCCATTCGGCGCAACCCACCGCCGGCGGGTTGGCCCATGCATTGCCAAAAACATCGTTTCCGGTAACCGGATTAACGCCGGCACTGATGCAGGGTGAACCTCCGGAAAGATGGACGCCATCGGCAAACAATTGCGGCGCGGCAGTAAAATTTGCCGTGCCTGCCAGCGCCGGCGTGGTGCAACAATGTGAAAATGCGCTGCCGCTTGCCGAATAATTGCCGGCCGACCCGTTATAATAAATGATGCAGTTGGTCATGGCCAGGGGGATCGCCACCCCCACCGTGCTGTTACTGATGACCGTGCAATTTTGCAGCACAGATTTATACGCAGCGCCACCGCTTGAAATCGTCACACCATTGCTGCTGAGGAGGCTGCCGATCACGGTGCCTTGATAAACACCGCCACCATTTGAGGCGGCAGTGTTTGAGACAATCACGCAGTTCTTGACCAGCGCGTTAGACGACGCACACCAGACGCCGCCACCGCTCTCCAAGCTGGCCGCGTCACCCGAGTTCTGGGTCGCTCCATGCGTCAAAGTGAAGCCGATCAGGGAGGCCCCATTGGTCAACCAAGCGCACCGTACCGCCAACGTGCCATTGGTTGCGCCAACGCCTTGGATGCTGGTCACCCACGGGCCGTTGACACTTTGGACAGTGAGGGCATTGGTCAGGGCGACGCGATTGGTTAGGGTTCCCGCCACCGCCAAGCCGCCATAGGCATAGATGCCGTTGGTGACGAGCACGGTGTCCCCGTTGCCGGCGGCATTGATGGCGTCTTGAATGTTCGTGGCGGCGGTGGCCCAAGTATTGTACGGCGATGAAGGGACAGGATTGCCAGCGTTCACATAGAAGACAGATGCCGGAACCGTGATGGCCAGAAGCATCAAAACGGCCACGCCCAACCCGATCATTCGTGGTTTCATATTCCCTTTTTGAGTTTTAAAAACCCTACCAAGCGTTTATTTCAATTCAAGCTTTTACGCCGGTCCGGAGGTGCGCGTTTGCCGGGGAATTTGTTTCCGTCAGCGGCGCGAACTTTTCTTTGGGCATCGCCCCGCGCGGCTGGATTTCGGCTACGTCGATCATGCGGTAAAAGTTACCGTTGAGTCGGGAGGCCGTCAAACCGTGAGGATGTAAACTTGGCCGGGCAGGCATTCGTCGAGCAGGATTCGCATTTATGCGTTTACCAGCACCATTTCGCCGGCTTCTTCGAGAAAGGCGATGGCCTGCTGGCGGGAAACCGTGGGGAAATCCTCCAGAAAATCGTCGAGCGGATCGCCGGCCTCGAGATAGTCAACCAGTGTGCGGGCGGGAACCCGCGTGCCGGCAAAGCAGGGCGTGCCGCTCATGATCTCCGGGTCAACCGCCACAACGGAGTTTTTCTTCATGCCGTTAATCAAACACAGTTTCGGACTAATGACAGCTATGCAATGGCTATCGCCCCGCGCGGGTGACCGTTCAATGCCGCCTGGGTCAAACTCATCACTGTATTCCGATACGGTAAAAGTAAGGGCCGCCGTTCGTGGCCGTGGTGTCGGTGAAACTCGTCGTGCCCGCCTGGCCGACGAGATTGCTTTGCAGTGCGGAAAATGCCGTGAGGTTCGTGCTGCGCTGCAGGTAATATGTCCGTGTGTTCACGCTCTGCCAATTGACCACGATGCCGGAGGGATTGTTGGTGGCGAGCGGCGGCGACAGGGCCAGAATCGACGCCGGATTAGTCGGGTTCAAGCCGGCAATCCATTTCTGCCAGTTATTCATGCCGGTGCCGTCGGAGTCTGCATAATCCACCGAGCCGTCATCTGGCAGGTCGTACTGGCCCAGCCATGATATGAAAGGTTCGATGGTGGCGCTTTGAAATTCAGTCGCCCCCACATCCACGGTGCCGTTCACGGTCCGCGGTCTTCCGTCAATATCCACTGTTCCAGCGGCAAAGCTGCTGTTGCCGGCGCCAACAGTGGGAGAATTGGACTGCTGATGGAATTCATTATCCAAAAACAAAGGGGCGTTGGTGAAATTCCCTCCTTCGTTGGATCCAAAAGAAGCCAGCGGAAAGATGCAGCAGTTACTGATGATGTTGTAAACAGCGGCGTCACTATTTCCCATAAAGTTATTGCTGTAAATAATGCTGTTGTAGGCATTGCAAAAATGGATTCCATAACCAGCATTTCCACCGTAGTAACCATTTTCCCAGACGGTACAGTTATAAAGAGTGCTTTGATATGCGCCATCCCCTAGATGAGTAAATTGAATTACGCAGTTGCTCAAAATATCATCATACGAACCACCCTGATAGTTTCCCGTAAGCCAGCACCGGTTTAGCGTGCTATATGCACTTGCTCCGTTGGAATTGTCGATGAGCGTGCAATTGAACAACGTGTTTGACAATACCCCGCCACCCATGCCGACTACAGGACCATCGATATTATTTGTGATGAGGCAACTGCTGCAGGTGCCCTTAGCCGCACCACCCCCTCCGTAATGTGCGAAATTGAGGATCAAGGTACAGTTGGTTAGATTCGCATTAAACGAACCGCCGCCATAGCCGATGGCCCAGTTGCCCGCCAGGATGCAACTGGTAAGATTACCGCCATAGGCGCCGCCACCGTTGGTGATTGCCATATTGGTTATAAGCAGGCAATCGTAGAGAGAGTTCGAGCAAACTCCGCCTCCATTGACGGCCGAGTTGTTGGTCAAGGTGCAACCGACGAGCCGTCCATAGATTGCACCGCCTCCATTGGTCGCATAATTACCGGACAAAACGCAATTCGTCAGGACGCAGGAATAGGTTCCACCGCCGGTCATGCTGGCGGAGTTGCCGGTCAGCGTGCAGTTGATGAGAACATTCGAACAGGCTCCTCCGCCAAAAAAAGACTGGTTTGCGGACAAGATGCAATTGGTCAAAAGTCCGTCAATCGCGCCACCACCTTGGGAGGTTCCTCCCGTGGTTGTGTTGTTCGTATAATAACATTTGACCAACGTGCCGGAAAAAGAGCCGCCGCCATAATCAAATGCAGAATTAGCGATGATCACGCAATTGGACACCAACGAACTGCCTGATTCGCCCCAGACTCCGCCGCCTGAATTTTCCTGGAACGTGTTGCCAGCTTTTCTCGTCGCCCCATTCGTCAGGGTAAACCCAGTCAGGGTTGCATTGTTTGTCAGATAGGCACAACGCACGGCATTGTTGCCCAGCACCGGGTTTCCGAGAATGAACGTCTTCGCCGGTCCGTTCATGCTTTGCACCGTGACGGCCTTGTTGATCACCACCCGGTTGGTGAGGGAGCCATAAACGACGCCCCCGCCGAATTTGTAAACGCCATTGGTGACGAGAATTAAGTCACCGTCCGAAGAGGCATCAATGGCATCCTGGATGTTTGTCGCCGCGGTCGGCCAGCTTGAGAAAGGTGAAACGGGAACGGTGTTGCTGGTATTCACATAAAACACCGTGGCGTGAATGCGGGAAACCAAGAAAAAAAGACAATAAATCCCTAGTTGAAATGATTTCATATTCCCATTTTAAATCTGCTAAATGAAATCATCCGGCCACTGACGACTCAAGGACAAAACAACATTCTGTAGCCGATAATTCCTTCCACTGGCCCGGCGGCAGATCGCCGAGCCGGAAATTTCCGATGCGCACGCGCAGGAGGCGCAGGGTGGGATGGCCGATGGCGGCAGTCATGCGGCGCACCTGGCGGTTCTTGCCTTCGACGAGTTGCAGGCCGATCCAGCAATCCGGCATGCTCTTGCGGAAACGGATGGGCGGCACGCGCGGGGGGATTTGAGGTTGCGGTTCCAGCAGCCAAGCCTGGCAGGGCAATGTTTTATGGCCTTGAATCAAGAGGCCTTGCTCCAGCATTTTCAGGCTTTCGGGCGCGGGAATTTTTTCCACCTGCACCCAGTATTCGCGTTCGTGGGCGTGGCGCGGCTGGAGCAGTTTTGCGTTCCAGTGCGGTTCATCGCT
>Ga0206877_10347_pt1 | contig 10252 bp, 9 predicted proteins | sample Alteio_BWOrgCont_7_FD_152623 | JGI IMG/M metagenome (GOLD analysis project Ga0206877, IMG submission 152623) | Enriched cells from forest soil in Barre Woods Harvard Forest LTER site, Petersham, Massachusetts, United States -... | ecosystem: Environmental > Terrestrial > Soil > Temperate forest > O...
GTCATGGATTGCAGCCAGAGGCGGGTGATGGGCTGCCTGGCCTTCGTGTAGCGGACGATGTTGCGGAAAATCAATTCACCCTCGCGGCCGGCGTCGCAGGCATTGACGAGCTTGTCCACGTCTTTGCGCTTGATGAGTTTGGCAAGCGCCTTGAGACGCTTCTCATTCTTCTCGATGGGGGGTGAGATCAAAATGCGGCGGGATGACCGGGAGACACTTGAAAGTCCATTTGCCGCGCGCGGCCTCGACTCCTTCCGGCGGCACAATCGTGAGCAAATGACCGACCGCCGATGAGATGACGTAGTCGTCATTCTCGAAGTAGTCTTCGTGCTTTTGAAACTTTCCGAGGGCCTTTGAGATGTCGCTGGCGACGGACGGTTTCTCGGCGATGATGAGTGCTTTACCCATGATGCGGCTGATTCTTAAGCCGCGAACGGCACCCGGCGCAACTTATTTTTTTGGGAAAGAAATATTTTTATCCGCAGATTGGCGCAGATCAACGCCGATGAAACCATTGTGAAACCCATGTGTTTGCACTGATTGTACGGGGGCAATTTAATCCGGCAAACTGGCATTAAAATTTTTATGCCGGCTCTCCGTGTTTTTTGAATCTGCGTCATCTGCGGACAAATCCCTGGCGATTTCCGCCATACGCAGATTGACCTGCTCACCGGCTCTGGCAGAATCGCCCCACAAGATTTTCACCACTATGCCAAGAACCGTCACCCTCTTCACCGGCCAATGGGCCGACCTCCCGCTCGCTGAACTCCTGCCGCTCGTCAAAAAAATGGGCTACGACGGCGTGGAACTCGCCTGCTGGGGCGACCATTTCGAAACCGACCGCGCGCTGACCGAGCCCGGCTACGTGAAAAAGAAATGGGCGCTACTGCAAAAACACGGCCTCACCTGCCACGCCATCTCCTCCCACCTGGTCGGCCAGGCGGTGTGCGACCTGATTGATGAACGGCACCAGGCCATTCTCCCCGCCGATGTCTGGGGCGACGGCAAACCCGAAGGCGTCCGCCAGCGCGCCGCCGAAAAGATGAAGGCCACGGCGCGGGCGGCGCGGAAATTTTTCGACGCCCGGCCGGGAAGCATGAGTTACGATACCCTGCCGGTCGTCGTCAACGGCTTCACCGGCTCCAGCATCTGGCACGCGCTTTATGCCTTCCCGCCCACGAGCCAGGAATTCCTGGAAAAAGGTTTTCAAGATTTTGCCAAACGCTGGACACCCATCCTCGATGTGTTTGAAAAAGAAAACGTCAACTTCGCGCTGGAAGTGCATCCCACGGAAATCGCGTTCGATATCGCCTCCGCCAAGCGCGCGCTCGAAGCGGTGAAGAATCATCCGCGTTTCGGTTTCAATTACGATCCGTCGCACCTCGGCTATCAGGGTGTGAACTATGTGAAATTCATCCGCGAATTCACCTGCCGCATTTTTCATGTGCACATGAAAGACGCATGGTGGGGCCATGGCGATGGCAGCGTCGGCGTGTTCGGCGGACACACGGATTTCACGGATGCGCGGCGGTTCTGGGATTTCCGCTCGCTTGGTCATGGCGACATTCATTTTGAGGAGATCATCGTGGCGCTGAATGACACCGGCTATCGCGGCCCGCTCTCGGTGGAATGGGAGGACGGTCGCATGGACCGCGTCCACGGCGCGACGGAGAGTTGTGCGTTCGTGCGAGGTTTGGATTTTGCGCCGAACCAGGCGGCGTTTGATGCGGCGTTTGCGAAAAAATAGGTTGAAATATCTCGGATCAAATTGAATAGCTACGCGCTCCCCCTCACCCTGACCCTCTCCCGCTGGGAGAGGGGACAGCCGTTGGACATTGGTTTAAAATCCCCAATTCATCCGGCAGAAGTCAGCCCTAAATAACTTCAGATCCTCCGCACCTGCGGCGGCCGGTGACCATGCCTTTAATGTTTATTAAAAAACCTCGTCACATCATCCAGCACGGGGGCGAGCCATTGGTACGGTGCGGCCAGCGCGACGACCACGGAGGCATGACCCCGGTTGGGATAGGTGATGTATTCCACTTCGCCGCCCATCTGCCGGATGCGCGCGGCCAGATGTTCGGCATTTGACGGGGACACAATGGCATCCTTCAAGCCTTGCACCAGGAGCATCGGCGGTTCCTTGCCATCCACGAAAGTGATGGGCTCGATCTGCGGATCAATGGCCGTGGCGTTGGTCGGCTGGTTGAAGACGGGGCGGTCCCACGGGTTGGGCGTGAAATCATAGGGGCCGGAAAGGGTCGCGCTCGCGCGGATGACGCTGCGGTCCAGACCCACGGCTTTAAGATATTGGCCATCCAAGGTCAGCAGGGCCGCGATGTGCGAACCGGCGGAATGGCCCATGAGATATAATTGGTTGGTATCGCCGCCGAAGGCCGCGATGTGGTCGTGCGTCCAGCGGATGGCGGCAGCGCCATCCTGGACAAACGCCGGGAAGGTCACCGCCGGATAAAGCCGGTAATCCGGCAGCACCACGATGAAGCCGCGCGAGGTCAGCGCGGAAGCGACGAAACGGTAGTCCGCTTTGCTGCCGGAGCACCACTCGCCGCCGTAGAAAAAAATCACGACCCTGGCATTGGGCGCCACGGATTTGGGGCAGTAAACATCCAGCTTCTGGCGCGGGTCAGTGCCATAGGCGAGATCCACGGTGCGCCGGTAGCCGCCTTGGTAAACGGTGGCGTTGAGCGCTTGAATCCCGGTGCAACCGGTCATTAACCCGGTTGCCGTCAGCAGGACGATGACCGCGAACCAGCGCAGGAAGTTTTGCTTGGAGCGGTTAAAGAAATCCTGTGGCCGCGCGGTAAAAGGAGTTGGACGAGACGGTCTTTTTGGGTTTTGGCTTCGTTTCGGCTCAGTCACAGGTCCGATTGGACATGCTCCTTCGCCAAAGCCTCGCCAAAACCCAAAAATCCTCGCTCCACACGGCCACAGTATTTCTTTAATCGCTCTCAATTCCACGGCGGATGATAAATGGGGGCGGCCCGGCACGGTCAATACCAAAGGCAAAGACCCACGCGGAAGCCGTGGCTCAGTTCGTTGTATTGGCGCAAGGTCTGGCCATAGCCGTAGAAATATTGCGCCTGTATCGCCGGATTAAAACCCCAGGCATGGGGCAGGTTGAAGCGGAAATCCACCGTCACGCCGGGATGACTGCCTTCATCACCAACTATGACTTTGGACGCCAACTGGATTTTTTCCCAGGGATTGGATTTGTCCTGCCAGGTCAAGGCGGCGCGCAGATCAGCGTAGCCGCGATATTGGGCCATGTCCTGGTTGTTGTCACCCAGGATAAGATAATACCAGGCCCGCGGCTGGAGCGTGAGCGACAGATTGGTGGTGATTCCGACGTTGACCGTGGGCTGGATATAGACGGTATATAAGCTCCGCTCTTCCGTCCCGCCGCGGCCGTTGGATTCATGCTCGGCACCGCCTTGCAGGTCGAGGTGGATGGGAAATTTTTTGGGCAGCACGTCCGGGTAATACAAAAATGCGGACGGCTTGTAGCTGGTGTCATAGAAGGATGGATCCTTTGTCAGCAAATCCCAATAAGAGGTCTGGGTGTAAGCAAAATACAAATTGTTCCACGGATGCCAGTTGTCCGAATAACTGAGGAGCCGGTATTTCAAGCTGTACTGGAACTCGGCGGCAGGATAGGTGCCGAGAAGAAAATAAATCGGTTCGTAATTGGACAAGTGGTTGTCGTAAAAATTGACCAGCTCCGAGCAGGCAACGGCGACCGCGCCGTTATTGGTTGATGAACTGGATGATGACTGACCGGCCAGGGGAACCGCGGGAGAACCAGCCGCAACGGGCGCGGCGGAAGCGGCAGAAATCACCGGCGCAGCGGCAACCGACACGACGAACTGATTGTAATTACTGACATCGAGACGAGCCTGGCCGGCCACGGTGGCCGGAATGTCCAGCCGGTATTCCACCCGCACAAAACTTCCGGGGCCGATCACCGTGTCTGCACTGCAACAAGCCTGGGTGAGGATCATTTCATTCGTCGCAAACTCTGAAACAAGCTGGGCGGAGATGGTGGGATCGAAGGAGTGGCGCACCGGGTCAGCCGTGTTGTTCATGCAATACAGCCAAACCGTGCCGGGACTGCCCGCCGTCAGCGGCGCAGTCGGGGCCACGAAAACACAGGTGAGGTCCTGTCCGTACAAGGGCAGCAGGCCGGCCAGAAGCCAAACCCACAACCACGCCGCCACTTTAAATTCAGCCCGGGTCATTAAATTGAACCGGCCAAAACGCCGCATGAATCCAGCTCGCGCCGGTCGAATAGTGGATGATCTCCCCATCCGGCGAGCATGACATAAAGCCGGGTGACGTCCACCAAAATGAAGCTTCTGGCCGCAGGCACGCCGGGGGATTATCCCTTCCGCTCCCAGCGAAATTTCCGGTCGGCTTCCTTGATGGGCAGGTCGTTGATGCTGGCGAAGCGGCGTTGCATGTAGCCGAGGGCGTCGAACTCCCAATTCTCATTGCCGTAGGAACGAAACCAATGGCCCGAGTCATCATGCCATTCGTATTCAAAGCGCACGGCAATGCGGTTGCCGGTGAAGGCCCACAGTTCTTTCTTGAGCCGGTAATCCAGTTCGCGGTTCCATTTGCGCCGTAAAAATTCGACGACCTGCGCGCGGCCGGTCACGAACTCGGAACGGTTGCGCCATTCGGTGTCCGCAGTGTAGGCGAGCGCGACGCGTTCGGGGTCGCGGGAATTCCAGGCATCCTCGGCAGCCTGCACTTTCTGGCGGGCGGTCTCCTCGGTGAACGGCGGCAGCGGCGGACGCGGGTTCATGGTTTTTTATATTTGATCTGCGACTCAATTTGGCGATGCGCTGGCGCATGGGCGCAACCGCCATTTCCATTTCGACGGCAGTATAGGGCATCTTTAGAAAATTGCAGCCTTGGGGCTGAGAAATTGGAAGGGGCTTCGGACAGTTCTCATGCCCTGTTGGAGCTTTATGTTGAAGCCAGCGGTTGCAGTATCGAGGAGGCGTTCTCCCTCACCCTTAATCCCTCTCCCAGCGGTGCCGGGGTGAGGGAGAACGCGTCGTCATCCCGCTGACCTCATTTCGTCAGCAAGGTTTCTACAATGCAACAGTTCCAATCAAACGAATCCACGAACCCAAAAGCACAGCGCCGGGCCGGTGAAAAATTCGCATTTTCAATTTCGCGGCTTGTTTTGGCGGACGGGTTTCCCTAGCTTGGCCGTTCCCAATCCAATTTTTAACATGGCTGGCAAACGCAAACTTCGTTACGGCATGGTCGGCGGCGGGCAGAACGCCTTTATTGGCGCGGTTCACCGCATGGCCGCGAATCTTGACGGACAAATCGAACTGGTGGCCGGCGCTTTTTCCGCCGACGCCAAAAATTCGCAGACCACGGGCGAGCAACTTTTCCTGGACCCGAAGCGCGTCTATGCGAGCTACGCGGAAATGGCGCGCGGCGAGGCGGCGCTGCCCGAGGGCGAGCGGATGGATTTTGTGGCCATCGTCACGCCGAACTTTCTACATGCGCCGGTCGCCACGACGTTTTTGCAGGCGGGCTTCCATGTGGTTTGTGACAAGCCGATGACCTTGGATTTGAAGGAGGCGAAGGCGCTGCGGGACACGGTGCGCCGGACCGGAAAAGTTTTTGCGCTGACGCACAATTACACGGGATATCCGATGGTGAAGGAGGCGCGCGAGCTGGTCCGCACCGGCAGGCTGGGCAAGATCTTGAAAGTCGTGGCCGAATATCCGCAGGGCTGGCTGCTCGACAAGATTGAGACGACCGGCCACAAGCAGGCGGCGTGGCGCGCGGACCCGAAAAAAGCCGGCGCGAGCTGCTGCGTGGGCGATATCGGCACGCACGCGGAAAACCTGGGCCGTTACATCACGGGCCTGCACATTGACGAATTGTGCGCGGAGTTCACGTCATTCATCCCCGGACGCAAGCTGGAGGACGATGCGAACATGCTCATCCGTTACCGGGGCGGCGCGAAGGGCGTGCTGCATTGCTCGCAAATCTCCTGCGGCGAGGAAAACAACCTGAACATCCGCGTCTATGGCACGCTCGGCGCGCTCGCCTGGCAGCAGGAACATCCCAATGAATTGAAATTCACGCCGAAAGGCGAGGCCGCGCGCATCCTGCGCCGGGGCAACGGGTACGTCTCGGAGGCGGCGAAGAAATTCACGCGCCTGCCGGCCGGCCATCCGGAGGCGTTCATCGAGGCGTTCGCAAACATTTACCTGGAAGCCGTCGCGGCCATCCGGGCGAAACTCGCCGGCCGGCGCGGCACGTTTGATTTTCCAACCGTGGATGACGGCGTGGAAGGCATGGCGTTCATCGAAACCTGCGTGAAGTCCGCCGCGTCCAACGGCAAATGGACAAAATTTCCCAAAATCTGATCTAACATTACAATGAAAACAAACCTACTGTCCGCCACGATGCTGGCCGCCCTGCTGGCCGGCTGCTCCACGCAAAAGGATTCGTCCAACTCCGCGCAAGCGACGCCGCCCAAAAAGAACGTCGAGGTCACCATTGACGGGGTCGCCGGTTTTCAAGACACGCCGATGGAGCCGGATGGCCTATGGCATGTGCACGATCCCGCGCGCCCGCAGCCGCCGGTGGTCACGCCCGGCACGTTCAGCGAAAACGCCACGCCGCCGGCCGACGCGATCGTCCTTTTTAACGGCACCGATTTATCACAATGGCGCGATAAAAAGACGGGCGGGCCGGTGGGCTGGAGCGTGGTGGACGGCGTGGCCGTCTCCGCGAAGGGCGATATCCAGACGACCAATGAATTTGGCGACCTCCAGTTGCACCTTGAATTCAAGGAGCCGGTGCCGCCGAATGGAAGCGGCCAGGGCCGCGGCAACAGCGGCGTCTTCCTGATGGGCCGGTACGAGATTCAGGTGCTGGATTGCTACGACAATAAAACCTACGCGGACGGCGCGACGGCGGGCATCTACGGCCAGCATCCAGCGCTGGCAAACGCCTGCCGCCCGCCCGGCGAATGGCAGACCTACGACATTATTTTTAACGTGCCGCATTTCGGGACGGACGGCGCCTTGGTGACGCCCGGCTATGTGACCGTGTTTCACAACGGCATCGTGGCGCAGAACCACCAGGCCATCCGTGGCGACACGAACTGGAAAAGCCCCGGCAAATATACGTACCGCGGCCTGACCGGTCCGCTGGCCCTGCAATACCACAATAACTCCGTCTCCTTCCGCAACATCTGGGTCCGCCCAATCCCGGTGGTGGACGACCCCTGAGACCGGTAAAAAATCAAAAATGAAAAAACTTTTCGCGCTCCTCGCCGTGGCCTTGCTGGCGGCGGGTCTGACCGGCTGCAAAACGTATGCCTCGCGTTCACCCGCGCCGAAAAAGCTGCTGGTGGTGACCACCACCACCGGCTTCCGGCATTCCTCGATCCCGACGCTGGAAAAAATGCTGACGCAACTGGCCCAGACCAGCGGCGAGTTCACGGTGGATTTTGTGGAGCAGCCGCCGGGCAAACCGCCGACACCGCGGAACGACGCGCCACCCGCTCAGAAGGCGGCCTTCCAGATCGCCGAGGCCCAATGGGAGGCGACGTTGAAAGTGACGCTGCAACAATTGTCGCCGGCCAATCTGAAGAATTATGACGGCGTGGTTTTCGCCAGCACGACGGGTGACCTGCCGATCCCGGACCGGCAGGGCTTGCTTGACTGGGTCAAGGCGGGACACGCATTCATCGGCCTGCATGCGGCGACCGACACCTTTCATGGCTGGCGGGGCTACATTGACATGGTGGGCGGTGAATTCAAAACCCACGGGCGGCAGGTCAGCGTGGAATGCCTGAACCAGGACCCGGCCAATCCGGCCACGGCGGCGCTGGGGAAATCCTGGACCATCACGCAGGAGGAGATATATCAGTTTGTCAATTATGACCCGGCGAAAGTCCATGAACTGCTGATCCTGGACAAACATCCGGCCACCGGCGCGCCCGGGCGCTTCCCGGTCTCGTGGTGCAAGGATTACGGCGCGGGAAAAGTCTTTTACACCTCGCTGGGGCACCGCGAGGATTTGATTGATCCGGACCCGGATTTGAAAAACCGGGTCAATTCCGTGGCGATCAGCCAGGCGTACCGGGCGCATGTGCTCGGCGGCATTGAATGGGCGCTGGGCATAAAAAAGTGAGCCAGCCCAAATCAGGCATTGAATCTGCGCGGCGAACCGGTATTATCCGCGCTCCAGTGGTTCGGGGTGTAGCGTAGCCTGGCTAGCGCGCTTGCTTGGGGTGTCAAAAACGGCTTTTTGCTCTGATTTCACCTGATTGCACCTAATGACAAAACCCGTGTCTTTATTGTTTAAAACGCATTTTCGCTCTTGTTCTGATACGTCGTGGAATGACCTAGAAACAGCATATAGTATAGAAAAGAAGTATAGAAACGGGGCTGGGAATTCGCTCAGGACAGGAGGTCAAAATTCCTCGGGGCCAACCGTTTTTGGCTGCACCGGTGGAAAAGGAGGCGGCCAGTTTTGTGGGTCATCTTGGTGACGTGCCATCTTCCTCATATAGTCAAATTCGTCTGTCGAATAAACTTCTCCGACCTCCCCTCTCCAACTTGGCTTAATCGGCCTCGGTTCCAACGAAATACCATCATGGTCGTGCCATGGCCTGCGGCCACGAGGCTTCGGCTGGTTCGCCACCACCCAAATGGCAACCAGTGTCCCAATGCCCATGATCAAAAGGAACTGCATACGCTTTTACACTAACATAATGACAGTCAGTTTTCATGTAAAAAACTACCCGTTCGCCTCACGGCTTCTATCCAACATTCCACCTACCGTTTTGTCACCAGTCGGATCATCGGAGGGAAAGGTTTTTTGCTTTGGCTCGCCCTTTTCACGCTCACGTTCATGCGCACGGCTGTTAATTTGTGCCAATGAACCGATCAATGAGCCGCCGCCTTGCCCATCATTCATCGAGGACGTTGCCAACGATTCTGCACCTGCCGCTGCCGCCATAGCGCCGGCGGCAACTGCGCCTTTAATTCCTGTTGCCCCGCTGCCAGCCAATGTAGTTGCGGCGGTGGCGGCGGCTGTCCGTCCCGCCGAAAATCCACCCTTAAAAAACGCCGAGGCTGCCGATTCCCCCCTACCAATCGACTTTTGGATCACCACTGGCGCGGCAATTGTGCTGAAAATGATCCAGATGCCGAGAAAAGCCAATCCCATTAAGTTTTGCAACGAGTAAAGCACGCTCCCACCTGCCTGTCCTGTACTCAAAAAGCTTTGATCCGTCATAAAGTCAATGACTCCTTGTGTGATTAGACCGGCAATACCCCAACCTAAGGGCCACAGCATTATGCCAAGCAAATTTAACAGGTAGGACCTGCCTGTACCTTGGAGGGACGGAAAGGCCAGCATTCCGATAAAAATAGGGGACATGGCATATCCAATGAATAAAATCGCAGTTTGCAGGATATATGCCCACCATTCGATTGCACTGGCGAACCAGCCCAGAACGAGAAAAATAGCGGAGATCAAACCTTCCATGATGTCCGGAAAGTGAATGAGCCGTTCCCACCAACTTTGATTTCCGTCTGACGATTTCTTCAACTCCAATGCTGCCTGATATTGGTCATGGATTTTTGCCGGATCAACTTTTAGAACATTCGTCACCGTATCACTGACAATGGATACAATTTCATTTCCCCAAGTTGGCAGGAACACCAAAAGCACCACAAAGACGATGATCCGGCCTACGGAATTAAGTTGGGCATAGCCGTTATGATTATTGGCGACAGTCGAGACAATCAAACCGCCCGTGATGAGCACAAACGCAACGGGAGTCAGCAAAGTTTTGAGCGACAGGCATTGATTCAAAAAGTTTGGAAACATGGTTTGAAAGTCGCCCATAACAAGCCTTTCACATTTTGATTCTGACCGATTGTGGCTGCTGTTCCTGGACTTCAGCCTCGATTCGCTTCTGGTCCTGACAGCGGGCAGCAACCGCACGCACGACACGACTGAGATTTTGATTGGGATATAATTCTGCAAGCTTTTCCTCAACCGTCGCCTTGATGTCTTGGCGATACAGCTGAAGGACGCCGCGCTCGCTCTCAACGAAGTTTTGCAAAACCAAATACGCGTTGTTGCCCTTCATTATTTCCTCTGATTCGCCTTGCGTACGAGCGTAGGCAGAATTTGGATCAAATCGTTCCAGCACACCAAACTCCTTATTGTCATT
>Ga0206877_10348_pt1 | contig 10247 bp, 9 predicted proteins | sample Alteio_BWOrgCont_7_FD_152623 | JGI IMG/M metagenome (GOLD analysis project Ga0206877, IMG submission 152623) | Enriched cells from forest soil in Barre Woods Harvard Forest LTER site, Petersham, Massachusetts, United States -... | ecosystem: Environmental > Terrestrial > Soil > Temperate forest > O...
CCGCAGTTCCAGGATCGACTGAATGGTGCATGGTTCCCAGGGTATTTCTGTCCTTGCCACGGCTCCAAATACGATCTGGCTGGTCGCGTATTTTCCGGGGTCCCGGCCCCGTATAATCTGCCTGTGCCGCCGTATCGCTATATAAATGAAAAAACGCTTCGAATAGGCGAGAATCCAGAGGGTACAATTTTCGAATTCGGATCAATTGACCAGGTCTGACGCGCTCTTGACCTTGCTCCTCTTGGCTCAGGGAGACGATCATGGGCGACCAAGGTGCCAATAGAACAACTGCCGGGTGTGCTCTTCCAAACCATTGCAATGACTGGGCACGGCGGCGCGCATTAGAAACCATATAGTCGCAGATTGCGCCGCCTTCCCTAGCCGGCCTCTGGACCGATTGGGATCGCGTCAAAAAGGGCAACGCTTGCTCGCTATTGCCCTGTCCCGCGCCTGTCGTGAATCTCCGGACGGGCCGATTATGATGGACGTTTCAGCACCACGACACTGAAGTAGGACAGGGTGCCTTTGGTTTTCGACGATGATCGAGCGCAGCCGGTAATGCCAACCAAGGAATGCGATCAATACCAACGAGGAGAGCACACCCAGACTCTGAGGGAGAACCAACAGGGAAAGGGCCGGGTTGCATCCCGGCCCTCCCAATTCTCATGGGGCCCAACCCCTTGGTTAGGACCCATCAAGCCATCGCAACACCCTACGCCTTACCAATCGGCAAGGCGACAAAATGCTGGCCGGAGTCGTTCTTCACGCGCAACAACACCGTGGACTTGTTGTCCGATCGAGCCTGCGAGAGAAGCTGTCGAACCTCTTCCACATTGTTGACGGGTTTGCCTGCAACATCGAGGATCACATCGCCAGGTTGTAGTTCGTCGGCTGCCTTGCCGTTCGGATCCACGTCAGTGACAACGACGCCGGTGTTTCCAGCGCCAGTAATGGTCTCGGCGGGAGCGAGGGAAAGCCCCAGACCCGCGAGCGAGGCCCCGCCACCACTGCCATTTTGAGAAGAATTATTCTCCGCCAATTGTTTCTCGCTGGGCAGCTTTTCCGTCGTGACCTTGATGTCCTGGTTCTTGCCATCGCGCCACACAGTCAGGTCGGCAGCATCGCCAGGCTTGATGTCGGCAATAATGCGGGCGAGCGCCCGGGAATCGGCAACATCCTTACCGTTGACGGCGGTAATCGTATCGCCCGGCTGAACCCCGGCCTTGGCTGCGGGACTGTCATTGGTCACATTGGCAACCAACGCGCCTGCGGCCTTTTTCAGGCCAATGGAATCGGCGAGGTCCTGCGTGACCGGCTGGATTTGCACGCCGATATAACCACGTGTAACCTTGCCCTCGGATTTCAGCTGCGACATGACGCGGGCGACAGTTTCGGCGGGAATGTCAAAGCCGATGCCGATGCTGCCACCGCCTGAAGGTGAAAAGATTGCGGTGTTGACACCTACGACCTTCCCCTCAAGGTCGAAAGTCGGTCCGCCTGAATTCCCGCGATTGACCGGTGCATCAATCTGGAGGAAGTCGTCGTAGGCATTACTGTTGATGTCGCGGCCACGTGCCGAGACGATTCCTGCCGTAACCGTGCCTCCAAGACCGTAGGGGTTGCCGACTGCAAGCACCCAATCACCCACACGGGGTTCATGCTCAGTCTCCAGTTGGACGAACGGGAAAGTATCCGTGCTGTCAACCTTCAGTAATGCAAGGTCCGACCGCTCATCAGCGCCCACAACTTTTGCAGTGTAGGTTTTGCCGCCGTCAGTAACGATTTTGACCTCAGTCGCATGGCTAACTACGTGATTGTTCGTGACGATATAGCCGTCGGATGAGATGAAGAAACCGGAACCAAGCCCCATGCCGAACTCCTTGCGTGGGACGTTGGGCGGCATGCGGGAGGTCCCGCCCTGACCGTTGAATTTAAAGAAAAACCGGAATGGGTCCGGAGGCATGCCTTCATTTCCGTCCCCATTGTCGCTGGATGTGTTCTCAGTCCTGACTTTAATGGAGACGACAGCCGGTCGAACTTTCTGTGCGATGTCCGCGAAGCTGAAGGGCGGCGCCGGCGAGGCTTGGCTTTGTGACTGGGCGAAGGCTGGCGTGAAATTTAAGGGAGCCACTAGGTTGCCGGCGATCACGCCGACACCACAAATTCCAATGGCAGCAATCGTCAGTCTCTTGCGATGACGTGACAAAATGCCGGCCTCTCGATTGTTGTGATTGTCGTGAACTGTCATAGTTGGGAACCTCCACATCGGCTCGGGCCTCGAATAGCCCCAGCGAACTGTCGAAGCTCAGCCATTTCGGATTCAGCGGTGCGACGCTGTTAAGGACCAACCATACCGTACTCACCATTACCGTCGTTTTGCCGGGGAGTTATCTTTTCGTAAGATCATAGAGCGTCGAGGTTGAGGTCTCTGAGTCTGCGCATTCTCTTGGTTGCATCCCAGGGCGCGCCCTCTGCATCAATACCGAAAAGTGGCACAGCCTTCGGACTGAGCGGCGAAAATCCATAAAGACTCATTGCATATTTCAATGGGCTCCGTGTATCGGGCGAGAACCCGAACGATACAGGAAACCACCCGGTTGGGTCGGCGTTGGAAGGCTCGTCCTTGAGGTTGGCTTCAACGACACCTGTGAGTGTCAGCAACCACACCTGATTGCTGAGTTCCTCGGGCGGCAAACAGCGTGGTTGCGGGCACAATTAACCCGTTCTGGGCGCGCATGGCCTCACCCCTGCAGACGTGGTTCAAGAACGCTGTCGTCGGTCCTCGGCCCGTTGGCCGGAGGCTATATCACCAGCCAGTTCGGCTGGCGCTGGGTGCTTCTGATCAATCTGCCGATAGGCATCGTCGTGCTGGCGGTACTGGTGTTCGCCATGCGCAGCCGGTTCAACGAGAAGAAGCATCGCATCGACTATCTGGGCGGCTTGTTGCTGGCCATTGGCACCACCGCCATCGTCTATTGGGGTTATCATGTGCTCGACCCCGCCGGGCTTGACCTGCTCACCTTCGTGCTACCGTTACTCGCCCTGGCCGCCATCGCCTCATTCATCATGGTCGAGCGGCGGGCCGAGGAGCCGATCATGCCTTTAGAGCTGTTGGGCATTTCGACGGTCCGCATCGTCTCGGGCGTGTCGCTGGTTGCCGGATCTGTGACGCCGGGGATGTTCTTTTATTTCGCGCCCTACATGCAGACGCTGACCGGACTGAGCCCGGCCGAAGTCGGCTTCGGATTCCTGCCGGCTTCCGTGACCTCGATGATCATCTCGATAGTGGCCGGACGGGTGATTGGCGCAACCGGCCGCTATAAATGGATGCCGGTCGTGGCGATGGGGATTGGCGGGCTGTTGATGCGAGGCTTTGTCCTTGTCAATTCGCACACGCCGATCTGGGTGCTGGCGGCGATGATGGGCTTGTTCGGCATCAGCATGGGCCTGCAGTTCCACGTGCTGATCGTGGCGATCCAGGCCGCGGCACCGCTGCAGGACATCGGCGCGGTGACGTCGCTGATCACGCAGGCGCGGACCATGGGGGCATAGCTGGGACTGGCGCTGAACGGCGAGGTGATGACGTGGGCCCTGAACCGACAGTCAGCCGAGCTTCCCGCCGATGCCGCCGCCCTGCTGCCGGATGGCCTGACCGGGCTGACCCCGCACATCGGGTCGAGCCTGCCTGCGACGATCCGCGACGTGGTGCTTGGCCACTACTCAAGTGGCTTCAACGTGATGTTCATCTGGGTGGCTGCGCTCTACTTCGTCGCAATGGCGCTGACGCTTCTGCCCGAGGACATCCAGATCCCGAAACGGGGGCTGAGCCCGAGCATCCCATAGATTGGGGCGGTTGACGTCACAGTGAGTAATTTGGCGGCACGTCGCCCCGTCTGCGGGCAGAATACGGAGCCTCACCGTAGGCCTGCTCGCGGGGCGCCAACCTCATCAGGTGGCAGAACAGGGGCCGGTGCTGTTCTATGCTTCCTTACCCCCACGACGGTCATGAGAGCGTATGATCTCGAACAGCTGTTGTTCTGAGCCTAATCATGGGCGGCGATGTTGCTTCCCAACGCCATGAAGCTCGTCCACTCGTCGCCCATCAGGTGGATATCGGGAGCCACGGCATTTGGCGCCTACGCGGTGGTCGCGGCGTATTCCGCCGAGATGTCCTTGCCAGTGTAGTCCGGCATCAAGGCCGCCGATACCAAGCTCACCACGGCGCAGGCGGCGATATAGATCGCTATGGCGTAGCCGGTGTGATACGCCGCGAACAGCGCGGTTGCAATGAGCGGGGCCGGCCCGCCGGCGATGACCGAGGCGAGCTGATAGCCGAGGGACGCGCCACTGTAGCGTAGGCGCGGGGTGAACGCCTCGGCGATCAGCGCAGCCTGAGGGCCGTACTGGATGTTGTGCGGGATCAGCGACAAGACGATGGCGATGAACACCGCGGACGGAACCGCGCTGTCCAGCATGCCGAAATAAAGGAAACCGAACAGCCCGGTCGCTGCCGCGCCGATCAGGTACATGTTGCGTCGGCCGATCCGATCCGAGATGTGGCCTGACAGAGGTATAGTGATGAACGAAACGCATGAGGCGACGAGCACAGCAGACAGGATGAGGTCCCGCGACATCTTCAACGTGCCGACGCCGTAAGCGAACACGAAGGCAGTGAAGATGTAGAATGGTGCCTGCTCGGACATGCGGAGCAGAGCGGACAGGATAATCTCGCGCGGCTGCTTCTTGATCACTTCGATGATGGGTGCCCGTTCGATCTTTCTCGTCTGGACAAGCTGCTGGAAGACCGGCGTTTCGAGAATGCCGAGGCGAATCCAGAGGCCGATGCCGATCAGGATGATGCTCAGGAGGAACGGCACTCGCCACCCCCAGGTCGCGAAATCGGGGCCCGACCACGCGCTGACCCCGAGAATCACAAGATTGGACAGAAAAAGACCTGAGGGCACGCCGAATTGCGGCCAGGAGGCAACAAGTCCGCGATTGCCATGGCTGCGCGCCCATTCCATCGCGATAAGAACGGAGCCACCCCATTCGCCGCCGACCCCGATGCCCTGCAGCATGCGCAGCACGGTCAAGATGATCGCACCCCAGACCCCGATCGATGCGTAGGGGGGGACGAAGGCGACGAGGAATGTGGCGACACCCATCAGCATCAATGTGGCAATGAGGGTCGCCTTGCGGCCGATGCGGTCGCCATAGTGCCCGAAGATCGCGGCGCCGATCGGCCGGCCGACGAAGCCGACGAAGTAGGTGCCGAAAGCTGCGAGCGTTGCGGTTAGTGGATCTTCATTGGGGAAGAAGAGCTTCGGGAAAATCAGCCCCGCGGCCGTGCCGTAGATGAAGAAATCGTACCACTCGATCGTCGTGCCCACGGTGGCGGCGATCACCGCCTTACGCAGTTCCGCACTGTGCTGGGCGTCTGAAAGCTCCATGTGATTGGCGGTACCAGCCATGGCGAACCTCCCATGCTGCGGCCATCATTTCCGGCGTGGCTGTTCTTGCAACTGTCACCACGCCTCTAGTTCCATCTGCAGCCGCCGGACTTCATCGAGAAGCTTGCCCGTCGCGACGACGGCGAAGGGCGAAGCGAGACCCCAGGATGAAAGCGCTCTTTCCTAGTCGTTATGTCAATAAATATCCGCGGTTCATTCGGCGAGATTTGAATTCCCTGTGGGGAGCGGAGTTCGAGGTGATCATGCCGCCTGCCTGGAGGCCCTGTGGTCGAAAAACAGCGCCTGGCATATGGTCACCTTCACCACATCCGGCTCAAACGGCTTGGTGAGGACAAAGGCTGGTTCCGGCCTTTCTCCGGTCAGCAGCAGCTCAGGGAAAGCCGTGATGAAGATCACAGGAAGAGCGATGCCTTGCAGGATTTCGTTCACGGCATCGAGGCCAGAACTGTTATCCGCAAGCTTGATGTCCGCCAGCACCAGGCCGGGAGGCTTTTCGGACGCGAGCGAGATGGCCTGGATGGCGGTCCGAGCGATGCCCGTTACATGATGGCCAAGCTCCTTCACGATCAATTTGAGATCGAGCGCAATAAGAGGCTCATCCTCTATGATCAGAACATCGGTTGCCATTTGCACGGCGATCTCGCGGCGGGCAGTACCGAGGAGCGCGGCAACTTCGTCAGCCCCAGCGCCCAGGATGACCGCGACTTCGTCTATCGAAAATCCCTCCACCGCATGCAACAAGAAAGCCTGCCTGGAGCGAGGCGTGAGGAAAACCAGATCGCTCAAACCCGGGGAAAGTTCGGGATCAGAGGCGGATACAAATGGATGCGGCATCGAACGCATCCGCCTGATGAAGAGCCAATAGAGGTAGACGCGGACCGAGTGATCGAGCGGGAGTGCGGTCGGATCAGCGATCAGGGCTTCCAATGTCGAGACAACATGCGCATCACCGCTGGCCTGCGAGCCGCTGACGGCCCGGGCGAAGCGTCTCATATAGGGCAGGTGAGGTGCGACCTCCTGGGCAATCGACATGTGGTCTTCCCCCACGGCTGCGTACACAATTCCAAAGCTGAAGCGCTTCGGCGATGAAACGACCGTCAGGAAACTAGGTGACGCCTATCTGGCTTGACGCGATCGGTGTGCCTCGGCCTGGCTCGGTGTGGGTCTGCGCGGCATCGTGGGCGCCCGACGAGCGAGCGGAACGATTCCCGGTCTGAGAATGGATTGGCCTTGCACAGCGCGGAACGCCACGCGCCCCAGTCCGATCAATTCAAAATATCGAAGCAAGGATCCCACCCTAGGGGAGGTATGACCGACCAGGCATGCCTTCTGGGTTTCGGTGTCGTTGGCGCCGACGACCTTGAAATCGCCGTTGGCGGCCATGAGATGGCGCCCGCAGAGCGCCTGGATCATCGGGTAGGTCCGCTCTGTCCAGACATACCAGCCATAGTCGTCCGCTTCGACTTTCAAGAATTCGACCTCGGCGGGCGATAAGATGTTCGAATGGTTCGTTTCCATGGTTTCATCCCCGAAGCGTTTGCCTGTCTTCGCAGGGCTCATCGTTGTTGATCAAACGCATAACCGCGGCGCAGGCGCCGCTATTGCTTGCAAAGCAAGAAGCCGTCGGTCATCGACCCGCGGTATCGATAAGGTCACTGGCAATACGGCATCTGTTTGCAGAGCACCGCGTCCATTCCTCAGTCTCGAACTTGGTCGGATCGTAAGGTGGCGCCGATCGTGGGAGCGTTTCGGCTCCCGGATCAAGCCGGGGAGTCCAGAACCTGCAATCGGTCGGCGGTCATTTTTCCGTTTTTTCGATCGGCGACGAGTTCAAAGCCGATCTTCTGACCTTCGTGAAGCCCGGCGAGGCCGGCACGCTCGACGGCGCTGATATGGACGAAGGCATCGTTGCCGCCGCTGTCTGGTTGAATGAAGCCGAAGCCCTTTTGAGCGTTGAACCACTTCACCGTTCCAGTCACCATAGGGGAACCCTTCTTATACCAAGTTTTGTCTGCCCGAGAAGCCATCGAGGGTCGACATTTACTATCGGAGGTATTTCTTGCGGGAAGCCCCTCAGATATTGTCTGAACAAACCGGGTCGATATGAGTCGTTTACGACACTATGTCTATATCTCCGATGCTTACAGATCAAGTTCTATTTCAAGATATTACATAATGGCACTTGAGATATATTGAAAATATAAATCGATTTATGTGACATGAGCGCTTGCGCTAGCCGCCGTTGCCAGCTCCGCGACGGCGTCTTCCTAACGCGGAAGATATCCGCTGCAATCTCCTCGAGCCTGCACAATGTTCTGGGCTAATGGGCGCAAAGCCGGAGAGGATGCAGGACTGCTCAGAAGGCCAGGTTGTTGGCGGAGAATTTGCCAGCTGGACCCGTGGAAGGTGAGGGCGATGAGAGCAAATTGGACGAAGCAGAAAATCCGCTGCTATTTGGTGTTTCTCACAGATGAATAAGAGGCCGTGGACGAACGATTTGTTGATGGCTTCAATGGTTGCGATGTCTTATGGATCACACATCCCCCACGGCTCAGGCATCGCGCCGCTCATGAAGACGCCCCCTAAACCGTTCATCGTCGAGGTGAAGCGCTCGCGTTCGATTTCGTCTCTAAAGGACGCTGTTCGCATCGAACGGCCCATCGTCGTCGAGGCGAGCGCGCCTGTAGTCACGACCACTCATTCCCAAACGCGGCAGCTGGCCGAGCGTGCCTTCAAGACCTTGGCCGCTGGCTCGAATGATGAGCGCGAGAAAATCGCCACGGCCGATAGCACGTTTCAGCCTCGCCCGAAGTCCGACACAGTGCCGCAAATCGCCCAGACGGATCTTGTGACCCCAGATCCAATTGAACAATCTGCAGTAACCAGAGAGGTCGTCTGCTCAAAACCGCGCAAGCCTCGCCCACGCAAAGCATCGGTCAAAGCTGCAGCTGGCGCATTAGGGCTCGAAGCCAACATTCCCGACAGATCGGCAGCCGGAGCTGCATCCAACATCGATCCGTCTGCCGGACGCGAAGATCAATTGTCCGTAGTTGCGACAGTGCACGTTCACAATGTGGAAGAGAGCGAGCCTGGAGTCGAGGCGCAGCTAGAAACAGACTCTTTGCAATCCGATCAGAGAAGTTTTCGCAAAAATCCCTTCTGGGGTCCTGGTGAGCGCTGGAAGCGCCGGCTCCGGCATTTGCGCCTGGCTTGATTTGTTCAGTCGCCTGGCCCGGCGAACCTTACGCCGGCCTACTGCATATTGCTGGCACTGATCCCGCGTCAGCCCGTGATAAGGAGGCGGAGCCGGACATCTCGATCCCTGATCGCAAAGGCGCCGATTCACTCACCTGACGCTTACGGCCCTACTAAGGACGAGCGAGGAGCAATTGAATCGCCCTGGGCCGCAGGAGCGTATTTTATAGTCGCGGGTGTGAGCCGTGGGCGCATCAATGGGCGTGGCGAAGCAGCGGCGTCGGATGTCGGCGAGGTGGCATTCTGAGGCCCCGCAATGAATTTCTACGTTCCCTATGTCGAGACCGACGACGAAACCACTGGCAACGATACAACGTCAGCCTCAGCAAAAGAGCGCTCGCCGAGGCCCGTGCAGCTCTGGAAGTGGAAGCAACGTACCAGTGGTCGTTCCGGGCGGCCGTAATCCACGTAGGCGACCACAACCCTATTACTTCGATTTTCGCATTCTTCTTTCGGAACGCGAATGACATTATCATATTACGGAAGTTCGAACCCCACTGATAGCGATCATGGCTGAAGACCGTTCGCCGTGCCAAGTTCTCGCGCACTCACCCTGGCTATCAGGGCGATTTTGAGATTGCGGTGGGGCCGGCGTTCAAATCGCTTATAATTTGCCCGTTTCAGCAGGATGGGCACCAGCGACGGTTGCCAAAGGCCTGTTGGATCTCGCTCGCGCGCAGGTTCAAGACGTCGCCGCTCATATCGAGAGCGATAGGCAGCTGCACACTAGCCCGCCAGCCCAGACGGAGCCTATCGAGCCGCCGACTGCCACCGAAAGCAATTAGGAGCCGTCAGCCTCGTTGACCGGTAGCCCTGCCGTAACGTTGCCTGCGTTGCCAAGTGAGAACAAAACAAGAGCAGACCGTATTCAATTTCTGCCCTGCGAACTACCCCCTTGTGCGGAAAGTCGTCTCTAAGGACCGACGCCGATTCACGTCCCCAATTCGCGGTAAACGAGAAACCCAACTATCACTACAAGTGCTACCAGAATAATCGCAGCGATTTCCCAGCCCGAGGTGGCGTCTTCAGGCGGAGTGATGTCGTCCTCTGGCATTGTTGTTACCCATGTGCAAAGGGTGTGCCGAACTTTTTCGGGCATCTCTCCGATGCTTCACATGAGCTTCGTGAAGCAGGCGTGATTTGAAAAACAACTACTGCGAGGTACCAAAAGTGCCACATTCAGATTGCCCCGTGGCGCAGGCCAGGAGCAATAGCGGGCGTTGCAGGATGACGGGTTGAAGGTGATCGAGCCAGGCAAAGGCGCGAATGCCTCGGCCCAGGCAGGCGATGTGGTACTGGGTGTGGGGACGGTAGCTCCGACGCTGGTGAACACCACGGGAACAATGATCGGCGGTAGTGGCTATGTCTTCGCTAGCACGATCAGCGTCGGATCGGCGGGCAAAGAGCGTACGATCACCAATGTTGTCGCAGGCCAGATTTCGGCGGCCCCGACCGATCCAATCAATGGTTCGCAGCTCTATGCGACCAACCAGGCGATCAACGGGAGCACGAAGATGCAGC
>Ga0206877_10308_pt1 | contig 10238 bp, 11 predicted proteins | sample Alteio_BWOrgCont_7_FD_152623 | JGI IMG/M metagenome (GOLD analysis project Ga0206877, IMG submission 152623) | Enriched cells from forest soil in Barre Woods Harvard Forest LTER site, Petersham, Massachusetts, United States -... | ecosystem: Environmental > Terrestrial > Soil > Temperate forest >...
TTACGGTGAACTGATCGCCCTCCATGTGCCGCGTCCAATCAGCGACAAGGTTTCCTACGAAAATACCGTTGCGATTGTGGATGCGCTCGCTGGGCAGACGTTGAATCGAGACCAAGAGGATTACCTGGAGATACTCAGCGAAGTGATTGAAACCTACGAAGAGGCGAGTCAGCCCACGTTTCCCCGCCTTACGGTGACAAAGTTACTTCAATTCCTCCTGGAGGAAAATGACATGACCGGAGAGGATTTGGCCAACCTGCTCCAAGTAGATCGTTCGGTGGCCTACAAGATTCTCAAAGGCACACGTAATCTGACAACTGACCACATTCGAAAGCTGTGTGAGCGCTTCTCTGTCCGGGCCGACTTATTTATCTGAAGCCTGGACGCTACAGGACTCGAACCTGTGAATCGCGTTAGGTATATACGAGCAGGCGCTGATTGATCGGCGTCACGTCGTTGTGATTGCGGATCTTGGCGATGATTCCGGGGCCGAGGGTCTGGCCTTCGCCGACGAGGAGCAGGCCGTGGGGGCTGTAGATCCCGGTCGCGAGCATCATCCCCGGCTCCAGTTCGCCGAGGAGGATTTCATTGACCTGGCGGGGCAGGCTGACGAGGTGGGTGACCTTGAGGAAGAGGCGGACCGCCTCCGGATCGTAGGCGCGTCCCGCCGCCGCCAGGATCGCTTCGGTGGCCGCCGCCTTCGGCAGCCCGGATTCGACGAAACCGACGGCCACGGCGAGGCAACGGGCGGGCCAGGGGATGGCGGCGCCGCTCAGGCCGTCGGGATAGCCGCTGCCGTCGAAACATTCGTGGTGGGCGCGGATCGTCTCGCCCACCTCGGTGCCGGAGTCGACCAGGGCGGCGAGCGTCTGGCTGTAGACGGGATGATGGCGCATCATCGCGCGCTCGCGATCCGAGAGGTGGTCGGTCCGGCCCGTGCGGAAGGTGCGGTAAAGCTCGCGGGGCACGCCGATCAACCCCAGGTCGCAGAGCCACGCCGCGGATTGGAGCACGTGCTTTTCGCTGTCCTTGAGATGGTCGGATTCCGCCATCTTGGCGGCATAGGCGACCAGGGCCTTGGCCTGGCTGCCCAGGGTGGGATCGTAGGCGGTGAGAATGCGCCGGCAAAGCTCCAGGGAATTTTCGTAGCGCGCGGTGAGCCCCTGGTTGGCGGCGTCGAGCTGCTGGCGCTGGCTCTCCAGGTCCCGCACCTTGGTTTCGAGCGATTGGTTGGCCTCGGTGAGCCGTTCGTTCAAGCGGGCGGTCTCGGCCTGCAGCGCGGTATTGCTCCGGGTCAGATGGTGGCGGTGGACGGCGTCGCGCACGGTGGCGATCAATTCCTCCCGCAGCCACGGCTTGGCCACGAAGCGGTAGATCTCTCCGCGATTAATGGCGTCGATCACGGTCGGGAGCGATACGACCGCGGTGAGCAGAATGCGGGAGCTGTCCGGGTGCATCCGGCGGCTTTCCACCAGGAAATCGAGCCCGGCCATTTCCTGCATCCTTTGGTCGGAAATGATGACGGCGAATTCGCGATCGGCCAGGATATCGAGCGCCTTCAGCGGATTGTCGCACGCCACGACGTGAAATTGCTCCCGCTCCAGCGAGCCTTTCAAGGCGGCCAGGACGCTGGCATCGTCTTCGACGATGAGGAGGGACGGGGGCTCGAGATTCATAGGGGCGCAAAAACGGCCGCGCCTAACCGGTGCGATTCCCCGCTTATCGGCACAAAGCGCACCGCAGTGAAGCCGCGCCCGGAACATTGCGGGCAAAATCTGCCGCGATTGGGCAGGGCCCGTGGCGCGCGCCGGGCCTTCTCCCGCGCAGACTATTATATTTAATTGATTTTAAGTTAGTTAAAAAACACCAATTCCGGCTGGCACGCCGCTTGCCTATAGAGGCGGCCATGGTCGATCCCATCTTCTCATCCGAGATATATCAGTTGGCGGGGAAGCTCATGGATGCGTCCGCCCTGCGCCAGGACGCGATCGCGGCCAATCTCGCAAACGCGGAGACCCCCGGATACCGGCGGATGGATGTGTCCCCGGACTTTGCCGCGCAACTCAAGGCGAGCTCCGAGAACGGATCCCTCTCCGACGCACCCAACCCGACGCTGCTGGAGGACCCCAATGCCCGCGCGGTCCGGGCGGACGGCAATAATGTCGAGATCGAGCATGAGCTGCTGGCCATGAACCAGAGCTCGGTGGAATACGAATACGAGGCCAACATCGTCACGAGCAACATCAAGCAGCTCAGGATGGCGATCAGCGGCCAGGTCACCTCCTCCTGAGCCGATCGCGCGTTCCCGCCATGAATCTCATCACCGGCATCGATGTCACCGCCGACGCCCTCGAGGCCCAGAAAACCCGGCTCGATATCGTGGCCCAGAACATCGCCAACGCCCAGACGACGCGGACAGACAAGGGCGGCCCCTACCAGCGACAAGTCGTGTCTTTCGCGACCGAGCTGCTCCGACGCAGCGACGACACCTCCGTCCAGACGGTCAAGGTGGCGTCGATCACACCCGATCCCACGCCGGGCCAGCAGGTTTATAACCCGCAGCACCCCGATGCCGGGCCCGACGGGATGGTGACCATGCCCAATGTCAACCTGGCTTACGAAATGGTCGATCTCATCACCGCCTCCCGCGCATACGAGGCGAATCTCTCGTTCGCCAAGAACGCGCGGAATCTTGCGATGAAAACCCTCGATATCGGCAAATAGCGCCCATGTCGCTCGTCGGTCCCATCAATTCCGCGCTTTCCGCCCTGCCGCTCGCCCGTCCGGAGGGAACGCCCGTCGCCCCGCAGCCCGGCGGGATCGGCAGCCCGATGGAAGCCCCGGCCGGCGGGGGTTTTGCCGGCATGCTCGACGGCCTGGTCTCGACCGTCGGAGCCAAGGAGGCCGCGGCCAGCGATCTCACCCGCCAGGTGCTGCTCGACCAGTCCGGACAATTGCATCAGAGCGTCATTGCGATGCAGGAGGCGGGGGTGGCTTTTTCCCTGATGGTCCAGGTGCGCAACAAACTCGTGGACTCTTACCAGGAGCTGATGCGCATGCAGGTGTGAGTTAACGATTTTTCCCGCCACTCATGATAAAATTCGCCCAATCCTTGCTGGGACTCTGGAAGCAACTCGGAGTCAATCAGAGAGTCTCGCTGGTCGTCGCCTCCGTCGCCGTGATCGGCGGGATGGCCGCGATCGTCATTTGGTCGCGCCGGCCGGATTACCAGCTGCTTTATGCCCAGCTTGGCGCCAAGGACGCCGGTGCGGTCGTCGCCTATCTCGACACCCAGGGCGTCCCCTATCAGGTCACCGCCGGAGGGACGGCCATCGAAGTGCCGTCCGACCGCGTCTACAAGCTGAGGATGGAGCTGGCGGCGAAAGACCTGCCCAGCGGCGACGGGGTGGGCTTTGAAATTTTCGACAAGGGCCAGTTCGGTCTCAGCGATTTTGTGCAGCGGACCAATTACCTGCGCGCGATCCAGGGCGAACTCGGCCGTACCATCTCCCAGCTTCAGGGCGTGCGGGCGGCCCGGGTCATGATCGTCCAGCCCGAGAACCGGCTCCTGGTCACCGACGAGAACGTCAAGGCCACCGCGTCGGTATTTGTGGACCTGGGCGGCGGGCGGCTGGAGCTCGACCAGGTCAACGCTATCCGGCATCTCGTGGCCAACGCGGTGCAGGGCCTGCAGCCCGATCAGGTGGCGGTGGTGGACAACCACGGCCATGTGCTTTCCGAGGAATTGCGCCAGGACCCCGCGCTCGGCACGGCCTCGTCCCAGATGCAATACCGCCAGCAGGTGGAGGATTATCTCGGAAAGAAGGTCGAGTCGATGCTGGCGCAGGTCATCGGCCCGGGCAACGCGGTTGTCCGGGTGTCAGCCGAGATCGAAACCGATGCGACGACGCGGACGGAGGAGAAGTACGACCCGGACAGCGCGGTCGTGCGCAGCCAGACCACGTCCGACGACACCTCGAATTCCGTTGAGTCGCGCACCGGGGGTGGGGCGGTCGGGATCAGCTCGAACGTGCCGGAAAAGGCCACGGGCGACAGCGCCGTCGCCGCGCGCCCCAGCACCTCGAGCGACCAGGTCCGCACCAACAAATCCACCACCTACGAAATCAACCGCACGCTCACCAACACCACCCGTTCGCCGGGAGCCATCCAAAGCGTCACCGCCTCGGTCTTGATCGCATTGCGGACTTCGGGCGGACCCGACGGAGGCCCGCTTCGCCGCACGCCCGAGGAGCTCGATGCCTTGCGCCAGATCGTGATCAATGCCCTGGGCCTCAAGACCGCGCCGGGCGAATCGCCGGGCGCCCAGGTCACGCTCGAGGAAATGCCCTTTGCGGTCGAGCCGGTGGCGCAGCAGGTGGAGTCCTCCCTGCAGGGCGAGAGCCGGTGGTCGACTTGGATCGACTCGGCCCGGCGCTGGACCGCTCTCGGCGGAGCGGCCGTCGTCCTGCTCGTTTTCCTGCGCTTGTTCTCGCGGCAGAAACCCGAGCCGGTGCCCGTTGAGATCCTGACCCTTCCGCCCGATCTCGCCGCCCGGTCCCTGCCCTCGGCGTCGGGCAACGTCACCCCGGAGATGGTGAATGCGCTGATTCGCCAAAAACCGGCCAACATCGGGGCGGCCCTGCGCGACTGGGTCGGCTCCAATCAAAATTAACCGCCCATGGCCGAGATCGACTACGCCAAACTTTCCCGCCAGCAGAAGCTGGCGATATTCCTCATCGTGATCGGCCCCGAGGCGGCGGCCGACGTCCTGCGGCAATTCGGCGATCAGGAGGCGGAGCAGCTCTGCCGCGAGATGTCGCAATTTCCCATGATCCCGGAGCCGATCCAGCGCGAAGCCCTGGAGGCGTTCTCCGGCTTGGTGGCGCAAAGCGCCACCTCCGCCCTCGGCGGACTGTCCTATGCCCAGCGGGCCCTGGGCCTGGCCAAGGGCGACAACAAGGCCTCGTCGATCATGGGCCGGCTCGGCCCGGTGGGGCGGCCGGTCCAGGTGATCAACGACATCAGCGAGATGGAGGGGCGCCAGATCTTCAACCTGCTGAAGTCGGAGCATCCCCAGACGATCGCCTTTGTCCTTTCCCATCTGGAAAGCAGCAAGGCCGCGGAGGTTTTTTCCCTCTTCAGCCCGGATTTGCGCGACGAGTTGATCGAGCGCCTCGGGACGATCGAGTCGACGTCGCTGGCCCTGGTGGACAAGATCGCGCGCAGCCTCGGCCGCCATTTCGACGCCAAGGTGCGGCCAACGTTCCATCACAGCGGCGGGGTGCGTTCGGTCGCCGGACTGCTCAACGAATTGGAAAAGGGCGTCTCCAAGACCCTCCTCGCGCATCTGGACGAGCGCAACAACGCGCTCGGCGCCGAGGTGCGCAAGCAGATGTTCGGCTTCGAGGAGATCGGCCGCCTGCAGCAGGCCGACATGCAGCGCCTGCTCCGCGAAGTGGACACGGTTCAGCTGGCCACCGCCCTGAAAGGCGCGAGCGAACCGATGCGCGCCAAGGTTTTTGGCGCCCTCACCAAGCGCGCGGCCGAGGGCCTGCGCGAGGAGCTCGACCTGCTGAGTTCGGTCAAGCACAAGGAGATCGAGGTGGCGCAGGACGCCATCATCCAGGTCGTCCGCCGGCTCGAGGACGAGGGGCAGATTTCCGTCGAGAGCGATGCCGCCGAGTCGGCGGTCGCCTGATCGCCATGGCCTTCGTAAAATTGATCGCTTTCGACCGGCCGCTCTCCGGCGCCGTGATTCCCGGGCAGGCCGGCCCGCTCCTCAGCGAAACCGAGATCGCCGGCCGGCTGCAGGCGGCGTTTCACGCGGGGACCGATGCCGCCCGCGCCGCGGCCGACCAGCAGATGGTGGAATTTCGCGCGGACATGGAGCAGTTGAGCGAGGGGGCGCTCAAGAAAATCGACGGGATCGAGGCGCTGCTCCTCATCCAGTTGCGCGCCGCGCTTCCGGCCCTGGCCCTGGACATCGCCCGCCGGCTCCTGGCCGATTTTGAGCCGCCGGCGGAAGTGATCGAGCGGTTTTGGCGCGAGGCCCTGGAGCAGCTGTATCCCGAGCGCGAGGGGCTGGAGCTGGCGCTCTGCCCGCGCGACACCGAGCTGCTGGAACAGCTCAATCCGGAATGGCGCCAGCGTTATCCGGGATTGCGTTTGCGGGTCGACGCCAGCCTGGCGCGGGGGGACTGCCTGGTGCGCAGCCGTTTCGGGCTGATCGACGCCCGCCAAAAAACGAAACTGCAGGGCCTGGAGCAGGCCCTGGTCGGAGCCTGAACGATTGCCCGCCATGACCGACGCCGTTGCCCCCCTTGCCGAAATGATCCGTTCCCAGGTCCGGCATTTGCCGCGGGTGCGGCGGATCGGCACGGTCACCGGCGTCGCCGGGCTGGTGATCGAATCCGAGGGCCCCAACGTGGGGTTGGGCGACCTCTGCCTGGTGCGCTCCCCGCGGACGGATTTCATGGTGCGGGCGGAGGTGGTGGCTTTCCGCGAGCACCGGGTCCTGCTCATGCCCCTCGGCGAAACCCTGGGACTGCATGTCGGCTGCGAGGTGGAGGCGGCCGACGGCCTGGCTTTGCCCCGCGTCGGCCCGCAACTCATGGGCCGGGTCCTGGACGCGCTCGGGCGCCCCTTCGACACCCTGGGCCTCCTGCCGATCGACAAGACCGACGGTCGCAGTTCCACGCCGCCCCATCCGTTGCGCCGGAGGCGGATTCGCGATGCGCTGCCCACGGGGGTGCGCGCGATCGACGCTTTCATCCCGATCGGCTGCGGCCAGCGCCTCGGTCTCTTTGCCGGCTCGGGCGTGGGAAAATCCACGCTGCTCGGGATGCTGGCCCGCAGCGCCGCCGCCGACGTGGTCGTGGTGGGACTGGTGGGGGAGCGCGGCCGCGAGGTGCGCGAATTCATCGAAAAAGACCTGGGATCGGAGGGATTGGCGCGTTCGGTGGTGGTCGTGGCGACCTCGGACATGCCCGCGCCTCTCCGGGTGCGCGCGGCGTCGACCGCAACCGCGATCGCCGAGGCGTATCGCGACCAGGGAAAGAACGTCCTGCTGATGATGGATTCGGTCACCCGGTTCGCCATGGCACAGCGCGAGATCGGGCTGGCGGTGGGCGAGCCGCCGACGACGCGGGGGTATCCCCCGTCGGTCTTTGCCCTGCTGCCCCGGCTGCTGGAGCGCTCGGGAGCGGGCGAGCGCGGTTCGATCACCGCCATTTACACCGTCCTCGTCGAAGGCGACGATTTCAACGAACCGGTGACCGACGCGGTGCGCGGCATCCTCGACGGGCATATTGTCCTTTCGCGTTCGCTGGCCAACTTCAACCATTACCCGGCCATCGAGGTGCTGGAGAGCGTCAGCCGGCTTTCGCGCGAGATCTGCGCTCCGGAGGAGATCGAGCTGGCCGGGCTCGCGCGCGAGCACCTGGCCCTTTTTCGCAAGAATGAGGACCTGGTCTCGATTGGCGCCTATCAAAAAGGGGCGAACGCGGCCCTCGATCGCGCGATCGCCCTGCAGGATCCGCTCCGCAAATTCCTGCGGCAGGGGGTGAACGAGCGAATGCCGCGGAAGGAAAGCTTCGCGCAATTGAAAAAAATCCTGTCATGAAGCGCTTTCATTTCCCCCTCCGCGCCGTCGCGGTCATGCGCACCCACAAGGATTTGGGCGCCCGCCTGGCGCTGGCGGCGGCCACGCAGGCCTGCGCACAGGCGGAGGCGCGCCGCGCCGCGGCGCTGGCCAGGGCAGGGGAGACCGCCGGGGCCATCGCCGCCGGCCGGTCCGGGAATTTTCGCGCCGGGGACCAGGCCGTCTTCGTCGCCGTGCACCGGCGGGAATGCGCCGCGGCCGCCGAGGCCGAGGTCCAGGCGGCGACCGCCCGGGCCGAGGTCGAGCGGCGCCGGGAGGAATGCATCGAGGCGAGCCGGCAATTGAAAATCGTCACGCGACTGGAAGAGCGGGCGCGCGCCGTCCACCGCACCGCCTGCCTGGCGATCGAACAACAGCAACTGGATGAAATCGGCGCCGGAAGAAAAAAACTGTGGATATGAGCGCTTTTAAGCTAAAACCCCTTCCCGCGGCCGCGATTGCGGTCGTCCTTGGACTGGCCGCCGGCGGCGGTTGGTTCTGGTTGAACGCCTCCCAGGTGGTGGCAGGAGCCATCGCCGCGCGTCGGCAGGCGGAGGCGCTGAAGGCCGAAAAGGAGCAGGATCGCCGCGCCCAGGGCTGGGACTTCTGGACAATCGAGATCGAGAATCTGGCCACGGAATTGACCGACGAGAAGGCCGAGCTGCGCAAGCGCTCCGACGAGCTCGACCAGCGCGCGGTGCGCCTGGCCGCGGAGCGCAAGGAACTGGAGCGCATCCGGCTCGACGTGGAATCCGTCCGCCGCGAAATCGACGACCGGGTCGTTGCCATTCGCAACGACGAGGCGAAAAATCTGCACGGCCTGGCCCAGACCTACTCGAATCTCTCCCCGCATGCCGCCGTCGTCATCCTGACCGAGATGGACGATGCCAGCGCGGTCAAGATCCTCTATTTGATGAAGCCGGATGTGGTCGGCCCGATCTTCGAGGATATGGCCAAGTCCTCGGGCCCCGATGGGGCTCTCGCGCGTCGCGCCGCGACCTTTTCCGACAAGCTTCGCCTGATGAAGTCGGGGGTCGTGTCCGCCACCGCGTCCAACTCCTGATCCCTCGCAGCCAAGCCCATGCTCGATTTAAACGCCGCGCTTTCGGCCGAAGACGCCGGATCTTCCCAGAACGGTCCGGCTGCATCCCTGTCATCGGGGCGCCGTTCGAGTACGATGGCCGCCTTGCTCGCCGCTTTGGGGGGCGGGCGCGGCGGGCACCCCGCAGCGTCGTCGATGCCGGCCGGTAGTTTCAGCCAAACCCTGAGCACGACGGAAGCTGCTCCGACCCGCGGCGAGGTGGGGCGAGTTGCCCCCAACACGCCTGTCCGGCCGCTGAGTCCAACCAGCGTGTCAGGGACAACCTGCTCCACCTCCGGACCTCAGACACCAGATCCGGAGCGTGCAGCGCCGGGGTTCGCCTCCAGCGCATTTGTCCCACAACTGAGCGCATCTGGCGTCGCGGGGGCGCGCCGCCCCACCTCCGGGTCGCCCGCACGAGACCTAGGATCCGCCAAGACTCACCGCCACTCCACCCGCGAGGTTACGGACGGGCGGCCGACAGCTCCGTCGTCCACCGCGAGCAGCCTGTCCCCATCTGCGCTTCCGGTCGCATCGCCCGCGGTTGACCCCGCTCCGGCCGCGGAGCTGCGCACAGGACACTTGCCGACGTCGGACTTTCCAGAATCTCCCTCGACCGCCACCCAAATCCTCGCAGAGGGACAGCCTCCTGCAGGGGCCAGCCTCACGACAAGTAGCGCAGGCGTCCCGCCTACCGTCTTTGAAAATGCAGGCGGGGACGCCCGAGCCACATTTGGGGACTCAAGGTGCCAGCCTCGAATCGAACAAAAGGGCCAGCCTCAAGCCGTCCAAAACGGCCAGATCGATGTCCCGCCGGCCATGAAGGGACAGCCTCATGTGGCGAAGGGACAGGCTCCAACCGTTCCGACTCCAAATGCTCCAACGGATTCGTTAGGGCAGGTGGGGGATGCAGCGGGGCCTGCGGCGAAGGGACAGCCTCGCAACGAATCCAGGGGACAGGCCCGCTCCGAATCCGCAAACGACCCTGTGCTGGCGAGGCAAATCCAACCCGTCGCGGCCGTGGTCTCATCGTCGGCCGCGCAGGGAGCAAAAATTGCCGGCCGGGGGGACGCCGGCAAGACGACGGGAAAAATCTGCGATGCGGGCGCGAATAAAAATTTGTTAGAAGTTGACAATAAGAGTGATACGAAATCACAAAACGACATTGGCACGACCGCTGCTAAAGCCATTCCCGCCATGGCATCCCCCCGTTTTGGTTCATCCGGTTTTTCTCCAGCAGAGGCTGGCACCGCGGTGTCCGCCCTGCGCTCCGGGGTCGTCTCAATCCAGTCGGCGGGAGCCGGATCGGACGAGCCGGCTGCGGCGGTCGCGCGCCGCGCCGTGGACACCGTGGCCCAGATCGCCGAAGCCCAGGCCGGCCGCGGCGAGTCCACCGACGTCGTCAGCTTCGGCTTAAAGCTGGGCGACGATAGCCTGACGGTGCGCGTGGAAATGCGCCAGGGCGAGGTTCGGACGCAATTCAGCACCGACTCGGCCGACCTGCGGCTGGCGATCGCC
>Ga0206877_10349_pt1 | contig 10219 bp, 9 predicted proteins | sample Alteio_BWOrgCont_7_FD_152623 | JGI IMG/M metagenome (GOLD analysis project Ga0206877, IMG submission 152623) | Enriched cells from forest soil in Barre Woods Harvard Forest LTER site, Petersham, Massachusetts, United States -... | ecosystem: Environmental > Terrestrial > Soil > Temperate forest > O...
GCAATGGATACCGAAGGCTCCTTCTCTCCGCGTTCAAACTGCACAATCGTTCGCAAACTAACTCCGGAGATATCTGCGAGATCATGTTGCGTCAGGTTAAGCAGGCCGTGCGCTGCCCGAACCTGAGAGGGAAAATTCTTCATTCAATTCGCAAATTCAACTTAATCGCGTTAGCTATACCTTGGCCGTACTGGTCCGCAAAATCATGGATGGCAGCCCGGACCCTTTCAATAGAGAAACCGTTTCTCCACAGTGAAGGGTCTTGCACGATCTTGCTCTTCCAGAACAAAAACTGATGATCGATTGACGCCTGCGTATTATCTGCGGACATATCGATAACCAAAACGAGTTTACCTGGAATTCCCCGGGAATTCGATGGTGACCACGCTATCAAATACGGGCCAGGACCATCAAATTTCGCGTTTTGCCGCTCTGCGTCGGTAATTGCCATTTCCGAAGCAAATAGATCGTAGTGGTCTATAGCGAAATCACAATTATCAGCGAGTGCTTCCGCTGACGTTGGACTATCGAGCGGCCAAACCGTAATCATGCGGTCTGTTGCTGGGATTGACGTTGGAAGTGTTTCGTTTCGCGGAAAATATGCTTTGAAAGAATTGCATACCATCGCTAGCTTTCGTCGGTTTGCTGCTGTGGCCCTAGCCCGAAATACGACAAGCCCATATGCACCAGCGTCAACAGGCGGAATGTCTTCGGCCTTGAGATACTCTCGAACGGGCACAAGAAGGCCCGGTTTGTCATCCTTCGGAACAGAGTCTTCTGCAGCAATACCTGCCTCGTGTGCGGCCTTCTCGATAGCCTTACGAATGTCCTCATGCGCCTTCTCGACAGCCCTCTCAGATTCCAGCTGGTGCTCCCTCATTTTGCACGCGAGATCGAATTCTGCACATGCATGCGCGTTAGTTACCCCGACCGCCAATACCAAGGCAGATAACAACATACGTATTTGCGCCATTTCGTTACTCATGTCATGGGGTAAGATTCACACCTTCAAATTGTCTTTCCAGATTAACGTCAAAATTTCTCTTATGAGGAACAGCAAAAAATATCGAGATAATCATTATGAAAACAGCGTCGGAGGCTATGTATGGGCGAACCCACCAAACTATAAAGCACGCTGCAACCAATCCCAGCGTCGGCGCAAGTGTGTGTTCTCTAGGCATATCATTTTTACCAGTGCATTTACTCAAGCTAAACGGACGTCCGTAAGGAAACACAACAAAGTACACAATCTTGGTGAGGTCGGTCCGATCAATTTCGCCCGTTTAGCCTCGATTGCATTAGAAGCGGCAGATGTTAGGCGTCTGCAGTTTGCTGCATCGCACGTGAAGCATTCGGCGTTGAGTGCCCATAACACATACAAATTGCAAAGTTACTGCATCGGCCACTTTACTAATGGAAGGTGATGATTTAGCAGCCGCCGTTTATTCCAAGCATGCAGCATTAAACTAACTGCTGTGGGCCGCAAGTGTTGATTGTGAGGGCTCTGTCAGAGCAAATTATCGAAGGTGGCCTTGAAGGGGAGGGAGCGGGGATGGCGCGCGCCAAACCCAATCACTTTGGCTATTTCAATTCGTGGCCGGAGGTGACCCGCCTGGCGGTAATGATGTGCGTAGTCTACCCTTTGTCATCGCTGCCAAATGTCGAGGACTTGCTACATGAGCGCGGCATCAAGATCTGCCATGAGACGGCGAAATCTTGGTGGAACTGCTTTGGTGTTGTCACATCATGCCAGCAAAAAGCTTTGCTGCGATATTTTCTGGCTGTGCGCGAGCCCCCTGCTTGATTTTGCTCACGACAGCTTTTTTCAGACAAAACACGTTGACAGGTAAAAAGTGGTTCCGGTGACAACGCCTGCTGGGGGCACGATCAAATAACTGGCCGTCCGGCCGCCCCTGAGGAGCCCTTTGCTCATATCGGCATCTTCAATTCAAACTCCACACGTCGTGTGTTTGCCCATCCGTACGGCGTCCGCGACAAAGAGCAATGCTGAGTGGCGAGCCTGGACCATCCTGGTGATGCGCTTGGCTCGCCACTTTACTTCATTACTTGGACCCGAATTTGTCGAATGTACCACCCCAACTGAGCGTGAGCGTCTGCTGACCGTCGTACCAGTAGTAGTTGGCCTGAACGGTCGAGTTCCTGAGGTGCACCAGGTCCGCCGACACTCCGATGGGCAGGAATACCTTGCCGATGTCCTTAACGTCGCCAATGCCCGAGATGCGGTTCACCCTGCCTTCCAGGCCGGCGAATCCGTTCTCGGCGTCGGAAAATCGCAGCGACACGCGGTTAACCGCCTCAACAACAAGCGATCCGACGACGTTGTCTCCAATCAGCCCATCGAGCCAGTCGCGGAACTTCGTCTTGAGCAACAGCTCGTTTGCAATGTGCCCCCAGAAGGTGGGCGTGACGACGGCGCCGTCGGGTGTGGCCACCACGAAGCCGCGCTCATCGATGTGGATGTTACAGATACTTTTGGCGACGGCGGCGTGAAGGGCGGTGAAAGTCAGGCGCTTGCCGGTCTCGCCGAATCCAAGGGAGATGCGTTTACTGCCGTAGCTGGTCGGTGGCAGCAGCGCCGGCCGGGGTTGCGGCGGGGGCCGCCATTGCTCGCGGAATCCCTCGCCGACCGTCGCGCCGAACGACGCCTTCAGGGCCCAGTGCGCGGGATCTTCCTTCATGCTGATCATCGACGCATTGGCCGGGCGGGGTCCGCGCGTTGTGTCGAACGATCGGGATCCGGGCTGGGGTGATCTGCCAGCTCCGGGGAGCTTCATCCGGCCGCCCAACTCGGCCTCGAGATCATCTGGATCCACCGCCTCAAACGTAATGCCGTCAAGCGTGTTGTTCGCCACGCGGAGCGTGCCCGGCTTGATATGCTTGATAATGTCGACCGACGGAATCAAGTCCGTGCATCGGGCCACGATCGCCTCGTATGTTCTTTTCTGTGGCTCGTCCATGGTCAATGTCCAAGGGTCCGGACGGCAAGGGCGGCGATAGGAAAGATCGGCGGGCAGTGCCCCTCTATGGCCGTTGTCCGGGCAATTCGCTTTATTCGACATCCGCCGCATGAGCGGCACTTCAGGGCAAGATTGACGCTAAAGGCGGGCATTGGCAAGCCCGCTGCTCGCCGCGCGATGTCGTGAAAGCGCGATCCTGACCGTTGGAGCGCTTGAACGCGTCGCACCTGTCGCGGCCGGGTGGGCGCTCTGCGACCATCCTGGGGCGCTCGGCTACACGCTGCCAGCCCCCAACATCGCGCTATGGCCCGCTGGGCTAGCAAGTCCCGCCTTGCCGGCCACGCCCATCGCTACGAGATCGGTCATGAACGAATATTCCGATCGGATCGCTCAGTGGGGGAGGGTCGGCCAAACCGAGAATTGCTCCCTCACCCTCGACGCGAATGACAAGATAGGATAGAAATTACCTCGACTAGCAGCAACCGGCTGAAAGCAGGTGAGTTCGGTCTACCATCCGAAGCTGGCTTGGTAAGCCCAAAGAGCTTACTATGGGACACTCAGTAGAATGCGCGCCTCGTGCTTTTCGGCGTAAGCTGTCTAAGAAGGTAAAGGGCAAAAAGTGCTGCCCAGGGTGCGAGGTTTGTGATTGGCTGACTGGATTGTGAGGGCGCTTTGATCAGTACATCGCGTGCGTCTGGCCGTTCAGGAGCTATCGGAGGATGTGGACTTCACTGATGCAGTGGGCTCTATGCTGTCGATTTGCTGAAAGCCGGTGTGCCAGAAGTGAGTTCTTCGGAAGAACGTGCAGCCGCACTTGAACGATCGACGGTGATTTGCTGTGAAGACAATACCGGAGTGAACAAACTATACTATGACAGAGCCGATTTCCGCAGAAACGCTCCAGCCTGTTATCCGGGTTGCCGTTGTTGAAGACGACCCGGCCGCCCTTGAACGCATCACCGCGGCACTTGAGGCGGCACCGGATATTTCTGTCGTTGCGAGCGCTCCTAACGCTGCAAGAGGCAAAGCGCTTATCGACAGTTGCACCTTTGATGTGCTGCTGTGTGACCTGGGACTCCCGGATGGCTCCGGCATAAACCTTATTCGGCACGCGGCACAGAAGTACGCCGATGTCGACATCATGGTCATCACGATTTTTGCGGATCAAGATAAGGTATTGGGAAGCATAAAAGCCGGAGCGCGCGGCTATCTTCTGAAGGATGAGCGTTTCGACAGTTTCGCAGAGAGTATTCGTGAAGTACGTCGTGGCGGCTCGCCGATCAGCCCCGTGATTGCGCGTCAATTGCTTAAGGAATTTCAGCCACGGGAGCAGGATGCTGACAAGAAAGGCCTAGAACTGCTTTCGAAGCGGGAGCTTGATGTCCTCAAGCTTCTTGCACGTGGATTCACTTTCGTCGAAATTGGAGATATTCTAAAGATAGGTCGCAGCACTGTTGCGACCTATGTCAAGAACATCTATCAAAAACTTGAGGTAAACTCACGCGCTGAGGCTGTTTTTGAAGCTTCGAGCCTGGGTGTCATCAACATGCCGCGCTAGCTTGTTTGGCCACGGCATGGGATCGATTGGATCGGGCCCATCCTGGCATGGTCGCGGGCTGGGGTGCTGTGCCGATGTCGAGTTCGCGAATACCCAGTCAGTCCATATTAGCCTGTTCCTTGTTCCTCGGCCGGGGTAAGATAATCCAAATTCGAGTCCCATCGCATGGGCCCAATGAAGAGGTGCTGGCATTGTCGGCTATCACCCGCCGGACCTCCTTGCTCGTATATTGGACAGATCCAGACTCGCGTGTGTCAAGTTGATCTTGGCGTTTTGGAATCGATCTTGCTTTCTATACTGAGATAAGCCAGGATACTAAGGTCAAGTAGCCCTATGATAGGCGTTCGTCTAACTATTTGAGCTATGAACAGGAGGCGGCCAAGGGGAAGCCTTCCTTAGGGAATATACCAGGCTCTTAACCTAATGGGCTTGGCACCGGCCCGTACTAACATCAAAGGCCGCCTCGCAGGGTGCGGTCTCCGCTCCAGCGTGTCACGCCGAAATCACTTGGGTTTGACTAATCGGGAGATCGCGCCGGCCTCAATTCTAGAAACTCCCGCGGCACGACCAGTTTTTGATCCGTTAAAGTGTTATGTTGTTCTATCAATGAACGAAAGCAAAAAATGGTCGCCCGCTACCAGCCCCCAAAATAGGGGATTACGGGACAAGAGGTTTGACGCAAGATGCGTATCAGAGGGGGGAGTTGATACACGCCCATTGGGCTCGTGATCACAAACCTCAATGAATTGAAGCGCGTTGTTTGAATATTTTCCGCTACATTCCTTTGATAAGCGGGAATTACTGCTGCAATGTTGAGGAGAGGGGCAAGATCATGGCTGACAGCGGACAGAAGTTTATCAAGCGCAACCGCCCGCCGCGCGTACAAATCCAGTACGAGGATCCCTATAATGCGGAAAAGCTCGTCGAAATCCCGTTTGTAATGGGGGTCATGTCGGACCTTTCCGGCAATGCATCCGATGTCGAGAAGGCGCCGATCGCCGAGCGCAAATATCTCGACATCGACATGGACAATTTCGACGATCGCATGAAGGCCATCAAGCCCGGCATCGCGTTCAAGGTGACCAATCGGCTTGGCGATGCGAAGGGCGACGAGAAGATGTCGGTCAAGCTGAACTTCGAGAAGATGAGCGACTTCAATCCAGCTCAGGTCGTCCGCAGCGTGCCAGCGCTCGCAAAACTGCTGAAGGCGCGCGAGCAGCTCGCCAACCTTCAGCGCTATATGGATGGCAAAGTCGCGGCCGAAGACCAGATCAAGGCACTGCTGAAGGACCCCGAGCTCATGCGGCTGCTCAAGGACCACAGCGAGCAGGCCAAGCCTGAAGAGAACTGACAGCTCCGCCCGCCAGCAGCCCAAGCTTAGGAGTTCAGCCTTATGGCCGAAACAGCAGCCACCAATCAAACCGGCACGGCAATCGAAACGCGTGATGTGGACGCCTTTTCCAACCTGCTGCGCAAAAGCTTCAAGCCGCGCAATGACAGTGCCGCTACCGAAGTCGAGAACGCGGTGAGGACTTTGGTCCGCCAGGCGCTCGAGGACACCTCGCTGGTCAAGGAGGACGTCCTCGACACTATTGAGTCGATGATTGCCAAGCTCGACCAGCAGCTCTCGATCCAGCTCAACGAAATCATCCACGCTCCTGCATTCCAGAAAATCGAAAGCGCCTGGCGCGGCCTCAATTATCTGGTGTTTAATTCCGAGACCGACACAACGCTGAAGATTCGCTTCATGAATGTGTCGAAGGAAGAGCTCTACCGTGAGTTCAAGGTCTATCCTGGTGCACGATGGGACCAGAGTCCGATATTCAAGAAGCTCTACGAGGCTGAATACGGACAATTGGGAGGTGATCCCTATGGTTGCCTTGTTGGCGATTATTATTTCGACCATTCGCCGCCCGACGTGCAATTGTTGCGCGACATCAGCAAGATCTCTGCCGCGGCACACGCGCCTTTCTTTGCAGCTGCGAATCCCTCGCTATTCGGCATGGATAGCTGGAACGAGCTCTCCAATCCGCGCGACATCGGAAAGGTCTTCGATACTCCGGACTATGCTGCCTTCCGCTCGCTGCGGGACCAGCCGGATTCGCGCTATGTCGGCTTGTGCATGCCACGTGTTTTGGCCCGCCAGCCCTATGGCGCAAAGTCGGAGCCGGTGGAAGAATTCGCCTTTGAGGAAGATACCGATGGTCATCACGGCACGAAATATGCCTGGATGAATGCCGCCTATGCGATGGCGACCAATGTCAACCGAGCGTTCAAGGAATATGGCTGGACGGTACGCATTCGCGGTGTCCAATCCGGTGGCGAAGTTATCAACCTGCCAACGCATACCTTCCCGACCGACGATGGTGGCATCGATCTCAAATGTCCCACAGAGATCGCGATCAGTGATCGGCGCGAGGCCGAGATTTCGAAATCGGGCCTGTTGCCGCTGATCCACCGCAAGAATACCGACAAGGCCGCGTTCATCGGCGCCCAGTCGCTCTACAAGCCGCGGAAGATGGACACGGACGAGGCGACGGCCTCTGAAAATCTCTCGGCCCGTCTGCCTTACATGTTCGCGGTCTCGCGCTTTGCGCATTATCTCAAATGCATGGTGCGCGACAAGATCGGCGCCACCATGGAGCAGGATCAGCTGCAGAAGTGGCTGCAGACCTGGATCAACCGTTATGTCGACGGCGATCCGAAGAACTCGACCGAGGCGATCAAGGCCAAGAAGCCTCTAGCCGCGGCCAAGGTCGAAGTGTTCCCGGACGAGGAGAACCCTGGCTACTACGGCGCAAGGTTCTTTTTGAGGCCGCACTACCAGCTCGAAGGAATGGATATCGGTATCAGTCTCGTCTCGCGACTGCCCAATAGCCAGAGGTAACCACAAGAAAGAATTCGGCCTGCGCCAACGCTCCGACGAGCGAACGATGTCTCATGTCCGTATCGAACGAACATGCGCATCGCAACAAGGGCCGATTGAGCCAACGCACAGGAGAGCAACATGGCACAATCTGACGCACTACTGCAGATCGACGGTATCACGGGCGAAACCCAGCAGGATGGTCTTGACGGCTATATGGAGCTGCTGAGCTGGAGCATCGGCGGTTCCAACTCCAGCACCTTCGGCACCGGCACCGGCGGCGGCAAGGGCAAGTCGGTCCTGCAGGACCTGCATTGCACCAAATCCGTGGACAAGGCTTCGCCCACCCTCTTCCAATATTGCGCCTTCGGCAACCACATCGACAGCGTTAAGCTCGTCGCGCGCAAGGCGGCCGGTGACGACAAGCTCACCTATATCACCACCACCCTGACCAACTGTTTCATCACCAGTTACCAGAAGAGCGGCGGATCCGACGGCGGCGCCATGGAGAGCTTCTCCGTCACCTTTGAGCAAATCCACGACGAGTACCAGCCCCAGGACAAGACCGGCGCCGCCGAGGGCGGGGCGATCCAGTTCACCTATAACGTTGCGACGGGCAAGGACTCGTAATTCCCCGTGCTTTTTGGGGGCCGGGCACAGTCCTAGGCGTAAGGTGCTGCCCGGCCTCACCTATAACCGTCTTCTTATCAAACGGAAGTTGATGTGAACCGTTCTCGGGTTGCCAAAAGCGATCGGTTCGTGCCTCCGATCATGCATGCCTTCCGCGAGGCATTCCGCATGCGTGATGCAGCCAAGCCGATCGACAACCGCAATGATGCGGGTGAACGCGTCATCGCGGGCCGGCGCACATCGCCGCGATCGTCGGTCGGTGAAGCCGCGCTGCGTTCCGAACTCGGGGAGGATCTGGCATCCTTGCTCAACACCGTCGAATTGGCGGCGAGCGAAGACCTTCATGGTTTTGAAAAGGTGCGCAGTTCTATCCTGAACTTCGGTGTCCCGGATCTAACCGCGATCGTTGCCAGCCCGGAAGCTGCTCGGCGGGTCGTAAATCTCCTCAAGCAGAGGCTGGAACTCTATGAGTGCCGGCTGGTGCCTGGCACGGTGGTCATTTCCAGCGAACCGCTGGACGAAACCGCCTCAGGTCAGTTGCGGTTCCACATCAACGCCGAAATGTATTCGACGCCCACCGATATTCCGGTAGAATTTGTGGCGGACGTCGAGGTGGAGAGCGGCAAGATCAGAGTCTTCAGATTGTGACGCCATGAACCGTGAATTTCTCGAACTCTACAATCGCGAGCTTGGCATTTTGAAAGAGGATGCAAAGCAGTTCGCGGCCGAGTTTCCAGGCGTGGCGGAGCGTTTGGGTGGGCTTTTGGAGAACAATACAGACCCGATGATCGGCGGACTGCTCGAAGGGACTGCCTATCTGGCCTCTCGCGTGCAGCTCAAGCTCAAGCACGAATATGCCCAGTTCACGGATAATCTGCTTGATCAGCTTTTGCCCGACTATCTGGCGCCCGTGCCATCAGCTGCACTGCTGCGGGTCGAACCGCCCTATGGCGACCCGAATCTCAAGGATGGCGTGAAGATTGTCGCCGGTTCTTATGCCGATGCCCGCTTCGTCGAGCGGGAGCGCCGCATAGCCTGCAAATACCGCCTAGCCTCCCAAATCACCTTGTGGCCGTTCGAGATCAGCCAGGCTGAATTCCTGAGCGGGCCGGCGGCGTTGCAGGCCCTGGGTATTGAAGCCAACCCGACCAGTCAGTCAGGCTTGAGGCTTTGCGTGTTGCGGCGGTCCGCTGCTGATCGTCAGATGGAACCAACCGACAAGCAAGTGGCTCAGAAGGCCGATTGGTGGTTTGCCAATTGCCGCGCCGACGAACTGCCCTTTCACATCATATGCAATGAAAGCGATGCTGTCCGGCTCTATGAAAAGGTGTTTGCGAGCACGACCGCAATTTACATTCGCTATCTCGACGAGGCCGGCGATCCCGTTATCGTCCCACTGCCCAAGACGTGCCTCAGGCAGATCGGATTTGATTGGGACGAACCGCTCTTTCCCTCCGACCGGCGCGTGTTTAGAGGGTTCGATCTGTTGCGCGAATATTTCGTGCTGCCCGCAAAGTTTCTCGGATTCAAACTGACAAATCTGCGGCCCATTCTATCCGCCATCAGAACCAACCGGTGCGATATCGTCATTGCCTTCAACCAGGGCGACAGCCGGCTTCAGTCCGTGGTGAGGGCCGACAGTTTTGCGATGTACGCAGCCCCCGCCTCGAACCTGTTTGAAATGCAACTGGCTCGCGTACCTGTGAAAGACAATGAGCACGAATATCACCTTGTCACCGATCGCTCGCGTCATCTCGATTTCGAGGCTCATCGTCTGCTCAAGATGCATGCTCATGTCACAGGCAGTGGCGACAAGATGGAAGTGTTTCCGCTCTACGCTGCGCCGCCGCTTGGGGTCTCCCAAACGCAGACGATGTTCTACACAGTGCGGCGCAAGCCCCGCCGCCGTTCGCAGGAAGAACGGCGTACTGGCCAGCCGACCCAATATGTGGGCAGCGACATGTTCGTCATGCTCACCAATCATCGCGACAGGGACGACGGGCTCCACATCGGTGAACTCAGCGTGCGGGCGCTTTGTTCGAACCGCCACCTCACCGAGCATTTGCCAGTCGGGCAGGGTGGGGCCGACTTCATTCTCGAAGACAGAACCACACTCAAGGTCAATTGCGTCGTGGGGCCGACCTTGCCCCGCGATTCCATTGTGACCGATCCTGAATCACGAACGCA
>Ga0206877_10351_pt1 | contig 10171 bp, 9 predicted proteins | sample Alteio_BWOrgCont_7_FD_152623 | JGI IMG/M metagenome (GOLD analysis project Ga0206877, IMG submission 152623) | Enriched cells from forest soil in Barre Woods Harvard Forest LTER site, Petersham, Massachusetts, United States -... | ecosystem: Environmental > Terrestrial > Soil > Temperate forest > O...
TAGATGAGCGCTGTGGTTCGCGGCACGTCGACGCCTGAATAACGTGCCACGACCGGTTGCACGCCGATGGCAATAACGATCCGCCCAAATCGTGTGCAAGCCAGCGTGATGGCGACGACAATGGCCAGCGCCGCGACAACGATCAGCGGCATCGGAATGCAGCTGATAGCACCATGGCCGATCGCCCGAAAGCTTTCCGATACGTTCGATGATGGCAGGTAGATTGGATTGCCCCCTCCGGTGATCAGCTGTTGCGCGCTGCGACCGATGAAGAGTGTGCCCAGTGTTGCCAGGAAGGGTGCGATGCCGAGGCCGACGATCAACACAGCATTGAAAACGCCGACGATAGCTCCGGCTCCGAGGGCGGCCAGGGCCGAGAGCCACACGGGCTGGCCGCCAAGCACCAGCGTCACGAGGCTGAGGCTGGCGAAATCGATGGCGGTGCCGACGGAAAGGTCAATGCCGCCCACGCCAACCACCAGCGTCATGCCTATGGAGATTATGGCGAGCAAGGCAAAATTATTGACCAGAATATTAACAAGATTGGCAGGCGCGAGGAACGAAGGAGCTAGCAGCGAGAACAGAGCGAACACCCCGATCAGGGCAACAACTACTGCGTAGCGCAACACTAGAGCGCGCAGCATACGAGCTCCGGGCCGTTTGGTGCCAGCAAGATCGATGCTGCTCATGCTCGCTCTCCTTCCCGACGCAGGATCGAGGTTGCCGCCACCACGGCCAAGATCAGCACGCCCTGGACGCCGCTGACCCAGTAGCTGGAGAGGTTGAGAAGCTGAAAGCCGTTGATCAGGAAGCCGACAAACAGCGTTGACAGGAAGGAGCCTCCGATAGTCGGCACCAGTCGGGGCGAAAATACGATGCCGAGCAGCGCCGTCACAACGACCGGCAGCAGCATGTCGCCCGAGCCGGTGGTGCTACCGCTGAGATAGGCAACTGACAGTATGCCGGCTGCCCCGCCGCACAGGCCGCTGGCAACATAGCTACCGGCTGTGACACGCCTGACGGACAGACCGCTGGCTCGCGCCGCTTCGGGAAACTCGCCCACGGCATAGAGACGCAAGCCAAGCGGTGTATATTGCACCGCCACCGTCGCGGCCAGCGTGAAAACCAGGAGGACGAAGGCAAGGATGGGGATGTTCCAGGGTCCCTCGCCTGAAAGCGCGGTGAGGAAATCCGTGGCAGCCGGCACCACCGTATTCTGTGTCACCACCAGTTCGAGACCGGCGACGATGTTCATCACCGCCAGGGTCGCCAACAGCGGTACGATATTGAGCAGCGTGACTGCTACTGCGTTGACAAGGCCGATGGCAAGTCCTGTCCCGAGCGCTCCGGCACCGGCGACCCAGTCTGAATAGCCCGCGCCGATCAGCGTGGCATAAATGGCGGCACTCAGTCCCATATTGGCGGCAAGCGACAGATCAATGCCGCCCGTAACGACATTCGAGCCACCGCCGATCACCACGATTGTCATGCCGATGGCTAGTACGCCCAGTATCGCCGACTGCCCGAGTACACTGCCAATATTGCCCACTGACAAGAAGAACGGCACCTGCCAGGCAAAAAAGGCCAGGATGGCAAGAAAGGCGAGATACGATCCCGCCCTCAGCATGCCGGCGGCCAGCCAGCGGCCCGTACGCGCTGTGGCGCTGCCGGGTGAAGGCGCGTCGTAATCGGTGACGAAGCTATCCGCATTAGCCGACATTGCGAACCTCCTCGCTGCCAATGGCGGCGGCGAGCACGCCATCGGCGCTGGTCGCTGAGGCCGGGCCGTCACGGATGACCTGGCCCCGATACATCACGATGATACGGTCGGCTATGCCGATAAGTTCGGGAAGATCGGTCGACAAGATTAGAATGCCGGCGCCACGGGCGGCGAGATCGCCGATCAACCGGTAGATCTCGACCTTTGAGCCAATGTCGATACCAACCGTCGGTTCGTCGAGAATGTAAAGATCGGCCTGACGGCTGAGCCATTTGGCCAGCACTACCTTCTGCTGATTGCCGCCCGAGAGGGTGCGGACGCTGGCATCGCGCGAGGGTGTGCGGATCGCCAGCGCCTTGATGAGGCGGTCGACCTCCTTGCGCTCGCTCACGCGTTGCAGGAAGCCGCCCTTCGAAAACCGACCCAGGCTTGCTAGCGTGGTGTTCTCGGCCACGCTGAGGCTGAGCGCAACGCCGCGTCCGCGCCTGTCTTCGGGCACCAGCGCAGTGCCGCGGCGTACGGCTTCCACTGGGCTACGTATGGCAACGGCCTCTCCCCCACGTCGGATGACGCCAGATTGTGGGCGCTCCAGACCGAACAAGGTGCGGATCACCTCTTTCGCGCCGGATCCAAGCAGCCCGGTAAGGCCGACGATCTCGCCGCGGCGCACGCTGAAGGAGATATCGCGATAGGCGCTGCGATGGCAAAGGTTCACCACGCTCAAGACGGGATCTGCGATCGGCACGACCTTTTTGGGAAACATCTCCTGGATGTCGCGCTCCACCATCAGCGAGGCGATGCCGGCTGGCGGGGTGGATTTCGGATCCAGCGTGGCGACATCCTTGCCGCCGCGCAGCACGGTGACGCGATCGCATAGAGCCTCGATCTCGTTGAGATAATGCGAGATGTAGACGATGGTGATGCCGTCGTCGCGAAGGCGCCTGATCAGAGCGAAAAGCATATCGGCTTCCGTGCGCACCAGCGCTGCGGTCGGCTCGTCGAAGACCAACACGGCGGGCTTGCGAAGAAGGGCGCGAGAGATCTGTACGATCTGCTTTTGCGCCGTCGTCAGCGAGGAAATGAGCGCGCCCGGCGGCAATGTCAGGTCGAAATAGTTCTTGAGTATCGCGGCGGCGTGGCGCTGCATGGCGCGCCGGTTAATCAGCGGAATCACCCGGCCTAGGGATTTCGGGGCGAACGTGATCTCCTCGCCCAGAAGCAGCGCCTCGCCCACGGTAAAGCTTGGCACGAGCAGGCGGTCCTGGTGGATGAAATGGATGCCAAGCTGCTCCACAGCGTGGGGCGTTAGATTTACCTGGACCGTGCCATTGACGACAATCTGCCCGCTTTCGGGCTGATGAAGGCCTGCCAGAATCTTGATCAGCGTCGACTTGCCGGCGCCGTTCTGACCTATGAGCCCATGTACCGTGCCGCGCTGTACCTCAAAGCTGGCATCATCGAGCGCCTTGAGGCTGCCAAAGACCTTGACGATGTGACGCATCGACAGCGCCAGGCCCGTATCCGGCATCGCGTTTCTCCACACGCCGTTCCACTCTGTCCCCTCAAAGCGCTCCAGGAGAGGCATCGCAGGGATGCCTCTCCTGTGCGTCAACGCCCGGCCAGGGGAGCAGCCGGGAGAACGGGTGGATCAGACCTGCCCGAGGGTCTTTTGCACCTCTGCAGCATTGGCCTTGGTGGCGATGATGGAGGGGATATAGGTTTCCTTTGGCAGATTGGTCTGACCGGCAAGATAGCGCGCGACATTTTGCACCGCGGTTTTGCCGATCACCGCCGGTTGCTGGGCAGCGACCGCGCGGCCGGTGATTTTGGATCCTTGACCAGTTCCACCACTTCAGGACTACCATCGACGCCATAGGTCAAGATTTCAGTGCGGCCGGCCGCTATCAGCGCCTGCGTCGCCCCGAGCTGAGGCACGTCCCAGGCCGACCAGATCGCCTTGATCGAACCCTTCTCCGGGAATTTGCTCAATATGGCAGAGATTTGCGCAAAGGCGTCTTGCACGGTGTTGGGAATGACATCGCGCAATTCCGGCTCGATGATCTGCACCTTAGGATAATATTTCAAGACGTGCTTGAGCTCGTCATAGCGGATGGCGCAGACCGGCACGCCGTAAAAGCCGTTAAAGACGACGATATTGCCTTCACCCCCGATATCAGAGACCAGCTTGAGAGCAAGACCCGAGCCGAGGCTGAAATTATCGGAGGTCGTGTTGTTGATGCTATTGGTGGTGGGCACATCCGCGGTGAAAACTGGAATGCCGGCGTCCTTGATCTTCTTCAGCCAGGGATCAATTACGCTCAGCGTGCCCAGGGTCTGGATCACTGCGTCGGGACGCTGGGCGATCAGGGTCTGCAATTGGGCAACGAGCTTTTTATCGTCACGCCCGGCATCGAGGCCGATCGCCTCGCCCCCGAGGCGTTTCACTTCCTCGATCTGGGCCTGATAGGCTTTGAGATCCCAATAGTGATCCGTGCCGGTAGCGCTGATGGCGATGCGCTTGCCTTTCAACGAGGGCACATCCGCGTCGCCAGCCTGTACCGGCGTGACAAGTGAAAGACGGCCTGCTGCGAGCACCGCGCCTGCGGCAAGGCCTGCCTTGAGCAGGCCGCGACGGGCAAGCCCTGACTGTGTCGCGGGCGGGTTGGGTAAATTGGAATCGGACATGCTGTGAGGCCCTGCATCGTGAAAGGGATAAACTGTTATTAGTATATAAAAACGATAGTGTAAATTGACTAATTTAATTTGACTGCCGGTCCTGGCACCCGACTCCCCAAGGCTCGTTGCTGCCGGTCGGAGTGCACACCGACGTTGTGCTGTTGGGGATCTTCGTCATTGCCCTCGTCGCGATCGTCTTTGAGGGGGTCGTGCGTATCGCCGAACGCATCCTCGTGCCCTGGCACGGCAAGGCCTCATAGATGTGGCCGGATGATCGAAAAGAAAAAGCCGAACTCCTAGAGGGCGTTGACATTTAGGATACCGGCGCAGCGAGAAATCTGATTGAACTAAACCGCTACCGCGGTAGGTAGTGCGCGGGTCTGGCCTGGGGAGGCCCCTGCCTGAGAAGATTTGGTGTCGAGCCAACCTTCCAGACAGGAGAACTCAGATGGCCCAGATGAGCCCTCTGCGTCAGAGGATGATTGAAGACCTGACGATCCGCAATTTGTCGCCGGAGACCCAGCGATCCTACGTGCATCACGTCGCGAAGTTCAGTCGATTTTTTGGCCAATCGCCGGATAGGCTGGGCTACGAGGAGGTGCGCACCTATCAGGTGCATTTGGTGAACCAGAGCGTCTCCTGGGGTGCGCTGAACCAGGCGGTGTGTGCCTTGCGTTTCTTTTACGGCGTGACGCTGGGTCGCTCTGGTCTGCCCGAGCGGATCGCTTATCCCAGAGCCCCACGCAAGTTGCCGGTCGTACTGAGCGCCGATGAGGTGATCGGTTTTCTGCAAACCGTGAAGGGAACGAGGAACCGGGTTGCCCTTATGACCACTTATGCGGCGGGTTTGCGGGCCTCGGAGGCGGCGCGTCTGAAGGTGAGCGACATCGATAGCAGCCGAATGGTCATTCGCGTCGAGCAAGGCAAGGGCGGCAAGGACCGCTATGTGATGCTGTCGCCACAGCTGCTGGAGATTTTGCGAACCTATTGGCGGCTGACCAAGCCAGGGCGTTGGTTGTTTCCCCGGCGCGATGGCCTCGGCCCGATCCATTCGCAGACATTGGGGATCGCCTGCCGAACGGCCTGCGAACTCATGGGTATTGAGAAGCGAGTGACCGTGCACACCCTACGCCACTATCTACCCCGCCCGACTATGTCGGGTAGCTCTGACTGTGATGGTAAATCTCTGAGGAATAAGGAAATTTCCCGCAGAAACACCCGGGCCACCCGACATAGTCAGCGCGATCTACAGGCTGTTCAAGAACTCCAGCAGATTGTCGCCGGGCCGGAATCGGGATGACTTACCCGAATATGGGGACGTCTTTGCCAACGCTGCCTCCTTCATCGCCAACGTCGCCTCGAGATAGATCTGTGTGGTCTCGACCGATTCATGGCCGAGCCACAGAGCGATTACCGCACGGTCGACACCCGCCTGCAGGAGGTCCATGGCCATCGTGTGCCTCAAACGATGAACAGTGACGCGCTTGCCATTCAGCGACGCGCAAATGGCAGAAGCGGTCTGGCGGTGTTTGTTCAGCATATACTGAACGCCATGAACGCTCAGCCGCTCCCCTCTGGCGCTGGGAAACAGGATACTCTCTTCTCCGCGCTGAGGCTCTTTCAGCCAGCTTCTCAAGACTGCGGTCGTAGACTTGGCGAACGGGGTGCAGCGTTCCTTGCGCCCTTTGCCAATGACGCGCAGGTGGGCGCCCGTGCCGAAGAACAGATCGTCACGCTTGAGGCCAGTGATCTCCGATAGCCGTAATCCGGTCTGCACGGCGACCAGCAGGAACGCGTGATCGCGTCGCCCGGACCAGGTCGATCGATCCGGTGCGGCCAGCAAGGCATCGACCTCAGGGCGGGTCAGGAAATTAACGAGGGTTCGAGTGAAGCGCTTACTGGGGATTGCAAGCACGCGTTGGATTTGGGCGGAATGCTCGGGTGCCTCGAAGGCCGCGTAGCGAAAGAAGGAATGAATCGCCGTGAGGCGCAGGTTGCGGCTGCGTACGCTGATACCCTGATGGTTCTCCAGGTCATCAAGGAAGGCAACGATCAACGGCGCATCGACTTCCGCGAAGCTCAATCGAGACGGCGGCTTATGCAATGTTCGTTCCGCGAACTTCAGCAACTGCCGAAATGTATCGCGATAGGAACTGATCGTATGGGGGCTTGCCTGCCGCTGTTGCATCAGGCGTTGGGTGAAAAAGCGCTCCAAAAGTGGCGCCAGGCTGGCATGCTTGGTCATGTCCGATCCTCCCAGCGGCGCTCAAGGCGGCGCATTGCTTCTTTCATCAGCTCGGGTGAACCGGTGAGGTACCATTGGGTGTCGGCCACGTGGACGTGACCGAGATAGGTGGACAAAATGGGCAGGAGCCGCTCGGGATCTTGCTCGGCTTCGTACCAACGCACCAGTGTGTTCGTCGCGAACACATGCCGCATGTCATGCAGGCGCGGGCCGTGGCTGTCGGTTGGGCCTCGCAGGCCGATCTGGCGAGACAGAGTATAGAATGTTCGATGAATGTCTCCCACGTCAAGGCGGTTGCCCAACCGGGAAGTGAACAAATAAGGAGACGCCGCCTGGGCCGCACAATGCTGTCGGCGGCGTTTGAGATAATCCTGGAGCACTGCGCACGTTGATGCGTGCATCGGCACAAGACGGGACTTTCCGAACTTCGTACCGCGGATCGTCAGCACAGCGGCATCGAAATCGATGTCCGAAAGTTTGAGGTTACGGGCTTCGCCGAGGCGCAGGCCGGAAACGCTCAGCAATCCGAACAGGCAATAATATGTCCATGGCCTGAGCTTGCAGCGAGTATATCGGCACGGCATCTCAAGCGCTGCGGACAAGAGGCGCTGAATGTCGTCCTTCGAATAAAGATAAGGCCGAGCTCGCTTCGGGCGAAAGGGTAGCAAACCGTCCGGGGGAATCTGGGTTCGCGGATCAGCGGCAGCTCGATGACGGGCGAATACGCGGACATACCCCAGCCGTCTCGCCCAATGCGAAGGCTGCGTGCGCGACGGTCGCTGAGCCCAGGCAAGGGCCAGTTCCGTCGTGATGTGTGGCGTGTCGTTGGCCTCCAGGAACGCGGCTAAATCGATCAATCCCCGTTCTGTCTCTTGCAGCTTGAACCCCAGCCCTCGCCGCATCTCGATGTACTCCTGAACAGCCTGTCGGAGTGTGCTCATTGGGCTTCTCCCGGCCATGGCAAAGCCAGTGTTCGCAACGCGTCGAGATCGACCTTGGCGTAAATCGCTGTTGTCTGCACATGACGGTGTCCCAGAACTTCGCCGATCTCACCCAGCGAGGCGCCGCCACGCAGCATCTCTGAGGCGAGCCCGTGCCGGAACTGGTGGGCTCCCGTTGTGGGAGCGTCGATGCCCGCCCTCTTCAAGGAGCGTCGGACGACGCAACCAAGTCCACTGGGACCCTTGAATCCCTTGATCGGAGCTTTGTCGCGCAAAAAGACACGACGGCTGGCATTGCGCGGGCGCCACTTCCGCAAGTAGTCGGCGATCGCCTCGCCAACATCCGCTGGCAACGGAAGGTCGTTGCGTTGACCGTTCTTGCCACGCGCACGGATTTGTCCAGTTACCCAATCGATGTCACCGAGCTCGAGCGACACCACCTCGCTCGATCGTAATCCCAATCGCGCCAATGCGAGGATCATCGCATAGTCGCGGCATCCGATGGGCGTATCCCGATCGATGCTGGCGAGCAAACGAGTTACCTCATCGCGGCCGATCGCGCGGGGAATGGACGAAAGTGACCAGTTGGCTACGATAGGAACCGCTGCTGCCAAGTCTGACGTGATGTCACCCCGATAACGCGCATAGGAGAGAAACGACCGCAGTCCGGTGGTAATGATCTTCGCGCTTCGCATGTTGAGATGCGGAACCTTCCGTTGCACGAAATCGGTCACGTCGACGGCACGCAATTGTGCGAGCGACACCTCACCATCGCTGAAGCGAAAGTTGAGAAAATCTCGGGCGACTGGCCGATAATTTATGATCGTTTGACGAGACAGCGCACGTGCGTCTTGCAAATACCGCTCGTATGCCAGCACATGTTGTTCAATCGGTGATGGGTTGTACTCGGCCTTAATCTCTTCGGCGATTGCGTTCTGGCTTCTTAGAAAAGCCAACAGATGTCGAAGAGCTGTGCCGTCTCCACGCTTTGGCCGTTGCGCTCGGTCCAGCAAATAACGCTCAGCATATTCTTCACTTACGTCGCTTAGCTCAATCCCCTTCTGCCGGAGCCACGTACTGAAGTCTGCAGCCATCAGCACCTGGTTCCTCAGGGAAACAAGACCGTAGCCTCGATCGACGAGCCAATCGGCAAACGGAATAATGTGACGCGTCACCGGGCCCTCTGGTGGACGCGACAACGCCAAATCATCATTGATGAAATACTTCATTGTTTGCTCCCTTTCCAAGCTGGATTGCCGGAAGGGCTACAAACTATCTCTACATGTTGTCGCATAAACCCTTGGAATCGTGGGCAGAACTCTAGCTACCCGACATAGTCGGGCGGGGTAGATAGTGGCGCCTATGTCTTGATCGATATAGGCGCCACAGCTTCGCTACCCACCTTTTGGAAGCCGGCACGGACATACGGATCATTCAGGTGCTACTGGGCCATCGCAGCCTGGCGACGACGACACTCTACGCCCAGGTCTCAACGGCCGTGATCGGCCGGACCGCCAGTCCTTTTGACCAGCTCCACATGGAGATCACGCCGCCGGGCTGAGCCGAGCGCCATGCGCCCGGATCTGGAAGTGGCGGATGTATTCCACCGTCACGGGGCTGATTATCGCCATGAGCACGAGGGCCATCTCGGACGCGTTGAGCGCCGGGTCATGGCTGCAGTGGAGGCGTGCCGGACCGCGGCCCTGGGTGGTCACGCGGAACGCTGCGTCGATTGCGGTTTGGTGCGGCAAGCTTACAATTCCTGTCGCAATCGCCATTGCCCCAAATGCCAGGGCCTGGCTCGTGCCCAGTGGCTGGCCGAGCGTCAGGCCGAGTTGTTGCCGGTCCCATACTTCCACGTGGTCTTCACCTTGCCAGCCCAAATCGCCGAGATTGCCTTCCAAAACAAGGCGGCGGTCTATGCGATCTTGTTCAAGGCCGCGTCCGACGCCTTGAGGGTGACGGCCGCCGACCCCAGGCATCTGGGCGCCAGCATCGGTGTGCTCGCCGTGCTGCACACCTGGGGCCAGACGCTGACCCATCACCCGCATATCCACTGCATCGTGCCGGGCGGCGGCCTATCGCTGGACGGCCAGCGCTGGGTAGCCTGCAAGCCGGGCTTCTTCCTGCCCGTGCGGGTTCTGTCGCGCCTGTTCAGGCGGCTGTTTCTTGAGAGCCTGCAGAACGCCTTCGAGGCCGGCCAACTTCGCTTCTTCAGCGACCTCGCCGGCCTGGCTGACCCCACCGCCTTCTCCGCCCATCTGGCCGAGTTGAAGCGGATCGAATGGGTCGTCTTCGCCAAGCCCCCGTTCGGCGGTCCCCAACAGGTCCTCGCCTACCTTGGCCGCTACACCCATCGCGTCGCCATCGCTAACAGCCGTCTCGTCAGCCTTGACCAAAGAAAGGTCAGCTTCCGCTGGAAGGATTACCGCCACCATGACAAGGCCAAGCTCATGACCTTAAGCGCCGACGAGTTCATCCGGCGCTTCCTGCTCCACGTTCTTCCTGACGGATTCCATCGCATCCGCCACTACGGGCTCTTGGCTAACGGCCATCGTGTCGCCAGGCTCGCCCGCTGTCGTCTTCTGC
>Ga0206877_10352_pt1 | contig 10126 bp, 8 predicted proteins | sample Alteio_BWOrgCont_7_FD_152623 | JGI IMG/M metagenome (GOLD analysis project Ga0206877, IMG submission 152623) | Enriched cells from forest soil in Barre Woods Harvard Forest LTER site, Petersham, Massachusetts, United States -... | ecosystem: Environmental > Terrestrial > Soil > Temperate forest > O...
TTTAATTGAATCTTCATGCTCCTAAAACCGTGAATCACCTCGCCCCATGGCTCGACTGGCACAAGCTTGTCCGGTTTCAGCGGATGATGTTCATTGCTGCTCATATCTGCCCAATAGGATATTTTTGTTTTTCCTAAATTGCCAGCAAATTTGACATAGGTGTTATAGATTGCTTGCACAAGAAGTGGGTCATTGCGTCTTTCTGGCGCTGTTAAAAAAAAGGACATGTATAAGATTTGAGACGGATCAAATCCACGCTCTTTAGCCAGCTTCGATAAAGGTTCTTGGAAATAATTCTCCAATAGCGCTGAATCAAAAGAGATGCCTGCAGCGATGCCTACAACTTTGCCTTGCTGTTTTACAATCGTTACAAGTGCACGTTCTTCCTTGACGAAAAGATCTAACCCGCAGTCTGATGTTGTGGGTACCCAGAGATAGGGATAATGAATATAATCGCGCTTAACCCATTCTTCCAATAGAGGGATATGTGGAATAATTGCGTCTCCCGAATGGGATTCCACCTCAAACATAAATGCCTCCTCCATTGCCCATACATGATGAGTTAAAGCCCCGAAAAAAATCAACAAGCTTAAGACACAATATTTAAACATTATACGAACTCCTTCATTTTTTAAAGGGATTGGAGGTTATACACATTGAAAAATTTCTTTCCATCAAAAAAAAAATTTCCAACGGGAATCCGGGAAATGCTTGCAGAGCATGACAGCACTTATACCAAAGATCAGAAATAACGTTGAGTTTGGCAAGGAAGCTGCACAAATTTTTTGTCTGGAACGAGTGACCATTGCCAGCATGGCAAGGCACGAGTGAAGACGAAAAATTTGTTGCAGCTTCCTTGCCAAACTCAACGTTATTTCTGATCTTTGGTATTACCTTCTCTGAAGACTAACAGGTTGATTAAACATTATAGGTGCTCGAGCTGACGTCTCCGCCTTTGCCCGTCCAATTCGTGTGGAAGAATTGGCCGCGCGGCTTGTCGGTCCGCTCATAAGTGTGGGCGCCGAAATAATCGCGCTGGGCCTGTAAAAGGTTTGCAGGCAGCGTGGCGTTCCGATATCCATCGAAGAAAGAAAGCGCTGTGCTGAAGCAAGGCAAAGGAATGCCCATCAAGGCGCCTTCCGACACCACTTTTCTCCATGAGGAAGCAGCATGGGAAATTTCACCGATAAAGAATGGATCGACCAACAGACTGGCCAATTTCGGATTTTGATCATAAGCCTGTTTGATCTTATTCAAAAAACGGCTTCGGATGATGCAGCCCCCGCGCCACATCAGCGCGATCGCACCGAGATTGAGATTCCATTTATATTCGTCAGAGGCGCTTTGCATCAGCATGAATCCTTGCGCATAGCTGATGATTTTCGACGCGTAAAGAGCTTGAGAGATTTGATCGGAAAAATCTTTACGGGCTGTAATCGGCGGATGAGCGGGCGGCTTGTAGTGGCGGCTTGCCGCTACCCTCTGGTCTTTCAATGACGAGAGACACCGCGAAAATACCGCCTCGCCGATCAAGGTCAAAGGCTGTCCCCGATCCAAAGCGTCGATCCCCGTCCATTTCCCCGTTCCTTTCTGACCTGCGACATCCAAGATCTTTTCAAGAAGCGGCTTGCCGTCCACATCGAGTTTGCTGAAAATATCTGCCGTGATCTCGATGAGATAGCTATTCAAAGCCCCTTGATTCCACTCATCAAAGACCTTATGGAGTTCCGGATAGGTAAATTGCACTCCTTTCTTCAAAAGATCATAGGCCTCGCAGATCAACTGCATATCTCCGTATTCGATGCCATTATGGACCATTTTTACATAATGGCCGGCTCCCCCGACTCCCACCCAATCGCAGCAAGGAGCGCCGTCGTCGGAGCGTGCGGCGATCGCCTGAAAAATAGGCTTGATATGAGGCCACGCGTCGGGATTTCCTCCGGGCATGATCGAGGGTCCGTGGCGGGCTCCCTCCTCTCCCCCCGAAATTCCCGTTCCGATGAACAAAATCCCCTTTGCCTTGAGCGCTTCATATCTGCGTTGGCTATCGGGAAAATGGCTATTGCCGCCGTCTATGATGATGTCCCCCTTTTCAAGCAAGGGAAGAAGCTGGTCGATGAATTCATCTACTGGATCTCCTGCCTTGACCATCAGCATGACCCGTCTTGGACGCTTCAAAGCGGCAACAAATCCTTTGAGATCATGGGAGCCGGAGATCTTTTTTCCCTTGGCTGGGCCTTTGAGAAATTCATCGACCTTCGCAACAGTGCGGTTGTACACCTGAACCATATAGCCGTGATCTGCCATATTCAGGACCAAGTTTTGTCCCATCACAGCTAATCCAATGAGTCCAATATCCGCCTGCATGCCTACCTCAAAATCTCGCATTTCCCTTGAGAGTAAGCGATCTGATCGATTAAAATATATCCAAACAACTTGAAAAGTTGGGAATTTGACCAGGAGGCTCCTCAAAATTTTTGTCCGGAGCGAATGACCATTGCCGAGAGGCAAGGCACGAGCGAGGACAATCATTTTGAGGCAAAGCCGACGAAGTCGAAAACCAACTTTTCAAGTTGTTTGGGTATACAGCACTTGGCGAGTTCGGATATCCAAAACTCCCATCTATCATGTTCTCGTAGCTCAGTGGATAGAGCGGTCGCCTCCTAAGCGACAGGTCGCCGGTTCGACTCCGGCCGAGGACGAACTTCACCTCTTCAACTTTTTGAAGTAATGGTCGACCCCGTCAGCAACGCCGCGGGCGATCTTTTCCTGGTAGTCGAGAGCTTTTAGATTGGCCCGTTCTCCGGGATTGGAAATGAAACCTCCTTCGAGAAGGACGGCAGGCATGGAAGTTTCCCGGGTGACATATAGGTTCCCCTTTTTCACTCCGCGGGAATGGGCCGATGTTCGCCGGAGCACCCGGGTGAGGATCGAATCGGCGAGCCGTTTTGATGCGAAGGTGCGCCGCTTCTCTTCTTGGGAATCATAGAAGAAGATCTCGATTCCGGATGCTGTCGGCAAGCGGGAAGAGTTAAAATGGATGCTGACGAAGATCTCAGCATCGCACTGCTTGGCGATTTCGACGCGGCGTGCCAATGGGATGAATGCATCGGTATTGCGGGTCATGATTACATGGTATCCGAGCTGGTCGAGATATTTTTTTACAAGACGCGCAGTCTGTAAACAAATCCGTTTCTCTTCACAATAGGGATTTTTTGCCTTGGCCCCCTGGTCGTTGCCCCCATGTCCGGCGTCGATGACAACAGTAGGTCCGGTACCCGAGTTCAAAGCGCTCGCGACATACCGCGCGCAGGATGGTTTTGTGAAATTGGACTCTGCGAGACAAAGCAGAATTGACCTGCAGGAGGAGCGCCCTTCCCAAGTGGAGAATGGAGACGAGAAGGGACGATTCTGCAAAGTCGCAGCCAGTCCCATTTCACACAACCTGACGGAGCGCGGTATAGGTCGGTGCTCAGCAATGGCCTGAGAGCTGAGCAAAAAAAGAAAGAGGAGAAAACGGCGCATGGTTTTTAACTCGATACTTTTACAATTTTTAGTGAACGGATCTAGAGGAAACGCTCTGCAAATTTTTCATTTCTTTGCGAAATTCATAGCCGAAGGCGCTATTAATGAGCAAAGAAAAGAAAAATATGCCAGAGATTCTCTCGAAGACGCTGCTACAAAATTGTACAAAGTCGTGTTTATTTGGTATTAAGAAAGAATTGCAGAATGGAGCCGGTTTTGCAACGCTTCTTTTGCGATGAGGCGGTCATCGAACGGAATCGTGTGGGAACCAAAAATTTGTGTCCGCTCATGTCCTTTGCCTGCAATGAGGACGATGTCGCCAGGGCGTGCGAGTTCTACGCTCAGTCTGATGGCGCTTTTCCGCTCGATCTCCAAAATCGCTTTTTCGGGTTTTTGAAACCCGGAAAGGATTTGTCGGCAGATTTCCAATGGATCTTCTTGGCGAGGGTTGTCGGATGTGACGATCGCGAGATCGGCCCATTTTTCCGCAGCGGCCGCCATCCCCGTGCGCCTCGCGGGATCTCGACCGCCGCCGCATCCAAAGACGACGATGAGCCTCTTAGCAGCAATTTCACGCAGGGTGGAAAGGACATTGTCGAGAGATTCTCCCGAATGGGCGAAATCGACGAAGATCTGAAACCCTAGACCGCTCTCCACCTGTTCTAGCCGTCCGGGAATCAACGGGATTGAGGTAAAAATAGAAGCGAGGGCCGAAAGGTCGGCTCCAAGATACAGTCCGACAGAGAGGCTTGCGAGAAGATTGTAGATATTGAAGCGTCCCATGAGAGAAGTGGAAATTCTTTGCCTCTTCCCGCGATATTCCACAGTAAAGGCCGTTCCTTGTACGCCAAGATCGATGTCCGAAGCGCAAAGATCCGCTGCCCGATCGACACCGTAGGTCATCCCTCCAGCGCCACCGCTCATATACTCGGACCAAGGGCTGTCGGCATTGAAAATCCGTCCTTTAGCCTTATCGAATAGCTGTTTTTTGGCTGCAGCATAATCCTCAATCGTCTTGTGATAGTCGAGATGATCTGGATAGAGATTGGTGAATAGGCCGAGATCGAAATCGATTTCTTCGACCCTGCCCTGCTTTAGTCCGTGCGAGGAGACTTCGAGAACTGCGCCCTTGCAACCGGCAGAAATCATTTCCCGCAGCAGCTTTTGATTTTTGATCGCATCGTGAGTGGTATAAGCGGAAGGAAACCGCTTTGACCCGACTATCGTCTCCACAGTTCCGATAAGCCCTGAGGCTTTCTCCAGACGATCCAAAAGATGCTGGATCAGATAAGAGGTCATCGTTTTTCCTTTCGTTCCGGTAATCCCTGCGATCCACAGTTCTTTCGACGGATTCTGATAATAACGGGCGGCCAGCTTGGCTTCCCAACATTCGGGTTGTTCGCAAACGATCTGGGTTTGTTTCAAAAAGGGATCGTAAAATGGGGCGAGGATGGCAACGGCTCCCGCCGCGACCGCCTGGGGAATGAACTCGGCTCCGTCTCTTGTGCATCCTTTCTTGGCAACGAAGAGATTGCCGGGCGCAACCGTATTCGAATCGGCGGTCAAGCCTGTGATTTCGATTTCCTTGCTCCCTTTGATCTTAAGATCGGGGATACCTTGGACAAGCTGTTTGAGTTTCACTGATTCCAACAATCATAGAGTTTTTTGAGGTCGCGAACCTCATCGATAAAGTCGGCTTTCGCCAGATCGCGCCTTGGGTCGCCGGGCGGATACCCATAGGGGTCGTCCGGAGCGACTCCCAGATATTGCAAAGAGCGCGAGGCGATCTCCCGGAAAACAGGCGCCGCGCAAATCCCGCCGAACTGGTGTTTCCCCACTCCCGGGACGAATTTCTTTTCCGGATCGTCGATAGAAACGAGCAGCACGAAACGGGGATTTTTCGCAGGAGCAAACCCCAGGAACGATGAAACATTATGATCCTTTGCATAGAAGCCATCAAGGACCTTTTCGGCTGTTCCCGATTTGCCGGCTTCCGTATATCCCATCACATCGGCTCTCTTGCAGGTCCCTCCTTCTTTCGTGGCGAATTTCATACTGTGGACAATCGCCTCGCAATCGGAAGATTTGAGGATCTGTTTTCCGGGTTTCACTGTCGTTCGGTCGACCAAGATAGCCTTTGACCCATCGGCTTGAGTCTTGACGATCTTGCGGACGAGATGGGGCTCGACCGTTTTCCCGCTGTTTGCCAGCACGGCATAGGCTCGCACCATTTGGATCGCGTTGATGAGGATATTGTGCCCCATCGCGAGCGAATAGGGTGTGGGGACAGACCATTCGAGCTTGCCATTAGGGTGCAATTTACCTGGCGTCGGCAGAAGTCCAGGACTTTCAGCCGGGAGTTCGATATTCGTCTTCAAGCCGAATCCAAATACTTCCTGGAGTGTCTTTCGGTACCACTCGTCTCCCATCGTTTCGACGAGGCGGTGGATCAATCGCCCCATGTAGACGTTGGAAGATTTTTGGATCGCCAAATCCATGTTGAGATAGCGGTGGACCCGGGCGTCTTTGATCGGGGTGGTCCGTCCGGGAAACCAACCATTCGCAGTCGCGATCTTTTCATCAGGCGAAAAGAGGATCTTTTTACCTTGCCGCTCCAATTCTTCGTTCGCCTTCAGGCAGACGGCCATTGTAATTGGCTTGAAGATCGAACCGGGCTCATAGCAATCGGTAACGGCTTTGACACGTGTGGCCTCTTGCAGCGATGGATCATTGAAATAATCGGCGTAGCGCGAAGGGTCGAAAGCGGGAGTTTGCGCGATGGCCAAAATTTCGCCTGTAAAAGGGTCCATCATCACTGCCCATCCGCTTATGCCCTTTGCAGTTTCGACGCCTTTTTTCAATTCGGTTTCCATGATCGCTTGGAGATAGTGGTTCACGGTCAAATAGATATCGGCCCCGTTTTCAGGCGGCTCCAAGATTTTTCCCGTATCGAGGGGATGGCGTGGGGATCGGACGACCAGTTTTTTCCCCTGCTTTCCCATGAGATAGGAGTTGAAAACCATCTCCATTCCCCCGGTGGGCAAGCTCTGCCCGGTCCGAGGATCTTTTTCCTCCTGCACCGTATGCAAAATAGCGCCGAGCATGCTGCCGAAGGGATAGGAGCGTTTGAATTCGGATTTGAAGAAAAGGGCATTGGAAACGACTTTTTCTTCTTTGGCGAAATGGCGCCACCAAGTTTCAATATTCTTTCTCGCTTCCCTGTCGAGCCACATCGCGATTTTGCGGCTGCGGCTTTTTTTATGAAATTCCAAAAGCATCTTGCGGCTTTGCTCAGGAGAGAATCCGAGATGAGCGAAGAGCTGCTGAGCCATCCTGGGCTTGACCGGCAAAGGAATGGAATCAGGGTCGATGAAAAGATGGAATTTCGGGATGTCGATGACGAAAGGCTGATCTTCTTCGGGATGTCCTTTCTTGATCGAAGTATTCGAGTAGAACGATCCGCGCATAAAAGGAATCGAAGCCACATATTGATGCTGGGAAAGGGCGACCTGGGTCCATTTGTCTTTTTCTATGATCTGGATCTTATAAAAACGGGCGATCAGAAGGAAAAACAACACGAAAATAAAAACGGCTATGCCGATCAGGCGTCTTACTGGAGAATGGTCCATATCTCAGGGAGCTTGGGTTGCGACGAATACTTCGGGGACGGTCAGAATTTCTTTCAATAGAGGATGCTGCAAATGGCTGAATTCCGGCCGGTGGGCCATCTCGATCAAATGAGACGGACTGAGAAATTGATCGATTTCATATGCAAGGCGGCGGTTCTCTTCACGGATCAACCGGATTTCTTGATCCACCTGAGGCAGTTTGATCTTGAGCTGCGTCAGGTCGTTCTGCATCTCGAGATAGGAATAGAGGCAAAATCCACATACAGCAAGGCAAAAGCCCAATCGCAAAAGGAGATTTCTCATAACTCTTTTCTTCTTTTTTCGGCCGCCCGCAATTTGGCGCTGCGCGACCGAGGATTTTCCTTTAACTCTTCTTCCGTTGGGCCAATCGGCTTTTTCGTCAGGATCTCCAACTGATCCTTCCCGTCGCGGAACGTGTTTTTCACGATCCGGTCTTCCAGGCTGTGAAAAGAGATGGCCGCGATCTTCCCCCCTTCACGGGTTCGTTCGATGGCCGCATCCAAGCCTCTCTTCAGTTGGCCCAATTCATCGTTGACCGCGATCCTTAACGCCTGGAAGACCAGGGTCGCCGGATGAAGCTTTCCCCAAATGGTCACAGGCTTGACGATTGCAACCAACTCTGCCGTCGTCCTGATTCTCCGCTTTCTTCTTGCTTCTACGATCGCCCGGGCCACTTGGCGCGACCGCCGCTCTTCGCCATACTCGAAAAAAATCCGCGCCAGCTCTTTTTCCGGCATTTCGTTCACGATCGTTTCAGCAGTCAAACTGCTCTCGGGATCCATCCGCATATCCAAAGGCGCATCGCCTTGAAAGCTAAATCCTCTCTGCCTCACATCCAACTGCATCGAAGAAACGCCGATGTCTATGAAAAATCCATCGATGTTTCCGATCTTCCTCTCATCGAGGTACTCTTTAAGATCCGCATAGGGTCCGCGTATCCATTCCACTTTTTTCCCCCAGGGAGCTAAATGCGCCGCCGCAAGCTCGTGAGCCGCCGGATCTCGGTCGCACGCCAAATACCGTTCGATCTCCGGATGCGCTTCCAAAATTGCTTTCGCATGCCCTCCGGCTCCGACCGTTCCTTCGAAAAAGACCTTGAGCTGCACATCCTCGAAAGTCTTTAGGACAGCTGACAGTAAAACAGGAACGTGCGCCACACTTAATCTTTAATGTAAGCGGGATTCATCGCAGAGGTGATGGCTTCTTCGGGGGTCACTGTGTCGTCCTCGCTTTCATGAAGCAGGGCAAAAGCCTCTTCGGTCATCCTTTCCAAGCTCATGTCGGGGGATGCGCCCTCGATCAGCGCGCGTAAATTCCGATCGTATACTTCTTTCGGCCAGAGTTCGATCTTATCCATGACTCCGGCGACGACGATCTCCTTTTCGATCCCGACCGCGCTCTTCAAGTTTGCCGGCAGCATGACCCTGCCGATCTTGTCGTGTTCGGTTTGATGAAGGGTCGAAAAGAACAGAGTGAAGAACTTTTGGAACTTTGCGACATGCTGGTTTTGCTTGAACTTGTCGACGATTTTCTGGATGAGGCTTTTTCGATAGATCGTCAAACAGCCGCCAAGTCCAAGTCCGATGACAAATTCACATTTCCCTTCTTCAACCAGCCCGTAGCGCATCTCTTGAGGCAGGACGAATCGCCCTTTCTCATCGAGCTTGACGACATGGGAACCGCTGAAGAAAAACCCGCTCATGACCTTTTCCACTTTCTCCCACATCTTAGCCACGAACTCGAAAATCGCGCAATTCATTTCCGAAAAATAGTTTCTAAAACGCACCGCATCCATCTAATAATCAGCCTGATAAAAACATATCGATCGATTGTGGGAAATTGTGGGAAACCTGTTCACAACTTTCCCGATCCGGTGTCGTAAAAACAACCTTATATTTTTGATTTCTAGTTACTTGAGCATCTAGAGGAGCTTGTCGACAGACTGTTTACAACTCGGCCGCGCACAAAAGATGCATGCTTGGCGCGGGAAAAAGTGGAAAGACGAGCGAAGCGAAGTGAGAATGTGTAGAACAGGTATAGGTGATGATTCTTCTCTAAAATCCGCGAACTGCTAGAATGAGTTTAGAATAGGAGAAGAATCATGACCGTGAAACCACGCACGATCGACAATCTGGGAGTCGATGCTTCCATCCGTTATGCCAAGGACCAGGAGTTGTTCGAAGCGCGCTATATCGAAGAGTCGCGGCTCATCCCTCAAAAGACGGAAATATCGGTTGCAAAACCGTATGCGCTTTCCGAATTCGACCAGATCTATTCTCTAGGCAAGACGGTGTCCTGGGCGGTATTTTCGCCTCCGCCGAATTTCTTCCTCTATGATAAAGGGCTTTTCTCTTACCAGTTGATCCCCTCTTTGGGCGATTACGAGAAGTTGGAATCTGACGAGGACAAAATCGAAACGCTTGAAGACGTGCTCCAAAAATCATACGAAAGATCTGGCAGAGACCAATCCGACCAAGATCGGGAGAAAAATGAAAAAGAACGGAAAACCCTTCTCGCGCTTTTTCACTGCATCGATAAACTCAATAAGGTGCTCATTGCGATCAATTCGCGGCGCAACCAGTACCAGCGAGGATAGAAATGGATTGGAAAGAAGTGCTGGGCTGGAAAAATGAGGAATTGGACGATCTTCGCTTTGTCGCATATTCCTATATCAAACAAGGGATCTATGATGTGGCCCTCACCTTTTTCGATGCGCTCACTATTTTGAGCCCGCCAACATCCTACGACCTCCAGACACTCGGCGCTCTCCACCTCCAAATGGGAAACGGGCTGAAGGCGCTGGATTATCTTGACCGCGCCCTAAAATCAGACCCGGTGCATGCCCAAACGCAATTGAACCGCGCCAAAGCCCTTTTTATGCTCGGCTATAAGCGGCAAGGGCTCGTGCAGGCGATGGAGCTGCAAAAATCGAGCGATCCCGACATCTCATC
>Ga0206877_10353_pt1 | contig 10101 bp, 9 predicted proteins | sample Alteio_BWOrgCont_7_FD_152623 | JGI IMG/M metagenome (GOLD analysis project Ga0206877, IMG submission 152623) | Enriched cells from forest soil in Barre Woods Harvard Forest LTER site, Petersham, Massachusetts, United States -... | ecosystem: Environmental > Terrestrial > Soil > Temperate forest > O...
GGTTTGAGATACGAGAATAATTACTACTATTTTGGTGCTGACACTCGGCCTTGCTACTGGGATGGTGATTACTGGAGGTATTATGCCTTTGATAATGGCGCCTATTATGAATCCCCAGATTGCCCTATCGTAGATGTGCCAGGATATGACGATGATTATGTTCCGACTCCGGTAAATGATGGACTACTCATGTCTGCTATCGATGAGTATTCCTCTGAAAACGGACTCTACGAGCAAGATCTCGTGAATCGTATAGTCGCAGAAATTCCTAACTTGCAAGCTGGCTATCCTTTGAGTCCTGAACTCAATGGCGTATTTTATGATTATAAAAATCTTTATAATTCACGCTATGGATATGCATCTGACGATACCGAGTTACAGGCGTTCGTGAATGAGATCTACGCTCTTCAGAATTAGCTGAATAGCTAGGATAGTGAATTAAAAGAAAGGTTCGTTCTCTTCCCGTCGTATCGGAAGTGACCGAACCTTTTCTTTTTGAACTATTATGTATTTTGTTTGGACGGGAATTAATCAGGCAATTCTTGGTGGTTGTCGCATGAGTTTGAATTTTCGCTGGCGAGATTTCGCTTTATTTCGTCATTGATATCTGAAGCTGCTTTAGCCACCCAATCAAGAATGGAGAATGCTTGTTCCTTAATATGTTTTGCAGCATTGGATCCGCTGCTTCCATTCTCATTTGAATTTACCAGCTTTTCCTGGATCCATTTCGCAGCCGCCGCGTTCTTTGGTTTAGCATAAATTTTTTGTTGAAAGTTCAAATTCCCTTTTGCGGTCTCAGCGATACAATAGTCGAAAAATAGTTCATTTAACTTGGATGCTACGTCTGGCAACGAATTTCTTTCATCAACAATAAAAATGAGACGGTAGCCAATACTATTTGCGCACGGCTCTGATCCGCAAACATTTTTGCAGGAATCTTCTGTTTCCGTGGTGACCCACGCCCCCGCTATCTGCCCTAATTCTTTCTTAAGCTTTCCAAAAAAAGTATCCATTTCGGCTTCAACTGCGATTGAAAATAAGCCTTCACTGTCTTTTATAATTAAATTGATCTTAGGAATAAGGTCTTTAAACATCACCGGTAAAGATGGAATATTTATTTTCGGGAGTACAGGATTGAATTTCTTTATAGCTGCAGCATCTTTAAAGGTCTTATGGATTTTTTCCTTATCAAATTTTCCGATAAAGTCTCTCTGTACATTTGAGACCAAAACGTCATCTTCTGCATAGGCCTTGTGTTGCAAGGGACCCAGGAATAAATAGCTAAATATAATAAATTCTAAGACTTTTCTGGTCTTGCCTTTATTCTTGTTAAGTTGTGAAGTTACACAAATCATATTTATCTCAATATTCAATCTCTGTGCCTAAGAAGCTTCTTGGCGAATGCTAATGAATACAGGTGTTTATGTGCGAGTAATTCGGGTGATTTCCCGAAAAAGTGTCTAAGGGCAAGAAGGGTGTTGAACATTTACTGGTACCCTAAAATAAAAAATTTCAAACTAAATTACTTGATCACAGATTCAAAGAGACTTTTGGGCTACGGAAAGAAGGCTATACTGGAGCTGGTTTCAGGGTAAATGCTTTCGGATGGGCTAGAAAGTCGATGAGTTGTTGCCAACTTTACTGTTTACAGGAAGGCGGGTAGAGAACGAGAAAATGCCCGGAGATGTGCATTTTTTCTAAGGCTTTTCTTAGGGTGAAGTTGAGTAACTCATCGATGAATTAGAATGGAAGATATTACGCGAGGACGCCACTGCCGCCGCTGCGGCGGCTACTTCCGGAGAAACAGGGGAATGGCTAAAATGCAGATCCACATGAGATACTTAAAATAGAAAAAAAAGTAGGCCTGCTCCATTTCTCACTTGACTGTTTTAGGCACCGTACTTTTTCTTGCCCTTGATCGTAAAATAAAACGACATCCTAACGCGTTACTGCATGCAGCGTATGCCAGATGTTGCATGCAGTAATGATTTTTTTCAAAACTCTTTGTTGTTGACCTTTGCTGAGTCTTTGAAGACCTCGAAAAACCATGTGATAGGGTTCTTCCCATGCAAATACTTAAAGATTATTCAAATGAAGTTCTACTCCAAGAAACAAAACGGCTGGTCGAAAAGGAACGCCAGACAACGCTTGAGTTAATTGAGTGCTTGGCCGAAGTAGAAGCGCGTATGCTTTTCGCAACACTCGGCTTTAGTAGTCTCTGGCAGTTTTGCACAGAATATCTTCACCTGAGCGAGGGCGCCGCATCCAGGAGAATTCGAGCGATGAGGCTCAGCAGGCACGTCCCGGAAGTTAAAGATGCGATTGCCGATGGGTCGTTGTCGCTTTCAAATGCTTCAAAGTTGCAGAGTTTTTTTCAAACGGAATCCAAGAACGGGAGGCCGCAGAGTCAAAATCAGAAAGAAGAAACGATTGAGAAGATGAAGGGACTCAGCCAGAATGAATGCGACAAAAAGCTAGCAGAGCAGTCTCCTCAGTACGCGGAAGCACAAAAGGAGAGTTTGAAGCCGGTAGATTCCAATCATAGTGTATTAAAAATTGTCCTCAATGAAGAAACGGTGGAGAAACTCAAGCTACTGAAAGACCGAATGGCTCACAAGTTACCCCATGCTTCTTACAAAGACATCGTCGAGCATTTGATCGAGGATCAGCTAAAACAAATGGATCGAAAAATGGAGGAAAAGCCTCAAGCGGATCTAAAGAATGAAAAGAGTACAAAGGAAGAAACGGTCGGTACCGCCGCTGCGGCGGTAGGCCCGATTTTGACAAACAAAGTCCGCCGGAAAATTCCAATGCATACGCAGCGGGCCCTTAAAAAGAGATCCGGAGGGAAGTGCGAATACGTGTCCCCTGATGGCAGAAGGTGTAACTCTGCTCATGCTTTGGAAATGGATCATATCAAACCAGTTGCTATGCACGGGAGCGACGAGCTTTCAAACTTACGGGAGGTTTGCCGAACTCATAACGGCTTATTCGCAAAGGAAGTATTTGGCGAGCTTATGGAGAACTACCTCCCTAGATTAAGAAGAACGGAGTGAGAACGACTAAGGCTTACGTTGGTTCTAAAAAAACACTTCTTCCGCAAAGAGTATATGGTTGAAATAGGCTTGAATTGCATCTGGAATTGGTATTTTCTTTCCCAGTATTAAGACCTTCTCTATTCCAAAGCGAGGGTAGTCCAGTTGGATTCGTTCTATTTTATTTCTAAAGTCATTCACGATCGAAGAGCCTGTAAGTCGGTTGATCCATTTGCATTCACAAACGGTAAGGACTTGATCTCCGCGCTCAAAAACTAGGTCGATTTGAGCACCTTTGGAATGGGTATCCAAGCCCGATCGGCCTGTCGTGTACCAACTTCCGGATTTGTATTTGATACCTGAAAAATGTAGATGATCTGCGATTTTAGCTGCATTTCTACGGCAGATGCGTTCAAACGCGTATCCTTGCCATTGTTCGTAAGATGCACTGCCTGAGATTTGAGCATAATTTACCTTTCCTCCTGATTCGATTTCACTCAAGTTAGGGGAGATGAACTTGAAATAAAAATGAAGGTATTCATCTAGTATTCTGTATTTCGGATATCTGCCAATGCTGCTCTTATTAAGAGAGGAATACCTTTCAATAAATCCTGCCCATTCCAAATCATTCAGATGGGACGTGAGGGTTCCTCCGGTTGTTAGCCCGAGTTTTTTAGAAATTTCAGCTACGGTGAGACTTTTATTTCCGAGGAGTTCGAGGATTCTTTTAAATCCTTGGTTCTTCCCGAAATGGCTAATAAACAAGCGTTGGTATTCGTTTACAAAATAACCATTTTTTGTAAGTGCATACTCATTTAGGTTTTGAATTAGGCTATATTTTGGATTGAGTTCAAGAAGATATTGCGGGATGCCTCCCAAAGTCATGGCGATTTCGAGGACTTCTTGACGGCTGCGTTCGCCATGAAAGAACTCATTTATATTTTGGAGAGGCAGGGGCGCTAAATTAATTTCAAGATCCACTCTCCCGTAAAGAGCTTTCGATTTGAGGACTTTTTTCACCATGAAAGAGGATACAGAGCCACAAAGTACAAATCTACAAGAAGGGAGTTTTGACAAATGAATATCCCAGGCTGACTTAAAATAGGATACCAGCTGGGATCTCATGCTAGCCATCCATTGAAACTCATCAAAAAAAAGAACGATGGCTCTACGCTTCAACTGTAGCTTTTTATGCAACTCCGCAAATGCATCTTCCCAGGAGTGGATGGTACTTTTAAGCTCCAAGTCTCCACTATTTACGGAGAGTTGTGTCACAAAATGGGAAAGCTGTTCGCGCTGAGAAACTCCTTCGATTCCATCGAAGTACCAGATGAGCTCGTCTTTGTAGGCTTCCTGAATCAAAGCCGTTTTACCAACTCTACGACGGCCATATACCACGACAAGTTGCGACTTCTTTCTCCAGTTTTTGGTTTGCAGTTCTTGGATTTCCCTATTGCGACCCACAAAGGATTCTAAGCTCATTTTAGCTCCAACGAGCTACATTTTAGCGGATAACTGAGAAAAAAACAACGTATCCGCTGAAAATATGGAGATATTCAGCGGATAAGCTACTTTTTAGATGGTTATCCGCTGCATTGTGGAGCCGTTGGTTCAAGGGGTAATTTTTTGATTATGCCTCCTTGACATTCTGAACCTCGCATGATGCTTCACCATCATTATGAAGACAATGGCAGCTGTGGCATGGGAACCAAAACTACCGTTAGAAATTGAAGAGATCGATATCGAAGGGCCAAAGCAGGGCGAAGTCCTGGTGCGAATGGTCGCTTCGGGTGTTTGTCATACGGATGCATTTACTCTATCGGGTGAAGATCCTGAGGGAGTTTTTCCCTGTGTGCTGGGCCATGAAGGCGGGGGGATTGTTCAAGAGGTCGGCTCTGGTGTGACGACGGTGAAGGTGGGTGATTCAGTAATCCCTCTCTATATTCCGGAGTGTCGAGTTTGTGCCCACTGCCTCTCTGGAAAGACAAATTTATGCAAAGCCTTGGACGAAACCGAATGGTCCGGGCTTATGCCAGATGGGACCGTTCGTTTTTCCAAGGGTGGTAAAAAAATTTATCACTATATGGGAACCTCTACTTTTTCTGAGTATTCAGTCATCCCTGAAATTGCATTGGCTAAAATTAATCCTCAGGCGCCTCTGGATAAGGTTTGCTTGCTCGGCTGTGGAATTACCACGGGAATTGGTGCAGTTTTAAACACAGCAAAGGTGAAGCCCGGCTCGAACGTTGCCGTTTTTGGCTTAGGTGGAATCGGTCTCAGTGTCGTTCAAGGTGCCGTTATGGCTCGATCAAGCCGTATTATTGCGATTGACATCAACGAGACTAAATTCGAACTCGCTCGCCAACTCGGGGCCACCGATTGTATCAATTCCAAAAATTTTGATCAGCCTATTCAAGACGTTATTATTGAGATGACTCAAGGGGGTGTCGACTATTCATTCGAGTGCGTCGGTAACGTCGAACTGATGCGTTCAGCTTTAGAAAGCTGTCATATGGGATGGGGCGAGTCGATTATAATTGGCGTAGCGGGAGCGGGTAAGCTCATCCAAACGAGGCCCTTCCAACTCGTTTCCGGCAGAAGCTGGAGAGGCACCGCCTTTGGCGGAGTTCGCGGTCGAACCGAACTCCCTGGGTACGTTGACAAGTACATGCAAGGCGAAATCAAGATAGACCCAATGGTGACCCATACGATGGGCTTAAAGGATATAAACCAAGCATTTGATTTCATGCATGCCGGAAAAAGTATTCGATCCGTAATCCGCTATTCCTGAATTCCAGGCAAACTGCCGGGTCCACTATGGTCTTTGAAGAACTTGTAGAGCGGATGGACGGGCGGTAAGTTACCATGAAAAAGCTTTAACATTTCTGTTTCAGCAGCTTCAGCACTCCAGCCTTGAACATGAATGCGGTACAGTGCGATTAAAAACCCAGTTCTGTCGTCTCCAAAATGGCAATGGATATAAATATGATTATTTTCATTCGCTTTTTTCAACGTATTCAATATTTGTACGACATCTTCGGTTTTAGGCTTAACAAATGCTAAGACGGGGATGTTCAAATATTGGAGTCCAAATCTTGTGGCATCTTTCCCTTCGTTGCCAGTCAAAATGGGAAGCACCTCGCCCAGGATTGAGTCAGCTGCTCGAAGATCCAGAATCGTTGAAATTTTATATCTTTCTTTGAGGGTAATAAAATCCTTGTCTTCACTAGGAACTGAACCTCGAAAAATAAATTCCGTCACAGGTTCATCATTTTTCAACTGCGCATAGGCGCTTGGTATGGAAAATAGAACCACAGAAAATAATATTGTTTTTAATATACGCATTGAGATCCCCCCTCTATTCAACTGGGCCGGGACCTCATTACAACGGTAGGAATCTTGTGTCAACCTACTTTACAAGTTCCAAATATAACTCTGTCTCAACTTTTGGAATGGCAGACTTTTTGTCAACGGGTGGAGGATTTTGTAATCGAACTCGTTCTTGAGACTGGTTGTGATTGAAATGATAGATCTGGGGCATACTGCTTGTAGGGGATTCTAAAAGTGCGTTCAAAATCTGACCGGAAAGTTCGTTTGCGGTTTGACCGAAATTTGCATGAACACACCCGGCCGGAGTCTCGGTCACCGTTGGGTTCTTCGGGTCCATCGAGAGCCTCAACATTTTCATACAACAATAGTTCGCGCTTTTAAGTTCAATTTGTAAATGACAGTTTGAATTGTGAATATCGAAAGAAACGTTTGCAGCTTTACCTGCATCGACTACTGTCATCAAGACTCTAGATTTTCCACCTTCTACTAAGTCTTTCATCAGAGACGAGGACGAATCTGTTCGCTCGGATTTGAATTTTTCAATTCTCCACTTCCCAGCGATCGAATTTGTAGTTGTATATGTTTCATTAAAAGCTTCACTGACGACTTGAGTGGGGGCCGGCTCCTCTTTGGAGCAGCCAACCCCGTTTACTCCAATGGCAATTGACAAACTCAAAGTACAAAATTTCAAAATGAAGTGACGCATAGCATTATTAATTATCTCAGGAAGTAATCTAAATCCAGTATAGAATAAATTCATGCTACACACATTTTTGCTCACCTTTGTTGCCGTCTTCGTCGCGCTCGATGTGATTGGGACTCTGCCCATGTTTGTGGGGATGACTCACTTGATGTCCAAGGCGAAAAGGAACGAAGTGGTCAATACATCGATGGCAGTTGCGCTCGTTGTAGCTATAGCTTTTCTATTTGTTGGGGAGACTGTCTTCCGATATCTGGGTATCACACTTTTTGATTTCAAAATCGCGGGCGGGCTTGTTTTATTGCTCGTTTCACTAGCGGATCTCTTAGGAGGGCCTGAAAAAGTCAATCGCGACAGAGCGTCTGGTTCTACTGGGGTGGTGCCATTGGCAGTTCCGTTAATTACTGGACCAGGAGTGATTGCGACTTTGGTCCTACAAGTGGATACTGTCGGCTATCCAATTACTATTGCGGCACTATTGGCCAATTATCTCATCGGGTGGATCGTACTTCGCAATTCAGATCGAGTGACAAGGCTTATCGGCAAGGACGGTACTGTCGTTATTTCCAAAGTTGCAGCACTTTTGTTGGCATCTATTGCTGTGGCAATGATTCGAGGTGGAATCTTTGGAGCGATTGAGTCATTTAGGGGCTAGAGACCGTTCGGGGGTAAACCCGGTCCAGGTAGGCCGAAAAATTTATTCCCCGTTTAAATCATCGTTCTCTTCAAACGAGCAAGTATATTGAACATCCAGCTTCTTGATGGCTCTATGAAATTCCTCTTCTGGATCGGGTTCAATACTATCGTTGTAGAAGTCATAAGCCTGGTCGATGGTTTCACGATTTTGAGATGAATTGGGTGATGAACTTTTAGGAGCAGCGCCTAATTTTTTGAGGATTTTTTCAAATTGTTGAAGATCTGAAGACTTAAGATAGCGTTTTAAGGACTTCATTAAAAGTTGTGGATCATTTTTCTTTTGTGCTACTTCAAAATCTTCAAAAAAGGCCACTTGGGCTTCCAGTCTCTTTTTGAGTTTGTCCCGATAACGATCTAATAATGATGGAATAGTCGTTCCAGCATGAAGTTTTTTCAACGCTTTTCGTATTTGTTCTTTTGAGGATTTAAAGTCTTCAGTTGAAATCTCTGGATATATTTGGGCGGGGCCGATGGCATGAATGGCTCTCAAAGTAGCTTCATCTAGGGGGCCCTGAAGAAGACAGGGCTGCCCAAGTAAAGTGATATGAATCCCTGTTTGTGGGGAATTTTTTGCCGATAAGGTAATTGAATGAAGGGCAGAGTAAGCGAAGACCCCCATTCCAATAGAAATGAGGATAAAGTTCAAGGATGCTCTTGAAAATTCAGTTTGTCGGGCGGTTTTTAACGTCAGTTTCATGGGTGTCATGGGATTCTTGGGCTTCATGCAAGCAATTTGAGTGTACTCAGATTGTACTGTGTCGTCCACGACATCCTTGCAAATTTATTTAGGTTTTAATTGAGCTTATTAGTGAGTTTTATTTGAAATTACAAAGGCGAAACCATAGGAGCCAAAATTTGACACTTTTGCAGATGAGTTTAACATTATAGAGAGGGGGGATGTCAAAAGTTGCCTAATTTGGTATAATATAGCTAGGCAAACTTTTTGAATCTCGGTGGGTAGGAATGGGTAAGGAAATGTAAGGGGAGGAGGTTCTGGATCCGATGAAAGGAAAATCAAATTTAACACTTGTGGCTCAGCCGCAGGATTATTTTAGGGAATTGGTGATTGAAGCCTTAGGGAAGCAAAAGATCTCCACGCAGCCTGAAACGGAGTTCTATTTAGTGAACTTGCTCAATCAGTTTATGACCACAGATCGGCTGTATGCTCGTGGGCCCGAAGGAAATATCAAAGACGAGCCACTTGCGTTGCTGGTTAAGGAGGCCCTTGAGGAGCCTCAACCCCTCGCTCAGAGCGCACTGTTTAGGCATATTGGAGACGTTTCACTTTATGTTGCTGGTTTTTTTCAGGACAGTCTGAGTCGCAAGCTTGTGGACGTGGATTATTATATTGATATGGGAGGCACCGCCTATCAACAAGTAGCTGTCCGCACCGGCGAGGATATTTTAAAGGCGCTTTACCGTGAACTTGCGGAAAAATTCGGTTCCTTGGTAGAAGTGCTGGCCGAAGTCAGTGATAAAACCAGTCAGAAGAGTGAAAAGGATCTTTTACGGCTTTATGAACTTTGGGTAAGGACTCGAAGCGAACGTGCGGCGAAGGCACTCCAAGAAGCCGGGATACTACCGAACGAAACGATCAAAAAAGACTGGCAGTAAAGGAAAGAGCCGAAAAACCCGCTCTTTATTGAATAACGGCGGAGACGATCTTATCCCCTAACTTGATTTTTCTTACTACATCCATGCCTTCTACGACCTGCCCAAACACTGTATAATTGTGATCCAAGTGAGGAAAGGTTCCGAGCGAAATATAAAATTGCGAATCAGCAGAATTTGGATCGGAAGCTCGCGCCATCGCCACCGTTCCTTCTACATGTCGTCTTTCATTAAACTCAGCATCGAGTCTTTGTCCGCTTCCTCCAGTGCCATTGCCTACGGGATCCCCTCCTTGCACTACAAAGCCGGGCACTACGCGATGAAAGGACAAACCGTTGTAAAAGCCTTTATTGATGAGCTCAATGAGACGCTTGACGGTTTTTGGTGCATCCTTCGGGTAAAATTTAAATTTAACAAGCCCCTCGCTTGTGGTTAAAAGTATCGTTGCTTTCGATAAGCCGTTTGTATCCACGGTTAGATCGGGGTTCAAGTTAGTAGCTCCGAGACCGGATGAGGTAGGAATAAGCGAAGGCTCCGGGGCCGGAGAATTCAATGAAATAGGTTGAGTGGCAGCCAAGACAAACGGCATAACCAGTTTTCTCTCTTTTGGGTAGAGCCCAGGAGCAATAAAACCCCAGAGTTGATAAAAATAAAAAGGCGAGAACAAGAATAGAGAGGCATAGCCCGCTATTTTTAGGTGAGTCAGGAAGTTCTCGAAAAGACTAGTAA
>Ga0206877_10354_pt1 | contig 10030 bp, 9 predicted proteins | sample Alteio_BWOrgCont_7_FD_152623 | JGI IMG/M metagenome (GOLD analysis project Ga0206877, IMG submission 152623) | Enriched cells from forest soil in Barre Woods Harvard Forest LTER site, Petersham, Massachusetts, United States -... | ecosystem: Environmental > Terrestrial > Soil > Temperate forest > O...
ACCGGACGCGACGTCGTCATCGGCGCGTTGCTCGGCGCCGACGAGTTCGGCTTTTCCACCGCGCCCCTGATCGCGGCGGGCTGCATCATGATGCGCAAGTGCCACCTCAACACTTGTCCGGTGGGCGTGGCAACGCAAGATCCCGTCCTACGCAAGCGCTTCAAGGGCACGCCCGAGCACATCATCAATTTCTTCTTCTTCGTCGCCGAGGAAGTGCGCGAATTGATGGCCGAACTCGGCCTCAGGCGCTTTGAAGACCTCATCGGGCGCTCCGACCTCCTCGATAAGCGGGACGCTATCGGGCACTGGAAGGCCAAGGGGCTCGATTTCTCGAAGATCTTCCACAAGGTGGACGTGCCCGCCTCGATCGGCGTACGTCATAGCGAAAAGCAGAAGCATCCGATCGATCACGTGCTCGACCGATCGTTCATAGCCGAGGCCGCTCCGGCACTTGATTACGGCCGCGAGGTCACCATCGAGGCGAAGATCAACAACACCGACCGGACAGCTGGCGCCATGTTGTCGGGCGAGGTCGCCGCGCGCTATGGCCATGAGGGCCTGCCGGACGGCACCATCAAGGTCAATCTCACCGGTACCGCCGGCCAGAGCTTCGGCGCCTTCCTGGCGGCGGGCGTCGATCTTACCTTGATCGGCCAGGCTAATGACTATGTCGGCAAGGGCTTGTCGGGCGGCCGCATCGTCATCGCGCCGCATCCCGATTCCGCTGCGACGCCGGAGAAGTCGATCATCGTCGGCAATACCGTGCTCTACGGCGCGATCTCGGGCGAATGCTATTTCCGCGGCGTTGCCGGAGAACGCTTCGCCGTGCGCAATTCGGGCGCGGCGGCGGTGGTCGAGGGCACCGGCGACCATGGCTGCGAATACATGACCGGCGGCGTGGTGGTGGTGCTCGGTCAGACGGGCCGCAACTTCGCGGCCGGCATGTCGGGCGGCGTCGCCTATGTCTATGACGAGGACAAATCCTTCGCCAAGCGCTGTAATCTGTCCATGGTCGACCTCGAACCGGTGGAAGAGGAAGAGGACCTGATGGAGCGCCTGCATCATCATGGCGGTGACCTCGAATTCAAGGGCCGTATCGACGTCTCCGGCGACATGGGCCGCTATGACGAGGAGCGCTTGCGCAAGATGATCGAGAACCACCTGCATTATACGGGCTCGTCTCTCGCCCAGATGATGCTGGACGACTGGGCGACCTATCGCACCCGCTTCGTCAAGGTGATGCCGGTCGAATATCGCCGCGCCCTGCGCGAAATGGAAAAAGCCCGCACGCTGATGGCGGCGGAGTGAGGAACTGGAGCGCGACGCCTGCCACTCCCTTCCCCCTTGCGGGGAAGGGTAAGGGATGGGGTCGTCGAGGATGGGGCGGCGCCTTGTGGTTGCGACCCCCACCCTTTGTCCCTCCCCTTAAGGGGAGGGAGGGCCCCGGCGTCGAGCCGGATTCGATCAATGTGGTCGGCCCGGTCCGACCGAATGAGAAATTCTCGGGAACATAGACGATGGGCAAGGCAACGGGCTTTCTAGAAATCGACCGGCAGGACCAGAAGTATCTGCCGGCGGCCGATCGCATCCGAAATTATCGCGAGTTCACCCTCCCGCTCGACGACAAGGATGTCGCCAAGCAGGCGGCGCGCTGCATGGATTGCGGGATTCCCTATTGCCATGGTCCGACCGGATGCCCGGTCAACAATCAGATCCCCGATTGGAACGACCTCGTCTACCAGGATGACTGGGAAGAGGCGGCCCGTAACCTGCACTCAACCAACAACTTCCCCGAATTTACCGGCCGCATCTGCCCGGCGCCTTGTGAGGAAGCCTGTACCCTTAACCTTGAGAACGTGCCGGTGACGATCAAGGCGATCGAGCAGTCGATCGCCGACAAGGCCTGGGCCATGGGCTGGATCAAGCCCGAAATTCCCGCGGTAAAGACGGGCAAGAAGGTGGCGGTGGTCGGCTCCGGCCCGGCCGGCCTGGCCGCGGCGCAGCAACTCGCCCGTGCCGGCCATGAGGTGCACGTCTATGAGCGCGAGCCCCGGGCGGGTGGTCTGCTGCGCTATGGCATTCCCGATTTCAAGATGGAAAAGCACCATATCGAGCGCCGCGTGCGCCAGATGGAGGCCGAAAGCGTCACCTTCCACTACAACGCCAATATCGGCGTCACCATGAGTTTTGCGGAGCTCAAGGCAGGGCATGATGCCGTGCTGATGGCGGGTGGGGCCGAGGCGCCGCGTGATCCGGCCCTGCCGGGCGCCGAACTCGACGGCGTGCATTTTGCTATGCCCTATCTCGTGCAGCAGAACCGGCGTGTCGGCGGCGAGGATGTCAGCCGCGACGAGCCGATCCTGACCACCGGCAAACATGTGGTCGTCATCGGCGGCGGGGACACCGCGTCTGACTGCGTTGGCACCTCCTTCCGACAGGGTGCGATCTCGGTGACGCAGATGGATATCCGTCCCCGTCCGCCGGAAAGGGAAGACAAGCTGGCGATCTGGCCCTATTGGCCGACCAAGATGCGCACCTCCTCCTCGCAGGCCGAGGGTGCCGAACGCGAGTTCCAGGCCGCGACCCTCGGTGTCGTCGGCAAGAACGGCCGTGTCACCGGTATCAAGGTCGCCCGAGTCGACGAGAAGCGCCGCCCGATCGAGGGTAGCGAATATACCATCCGCGCCGATGCGGTCTTCATCGCCCTGGGCTTCAGCGGACCGGTCAAGGTGGGCATGGTCGACCAGTCCGGCGTTGATCTCGACAAACGCGGCAATGTCGCAGCGGACGACAAGAATTACCGCACCTCCATGGACAAGGTGTTCGCGGCCGGCGACATGCGCCGCGGCCAGTCCTTGGTCGTGTGGGCGATCCGCGAAGGCCGCCAGGCCGCCCACTCCATCGACGAAATGCTGATGGGCACCACAACGCTGCCGCGGTGAATGGGGCGGGTCTTCAGACCCGCCTTCCAGTTTCGTTGTTCTCTCGAGAAGGAGCCGGGTCTGAAGACCCGCCCACCCGTTCATGCTTTCCCTCACCGCACTCCTGACTTTCGCGGCGATCTGCACCGGCATGGTGCTGACGCCCGGCCCGAACATGGCCTATCTCGTTTCGCGCTCGATCTGCCAGGGTCGCGTGGCGGGGCTGATTTCGCTCGGCGGCGTCGTCACCGGCTTCATCATCTATATGCTGCTGGCCGCCTTCGGCATTACGGCCCTGCTCTTTGCGGTTCCTTTCGCCTATGACGCGCTACGCATCGCAGGCGCTGCCTATCTCGGCTGGCTGGCCTGGCAGGCCCTGAAGCCGGGGGGCCGTTCGCCCTTCGAAATCCGCACCCTCCAGCCGGATTCACCGGGCCGGCTTTACGGGATGGGCCTGTTCACCAGCCTGCTCAACCCGAAGGTTGCCGCGCTTTATCTGTCGCTGCTGCCGCAATTCGTCAGCCATGAGGCCAATATTCTCGGGCAGACCCTCATTCTCGGCACGACACAGATTCTTGTCTCCACGCTCGGCAATGCCTGCTTCGCCATGGCGGCCGGCACGATCTCCGCCTTCCTGACCGGGCGGCCCGTGTGGACGCGGGTGCAGCGCTGGCTGATGGGCACAGTGCTCGCCGGCCTTGCGGCACGGATGGCGATGGACAGTGCAAGATGAGATAGCGCTCTTACGGGCCGGTCCCCGCCGGCGGCCAGCGAAAATCGTCGGCACGGCCTTCTTTCGGCGTGAGAGCTTCGCCCTGCTGCATTACTTTCGCCACGCTCGGGTCGGCACTCGAAGTCTGGGTGCTCGCCGATCCGCCCAACAGCGTGCCGCCCGGGGTCATTTCATAGGCGTCGAGCGGCAGCACCGGGCCGTATTCTGGCTTCTCGCCCACCGAAGGCTGGGTGCCCGTCGTCTCGGGAGTGGGCTCTGCGACGGGAACATTGGCGATGACGGGGGCGGGCGGTGCATCGCCCAGTGCCCTGCGCAGTTCCCCTTCGACGAAGTGAGCGGCGACGCGGGCGCCCTCGGTGGAAAAATGCACGCCGTCAGGCAGGCGCAGCCTGGTGGTCTGGCCGTCGAGGCCTGCGCCGCTGGCGGCATAGGCTCCGTCGGCATCGACGAAGCCGTCCCAGATGTCGACATATGTGCCGCCCGCTATCTTCACCCGATCGCGGTAGAGGCTGTTGAGGCTGACCATGCCGGCACTCAGCCGGTCGCTGCGCATCGGCGGGAGGCCAACCCAGAAGAACTTGATGTTGCGGGCCTTGAGCGGCGCCAGGAAGGCGTCGATCCGCTTGACATAGGCCTGCTGCCAGGCATCGCTCTGGGGATCGAGGGGGACATCGCCGTCCCGGATGGCCTGGCGGTCATTCGCCCCAATCAGGATGACGACGGCATCAATCTTGGCATTAGCGGCCAGGAGATCGGCGACCGCCTTGTTCCAGTCGTAGAAGTCGGTGCGCACCAGCCCCGAATCCGCCTTGGCGTCGGAAGTCACGGCGATGTCCGGACGGTCGTCGAAATCGTCCGATAGGCCGGAGGCGAGCTGATCGGCCAGGGAATCGCCGAGGACATAGACAAAGAGCGACGGCGGCACTTCGGGCGCTGGCTTGATCTTCTCGGGCATGGGCAAGGCGAACGGTGAGGCGCGCACCTTGGTGCGGCGAACGGCCGGCCGAGCATTCTGCGCGCGCAGCCTCTCCTGCATCTCCTGATATTGCTTCAACGCCTCAATCGGGGAATTGCCGTCCCTCGCATAGGCAAGCTGGTGCGACACGGCGGCGAGGCCGACCATGGCGAAGGCGACGAAGATCAGCGCCAGTATGCGCCGCATGCGTCTTGTTCCCCTTGGGATCATTGCGACATGGCTTGGATCATACTACATCGCGCCCAGGCGCTGCAGCACCGCGGGCGTGGGATAACCATCCGCGACCAGTCCCACCGAAGCCTGCCAGCCGCGCAGCGCCGTGCGCACAGCCGGACCGATCTTGCCGTCCACGGGATCGATCGGGTAGCCCAGTGCCTTGAGCCTCTTTTGCATGGCGGTGATCTGGGCGCGATTGAGCGTCGCTTCCTGGGCCGGCCAGGCGCCTTTCAGCGGCCCACCCCCGCGCAGACGGTCCGCCAGCAGGCCGACGGACAGGGTGTAGGAATCGGAGATGTTGTAGGTCTTGATCGCCCAGTAATTCTGGAAGATCAGGAAGGCGGGGCCCTTGGCGCCGGCCGGCAGAAATAGCCAGGCCTTCGAATTGCTGGGCAGCTCCTGTCCGTCGACGCGGACGACGCCGAGTTTCGCCCAGCCCGAAGCGGGACCGCCGTCATGATTGTTGATCGCGGTAAAGTCGAAATCCGCTGGCAGACGCACCTCGTAGCCCCAGCGCTTGGCGGCGTCCCAGTCGTGTTGCTTGAGGTAGTTGGCGATCGAGCCGAGCACGTCGGGTTCCTGATTCCAGATATTGCGTTTGCCGTCGCCATCCATATCGACCGCAAATTGCAGGAAGCTCGAGGGCATGAATTGTACCTGACCAAGAGCCCCGGCCCATGATCCCGTCATGCCGCGCGGGGTGATGTCGTGCTCCTGCAAGATCTTCAGCGCGGCGATCAGTTCGTCGCGGAAAAGGTCCGGCCGCTTCTGCGTGCAGCAGGCGAGCGTCGCAAGCGAGCGGACGATGTCGAACTTGCCTGGTGAGGCACCGCAATTGCTCTCCAGTGACCAGATCGCCAGCACCACGTAGCGATCGACCCCGAATTGTGCTTCGATCTTGTCGAGCCAGGGCTTGTAGCGCTCCGCCATGGCCTTGCCCTGGTTGATTCTGGATTGGACGAGGCGAGCGTCGAGATAGGCGTGAATGGTCTGGCTGAATTCTGGCTGTGTCCCGGCGAGGGCGATCACCTTCGGATCGGCGCTGAGGCCGGCAAAGGCGGCGTCGAAGGTATCGCGGGTGACGCCCGCAGCTTGCGCGCGAGGCCATAGCGCGGTGACGAAGGCAAGGTAGTCGTCGGCGCGGGCCGATGTCGGCGTCGCGACGAAGGCGAGGATGACCATTAGGATCCGGATCGAACGTGGCATCGGGGCTCCGCATCGCGATGATTCGTGCCGTGATTGATCATGGCGTCAGCGGAATTTGTGCTAAACACCGCCGCTACACAATCACCGATGAGGGCAGTGCATGGCGACATCAGGGCGGGCGGAGCAAAATCACGAGCTGACGGCCAATCCGGCGCTGCTCTCTGCCGTGCGCACGATCGAGACTGAGCGCGCCGGGCTCGAGGCGTTGGCGCAGGCGCTGTCCTGCGACCTCGGTACCGCTTTCGTTGCCAGCGTTGATCTCATCGCCAGCCTCAAGGGGCGCGTCATCCTCACCGGCATGGGCAAGTCTGGCCATATCGGCAAGAAGATTGCGTCGACTTTCGCGTCCACCGGAACTCCCGCCTTCTTCGTGCATCCAAGCGAGGCGAGCCACGGCGATCTGGGCATGATCACCACCGACGACGCCGTGATCGCCCTGTCCTGGTCCGGCGAAACGCGCGAGCTCGGCGATATTCTCGATTACGCTACCCGTTTCAACGTGCCCCTGATTGCCGTGACCTCGGTACCGGATTCGACCCTTGGGAGGGCTGCCGATATTCGCTTCGTTCTGCCCAGGGTCGAGGAGGCTTGCTCGATAACGCAGGCCCCGACCACCTCCTCGATGATGCAATTGGCGCTTGGCGACGCGCTCGCTGTTGCCTTGCTTGAATCGCGTGGTTTCACCGCCGCGGACTTCCGCGTGTTCCACCCCGGCGGCAAGCTTGGCGCCGCGCTCAAATTCGTGCGCGATATCATGCGCTCGGGCGATGCCGTGCCCCTGGTGGTGGCTGGTACGCTGATGTCGGAAGCGGTGCTGGTGATGTCGCAGAAGGGTGTCGGCTGCGTCGGCGTAACCGACGAGGCCGGTACGCTGATCGGCATTGCCACCGACGGCGACCTGCGCCGTCACATGACGCCCGATCTCATGGCCCGCCAGGTTGACGAAATCATGACGCGCGGACCCAAGGTGGTCCGTGCGGGGGCCCTGGTGAGCGAAGCCCTGGAAATCATGGATTCCAAGCGAATCAGCGCACTTTTCGTCATGGAAGGCAACCGGCCGGTCGGCGTCGTGCAGATGCTCGACCTCCTACGCATCGGGCTGGTTTGACCAGGACCGCAGCCCTCAGATTGATCGTGGAGGGCCTCGCCTGCGAGCGGGGCGGGCGGACCGTGTTCGAAGACGTCTGCCTTGTCGCCGGCGCCGGCGACCTGGTCACCGTCACCGGGCGCAATGGCGCCGGCAAATCCAGCCTCTTGCGGGTCATTGCCGGCCTGGTTCCCAAGACGGAGGGTTCCGTCCGGGTCGAGGGTGCAGATCCGCAAAAGCCGCCTGGCGAGCACATGCATTATTGTGGCCACGCCGATGCCCTCAAGCCATCCCTGACGGTCCGGGAGAACCTGGCCTTTTGGCATGATTATTATGGCATTGCTCGCCTCGAGCCGGACGACGCGCTCGATCTGTTCGACATCGGGCATCTGGCGGACCTACCCTCGGCCTATCTCTCGGCCGGGCAGAAGCGCAGGCTTTCGCTTTGCCGTCTGTTCGTGTCGTGGCGGCCGATCTGGCTGCTCGACGAGCCGACCTCCGCCCTCGATGCGGCGACACAGATCCGCCTCGCCGAGCTGATGCAGGCCCATCTAGGCGCAGGTGGCCTGATCCTGGCCGCCACCCATGGTGATCTCGGCCTCAGGTCAAGCCTTTCTCTGGCCATCGGTGGGCCATGACGGCACTTTCCGCCCTGTTCATGCGGGATCTGCGCCTGGCGGTGCGCTCCGGCGGTGGCGCAGCCGTCGGTGTCGTCTTCTTTCTGGCGGTGGTGACCCTGGTGCCGTTCGCGGTCGGCCCGGACCTCAACCTTCTTGCCCGGATCGGCCCCGCCATTCTGTGGCTGGGAGCCCTGCTGTCGACCCTACTCGGGCTCGACCGCCTGTTCCAGGCCGATCTCGATGACGGCTCGCTCGATCTCCTGCATCTGGGCCCGGCGCAGCTGGAGCTCGCCGTAGCGGTCAAGGCGCTCGCGCATTGGGCGGCGACCGGCCTGCCGCTCGTCATCGCCGCGCCCCTGCTCGGGCTTTTCGTCAATCTGCCCGTCGGCGGCATCGGCGCGGTGACGCTGACGCTGCTGGTGGGAACGCCGGCGCTTACCTTCCTTGGTACGATCGGCGCGGCGCTGACGGTGGCTTTGCGTCGTGGCGGGCTGCTCTTGTCCATCCTCATCCTGCCGCTCGCCATCCCGGTGCTGATCTTCGGCGTCGCCGCCGCCAACGCGGCGATCATTGGCCCGATGCCGTTCATGCCGCCTTTCTTGCTGCTGTGTGCCATGACCTTGTTCTCGATGGTGCTGGGCACGGTCGCCGCGGCCTGGGCGCTGCGTTTCGGGCTGGAATAAAGACGTCCGCGCGCCCGGGAATGAGCCTCAAGCCCGGCCAATAGCGTCCGGTCTCCATATGTTATAAAATCGCAAAGCGTTTCGTGTTCCCTCCGTCATTGTTTCGCCGCTCTGGCGCGGCTAAAAAGAAGCCATGTGGAAACTCGCCAATCCCACCATGTTCATGGACCTCGCCGGCCGCGTCCTGCCTTGGCTGACCGGCCTGACGCTGGCGCTGTTTGCGGTCGGGCTCTATGGCAGCGTCCTTGCGCCGGATGACTACCAGCAGGGCGCCACGGTGAAGATTATGTTCATCCACGTGCCCTTCGCCTGGCTCGCCATGGCGGGGTGGATCGTGATGTCAATCTCGGCCATTGGCGTGCTGGTCTGGCGCCACCCGCTCGCGGAAGTCGCGATGAAGGCGGCCATGCCGATTGGCGCCGCCTTCACCCTTTTGTGCCTCGTCACCGGCTCGCTTTGGGGCCAGCCGATGTGGGGCACATGGTGGGTGTGGGATGCACGGCTGACTTCGGTTCTCGTGCTTTTCTTGATGTATTTGGCGCTGCTGGCGCTATGGCACAGCATCGAGGATCCGGGTCGTGCCGCCAGGATCGCGGCCGTGCTGGTGCTGGTCGGCGCCATCAACATCCCGATCATCAAATTCTCGGTGGAATGGTGGAACACGCTGCATCAGGGTGCCTCGGTGCTCCGCATGGGTGGCTCGAGCATCGACAGCTCCATGCTCTGGCCCTTGCTCATCATGGCGCTTGCCTTCACCTGCCTGTTTTTCACGCTGCATTTGATGGCAATGCGCAACGAGATCTTGCGCCGGCGCATCCGCACCATGCGCCTGATGGCGGCTGCCGCGCCGGTGGCCGGCGTCGCGTCGTCGCGCCCGGCGGAGGCCTGACATGGTGATCCTCGGCATGGACCTGGGACCGCATTGGGCTTTCATCGTCTGGTCCTATGCCATCGCCATCGTGGTGGTATCCGGCCTGATCGCCTGGGTGCTGGTTGATTACCGTACGCAGCAAAAGACGCTGGCCGACCTCGAGGCGCGCGGCCTAAGGCGGCGCTCCCGGCAAGGAAGGGAAGGGGCATGAGCCAAACCGATGCCCTGCCCACTCAACTGCGCCGGCGCTGGCTTGTCTTAGTGCCCATCGTGGTCTTTGCCGGCCTGGCGGGCTTGTTCTGGCATCAGCTCGGAGCCGGAGACCCGAGCGCGCTGCCCTCGGCTCTGATCGGAAAGCCGGTGCCGCAGATGAGCCTGCCCCCACTCGATGAACTGCGCCAAGACGGCAAGCCGGTGCCTGGACTTGGGACCGCGGACCTAAAGGGCGGGGACGTCACCGTGGTGAACGTCTTCGCTTCTTGGTGCGGCCCCTGCCAGGACGAACACCCCGTCCTGATGAAATTCGCCGCCCTGAAAAAGGCACGCCTCGTCGCCATCAATTACAAGGATGATGCCGGCAATGCCCGCCGATTCCTCGGCACCTTCGGCAATCCCTATGATGCCGTTGGGGTCGATGCCAATGGACGCTCGGCCATCGACTGGGGCGTCTACGGCGTGCCGGAGACCTTTATCGTCAGCGGCGAGGGCAAGATCGTC
>Ga0206877_10355_pt1 | contig 10017 bp, 7 predicted proteins | sample Alteio_BWOrgCont_7_FD_152623 | JGI IMG/M metagenome (GOLD analysis project Ga0206877, IMG submission 152623) | Enriched cells from forest soil in Barre Woods Harvard Forest LTER site, Petersham, Massachusetts, United States -... | ecosystem: Environmental > Terrestrial > Soil > Temperate forest > O...
CTGGACAATTACGGATTGCAGCTCATCGTTGATAAAAAGACCGGCATTGACCGCGTTGCCATGAAAGACCCCACGGCCCCGCCCGAACTCATCACCCGCGTCATCCAGTTGCAATACGCCAGCCCTTCAAACATGCTTGATTCGGTGCAATCCACCTTGGTTGACAAACGCAGCCGGGTTCTCGCCGACCGGCGCACCAGCCAGATGGTCGTCGTGGCCACAGAAGCGGAACAGGCGGCGGTGGATACTTTGGTGAAACAGCTCGACACTCCCACCAAGCAGGTCTTGATTGAAACCAAACTGGTGGAAATTTCCAGCCAGCCTTCCACCACGAAAGGTGTGGATTGGTCGGGCACCTTGAGCGCCCAGAACGTCTCGTTTGGCAATGGCTCAATCATCGCCCAACAAGGCCAATCACAGACCACTGTCAACACCCCGGGGACATCCACGACATCGGGCACGACTCAAGGTGGTGGTTATCCGATAACGACAACGCCTTCGAGCTCTTCGAGCACTTTGTTGACCCTGCTGCAAGGTGCCGGCGGATTTTCCGCGAGCACCATGTCTGGCCTGATTCCGATGACCGGCTTTCTAAACGCTGACGGGGTAAAGGCAGTCATCTCCTTTTTGAACTCTACATATAATGCGCAAACCATCTCGACCCCGCGGGTAGTCACCTTGGACAATGAAACCGCTGAAATTGAGGTCACCCGCCAGACGCCGATCATTAACTTCAGCGGTGGCACCCAGAATAACTCGGGCAGTTCCTCGGTGACTTACTCGAACGTGGGCACCACTTTAATCGTCACACCGCGCATTTCGGCCAATGACAAGATCTGGTTGAAAGTGATTCCGGAGGTTTCTTCCAAATTCGGCGACGAGACAATCACGATCCCCGGTGGCAATGGAAATCCATCCTTCTCTTTCCCGGTTCCGATTTTTGACGTCCGCCGCCTGACCACCCAGGTTTTGATTCCGAATGGCAACACGTTGGTCATGGGCGGACTGGTGCAAGACGCCCCGACGGCTTCCTACACCAAAGTCCCCTTCTTGGGTGATATCCCCGGACTCGGCTGGGCCTTCCGGAGCGAAAATAAAACCATGAACAAGGATAATCTGCTCATTTTCCTGACCCCCAGCATTGTCCAGGACACGGATTTCCGCGCCACCCCGTCCAACTTCCTTCAAACCAGACCTGAATACATGAAGTCGCCGATGGATCCCAACACCGTATTTGACGGCGGACAGCCGCGGGGCAACTGGAGTAATCCAGCCCCGATTGACGGCGAGTTTGAAGGCAAGCCCCCCTTGAATAATTTCTGAAAACGGCCGCAAACCTTTACCAAAGGAAAGCCTGAATTATGAGAACAAAATTACTCTGCTTGTTTAGAGAGACATTCTATTGCCTGTTATTGGCTGCGCTCGCGTGGATGGTTGCAGGCAACACGGCGGAAGCGCAAACTTCGGTCACGACCCTTGGTGGCGGCAACCCCAACATATCGCCAAAATATCAAGGTTATAGCGATGGCAATACGCTGCATCAAGCCTTGTTCCATACGCCTTGCGGACTGGCCATGGATAGTTCCGGCCAGTTTCTTTTTGTTGCTGACCGGGATAATAACGCCATCCGTCAGCTGGACTTGGTCGCGGGCACAACAGCGACGCTTATTGTCACCTATACCAATTTGATCAACCGGCCCATCGGTGTGGCCGTTGATGTCTATGATGACGTATATGTTCTCAACACCAATGGCTCCATTTACACGTTCGACTGCAATTTGTTTTCCCCCACTTATGGGGAGGTGCTTACCAATGCCCTTCACCTGATTAATGCAAGGGGCATGGCGCTGGATGACAACGACGATATATTCGTTACGGTTCAAAGCAACAAGCTTATCCGTATTGCCGCCTTTTCAAACATACAAACGACAAATGCCACCATCCCCATTGCCGGCACCTATTTGCAGGGCATTACCGTCAAGCATGACGGTTTGATTGCCGCCTGCGACTCAGGTCGCAATGGCATTTACTTGATTGACCCTAACACCGGGATTTATACCACCAATGCCGGCTTTCATGGCATGGGGGATTTTATCACCAACGCGGTTCCGCTCATTGCCGCCGCCAATTCCGCCAAATTTAACCGGCCGATGTGCGTGGTTGAAGCGGGTGACGGAACCTTGATTGTCAGCGATTACGGCAATAATCGCGTCAAGGCGGTGTTAACCAGCGGCATTGTTAGCAATCTGTTCGGTGTTACCGCGAAATACTGGGGCGGCCTGACTCCAGGCTGGTATGATGGCCCCTCAGTCGCACCGGATTCCCATGCGCCCAACGAACAGTCCGACGAGCCGTTTGGGCTGGCCTTTGGCCTCGACGGCACAATTTATGATTCGGAGGATTTCTATCATCTGATCCGCAAAGCCACCGCCAGCGGACTGGCATTGCCGCCGCCGCCGCCGCCGCTCGCGCCGGCAACCCTGACGGCCACCCCCAATTATGGCCAGATCTACTTGTCATGGACGGCGTCAACCGGCGCAACAAACTATAATATCAAACGCTCCACCACTAGCGGCGGCGAGACAACCATTGTCAGCGTGTCTGGCGCCACCACGGCTTACACGGACACCAATGTGTTCGATGGGACGACCTACTACTATGAAGTTTCAGCTCTGGATACCAGCGGTGAAAGCGCGAACTCTCAAGAAGCCAGCGCCACTCCATTGTTTTCGCCGGTTCCTACCAATGTAATGGTCGTTGCCACCAACTATGGAGTGATAACCCTGTCTTGGGCGGCTTCTGCCGGAGCCACGTCCTACAACATTTATCGGGCAACCTCAACTGGTGCCCTTAATCCAACCTTGGTCGGCAGCACGTCTGGCACTACGTTCAATGACATGACTGTTGTAAATGGAGTTAATTATTTTTATGTGGTCACCGCGGTGAATGGTGGCGGCGTAAGTGGAAAATCGGCTGAGGCTGAAGGGACGGCGCCAGTCCCTCCCCCGCCTCCGGCAAGAATTGGTTGGTATGATTATGAGGGAAACGACCAAACCGGTTTCTTCACTGTTCTCCATCCGGTTGTCCTCTCCACATTTAACAATGATCAGCTTCTGGCTGTTGATCCGGATACAAACGGCGTCAATACTTATTACGTGGCTGGCCCCGCCCCTCTGACATCCATTCCAAGCAGCACCAATGGAACGACACCACCATTTTATGCTGATGGTCAAAGCTTTGTTACTCCACTGCCCATAACAATCATTCCAGATTTGGTGATTAAAGCAGTCAATGTGGATTCCTATGGTCAAAGCAGTCCCATTACCACCGCTGAATTCATCTTTCAAGTAGGCAATCCAACAATCAGTGGCAACAATGCCGCACTTTTCTCGGTCAGTGATGTGACGAGCAATTCAGTCTTTTGGTACACTACTGATGGAACCGATCCAACCAATGCCTCGCCGAGCATCGGACCTATTACCGAGGATGCAAATGGCGATCCAATATCGATCAGCTTGAATATCACCACAAACACCGTGTTTAGAATTCGCGCCTTTAAAAACGGCTACTATCCCAGCGGTGTTGCGGTGGCTTCCTTCTCTCCGGGAAACTTTTCTCCGAATACGATTTCGTTCGGTTTTGGCAACAATGAAGGCTCCAGCGCTTTCATTGCATCCGCAGGCCAGACTTTTTACGCGCCGGTGACTTTAACACTGGTCACAAATTCCCCCATATATAGCATGCAGTTCAACTTGGTGGTGACCAATGGGGTTACAAACTCAGGTCCACCAATACCGCCTGGCACCTTTGGCTTCAACTCCTTGCTGGAAGAACCAGAACCCGGCACAAGCCCGGTGCTCTATGAATACATTCCACCTGCCATGTTTGTGGGGCTGGACTCCGTTCCGAATCCCATCAATTTTAACGGGACAACTTTTAGCAGCCTATTGACCACCAATACCGGGCTTGACTTGATCGGTGTCGGCTGGGTAGAACGGATCGGCGAGACTAACCTTTACGACACCGCCGCCCAAACCTTGATCACTTATTCACAGGCGCATGATACCCAATTCCTCTCCAGTGGCGGCAAGGTGATTGTGGGTGGTTTTAACATTCAAATCCCAGTAAATGCGCAGACGAACCAGACATATCAGATCCAAATTGGTCGGCCGTCAGCGACATCGGATGGCGTTGGGGCGCCTGGTTCTGACGTGTTTATTTATGCGCCGACAAATGACGGAACCGGCCCCGGAACAATCAATGCGCTGAAATCTATTACCATCGGCCAGTTTAAATATATCGTGGGCAGCGTTTATCCGTTCAATTGGTTCAACGCCGGCGATTTCGGTTCAAGCAACATCGTCAATGCGGACGTGGAGCAGGTGTTTGAGGCTGCAGTTTACCAATTGAATTCGCCAGTCGTTCAGGCTCCGGGAAGCGATTTCTTTGACGCCATGGACTCCAGTGGAAGCCTGGGCGCATTGGATTTGGATCCTGCCAGTCCCAATTATAACTATTACACGAATGCCGGGGCATTTAGCTATGATGCCACATTCGGCAGCGAAAACCCGTTATTCGATGGCAATGACACCACCATCAACCAGGACATCTTTGGCGACGGCGTTCTGGATGTCAGCGACGTCTATGTGACCTTCCGCCGTTCGCTGGATCCAAGCCTGACTTGGTTCCGCCGCTTCTGGAACAACGGCCAGCGGGTGGCTGACGCCGGCGCGCCAAACATCGCCAATCATTTGGTGAAGAGTAGCGGCACGGCCATTACCACAAAATTGCTGACCAGCACCAATACCACAACGCCGCAGGTGAACTTCACCGCCGGTGTCGTCATTGGGGCCGCTGGAAAAACCGTGCAAATCCCCATTACTGCAACCATTGTGGGCAGTTACCCGTTGCGGGTGTTGATGCTGAATCTTACGGTGACCCCGCTTGATGGCTCTCCCGCGCTGACCGCTCCAGTATCATTTATACAAACCGCCACTGCATTGGGTGCGCCATATTTGACTGATTCGGACGGTGTCGGCAATTATGCCGCCGTCTGGCTCAATTCCACTAACAGTGGTCTGACTGGCACGTCCACCATCGGGTTTTTGAACATGACGATTCCTTCCACGGCAACCAGCACGGCGGCCTATGCGGTGCATTTCGACCACGCGTCCGGCTCACCAAACGGTCTGGCCTCATTCCCCAAGAGCACTCTGACCGGGTTGGTCACCACGACCAGCCGGACCAACTCGTCCTACGCTGACGGCATCCCCGACTCGTGGCGGCTCCGGTGGTTTGGGACGATTTATAACATCTTGTCCGTTTCCAACGCGTGCCCGTCCGGTGATGGTGTGGACAACTGGTATAAATATATCGCCGGCGTTGACCCCAGTGTGGCGAATGATTTCCCGAAATTGAACTCGTTGGCTTCGGCGCCATCCGGTTACAATTCCGCCATCCATTGGCCGTCAGTGAATGGGGTGCAGTATATAATTGAACGCTCTAGCACGCTGTTTTCCACCCCTTGGTCCATCCTCAGCACCAATAACGGCACTGGCGGTGACATGCAATATTACGAAAACAACACCAACAAGGTGAGGTTCTACCGGGTGCTGATCCGGCCGTGAAGAATTGAATCAAATAAAACGGCGCGCTCGCCCGGGTGTGCCGTTTTATTTTTTATCAGCCAGTGCGCGCAGATGCTCAAAAGAAAAAAGTCCCGTGTTGTGTCCATCGGCCCAGACCGGCTGGATGGCATATCCGCCAACAGTCACGAATTTGACCAGTTCAAAGGCTTTCGCCGTCAGAGGCTGTTCCGGGTTCTTGTAGAGATTGCCCATGATGTCCGTCTCGCCCTTGCAGCCGGCGCACGGGCAGGCGCGGCGTAAAGCTTCAAGCGGAATAAAACTTTCACCGCCATCGCCCCATTTTACCGCTAGTTCACCGCCAATTTGCTGGATGTCTAGGGGTCGCATTTCAGTGTTTCCTCAGTCGCCGCTCAAAAGCGGCCAAAGTCTCCGGGCTGACATGATGCTCGATGCCCTCCGCATCCATTTCTGCAATCCGGTCCGCCACGCCCAGTGAACGCAGGAAAGAAACGACGGTCTGATGCCGCTGCCGGCACTCATCCGCCAATGTGCTGCCTGCGGATGTCAGAAAAATGGCCCGGTAGGGTTTCGTGTTCACATACCCTGCCCTTTGCAACCGTGCCAGCGTGCGATTGACCGTCACATGGGTCACCCCCAGGCGCCGGGCCAGATCCACGACCCGCGCCTCGCCTTGGGTCGCCGCCAGATCGGCGATGGCCTCCACGTAATCCTGCGCCGTCTCCACCGCGCGGTCCCGGCGCAGGCGGCGGAAGTTTTCAGCCGATTGCGCTGGCGGACACGCTTCAGGCCTGGCGTTGGCGGAGGACGGTTTGTGGGCAGGACGCGGCATAGTTTTAACCAGTGAACCGGATAACGGTTTTTTAGTCTAGGTCTTATTTTGTATCATAGGCTACATATTCTTGTTGACGGGCTGGATTTATAACTGTAACTATGGCTACATGATTAGGCTCAAGCTAAACAACGAGCTGTTTTTTACGGTTATTTTGATTGCCGCGCCCGGCATCCGCGCGTCAGCGCAGGAGACCAATTCCCTTCCGCCGGACAAAAGTGGCTGCAATCTTTTAAATCCCGTGCCGGAAAGTTTGATGCGCGATTTGAGCCCAGATCGCCCGGACGTAACCGAATCGCCCTTTACGGTGGACGCTGGGCACTATCAGTTGGAAATGGATTTTGCCAACTTCACCTATGACAAAACGGCCGGCGCAACCACAAAGGCATGGGACGTGGGCGATTTCAACTTCAAAGCCGGATTGCTCAATAATGTAGATCTTCAACTCGTCTATGACAATTACCTGAACATGCATACGGAAGACAGTTCGGGCAAATCAACCACGCAGTCGGGCTTCGGCGACTTCACCACGCGGCTGAAAGTCAATTTGTGGGGCGATGACGGCGGGAAAACAGCCTTTGCACTTCTGCCTTACGTCACATTTCCGACCAGCACAGATGGTCTTGGAAACAACGCGGTCGAAGGCGGCGTGATTTTTCCGCTGGCGGTAAGCCTGCCGCATGATTTCGACCTGAGTTTGGAAACAGCGGTCAGCTATATGAAAAATGATGACACTGGAGGCTATCACGAGGAATTCATCGCTTCAGCCAGCCTTGATCATCAGATCATCGGGAAGTTGAGCGGATTTGTGGAGTTTTTCAGCAACTTCACAACGGAAAGTCATTCAACCTGGGTGGGGACGGTCGACACCGGCTTGGAATATCTGGTGACGAAAAACATCCAGCTTGATTGCGACTGCTACTTTGGCGTCACGCGCGCGGCGGCAGATTTTAACCCGTTTGCCGGAATCACCGTTAGATTTTAAGGACCAAAATTTGATTTTTAGCTGCGAAATTAAAGTTTATGGATTCAATCCATCCAACATCTGAAACTGAATCAGTGCCGAAAGTCGCCGTCGTTTCGCGTGGCGGTGCCGTTTCGCTGGAAGGAATGCACAACAGTGTCAACGTGCCTAATCAGAAGGCCGGCTTCTGGCGGCAAATGGCCGCCTACTTCGGCCCGGCGGTGCTGGTCAGTGTGGCCTACATGGATCCGGGCAACTGGGGAACGGATCTGCAGGCCGGCGCCCAGTTCAAATACGGGCTGCTTTGGACAGTCGGCCTGGCCAGCCTGATGGCGATCTTTCTGCAGATTATCGCCGCGCGGGTCGGCATAGCGACCGGGCGCGATCTGGCACAGTGCTGCTATGACTGGTATCCCAAGTGGACGCGTGTGCCAAACTGGCTGATGGCGGAAATTGCGATCATAGCGTGTGATTTGGCTGAAGTTCTGGGCGGAGCAGTTGCCCTCAACATGTTATTCCACATCCCCATTTTTTGGGGGGTCATCATCACCGGTATTGACGTGCTGCTGCTGCTGGCAATGCAGCGGTTTGGAATGCGGACCATTGAAGCCATCGTGTTGCTGCTGGTGGCAACCATCGGCATCTGCTACTTCGTCGAAATTTTCATCATCCCGCAGACGCGGCCCAGTTTCCTCGAAATGGGCAAGGCGATGATCACGCCCACGTTGACTTCGGCCACCATGGTCTATGTGGCCATCGGCATCATCGGCGCAACGGTCATGCCGCATGTGCTGTATCTGCACCCTGCCTTGGTGCAGAGCCGTAAATTCCAGAAAGACGATGAATCAATCCGGACCGCAATCCGGTTTAACGCCCTGGACGTCATTGCCAACCTGTCGGTTGCTTTCCTGATCAACGCCGCCATTCTGGTGCTGGCCGCGATCGTCTTTTTCGGCAAGACCAGCGTCACCGTCGCCGGCGGACATGTCGTTCAGTTCAACGATTCAACGGACTGGATTCAAGCGGCCTACCTGACGTTGGCGCCACTGATGGGCACGGCTGCCGCCGGCTCGCTCTTCGCCATCGCCCTGCTGGCCAGCGGGCAAAGCGCCACCATTGTGGGCACGATGGCCGGCCAGGTGGTGATGGAGGGCTTTATGCACTGGCGAATCGCGCCCTGGCTGCGGCGGCTCATCACCCGGTCGCTGGCCATAATCCCCACGGCCATCTTTATCGGCATCCGCGGGGCCAATAACGTCAATGACCTGATTGTCTTGAGCCAGGTGGTGCTGGCACTGCAGCTTCCTTTTGCCATGTTCCCCCTGCTCCACTTCGCCAGTTCCCGCAAGCGGATGGGACAATGGCAGCTGGGCTGGTTTCTGCTCTTGGCCGGATGGGGTTCGGCAGCGATCATCACGGCTTTTGATTTTTACGGCCTCCCGGACGCTGTGAAACAGGCTTGGCAGGTCATCAAGGGCGGATAGACTCCCCAAGGCTGACGTATGTATAAGACCATTCTTGTGACGTTGGACGGCACGCCCACTGACCGCGCCATCATCGAACACGTCAAGCAGCTTGCCAAGCTCGCGCAGAGCCGGGTGATCCTGCTGCATGTGGCCGATGGCTGGGCCGCACGGACTTTTGGGCCGGACGCGGTCAGCCAGGAGATCACTGAAGACACCGCCTATTTGAACCGGGTTTGGTCTGAATTTCAATCCGCTGACATTCCTGTCGAGGCCGAACTGGCTTATGGTGATCCCCCAAAAGAAATCATCAAATGGGTTCAGAAAAAGGGCTGCAGTCTGGTGGCGATGAGCACGCACGGACACCGCCTCATCGCCGATATATTCTTTGGAACCACTGCCAGCCGCGTTCAACACAGCATCAGTGTGCCTGTCCTGCTTCTCCGTGCAAAGTGATCCAAACCTGGATTATAATTTGGGAAATGTTGAATCCGCCGTGCGTTCAACGAAGTGCAGCAGGTTCCCTTCGCAATCTTCAAAAAAGATGACCCGCCCGCCACCGGCGGCCGGACGTTCGGCCTCATTAAATGTCACACCGCGCTTTTCCAGTTCCGCCTTGGCCGCATCAAGCGAATCCACCATCAGCGCGAGATGGCGGAAGCCCGCCAGCTTGTTGTTGGCCGTGTCCGGCAGCGACTTCTCCGCCGCATAGATTTCAAACCAGACGTTTCCCAGCGCGATGAGGCAGGTCGGCGGGTTCTGGCCATTGTCAAAAACCGGTTTCGCACCCAGCACCCGCTTCATCGCGAAATTTAAAGATAAAATCCGCCCGTAAAAAATAAAAATCACGCGCCAAATTTTTATTCGCCTGTCCCAGTGCTGGTGTCATATGCTGAAGCGGTTATGAATCCTGAATCTTTTCTCAAACAACGGCTCGTCTGTGTTGCGGTCATTGACAAGGTGGACGATGCCGTGCCGCTCGCCCAGGCGCTGCTCGCCGGCGGGCTCAACTGCATCGAAGTCACTTTTCGCACGGCGGGCGCGGCGGAATCCATCGCCCGCATCCGCCAGGCGCTGCCGGATGCCATTGTCGGCGCCGGCACCTTGCTCACCGCCGACAACGTGAAGCAGGCGTTGGATGCCGGTGCGCAG
>Ga0206877_10356_pt1 | contig 10012 bp, 9 predicted proteins | sample Alteio_BWOrgCont_7_FD_152623 | JGI IMG/M metagenome (GOLD analysis project Ga0206877, IMG submission 152623) | Enriched cells from forest soil in Barre Woods Harvard Forest LTER site, Petersham, Massachusetts, United States -... | ecosystem: Environmental > Terrestrial > Soil > Temperate forest > O...
TCGTCGACACGCCAGCCGCCTTCGGCTTTGCCGAAGAGAGCGACCTTGTTGCCGTCAGCGAGGCTTTGGGTGAGGGTGATGCGGTAGTTGGGGTAGGCGTGGAAGAAATGTTGCCAGCCGGTGTGCATGGTTTCCGCACCGGAGAAACTGTGGGTGAGAGCGTCGGTGAAGGTGTGGTCACCGGTCATGAGCGCGCGCAGGGCGTCGGGGTCGGCATTGTTGATGGCGGCGATGAAGGCGAGGGCGGTTTCGAGGGGAGTCATGGGCTGTTTGAAGAAAGGCTTTAACGGAATGTACGCCATGTTTACGTTGCTATCGTTCGGGTTTATGCTAAATCCAGCAGTCAGGGCTGATTCGCGAAGCGTGAGGTGCTCTGATGAGATACCGAACGGTTTTGTTGCCATTGCTTATGGCGACGTCTTCGCTGGTTGCAAGGGCGCAGGCGGCGCCAATCAAGAATGCGCCCTTCACCGCGACGTGGACGCGAGTTACGAAGACCCCAGCTGATGCGTTCCCGGGATTCGTACCGCGCATGATGATCGATGATCCCCCGTTGCCTCCGGGTGTTCGTGTGGCCGGGCAAACTGCGCCTGCAGGGCCTAGTCCGAGGCTCATGAGGTCTGTCCCCTACACAGGCGATGATGTGCGTCGCGAAAAAATAGAAGTTGCGCGGGCCAGTGATGGCAGCCTCTATGTAATGACCACGACCGATGACAAGGTGAGTTCGATCGTGATTTATGACGTGCCGCATGGGCGTGTGATCGAGGCGAAAATGAATGAGCTGACCATCACAACTCGGCCAGTGACGGCGTTATCGATCCCAGAGCAGCACGAGATGTTGGAGAACAAGCAGAAGGCCAGTGACGAGATTACCCAGGCATTGGTCAAACATATGACGCCACTAGGAGAGAAAACTGAAAAGGGGATGACCTTGTTCGGGCTCAAAGCCAATTTCAAAAAAAGCGATGGAACGACTGCAGAAGAAGAGGTTTGGACGTCTGACACAGGTCTGACGACACTTTCAACCCATACCGATTCAAGGAAATGCAGCATCACGCAGAAGCTGGTGTCGTTCCATGTGGGAGAGCCGAATGCCAAACTGTTCCAGGTTCCCAAGAAATTGCCAAGTGAACTCAATGCGCCACTGGGCGGACCGTTCGGCTCGTGGGGGCCGCCGACACCGACACCCTTTTTTTGAGGACTGAATAAGCTGAGCCTAGGCTTCGACGGCTTTGAGCGCGGGGTAGAGTTTGCGGAAACGTGCGTAGGCTTCGGCCATTTCTGCGGTGTGTTGCGGGGCGATGGTGCGAGCGGGGCGGATGGTGGCTTCGCAGGCAGCGGCGACCGATGGCCAGGCGTTGACGCCGGTTCCGGCGAGGAGAGCTGCACCGAAGGCTGCGCCTTCTTCTGCTTCGAGGAGTTCGACGGCGTGGTTGTAGATGTCGGCCTGGATTTGAGCCCAGAGTGGAGAGCGTGCACCGCCGCCGCCAAGGCGGATTTTGGTGACAGGAATTTTTAGGCCGTGGAAGAGGGTGAAGGTGTCCTGCAGAGAAAAAGCGACGCCTTCGAGGACGGCGCGGACGAAGTGGGCGCGGGTGGTGGAGGCTGTGATTCCGGTGAAGGCGGCACGGGCGTTGGGGTCGAGGTGCGGGGTGCGCTCGCCGAAGAGATAGGGAGCCCAGAGCAGGCCGTCGGAGGCAGGTGGTGCAGTGGCGGCGAGGGCGGTGAGCTGGTCGTAAGTGGATTCAGGGAAGAAGGTTTCTTTGAGGTAGCGGAGAGAGAGACCGGCGCCGTTGGTGACTCCCATGACATGCCAGATGCCAGGGGCGGCATGGCAGAAGGTGTGGAGGCGACCGAGTGGGTCGAGCGTGGGTTGGGCAGTTGCGGCGAAGACGACGCCTGAGGTTCCGATGGTGGCGGAGACTGAGCCGGGGGCAAGGATGCCCATGCCGACGGCACCGGCACCTTGATCGCCTGCCCCGGCTGCGACGGGAGTGCCGGCGGTGAGGCCGGTGGCGGCTGCGCCTTCGGCTGAGATGCAAGCGCAGATCTCGGGGCCTTCAAAGAGCGGAGGAAGCCAAGCGAGCGGGATTCCGGCGGCTTCGGCGACTTCTTCTGACCAGCGTCGGTGGACGACGTCGAGGAGCAGAGTGCCGGAGGCTTCCTGCATGTCCATGGCATATGTGCCGGTTAATCGCAGGCGAACGAAGTCTTTTGGGCATAGTACATGCGCGATCTTATTGAAAGTGGCGGGTTCATGCTCGCGGACCCAAAGGAGTTTGGTGAGGGTGAAGTTGGGGAGTGCGGGGTTGGCGACGAGCTGGATGAGTTTTTCGCGGCCTATGGTTGCGTGAAGCCAATCGCACTGGGGCTGTGTGCGCTGGTCGCACCAGATGAGGCTGGGGCGAAGGACCTGGCCGTTGGCATCGAGCATGACGCAGCCGTGCATCTGCCCGGTGAGGGCGATGGAATCTACTTTGGGATGGGTGGCAGCTTTGAGGCAACCGGCGATGGCGATCTGGGCGGCGCGCCACCAGTCTTCGGGATCCTGCTCGGCCCAGCCGATCTGCGGGGAGCTGATGTCGGCGTGAGCGGCGGAATGGGAGGCGAGAACGCGACCGGAGCGGTCGATGAGGATGGCGCGGGTGCCTCCGGTGCCGACGTCAATGCCGAGAAACATGATTGGAGCTCCAGAAATATTGGCTGACGAAGGAAAGTGTAGACGAAGGACCCGAGTTTCAGGGTCCAGGCTCCAGAAAACGAACGGGCTGTGGAATTTAACGGTGAGGATTTTGCATACCTAAGGGCGGGGAATGCATCTGTAAGAAAGGACAACAGATTTTGTGAGTGGCCGTTGGGCCACGTTTTCGAGAGGGTTCTGACGATTAGCATGGTTGAGATGATTGCTAACAAGAGACAGGTGTGGCTCAGCGCTCTGGTGCTGGCAGGGTTTGTGGCGGCCGGAACGGTGGCGTATGCGCAGGGACCGGCGAAGCCTGCGCAAAACAATTCGGGATCGAGCAGTTCGAATAACGGGTCAACCGGCGTGACGAACGAGTTGGGCCAGGCAGTTCAGGCGGAACAGCAGTTAGCCAAGCCGGGTCCAAATGTTGTTCCTTCGCAATCGACGGCAGGGTCGGTGGACCCGAGCTTCCACGGCAGCCTTGTGAATGGCAAGGCGACGGATGGTGTGCTGGCGCTGAGTATCGATGACGCGATGCAGCGCGGGCTGAGAAATAACCTGGGGCTGATCCTGCAGAGCTCGAGCGAGAAGCAGGCAAGTGGCGAGCGGCTGCAGATGCTGCAGAAGCTACTGCCCACAATAACGGGTCAAGCACAGATTGAAGTGCAGCAGGTAAACCTTGCCGCGTATGGATTGAAGTTTCCGGGATTGAACCCGATCGTCGGGCCGTTTCAAACGGAAGATTTTCGGGCGTACCTGACGCAGAGCCTGTTCAACCTGAAGGCGTTCCAGGACTACATGGCGGCGCGGCACAACTTTGAGGCAGCGAAGCTCACAGCGCAAGACGCACGCGACCTGGTTGTGCTGACGGTGGGCAACGCGTATCTGCTTTGCATCGCCGATGCGGCGCGGATTGAGGCAGTGAATGCAGAGATGGCGACGAGCAAGGTATCGCTGGACCAGGCCAATGCAGCGCATGAGGCAGGGACGAGTCCCCGGTTGGATGTTCTGCGCGCGCAAGTGGATTATCAGAACGAGCAACAGCAGTTGATTGCGACGACGAATCAGCTTGCGAAGGACAAGCTTTCATTGGCGCGTGCGATTGGTTTGCCGCTTGACCAGAAGTACGAGTTAACCGATACGGCGCCGTTTGCGGCGCTGGATGCTCCTGATCCGGAGAAGGCTTTTGCGCAGGCGTTGACGCAGCGCAAGGATCTCGCCGCTGCCGTGGAGACGGTGAAGGCGACCGAGGCGCAGAAGAAGTCGGCGTTCGACCAGCAGCTTCCGAAGGCGGAGTTTGCCGGAGACTATGGAGACCTGGGCGAGACGGTTGGGCATTCGCACGCGACATATTCAGCGACCGGGACAGTAAGTGCTCCAGTGCTGCAGATTGCGCAGACGCATGGCGATGAGCTGGTGGCCGCGGCGCAGAATGACCAGGCGAAGGCCAAGTTGAGCGACCAGGTGCAGCAGGTCAATGCGGATGTACGCGACGCGATCCTGGATATCCAAACTGCGGCGAAGCTGGTAGATGCGACGAAGAGCAATGTGGATCTCGCCGATGAGGCTCTGAGCGAGGCGCAACAGAGGTTCAAGGTTGGAATTGCGGACACGCTGCCGGTATCGCAGGCGCTGGCTGCCGATGAGCAGGCGCGGGATCAGTACATCAGCGCGCTGTATCAACACAACGTAGCGAAGCTGGCCCTGGCGCGGGCGCTGGGCGTGGCTTCTACGAACTACAAAGATTATTTGGGAGGGAAGTAAGCGTGGCCGATCAGAACGAACAACAGCAGGGAACGCAGACGGCACAGATTTCCGGGACCGTGCAGCTTAAGCCAGAAGGCAAAGATGCTGGTGCGGGAAAGCCGGAAGAAAAGAACGGCGATGCGCCGGAGAAGAGCGGCAAGCGCCGGTTCATCATCATCGGCGTGGTGGCGGCGATCGCCCTGGCGGCCGGACTTTGGTACTTGCACTCTTTGAAGTACGAAGACACCGACGACGCGCAGGTCGATGGCGATCTGTACCAGGTGAGCGCGCGCGTGGCCGGGCAAGTGACGCACGTGGACGTGCAAGATGAGCAAGTGGTTCATGCGGGCGACCCGATTGCAGAAGTGGATCCGCGGGACTTTCAGGTGGCTCTCGAAGTGGCTCAGGCTGCCCTAGCGAATGCAAAAGCCGAAGCACTGCAGGCGAATGTGAATGTGCCAATCACCAGTACCAACGTGAGGACACAGGTGACGACCAGCGGACAGGATGTGCTGGGCAGCGAGGCAGGCGTGCAACAGGCGGAGTCGCAGGCAGCGGCTGCGGCGTCGCGCGTGCAGCAGGCGCAGGCCCTGGCGCTGCGGTCGAAGCTGGATGTTGATCGTTATACGCCGCTGGTGGCGAAGGACGTGATTTCGAAGCAGCAATTCGATCAGGCCGTTGCACAGGCGAGTGCTGATCAAGCTGCGCTGCAGGAGGCTGAGCGTAATGTGCATGCGGCTCAAGACCTGGTGAGTATTCAGAAGCAGCGGCTGGCGAGTTCTAAATCGCAAGAGGCGCAGAACCAGAAGACTGCAGGACAACAGGTGCAGGTACAAGTAGCGCGGGCGAGCGCGGCTGTGGCTGCAGTGCAGCAGGCGCAGGCACGCGTTGACCAGGCTCAGTTGAACCTGAGCTATACGAAAATCATTGCGCCGATTGCCGGAATTGTGAGCAAGAAGAGCGTGGAGGTTGGCAACAACCTGAGCGTGGGGCAAGACCTGCTGACGATTGTTCCGCTGGACGATCTGTGGGTAACCGCGAATTTCAAAGAGACTCAGCTGGAAAAGATGAAGGTGGGTCAGCCTGTAGAGATTGAGGTTGATGCACTGGGCGGACGCAAGTTCCAAGGGTATGTGGAGCAGGTTGGCGGAGCCACGGGCTCGCGGTTGAGCTTGTTCCCGCCGGAAAATGCGACGGGCAACTATGTGAAGGTTGTCCAGAGGATCCCGGTGCGTGTGAACTTCAAAGATCTTTCCAATGAAAACAAAGACCATGCGTTGCGGCCGGGAATGAGTGTGACCCCGGTGGTGACGGTGAAACAGTGACAGGGGTTAGAGATACGCTCACCTTTTGGGGTTGGGAGCGTCAGAAATAATACGAGAGAAGAGTGCGGTCCGGAGCGAAGAGCTCCGGGCCGTTTTTTTGTTACAAGAGATATTTTTGCGTCGAGTAGATGGTTGGCGCATCCTTAGACTATGCAAGGATAGTTTGCGCGCTTAGGATATGCGCGGGGCTGGAGGTTGCTGATGGGCGCGTTCAAAGTAATGTTGCTGCATCACGCCTATTCAGTGCTGTTTGGGTGGGTGCTGCTGGAGCAGGCAGGCATGCCGGTGCCAAGCATTCCTGTGATGCTCGCTGCCGGTACGCTGAGCACCTCGCACAAGATCAACCTGTTTTATGCGATTGGTGTAAGCCTGGTGGCGAGCCTGATTGCGGATTCTGCGTGGTACTGGCTGGGACGGCGGTATGGGCGGAAGATCATTGATTTCCTGTGCCGGTTTTCGCTGGAGAGCTCGACGTGCGTGGTGAAGACGCAGGGCACGATGAGCCGGCGCGGACCTGTGACACTGCTGTTCGCGAAATTTGTGCCGGGACTGAGCACCATGGCCCCTCCGATTGCGGGGCAGGCGCGGATTCCATACCTGACCTTTCTGCTGTACGACGGAATGGGGACGCTGCTGTGGGCAGCGGCGTGGCTGCTGGCAGGAAGATTCTTTGGCGACATAGCAGAGAAGAGTACGAAGTTCTATGAAGGGCTGGGACATTTTGCCGTGCTGCTGGTGGCGGCAGCGGTAATTGCCGTGATCGTGTGGCGCATTGTGAAGCTGCGGTAGTTCAGGTCGCAACTTGTTGAACTGCGGCTGGAGCCGCAACAGCTGCATACGATGATGTGTACTGCGTATGAGACTGGGATTGAGCCGCCGTTCATCGTTGACCTGCGGCATCCGCTGGATGTGTTGGCCGATCCGCTGGTATTGCCGGGAGCACTTCGCATTGGGCCGGATGATCTAAAGAAGCGCAGCGATTCGATACCGCGCGACAGGGACATCGTGCTGTACTGCACGTGTCCTAGTGAAGAGACGAGTGCGAAGGTGGCGCTGGAGCTGCGGCGGATGGGTGTTCAGCGAGTGCGTCCTCTGCGCGGAGGATTGCAGGGCTGGAAAGATGCAGGATATCCGGTGGATACGGTGGTGTCAGTGTAGGGCAAAGAGTAGAGCGTGGAGAAAGACGCCGGGCATTCATGCCCGGCGTCTTTCTGTTTGAGCGAGGTCGAGGGTATCAACTGCCGAGATGGAAGTTGATGGAGAACGTTGTATCTACTTCGGTGGGCTGGTGGTTGAGAAGATAGGGGCGGTAGCGGGCGTTGCGCACGGCATCCAGCGCGGCGCTTTGGAGCATGATCGGGCCGCTGACGACATGCGCATTGACGATGACGCCGGTGGTGGAGATGGTCGCCTGGATGATGACCGTTCCCTGGACACCGGCGGCCCGTGCGATTGCTGGGTATTGAGCTCGGATGGGCGAGACGAGGTTGCCGGCAAGTACACCCTCAGAAATATGAAGCGGCCCTGGAGGTGCGGTGGGCGCTGGAACGACGTACGGTGCGGGCGGAGACGCTGGGGCGAAGGGCGTGGTGTTAGTGCTGGGATTTCCGCCGGTCATGGGGATGATGGCATCTTCAACAGGCAACGCATCGCTGACGAAAGGGTGAGCGGCGTTGGTGGGAATCTGAGGTGCTTGCCCACCACCGTCGCCGCATAAATCGGATCTTTGCGATGCGTAATGCATGTCACGTGAAACACCGGATAGTCTTCCTTCATCGTGTAGAAGCCCGTGTGGTCACCGAACGGCCCTTCGCTGCGCAGCTCACCCAGTTCCACATAACCTTCCAGCACAATCTCTGCGTGCGCCGGAACCTCCAGGTCAACCGTCTCGCACTTCACTACTTCCAAGGCCTTGCCACGCAAAAATCCTGCAATCAAGTACTCCTCAACCTCCGGCGGAGCCGGCACAATCGCGCTGAACGTCAAAGCCGGGTCCGTCCCAATCGCAACGGCTACTTCCATCCGCTCGCCACGAATCTTCGTCAACACATGCTGCGGCACGCTTGACGCATCCACCGCTGCTACGCTTCCACCTGCAGTCAGCGCCATCACGTCGACCGCACCCGCTGCGCTTTCTGTTGCCGCCCGCATCCTGTCGCGGAAGTGTTCCGCCGCAACCTTCTGCCGCTGCCAGTGCATGCCCGTCGTCTTGCCGTCATACACCTGCATCCGGTACATACCTACATTGCGCTTACCACTTTTTGGATCGCGAGTTACCACGCACGGCAGAGTAATGAAAGGCCCTCCATCTTCCGGCCACGTCGTCAGCACCGGAAATTTCATCAGGTCAACCTCAGCCTCGCGCAAGACTACTTCCTTGCACGCAGCATCCTTCGCACTCACCGTCTTCGGAAAAAATCCACCTATCTCCGCCAGCTTTGGCAACATCTTCAGCTTGTCCATCAACCCCGCAGGAGCCACCGGATGCAGCAGCAGCTCAATCCGCTCTGCAATCTCTTCAAGCGACTCCACATCCAATGCCATCTGCATGCGCTTCTCACTGCCAAACTGGTTCATCAGTACGCGAGCACCTGGGTACCCCGCCACATTCTCAAACAGCAGTGCCGGCCCACCGGCATCCTTCGTTCCCTTCCCGCTCTTCGCAGCCCGGTCGGCAATCTCTGCCATCTCCAGCTTCGGAGACACCTCTGCTCCCACGCGCTTCAACTCGCCCGCGCGCTCCAGCTCCTTCATCCACTCTCTCAAACTCTCGTAGGCCAAAAATTTTCTCCAGCAAAATGCTTCTTGCTTATTTTTCTATACCTTCAAGAATATTCTCTTTCGCCACAACAGCCACACCGGCACAAAGCACACCACGACAAATGCAATCGCGAATGCTAGTGAAGTCCATGCATTCGATCCCCAATGCTCAAACGGTGCATACGATAGTGCCCACAGGCTGTGCTTATCACCATCTTCATCCGTAATCTTAATGAAGATCATCGTCTTCACAAGCGCCTCAGAGATCACAAACGCCGCAATGGCGTTCGATCCGTAGACCACCCACGGCCATGTCACTACCTTCAGCCATCGCGGCCACGGCTGCTCTCGGCCATCCACCAGCCACGAGCACGCCGCCAATGACAGTGCCGCCACTCCCGCTGTCAACACCACGTAGCTCGACGTCCACAAATTCTTGTTGATGGGCAGCCACATCGCCCACACTTCGCCTACTACAACTCCTGCCAGCCCAGCCAGCGCCAGCATCTTCTGCTTGCGATGCATCTTCACTCGTGCGCGCGCTCCCACGCCCTCGCCGGCAATCTTCTGCATCCAGAATCCTGTCAGCACACCCAGCAGCGTCGTCGCGATGGACGGCAGCGTGCTCAGCAGCCCCTCCGGATCACGCACCGTCTTGTACAGTCTTCCCGTGTGCAGCCAGTGCTGCGTAAAGTTCACCACTCCGCGATCGATCCATGAAGTCCAGTTCATCACCGGGTCCAGCAGCGGAATGTCACGCACCGGCATACCAGCGCCTGGCACCGGAACCCATCTCAGCATCACCCAGTAGCCAATCAGAATCACGGCCACAATCGCCGCCAGTATTCGCACGCGTCTGGTCGCCAGCAGTATCAGTCCCGCTATCAAATAGCACAGCGCGATCCGTGTGAGTACGCCGTAAAAGCGCAGGCGCGTCCAGTGCATCGTCGGGAAGTACGTCAGGATCAAATCCAGCACAAAGATTTTTGCTGCCCGCGAAACGATCTTGCCTGCGCGCGCCCATTTGCCGTGGCCACGCGACGACCGTGCGTCCATGGAAAACACCATGGCCACACCCATTAGGAACAGGAACGTAGGAAATACCAGGTCCGTCAGCGTCCAGCCATTCCACGTCGCGTGGTCCAATTGCTTGAACAAGTGCTCCCAGTCCCCGGGATCGTTCACCAGGATCATCAGCGCTACGGTCAAACCGCGCAGCATGTCCACCGAAACCACGCGCCCCGGCGCATAGCTCGTCACCTCACCAGCCTGTCCCTGCAGCACAGCGTCTGTGGCCATGCCGTCCATCATCTCCCAGATTCACCTTTCTGCGCCGCAAAATTACGGGGAACATCCTGCCCCTCCGCGGTGTCTAACTCCGCAGTTCGCATTCCTCGCCTGAATGCACATCGAGTTCGCATCGAGGTGCCGTCATGTTTCAGGAATCGCTGGTTGAATCTACTCCCCTCCTTCGCACCCAAAACCGCTGGCCCGTGCT
>Ga0206877_10358_pt1 | contig 9988 bp, 9 predicted proteins | sample Alteio_BWOrgCont_7_FD_152623 | JGI IMG/M metagenome (GOLD analysis project Ga0206877, IMG submission 152623) | Enriched cells from forest soil in Barre Woods Harvard Forest LTER site, Petersham, Massachusetts, United States -... | ecosystem: Environmental > Terrestrial > Soil > Temperate forest > O...
GTGCTGCGTACGTTGTCAAATGAAGAAATGGATGCGCGGACGCGTGCGCTTGCCGATGCCCGCGTCCGTGAGGCGGAGGATCGCAAGCGCGCGGCCGAGGAAGCCATTCGCCGCGCCGCCGAGGAAGTACGCCGCGAGGAAGAGCGCCAGGCCGCCGAAATCCGCAAGCGCGAGGAAGACGAGCGTCATCGCCGCGAGGAAGAAACTCGCCGGCGCGGCGAAGCAGAGGCACGCCGTCATCTCGGCGAGGCCGGGCCGGCTCCGCGTGAAGGCGCCACTCCGCGTCCCAGCGGCTATGGCGAACGCCGCGAGGGTGACCGCCGCGAAGGCAGCGCTCCTTATGGCGAGCGTCGTCCCCCGCGCGAAGGTGGTGCTCCGTTTGCCGACCGACGTCCTCCCCGTGAGGGTGGTCCGGCAGGCGAGCGCCGCGGTCCGCCGCGCGAAGGTGGCACCGCCGGTGGCTTTGCTGAGCGCCGTGGTCCGCCCCGCGAAGGTGGCGCGCCGTTCGGTGAGCGCCGTCCCCCACGCGAAGGTGGCCCGAGCTCCGGCTTCGGCGATCGTCGCCCAAGCGGCGGCTTCGGTGCCAATCGCGGCGCCAGCGCTTTTGCGCCTTCGGAACCGGCCATCACGCCGCCCGCTGGCCGCAATGTCGGTGGGCCTAGCCGTGCCCGTGCCGTTGGCGACGATGATGACCGCGGCGTGCGCCGCGGTCCCGGCGGGGGTGCCGGGCGCGGTGGCGCAGCGGCTCCCAAGCGCGAAGCGACCCCTCGTGCCGCCGATCCCAAGGTTCGCGGCCGGCTAACCGTTACCAGCGCGACAGGCGACGAGGACGAGCGTACGCGTTCGGTTGCCTCGTTCCGCCGCCGCACGCAGCGCATGACCGGTCACCGCGTGGTGGAGACCAAGGAAAAGATTATGCGTGAAGTGGTGATCCCGGAAGCGATCACCATCCAGGAACTCGCCAACCGTATGTCGGAACGCGCGGTCGACGTCATTCGCCTGCTGATGAAGCAGGGCGAGATGAAGAAGATCAATGATGTGATCGACGCCGACACGGCACAACTCATCGTCGAGGAACTCGGCCATACCGCCAAGCGCGTGTCGGAAGCAGACGTTGAGGAAGGCTTGTTCGACCAGAGCGACATCGACGATCATCTCGAGCCGCGTTCGCCGGTCGTGACCATCATGGGCCACGTCGACCACGGCAAGACCTCACTACTCGACGCGATCCGGTCGGCCAATGTTGTCTCCGGCGAAGCAGGCGGCATCACCCAGCATATCGGTGCCTATCAGGTAACGACCCCGCTCGGCGGCAAGGTGACCTTCATCGACACGCCCGGCCACGCCGCCTTCACGGCAATGCGTGCCCGCGGCGCCAAGGTGACGGACATCGTGGTTCTGGTCGTCGCTGCCGACGACGGCGTCATGCCGCAGACGGTGGAAGCGATCAATCACGCGGCCGCGGCGAAGGTGCCGATGATCGTGGCGATCAACAAAATCGACAAGCCGGATGCCAGGCCCGAGCGCGTGCGCACCGAGTTGCTGCAGCACAATGTCCAGGTTGAAACAATGGGCGGTGAAACGCTCGAGGTCGAGGTGTCGGCCAAGCAGCATCTCAACCTCGACAAGCTGCTCGAAGCCATCCAGCTGCAGGCTGAAATCCTCAACCTGCAGGCCAACCCGGATCGGCCGGCCGAAGGTACGGTGATCGAAGCCAAGCTCGATCGCGGCCGGGGGCCGGTCGCCACGGTCCTGGTGCAGCGTGGTACGCTCCGTGTCGGTGACATCGTCGTCGCCGGCGCCGAATGGGGTCGTGTGCGTGCGCTTGTCAGCGATACCGGCAGCAACATGCCGGAGGCCGGCCCATCGGTTCCGGTCGAGGTACTCGGCTTCAACGGCACGCCGGAGGCGGGTGACCGCGTCGCGGTGGTCGAGAATGAAGCCCGTGCCCGTGAGATCACGGAGTATCGCGAACGTCAAAAACGCGAAAACACCGCTGCCCGCATCAGCACCGGGCGTGGCACTCTGGCCGACATGATGTCGGCTCTGAAGGCCGGCACTGGAGCCCGCGAATTGCCGCTTGTGGTCAAGGCCGACGTGCAGGGTTCGCTCGAAGCCATCATCGGCGCGCTTGACAAGGTCGGCAATGATGAGGTGAAGGCCCGCGTCATCCATTCGGGTGTCGGCGGCATCACCGAATCCGACATCACCCTGGCCGAAGCATCCGGCGCAGCGGTGATCGGCTTCAACGTGCGCGCCCATAAGGAAGCTCGCGAAGCGTCCGAGCGCACGGGTACCGAGATCCGCTACTACAACATCATCTACAACCTCGTGGATGATGTGAAGGGCGTGCTCTCCGGCCTGCTCGCACCGACCCTGCGCGAAGAATTCCTCGGCAATGCCCAGATCCTCGAAGTGTTCAACATTTCGAAGGTCGGCAAGGTCGCAGGCTGCCGCATCACCGACGGCCACGTCGAGCGTGGCGCCAATGTCCGACTCATCCGCGACAATGTCGTTATCCACGAAGGCAAGCTTTCGACACTCAAGCGCTTCAAGGACGAGGTCAAGGAGGTCCAGGTCGGCCAGGAATGCGGCATGGCCTTCGAGAACTATCAGGACATGCGCACAGGCGACGTGATCGAATGCTACCGCGTCGAGGAAATCAAGCGCACGCTCTGATTTCCAGCAGCCACTCTTCGAAGATGGCCGGGCACGTCCCGGCCATCTCTGTTTGGATAAGTAACCATGCCACGCCTCACCCCTTCCTCTTCCAAGGCTCCTTCGCAGCGCCAATTGCGCCTGGCGGAGCTGATCCGCCACGCCATCGCCGAAGCGTTGACGCGGGGCGAAATCATCGACGAGGTGATCACCCGCAACGTCATCACAGTACCGGAAGTGCGGATGTCGCCGGACCTGAAGGTCGCCACCGTCTATGTCATGCCGCTGGGTGGCAAGGATGGCGAAGCAGTGATCAAGGCGCTGGCGCACAATGCCAAATTCCTGCGCGGCTTGGTGGCGCGGCGGGTTACCATGAAGTTCGCGCCCAATTTCCGCTTCCAGCTCGACACGACCTTTGACTATGCCACCAAGGTCGACGGTCTCCTTCGCAAGGCGGAAGTCAGCCGAGACCTCGAAAGCAAGCTGCCGAACTCGGAGTCTGACGAGGCATGAACGCCCCCCGTTCAACCAAAGTCGAGGTCAATGGCTGGGTCATCCTCGACAAGCCGGTCGGCATGACCTCGACGCAGGGCGTCGCCGTGGTCAAGCGTGTTTTCAATGCCAAGAAGGCCGGGCATGCCGGCACGCTCGATCCGCTTGCCTCCGGCTTGCTGCCGATCGCACTGGGCGAGGCCACCAAGACCGTCCCCTATGTGATGGACGGCCGCAAGGTCTACCGCTTCACCGTGGCCTGGGGTATCGAAACCAGCACCGACGACACCGAGGGCGCCGCCGTCGCCACATCCGACACGCGACCCCTGCGCACCGAGATCGAGGCGCTGCTGCCACGATATTCCGGCGTGATCAGCCAGGTACCGCCGAAATTCTCCGCGATCAAGATCGGCGGCGAACGGGCCTACGACCTCGCCCGCGATGGCGAGGAGGTCGAGCTCGATGCCCGCCAGATCCAGATCCATCGCCTTGACATCGTCGAATGCTCGGCCGACGACGCCACGTTTGAAGCCGAGTGCGGCAAGGGGACCTATGTGCGCGCCATCGCCCGCGACCTCGGCCGCGATCTGGGCTGCTATGGCCACGTCGTCGCCCTGCGCCGCGCCGTCGTGGGTACCTTCGACGAACAGGATGCAGTAACGCCGGACGAATTGCGCGCCATGAAGGAGGGCGTCGACGGCCTGCCTAGGGTGGAGGATGCGCTCCTACCGGTCGAGACGGCGCTGGAAGCTTTGCCGACCCTCGCCGTTTCCCAGCACGATGCCGGCCGACTTGCCCGCGGCCAGAGCGTTCTTCTGCGCGGCCGCGATGCGCCCGTCTTCGAGGGCACCGCCGCGGTGATGTCCGGCGGCACCCTGGTGGCGCTGGCCGAACTCGAGGGCGGCGAACTGGTGCCCAAACGCATCTTCAGGCTGGGCGGAACGGCATAGGGCCTCGCATCCATCCCATTCGGTCAAGGAGAAGGCAATGGCGGAGAAACAACATCTCTACCGACCCATCGTCGAATGGACCGGAAACACCGGCCGGGGCACCGCCGATTATCGCGCCTATGAACGGGACTATGTCATCAGCACGCCAGGCAAGCCCGACATCCTGGGATCGTCGGATCCGGCCTTTCGCGGCGACAAGACACGGTGGAACCCAGAGGATCTCTTCGTGGCCTCGATCTCCGCCTGCCACAAATTGTGGTACCTACACCTGTGCTCCGTCGCGGGCGTCATCGTCCTGGATTATCGAGACGAGCCGATTGGAACCATGCAGGAAGCGGGCAGTGGCTCGGGCCGGTTTACCAGCGTCGTCCTCCATCCCGTGGTGCGCGTGAGCCCGCAATCGGATCAGGACAAGGCAATGTCGCTGCACCATGAGGCGCACCGGATGTGCTTCATCGCCAGTTCGGTGGCCTGCCCGATCACGACGCAAGCCACGATCGTTACGTAAGGGGTGCGGGTCTTCAGACGCGCCTGGTCGGCACTGCACGCACGCAAACAGCTTGGTCCGAAGACCCGCCCCATCTACCTCTACTCTTCCCCGCCGCGTGCAAGGAACTGCCCGGCAGTCAGCGCGATCTTCCGGTCCTGCGCGCCGACTAGTTTTCCTAGGGGTCGGCTTTGTCAAGGCGACGACCTGCACGTCGCGAGGATTGAGATGCTGCATGAAGCGGTGGATTGCCCCGCTCTTGCCGGCCGCATCGCGTCCCTCAAACATGATCACCACCCGCACGCCCTGTTCCTCCACCCAGGCCTGCGCCTTCGGAAGTTCGATCTGTAAGGCGAGAAGGTCATGATCATAGATCTTGGATTTGACCTTCTCGGTATAGGGGTAGTCACCTTAGATAAACGCCGCGTCATCGATTTCGGGTGGCAGGTTGGGGTCATCAACGCGGAAACTGGCTATTGCGTCCGCTAGGGATCGCGCTTGTTTCCTCCTGTCCTCCTTCTTTGTCACCTGAAGCCCTCCCTGTCGTTAAACTGTCGTCATTCTAACTACACTGCCACCCAAAACATTTTCCAGCCGGCAACAGGATGAACGAGTCGCGGCCGTTCCCTTTTCGGCCGGACGGCCCAAACGGAAAGCTGCAATGTCCATGGCGTTGGAACTGTCCCGGCACTTGACGAAGCGTGCAAGGCGCGCTGTAGCTTGGGATGTGGGGTTCAACCGGATCTTCCTGCGTCATATCTGGGCGCGCCGCTGGCTTTTGGCCGCTACGGCGTCCATGTTTGGCATGCTTGTAGTATGGGACGGCGCCAGCCTATGGCATGGTTTGGTCGGCTGGGTCATGGTGGTCGCCGTGGCCGGCTTTGTGCCGCGGACCGGGCTTGCCGATGACGGCGTGCCGCCACCTCCGCCCGGAGACGGCGGAAAACCTTCCTTCGAAGCACTGGTGGCGGCGATCCCCGATCCCGTTATCGTGCTCGATGCCAATCTTGCAGTACGCCATTTCAATCGCAATGCACGTGACATCGTTCCCAATCTGCGGGTGTCCGAGGCGCTGACCTACGCCTTGCGCGTGCCCGATCTGATCGATGCCATCCGGTCCGCCGTCGAGACCGGCAACAGCCGCATGATCGAGTATTCCGAGCGCGTTCCGGTGGATCGAGCGGTGGAAGCACAGATCTCCATCATCGCGGGGCCGACGGGACGAGCGGAGTTCGTCGTCATCGTCCTGCGGGACGTCACCCAGCGTCAGCGTATCGAACAGATGCGGGTCGACTTCGTCGCCAATGCCAGCCACGAGCTGCGCACACCTCTCGCCTCCCTGCTCGGCTTTGTCGAAACTTTGCAGGGTCCAGCCCGCAATGACGCCGCAGCGCGCGAGAAATTCCTCGATATCATGCGAGCGCAGGCCAACCGTATGTCGCGTCTGATTGACGACCTGCTGTCGCTTTCGCGCATCGAGCTCAATGCCCATGTTCGCCCCGACAAGCCAATCGATCTCAACATGGTGGTGGGCCATGTCGCCGACACGTTGGCGCCACTGGCGCACGAGCGCGGTGTTGCCCTGACGGTGGACAAGACCTTGCCCGCGCTGGAGGTCGCCGGCGAACGCGACGAACTGATTCGTGTGTTCGAGAACCTCGTCGAGAACGCCATCAAATACGGCGCTTCCGGCGGCAAGGTCGAGGTTACCCTAGCTTCCCAGCTCAGCCCGCGCGGCAAGAGCAAGGAGGCCGTGGTCACGGTGCGCGATTACGGCCCCGGCATCGAGGCCGAGCATGTACCGCGGCTGACCGAGCGCTTCTATCGCGTCGATGTCGCCAAATCGCGGGAGAAGGGCGGCACCGGCCTTGGCCTTGCCATCGTCAAGCATATCGTGGCGCGCCATCGCGGCCGCCTGGTGATCGAGAGCGTGCCGGGCGAGGGCGCGTCGTTCTCGGTCCGAATCGATCAGATCGGCTGATCCGAACCACCTCTCGTAAGGGCAAGTTCTCCTTCACTTGTTCTTGAAAACGCAGCCCTTTTCGAGCTGGGCGGCAAAATTGGGACGATGCCTTACGACAAAATTCGCTTGTTGCCTGCCGGTGCAACAAAGTGAACTTATGTCTTAATTCATAATTGAACCTCGTCCACTGCGGTTGAAGATTCCTGTCATCATACTGATATTGCTTGGTTTTACTCGTCATAAAACGATTGTGTAATCGTCATAGAAGCGTTGCTGCGGGCTTCTAGGAGTCGCGCCGTAGGCAGGGCCGGTAACCGGAAAACGGTTGGGGGCGCCTGTTTCCACGAAAACGGAGACAACCCGTGAAAATTTCCTTCTTCGCGCTTGCCGCTTCGGTAGCGCTGTCGAGCATGATTGCCGCAACCGCCACCTATGCTGGCGACATCACCGGTGCCGGCGGCACCTTCCCGGCGCCCGTCTACAACGCCTGGGCTTCCGACTACAAAGCCAAGACCGGAAGCGCCGTGAACTATCAGGCGATCGGTTCGGGTGGCGGCCAGACCCAGATCACCAATCGCACCGTCGATTTCGGCGCTTCCGATGCCCCGATGGCCGCCGACAAGCTGGCTGCCGCCAAGCTCCTGCAATTCCCCACGGTTGTCGGTGCCATCGTGCCGATCGTGAACATCGACGGCGTAGCCTCCGACCAGCTTCAGCTCACCGGCGATATCGTCGCCCAGATCTATCTCGGCAAGATCACCAAATGGAACGACCCAGCGATTGTCGCCCTCAACAAGAGCGTGACGCTTCCCGATCTTGACATCGCTCCGGTCTATCGTTCGGACGGCTCGGGCACCACCTTCGTCTTCACCTCCTATCTCGCCGGTGTAAGTCCGGACTGGAAGAGTAATGTCGGCTCCGCGACCTCGGTACAATGGTCTGCCGGCTCAGGCGCCAAGGGCAATGACGGCGTCGCCGCCTCGGTCAAGAACACCAAGGGCGCCATCGGCTATGTCGAATACGCCTATGCCGCCAACAACGGCCTGACGATCGTCGACTTGCAGAACAAGGCCGGTAAGCTCGTCAAGCCGACCCTGGCCACCTTCACCGCAGCCGCCGCCAAGGCTGACTGGAAGGACGCCAAGGATTTTGCGGTGTCGATGGTTAATGTCGAGGGTGACGAAGCATGGCCGATCGTTTCGACCACCTTCATCCTGCTGCCGAAGGACCCCAAGGATCCGGCCAAGTCCGCCGACGTCATGAAGTTCTTCGACTGGGCCTATAAGGACGGCTCGGCGGCCGCCGAAAAGCTCCATTACATCGTGCTTCCTAAGGACGTAGTGGACAATATCCGCACCTCCTGGAAGGCCGACGTGAAGGGTGCCGACGGCAAGAGCGTCTACGGCGAATAAGATGGTTGTGTTCTCCGGCGCGTCTCGTCGCGCCGGAGTTTCGCGTTTGCGGGGGAGTGACGATGAGCGCAATAGTGGGTTCGTCAACGGATACAGATACCGCACTAGCCGATGTTGCCAGGGGTTCCCCCTCGCCTGAGGCAAGGCATGTGCCGGGCGCGGGCCTTGATCCGATCTTCAAGGCGGCGCTCTACGGATGCAGTGGCCTCATCCTGGTTTTGCTGGCCTCCATCCTCATCCTGCTCTTCTGGGGCGGCTGGCCCGCCCTCGCCACGTTCGGGCCTAGCTTCTACTGGTCGACCGTGTGGAACCCCGTGACCGAAAAGTTCGGCGCCGGCGTGATGATCTACGGCACGCTGTTTACCGGCATTCTGGCCCTGCTGATCGCGCTGCCGATGTCGTTTGGAATCGCCTTCTTCCTCACCGAGATCGCGCCCGTCAGCAGCCGTCGCCCGGTCGGCATGGCCATTCAGCTGCTGGCCGCCGTTCCTTCGATCATCTTTGGCATGTGGGGCGTTGCCGCCATCATCCCGCTGATGGCCAACTATATCCAGCCACCCCTGATCTGGATTTTTTCGAGCATTCCGGTTCTTGGCTACCTGTTCAAGGGGCCGGCCAGTGGCCTGGGCATGCTTACCGCCGGCATAATCCTTGCTTTCATGGTGATCCCCTTCATCACGGCGATGTTTGTCGAAATTCTTGAATCCGTGCCGGCCATGCTGAAGGAATCGGCTTACGGCGTTGGCTGCACGACCTATGAGGTCTTCCGCAACGTCTCCGTCCCCTATGGCCGTACGGCCCTGGTGGGCGCCACCATGCTGGGCTTTGGCCGTGCCCTAGGCGAAACCATGGCGGTCACCTACGTGATCGGCAACGCCAATCGCATCTCGGCCTCGCTGTTCGCCTCCGGCTCGACGATCGCCTCCACCATCGCCAATGAGTTTCCGGACGCACCGGCCGGCTCGCTGCGCAATCAGTCCTTGCTGGAGCTCGGCTTCGCGCTCTTTGTGATCTCCTTCATCGTGCTTGCGATCTCCCGCATGCTCGTCCGAACCGGCACCAAGTAGGAGGGAAGCATCATGGACCGCCTCGCTCGCCGCCGCTCCTTCGACTACCTGATGAAGGCCATCTCCACCGGCTTTGCCGTGATTTCGCTGTTGGCGCTGGCGTGGATCCTCTTCACGCTCGTCAGCCTGGGCCTGCCTGCACTGACCTCGACGATCTTTACCAATGTCATGTCCGATGGCGGCCTGCTCAATGCCATTGTCGGCAGCCTGGTGATGGTTGCGATAGCCTTGTTGATCGGCGGGCCGATCGGCATCATGGCCGGCACATTCCTGGCCGAAGCCGGGCGCGGCAGCAAATTCGCCGATGCCGTCCGCTTCATCAACGACATCCTGTTGTCGGCCCCCTCGATCCTGATCGGCCTGTTCGTCTATCAGATGATTGTGGTGCCGACTAATTCGTTCTCCGGCTGGGCCGGCGCAGTCGCCCTCGCCATCATCATCATGCCCGTGGTCGTGCGCACCACTGAGGACATGCTGACCCTGGTGCCGGTCAGCCTGCGCGAGGCCGCCTTCGCCTTGGGCGCGCCGATGTGGAAGGTGATCGTGGCGGTGACCTGGCGCGCGGCGCGCACCGGCATCGTCACCGGCATTTTGCTGGCGCTGGCACGTGCCGCCGGCGAAACCGCCCCGCTGCTCTTCACATCCTTCGGCAACCCCAACTGGACGCTCGATCTCGCCGCGGCCTTCCCCAGCCTGCCGGCCGCCATTAACCAGCTCGCTCAGAACCCGGCGCCCGAACAGGTTTCGATCGCCTGGGCCGGCGCTCTTCTCATCACGGTCGGCGTGCTGGCCCTGAACATCATCACCCGCGTCGTGCTCGCTCCCAAGAAATGAGTGCTCCCATGTCCTCCACGCCGAACGCCTCGATTGCGGTTGCCGAACGAGCCGCCGCCAACCCCAATGCAGCAGTCAAGCTCAAGGTCGACAAACTCGATTTCTACTATGGCGAGAAGCGTGCG
>Ga0206877_10359_pt1 | contig 9951 bp, 11 predicted proteins | sample Alteio_BWOrgCont_7_FD_152623 | JGI IMG/M metagenome (GOLD analysis project Ga0206877, IMG submission 152623) | Enriched cells from forest soil in Barre Woods Harvard Forest LTER site, Petersham, Massachusetts, United States -... | ecosystem: Environmental > Terrestrial > Soil > Temperate forest > O...
TCGGTGATCGAGGCAGCGCCGCTTTCGCTGGTCGCCGTGCCGATGACGGTCGCACCCTGGCGCGCCAGTTCGAGCGCAATGGCGCGGCCAATACCCCGGGAGGCGCCGGTCACGATCGCGATCTGCTTATCGAGAGTCTTTTCCATCTTTCAGTCCGGAGTGCCCGTGAGGGCTGATTGCAGTCTTTAGGCTGTAGTGAGTACTGTGATACTTGCGGCTGTACCTGCGCGCCGCTCAGGCCGTCACGAGCTTAAGCGTTTCTTCGAGCGAGGCCGGATCGAAAACCGAAGCACCGACCAGATTGCCGTCGATGCGCTTGGTCAGACCTGACAGAACCTTGCCGGGACCGCATTCGATTACATGCGTGACACCCTGGCCCGCGATCGCCTGCACGCATTCGACCCAGCGCACCGCGCCGGCGGCCTGACGCACGAGTGCATCCTTGATTGCGGCCGGCTCGTTGACGATAGCCACATCGACGTTATTCACAACGGGAATCTTCGGCACCTGCACCTCGACGCTCGCGAGATACTCGCGCAACTGATCCGATGCGGGCTTGAGAAGCGAGGAATGGAAAGGCGCCGACACCGGCAGCGGCAGCGCACGCTTCGCGCCCTTGGCCTTGGCGATTTCGCAGGCCTTTTCGACCGCGGCCTTGTTGCCGGCAATCACGACCTGCGACGGCGCGTTGAAATTCACCGCTTCCACGACACCCGCCGACGCTGCTTCGGCACACACCGCACGCACCGCGTCGTCGTCGAGACCGAGAATCGCCGCCATGCCGCCCTCGCCCACCGGCACGGCCGTCTGCATGGCCTGCGCGCGAAAACGCACGAGCGGTACCGCGTCACGGAACGCCAGCGCGCCGGCAACGACCAGCGCCGTGTATTCACCAAGGCTGTGGCCCGCGACGATTGCCGGCGCCGGGCCGCCCGCAGCCTGCCACGCGCGGTAGATCGCGTACGCGGCCGTCAGCATGACGGGTTGGGTATTGGTGGTGAGGTTCAGATCGTCAGCCGGACCTTCGGCGATCAGCTTGCCCAGATCCTGGCCGAGCGCGTCGGAGGCTTCCTGAACTGTCTCGCGCACGATGGCGTGGTCGGCAAATGCGTTGAGCATGCCGACAGACTGCGAGCCCTGGCCAGGAAAAACAAACGCAAATTTCATGGGATCCTCAAAATTCGATGTTTCAGATGCGTACGGCACGCGGCCTTATCGACGCGACTGATCGTTGCGGGCGACGCCGAAGCGCCGCCTCAAACGCAGATCAATAGCGGATAACCGACGCGCCCCACGTGAAGCCGCCGCCGACGCCTTCGATCAGGACGTTCTGGCCGCGCTTGATACGGCCGTCGCGCACGGCGACGTCGAACGCGAGCGGAATGGACGCAGCCGACGTATTGCCGTGCTCGCCCACCGTGACGACCATGCGCTCCTGCGGCAGGCCGAGTTTGCGGCACGTGCTTTGCATGATACGGATATTGGCCTGATGCGGAATCAGCCAATCGACCTGTTCCGCTGTGAGGCCAGCTTTGTTAAGCGCTTCGACGGCGACCTTCTCGAGCACGTTGACGGCGAGCTTGAACACCGCCTGGCCGTCCATATGCAGGAACGCGCTACCGGCGATCACACCGCCGTTCACGTTGCCCGGCGTGCAGAGAATGTTGGAATGACTGCCGTCGGCATGCAGCGCGTTGGCAAGCACGCCAGGCTGTTCCGAGGCCGAGAGGATGACTGCGCCAGCGCCGTCGCCGAACAGCACGCAGGTCGTGCGGTCATTGAAATCGAGCAGACGCGAGAAGGTTTCGGCTCCGATCACCAGCGCAGTGTGATGCTGACCGCTGCGGATGAAACTGTCCGCCGTTGCCACTGCATAAGCGAAGCCCGAACAGACAGCCTGCACGTCGAACGCCGCGCCGTTGTTCTTGATGCCGAGCTTGTTCTGCAGCAGACACGCCGTGCTAGGAAACACATAGTCGGGCGTGGAGGTGGCGACAATGATCAGGTCGATCGACTGCGGGTCGACATCGGCAGCTTCGATCGCGCGCTGGGCGGCGATGAGCGCGAGATCGCTAGTGGTGACATCAGGTTCTGCGAAATGGCGTGCGTGGATGCCGGTGCGGGCTACGATCCACTCGTCGCTGGTTTCGACGCCCTGCCTGGCAAGACGTTCGGCCAGGTCCTGATTGCTGACGCGCCCGGGTGGCAGATAACTGCCGGTTCCCAGCACGCGGGAATAAATTGTCGATTGAGCCATTATGCCTTCGAGGATAGCGCAGCGTAGGGCTCGGCTGGCTGGCCTGCGGCCGGACTTGCATAACCCGCGCCGCTTGCGTCGCGCGCAACCTGTTCCAGAGAACTCGCGTTCTCTTCCATCGCCCGCGCAAGGCGTTCCAGCACGCCGTTTTTGACGGCATCATACCCGCGTTTGATCGCCCACTCAAACGCGTACGCGTCCGCCGAGCCGTGGCTCTTGATCACGAGACTACGCAGGCCGAGCAGTGCTGCACCGTTGTATTGCCGGGTGTCGACCCGCTTCTTGAAGCGTAACAGTACCGGCAACGCGAGAAGCCCCATCACCTTGGTCAGCCACGAGTGGCCGAACTCTTCCTTGATGATGTCGTTCAACATCTGCGCGAGCCCTTCCGATGTCTTCAGCGCGACATTGCCGACAAAACCGTCGCAGACGATCACATCGGTCGTGCCCTTAAAGATATCGTCGCCCTCGACGTTACCGTGGAAATTCAGTGTACTCGCCCGCAGCAACTCACCGGCACGCTTGATGGTCTCGTTGCCCTTGATGACCTCTTCGCCGATGTTAAGCAGACCGATCGTAGGGCGTTCCTTGCCCTCGAGCGCCGACACGAGCGCATGCCCCATCTCCGCAAACTGCAGCAGATGCTGCGGCTCGCAATCGACGTTGGCGCCGAGATCGAGCATCATCGTGTAGCCGGTTGGATTGGGCAATGCGAACGCGATCGCCGGGCGTTCGATACCCGGGAGCGTTTTCAGAACATAGCGGGACACCGCCATCAGCGCACCGGTATTGCCGGCGGAGATGCAGGCCTGGGCCTCGCCTTCCTTGACGCGGTTGAGCGCCACGCGCATCGACGAGTCTTTCTTCTTGCGCAGCGCGACTTCAACCGAGTCGTCCATGGCGACGATCTCTGAAGCCGGCACGATGACCAGCGCAGACTCGCCCTCGGCCTTCAACTTCTTGAGCTGGGCGCGGATCACGCTTTCGATACCGACGAGCATCAACTGCGCATCGGGATGCGAACGAACGAAACTGACAGCCGCGGGAACGGTCACGGACGGGCCGTGGTCGCCTCCCATGCAATCTATCGTGAGCTTTACTGTCATGGAGTGCGACGAATTTCAGGAGCTCTGCATGGGAACGCAGCAAGCGCTAGACGGCTAACTGCGTTCGACACAAAAAAGCGGCCATAGATGCCGCCTTTTTGTCGAGCCGGGAAAATGTCAAGCGAGCCGATCGCCACGCGAAACGCCAAGGGGCGCAACGCAACGGGACGATTAGTCGTTCTTCGTCTTGACGACTTTCTTGCCGCGATAGTAGCCGTTCGGGCTAACGTGGTGACGCAGATGCACTTCACCCGTACTCGGTTCCACAGCCAGCGGCGCTGCGCTGAGGAAATCGTGCGAGCGGTGCATGCCGCGCTTCGACGGCGACTTCTTGTTTTGTTGGACTGCCATGATAACTCCTAAAAATTTTCCGAATTCTAACACAGCCCGATACGGCAATCGTCACTGGCCGAATGGCCAACGCGCCGCATCGCGCTCCTATGCAACTGTTCAGTGCTTCTCGCCGCCGGAACCACCCTTCTTGAGGGCTTCGAGCGCCGCAAACGGATTGGGCCGGGCGGGCTCGCCGCCCTCTTCAGCTTCATCCTCTCCGGCTTCGTCGCCCTCATCACCGGCCACCCCAGACACGAGCGACTCGTGCACTTCAGGGCAAACCTCGTGCTTGGGCACCAGCGGCAAACTCAGCAGCAACTCTTCTTCGATCAAGTCGATAAGATCGAAATGGGCTGAACCCACGATCACATCGACTTCATCCTCGTCGAGCGGAAACTCTTCGGCTTCCGCCTCAGTGTTGACGATCCGGTAAGTCGCATCGACGTTGAACGCCTGCAGATACGGCGTGAGACACCGCTGACATTCGAGCCATGCCGACCCGTGAATCGCGAGCCTCAGATAAGGCTGCGGACCCTCGGTGCCGTCGTCCTGCAATTCCGGCTGCGTTGCCCCTTCGGCCTGCCAGGTGAACGCGCTTTCGCGCTCTGGCGCTTCCGCAGGAACTTCGTTTAACATGCGCGGCAGTTGCGAGACGCGCACGAGACCCGCGGCCTGACAGCCACTCCGCGCGAATTCGAAAAGATCGACATCATGCGGGTCGGCGAGACCTGCAGGTTTGCCAGGATGTTGAGTCATGTGCGCTCCTGCGTCGGCACGGATTTAGCCGGGGTAAATCAGGTCAGTATGCCGCCTGTCGAGGCGCTGCTACTACGAGACAAACCCTGATTGCAGCAAGACCGCATTGGGGGTTTGCGCGGGATTTTCACGAGGCTTCCCCGAGGTTTCCCTGCAGCGCAACGTTCACATACCGATGAAAAGCCCAAAATCATATCCGTTTTGTCTTTTCGAGTCAAACACTTAAGCCCACACGCGCGAAAGCCCGTGCGGCCTGCTCTCCCTAGCCTTTGGTTCACCATGCCGGATATCTCTTCCCGCCCGCCGCGCCTGATTCTGGCGTCGAGTTCGCGCTACCGCCGCGAGCTTCTGGAACGCCTGCGCGTGCCGTTCGATGTCGTCGTACCCGCTGTCGACGAAACGCCTCACCCGGGAGAAACGCCCGAAGCGACCGCCCTGCGGCTCTCCGAGGATAAAGCACGGGCGGTCGCAGCCAAACTGGCCGCCGGTGAACACGCACTCGTGATCGGCTCAGATCAGGTCGCCACTTACGACGGTCTGCAGATTGGCAAACCGGGCTCGCACGACAAGGCGCTTGCCCAGCTGCAGGCCATGCGCGGCCGCGAAGTGCTGTTTCATAGCGCGCTGTGCCTGTTCGACAGTCGCGACAGCAGCGCCCAGACGCTTGATGTCGTGACGACGGTACGCTTCCGGAATCTGTCAGACGCTGAGCTGGAAGCCTATTTGAGAGCCGAAACGCCTTACGATGTCGCCGGAAGTGCCAAATCCGAAGGGCTCGGCATTGCGCTGCTAGATGCGATCGAGTCGGACGATCCGACCGCGCTGGTCGGACTGCCGCTGATCGCGTTGTCGCGAATGCTGCTGGCGGCCGGTTTTCCACTGTTGGGGGCACGATGAGCGGCACACTGTATCTGATCCCGAACACCCTGGGCGAAGGTGACGCGGACGCGCTCGACGCCGTGCTGCCCGCGCCAGTGCGGGCGCGCGCCGCGGCTCTGCACTATTACATCGGCGAAAACGCGAAAACCACGCGTGCCTTCCTGAAGAAAGTCGGCACCGAACGGCCGATCCAGGAAATCGAGATTCGCGAGTTGAACGTGAATACCCCGGCGGGCGAGATCGAAAAACTGCTGGCGCCGGTCCTGGCAGGCACGGATGCGGGCCTCGTCTCGGAGGCCGGTTGTCCGGCGGTCGCCGATCCGGGTGCGCTGCTGGTGCGGCGGGCGCACGAGCGCGGCGTCAAGGTTGTACCGTTCGTGGGACCGAGCTCGATCCTGCTAGCGTTGATGGCTTCCGGCCTGAACGGCCAGAGTTTCGCCTTTCACGGTTACCTGCCGGTGGACGCAGCCGAACGGGCCAAGCGGCTGCGCGATCTGGAACAACAGTCGCGCAAGGGAAAGCAGACGCAGATCTTTATCGAGACGCCTTATCGCAACAAGGCGCTGCTCGATACTTTGCTGGCGACCTGCGCGCCGTCGACGTTGGTGTGCGTCGCAGTGGATCTGACACTGGAGACGGAGACGATTGCGAGTCGAACCGTGTCGGACTGGAAAAAGGCGCCGGTGATGGATCTGCACAAGCGTCCGGCAATTTTCCTGCTTCTTGCCGTCTGAAAGAGGGGCCGGCCGCCGGACCTGCAAGGACGAAGGCCGCCCGACGCGGCGGCCGCTACTTGACTAGGCGACTTCCGCTTGACCAGCCGCCGACCGACTGACCGTGCCGGCGGCAAGCGACTCCCTGCGTCACTATTTACCGCAAGCTCATCTTCCCGCCCAGCACCATCGCATGAACCGCAGCGCTGCCAACCGCCGCGCCGAACTTGCGCGCCACGCGATCGGTGATGCTTTCCTTCACGGTGTAATCGACGATATCCGGCGCCTTGATAATCTCGCGCGCGACGTAATCAGAGTCGCCAAAGCCATCCGCCAGACCAAGATCAACACTCTGCTGACCGGTCCAGAACAGACCCGAGAAGATATCCGGCGTCTCATGCAGCCGCTTGCCGCGGCCTTCGCGCACCGCGTCGATGAACTGCTGGTGGATCTGGTCGAGCATTTCCTGCGCATGTGCGTCCATCTTCGGTGTCTCCGGAGAGAACGGGTCGAAGAAGCCCTTGTTTTCGCCCGAGGTGTGCAGACGCCGCTCGACGCCGAGCTTGTCCATCAGCCCGGTAAATCCGAAGCCGTCCATCAGCACGCCGATCGAGCCGACGATGCTTGCCTTATCCACGTAAATCTTGTCTGCCGCTGCGGCCGCGTAGTATCCGCCCGAGGCGCACATGTCGCCCACCACCACATACAGCGGGATGGACGGATATTTGGCGCGCAGACGACGGATATCGCGATTGATGATGCCCGCCTGCACCGGACTGCCGCCCGGACTGTTGCAGCTCAGGATCACACCCGCCGTGCCGGCGTCGTCGAAGGCGCTTTCCAATGCGGAGTCGACATCATCGGCGTTCGCATTCGTGTCCGCGGCAATTTCCCCGTCGAGCGTGACCAGTGCGGTGTGGCGCCCGGTGGTGGCGACCTTCTCGCCGGAAAAGTCGAACACGCCCCAGACCACCAGCAGCAGCAGGATGACGAAGACAAAGCGAAAGAAGATCTTCCAGCGCCGTGCCGCGCGCTGTTCGCTGATGGCAGCGAGCGCAATGCGTTCGAGCGCGGCGCGCTCCCAGCCCGGTTCATCAGTTGGCGTCGGCCTGCGGCCCGCTGAGGACGGTTGGTTCGGATCGGGAGTGAGATTGTCGGCCATGCGTCGCAGATCAAAGAGTCAGGGGGTGACCGGACGCAGGTCGTCGTCCGGCAGCCAGAATACCGCGCGGCCATCCGGTGTATCCCATTCGTCTACCTGAACGGGACGCAGCCTGCCGCCACGGCACGGACCGCCGACACACTTACCTGTATCCGGCGCGTAAATTGCGCCGTGCGTGGCGCACATCAAGTATAAACCCGATGATTCGAAGAACTGACCCTCAGCCCAGTCGAGCTCCATCGGCACGTGCGCACAGCGGTTCAGATAACCAAAAACCTCGCCACCATAGCGGACAAAGAAGACAACCGCATCCCCGTCGACATATTTCGCCTGGCGGCGCAGCCCTGTGCCACCCTCGACCAGTTCGTCGGAAGCGCAGATCCGCAGGGGTTCGATGGCAGGCATGCTCATGCGTTCTCGCGCAACCAGCCGGACAGCGCGCTGACGCTCGACGCCACGAACTTCGGCTCGAGCGCGGCGAGCGAGGCCTCCGGATGGGCGCCGTAGGTCACGGCGATGCCTGCCACGCCGGCGTTGATCGCCATTTGCAGGTCATGGGTCGTATCGCCGACCATCACCGTGCGTGCCACATCCTGACCCAGTTCACGGGTCAGCTCATGCAGCATTGCCGGATGAGGCTTCGAGAAAGTCTCGTCGGCACAGCGGGTACCGTCGAACAGGCTGGTGAGGCGCGACTGGTCGAGCGCCCGGTTCAGGCCCACACGGCTCTTGCCGGTGGCGACACCAAGCAGATAGCCCTGATCGCGCAACTCCTGCAGCATCTCGCGCACTCCAGCAAAAAGCTCCGTGGTCTGATCTTTGACCAGATAGTGGAAACGGTAGCGCTCGGCCAGACGCGGATACTCGGACGGGTCGAGCGTCGGCGCGGCGATCTGAAGCGCGTCGCGCAGCCCGAGGCCAATCACGTAGCTCGCCGCCTCGTCAGCCGGCACCGGCAAGCCGAGATCGCGACACGCCGACTGGATACTCCGCGTGATATGCACGGTCGAATCCATCAAGGTGCCGTCCCAATCGAAGACGATCAGATCAAATTGCTCTCTAGCCATGCGTATTCGTCTCCGGGGTTGCCCCGTTATTGATTTCATTGAGCTGATCGATGAAACGCCGGCATTCTGCCGGCAGCGGCGCCTCGAACTGCAGCACGTCGCCGGTAGCCGGGTGTGCCAGCTTGAGCCGGTACGCGTGCAGAAACATCCGCTTCAGTCCAGGACGCGCATTGGTGCGCGCCAGTTCTTTATTCAGTGCGAAATCGCCATATTTGACGTCGCCGACGATCGGCAACTCCAGATGCGCGAGGTGAACCCGGATCTGATGTGTCCGACCCGTCTTCAGTTCCGCTTCGAGAAGCGCGTAGTCCGGCCAGCGATTCACCAGATTGAACACCGTGTGCGACGCCAGCCCGTCGGCCTGGACCCGCACGCGGCGTTCGCCATCCGCCGTCAGATACTTGTGCAGCGGCTCCTTGACCGCCCGGCGGCGGCCCCAGTCGCTCGCCCACTCGCCATGAACACACGCAAAGTAGCGCTTGTCCATGCGGTTCTCGCGAATCTGCTCGTGCAGGTTAACAAGTGCCGCGCGCTTTTTCGCCAGCATCAGGACACCGGAGGTTTCGCGGTCCAGACGGTGCACCAGTTCCAAAAATTTTGCCTGCGGACGCGCCTCGCGCATCTGCTCGATTACCCCGAACGCCACCCCGCTGCCACCGTGGACAGCGACGCCAGCCGGTTTATCGATGACCAGCATGTGGTCATCTTCAAAAAGAATTTCGAAATGGGCGGCCGGAACCGGATTGTGAGCGCTCGCTTCGGTCCCTTGAGCGATGCGGATCGGCGGAACGCGCACCAGATCGCCGTGTTCGAGACGGTACTGCGCATCGACCCGGCCCTTATTTACACGCACTTCCCCGCTACGCAGGATGCGATAAATATGGCTTTTAGGCACGCCTTTACAGACGCGTAACAGGAAGTTGTCGATGCGCTGTCCGGCCGCGCCGTCGTCGATCTCGATCATCGAGACCTGGTCACTTGCGACCGATTTCTGGGATATTTTGCCTAACTCTTTCATTCTGAATATAATTTGCCCAGCAGTCTGCGGCGGCCGGCGCATTGTCCGGTATTCCGGCGGTCTGCGCAGGTGCAAGCGATAAACAGTCATTTTACTTGCGCCCGGGTCTGGTTGCTCACCCGCATAACGAGATGCAACAAGTTGTACGCACGGAGTCAGCACCCGGCAGGGACGGCGCCCACAGGCGCGTTCGGTCACGGTCGGCTCCGCGGTAACGGAATTTTGGTAAAAAAGAATTTAACTGCGAGCCTCGGGTATCGGCGGTTTGACGCCCTGCAGGACGAGGCTTCCGGTTGCGAAAATACGGCGTGCGCCCAAGGCGTCTTGTAGAAAGTACAAGACATGGCGACGTCAAAATGAGGCGAGACACCCCCGGCGAGAAAAGACGCGCCTATTGCGCGAACTTCCCGCTGCGGCTCGACCGCAGCCTTCGACCCTCCGGTCACGCGCCCAGTTGGCGCACCGGCGCGAGTGGACGAAGGTGTGTACAGGTCAGCCGGCAGTACCCGCGGCGTGTCAGGCCGTTATTTGAAGCCGTGTTCGCATGTGCCCTGCGGCACCGCGTCCTTCTGTATGGACCGGGCCCTCTCAGGCAATTCTCCCCGCCATTTTTCCCGCTCCAGCGTGCTTGTGAAAACACAATAAAGCGCGGCATGCCGC
>Ga0206877_10296_pt3 | contig 9939 bp, 6 predicted proteins | sample Alteio_BWOrgCont_7_FD_152623 | JGI IMG/M metagenome (GOLD analysis project Ga0206877, IMG submission 152623) | Enriched cells from forest soil in Barre Woods Harvard Forest LTER site, Petersham, Massachusetts, United States -... | ecosystem: Environmental > Terrestrial > Soil > Temperate forest > O...
CCGTGAGACCGGCAAAACCGCCTTCGCCAAAATCCGTGTCGGGCTCCTCGGTACCGGCCGCAGCTGCCTTGAGATCCCAGCCGGCGGAAAAGATCCGATCGCCGGCACCAGTGAGGATGGCGACCCGCAGCGACGGATCATCCTGCAGGGTCCGGAAGGCGGCATGCAGCGCCTTCGAGGTCCTCAGGTCGATGGCATTGGCCCGGGGCCTATCCAGCGTGATTTCGAGGAGGGCGCCATTGCGCTCGAGTCTGACGGCTTGGCTCATGATCTTCCCCGCAGCGCGGGCATCTCAGCGGGAGTATCTGCGATATTCCAGCGATGTCCGCTCTTTACTCATAAATGTGGTGTTTCCAAGAGCGGACAGGGTGCCCGCGCTCCAGTCACTCTCAATCGACCATCCGGATGAACGCGTCGGCCGCGACCGCGCCGCGCCCTTCCGGCAGCACGAACAAGGGATTAACGTCAAGCTCGACCAGCCTGTCGGCATGGCGCTCGGCGAAATCGGCGATGGCGAGGATGGCTTTGATCGCCCCGCGTATGTCGCCGCGCGGCTTGCCGCGGAAGCCTTCGAGCAGGCGCGCGACACGCAGGCCCATCAGCTTTTCACGGATCTCGTCTGGCGTGGCAGGCAGCAGCATCACAGCGGCATCCTGCAGCATCTCGACCAGCACGCCGCCAGCACCCACCGTCAAGGTCGGCCCGAATTGCGGGTCGCGTACCACGCCGACGATGAGTTCGGCCACGGCCCCCTCGACCATGCGCTCCACCAAGAATCGCTCCCCTAGATGCGACATCGAGGCCACGGCATCGGTGATGTCGGCGCGCGAGCGCAGGCCGAGCTTGACGCCGCCGACGTCGGATTTGTGGGCAATCCGGTCGCTGTGGATCTTGATCGCCACTGGGAATCCGAGCGCGGCGGCCGTGGAGGCCGCTTCGACAGCGCCGGCAATGCGACTTGGCGGCAATTCGAGGCCATGGCGGCCGAGCAGGTGCTTGGATTCATACTCTGAAAGTGCCCGCGCCTTGCCGATATCGATCTTGGCAACTTTTTTTAGCGGCACCAGCCTGTCGCGCCGGTCGTGCGCAATGGTATAATCAGCACCATGCACAATGGCCGTCAGGGCATCGGCCATGCCCTGCATGGGCAGGACACCATGGGCTAGCAAGGCCTTGGCGTCATCTTCCTGCATGTTTTCCGGCAGCGATGAAACAACGGCAGCCCTCGCACCCAAAGCTTCCGCCGCCTGCGCGATGGCAGCGCGCGCAGCGGCAAAGCCCCCGTCCGGCACCAGGCCACGATCAGCGCGCGGCTGGTCGAGCACCAAAAGATTGAGATCGAAACCCGAACCGAGCATCTCGCTGAACACGGCGAGATTGGCCGGCATGTCACCCCAAATATAGGTGTGATAATCAAGCGGATTGGCGACATGGACCTTTTCGGTCAACAACGTCTGCATCCGATCGGCATTCGCCTGGGGGATCGGCGCGAATTCCAGGCCGCGATCGGCGGCAAGATCGGCGATCAGCGCCGCCTCGCCGCCCGAGCAGCTCATCGAAGAGATGCGCCGGCCCGGTAGGCCGCCAAACACGTGCATGAGCTTGAGCGTCTCGACGAAGCTCGGCACATCGGTGACACGCGATACACCATAGCGGGCGAAAAGCGCATCATAGAGCGAATCCGCACCGGCGAGCGAGGAGGTGTGGCTCATCGCCATCTCGGCGCCGAGCCGCGAGCGGCCGGTCTTGAGCACGACGAGCGGCACGCCCTTTTCGAGCGCCTTGATCGCGGCGGTCGAGAACAGGGCCGCATCGTCGATCCCCTCGATATGGAGCCCGATGGCAGTGACGCGGTCGTCGGCGAGCAGCGCCTCTATGTAATCACCGTGATCGCCGACCGCCTTGTTGCCGACGGCTATGACATAGGCGATCGGCAAGCCGCGCCGCTGCATGGTGACGTTCAGGGCGATGTTGCCGGACTGGGTGATGATGGCGACGCCGCGCTCCACCCGCTCGGCTCCATGGGTATCGGGCCAGAGCACGCAGCCGTCGAGAAGATTGAGCACGCCATAGCAATTCGGCCCGACGATCGGCATGCCCTGCGCCGCCTCGACCAGACGCTTTTGAAGGGCAATGCCCCCGCCGCCGATCTCCGCAAAACCGGCTGCATAGCACACGGCCGCGCCGGCCCCACGCTGCGCCAGCGCCCCGACGATATCCACGGTCGGCCCGCTCGGCGTTGCCACAAAGGCAGCATCCGGCGCTTCGGGCAGGTCGCCAACCGTCCTATAGGCCTTGCGGCCGGCGATGTCCGCCTTGTCGGGATGGATCGGCCAAATCGGGCCGGCATAACCGATACGATCGCACTCCCGGATAATCACGGACGCCAATCGTCCGCCCGCGACAGCAATGTGACGGGGTTTCAGCAGGCGGCAAAGGCCATCGACAACAGTCATACGTCACAACCTATGGGGCGATTGGAGGCGGGATCTCGAACGCTAGAGCCTGCTCTCTTGCCACAAGGTTGACGAGTGGGTGCATTTTCGTCAATCGCAATGCAAAAAAGGCTTCAACAAACAAAAGATCGGTTCGCCGGCAGTGGATACGGGTGGATCGAAACCGGGCGAAGAACCCCTTCTCATTTGCCCTCGTGCGGGCGCAGCATCTGGCGGGCGATGATCAGCCGCTGGATTTCGCTGGTGCCGTCCCAGATGCGCTCGACACGGGCGTCTTTCCACCAGCCAGCGATCGGCAGGCTGTCCATCAGTCCCATGCCGCCGAAAGTCTGGATGGCCCGGTCGGTCAATTGACCGAGCATTTCGGAGGCGGCCAGCTTGGCCATGGCGAAATCGGCATCGGTGGCCTTGCCATTATCGAGCAGCCAAGCGGCACGCAAGGTAAGCAGATCGGCCGCTTCCAGTTGCGTCATCAGGTCGGCGAGCGGGAACGAGACGCCCTGGAATTGCGAGATCGGCTGGCCGAACTGCTTGCGCTGGCCGGCCCAGGCGAGCGTCTCGTCCATCACCCGCCGCGCACGGCCGACGCAGGTGGCGGCGACGGTGAGACGGGTTGCGCCGAGCCATTCGCTCATCAGGTCGAAGCCCTTGCCTTCCACGCCCAGCAACTGATCGGCGGGAATGATGCAATCATCGAAATACAGCTCGCAATTGTGGTAGCCCCGAAGCGACAGCGCATGTGGTCCCGGACGAATGGTGAGGCCGGGCGTGTCCTTGTCGACGAGAAAGCCGGAGATCTGGTTGCGCGCGCCGCGCCGCGTCTCCTCCGTACCGGTGACGGCGAACAGGATGATGAAGTCAGCCTTATCGGCGTGGCTGATGAAGTGCTTCTGGCCGTTGACGATGTAGCTGTCGCCCTTGCGCACGGCGCGGGTTTTCATCGAACGCACGTCGGAACCGGCGCCCGGCTCCGTCATCGCCAGACAGTCGATGCGCTTGCCCTCGATGGTCGGCAGCAGCCAGCGTTCGCGCTGGGCGGGCGTGCAGCCCTGCAGGATGTTGGAAGGCCGGGCGACCACCATCTGCAGGCCGTAGTTGGCGCGGCCAAGTTCGCGCTCGAGCAAAGCCAGGCCCACCGCATCCAGGCCGCCACCGCCATATTCCACCGGCATGTTGGCGGCATAGAGCCCGAGCTCGAGCGCCTTCTGCCTGATGCTGGCCGCCAGATCGTCCGGCACCGCGTCGGTGCTCTCGACCAGGGCCTCATGGGGATAGAGCTCTTCCTCGACGAAGCGCCGCACTGTTTCGACCAGCATGGTCTGCTCTTCGGTCAAGGCAAACTGCATTGCACGCTCCCCCGTTGTTGCCATCAATCTCAGCGATTTCCGTGCGCGCAAATGAGCCGATCACGACATGGATCAAGCGTAAAGCGACGCATCCATTTCAATGATGGTGGTTCTGTCGCTGACCGCCGCTGCCAGCATCGCCGCCTTGACGTCAGCGAGGGAATTGGCCGCGATATGATCGGCGCCGAATGCCTTCGCCGCTGCCGCGAAATCGGTGGCGTGGAGCCTTACGCCGAGCGGCGCGATCTGGTAGCGGATCATATAGTCCTCGATCTCGCCATAGCGCCGGTCGTTCCAGAGCAGCACGATGATCGGGGTGCCGGCATCGGCGGCGCTTGCCAGTTCCGGCATGGTGAAATGCAGGCCTCCATCGCCGATGATGCAGATCACCGGCACATCGGGCCGCGCCGCCTTGGCGCCGATCGCCGCCGGCAGCGCATAGCCGAGCGTGCCGAAACCGGTCGAGGCGCTCATCCAGCGCCGCGGTGCCGGCGGTTCGGCAAGCGCGCCGCCGCCATAGCTTGCCGCGGTCGAGTCGGCGGCGACCACCGCGTCCGGCAGCACCTGCCACAGCGCATCCAGAAGGGGGCGGTGGCAGGCGTGGCGCGGATCGGCGCCGTCGAGCCGTGCGGCGCGCAAAAGCCTGGCATAGGCCGCTCCCCCATCATGGGTGGCCGTCAAAAGGTGAGCCAGGGCGGCCGCGAACTGACCGGCGTCGCCGACTACGGGCAGAAAAGGCCTTGCATTGCGCCCTGTTTGGCGCGGATCGATATCGACCCGGATCAGCTTGCCGTTGAGAACCAGGCCGTCGCCGTCATACCAAAAATCGGTCTCGCCGAGTTCGGTGCCCAACGCGAGGATGAGATCGGCCTCGCCGATCAGCCGGTGCAGGGCCGGGGTGAGCATGCAGCCTCCCCCGAGCAGCGGATGGCCGGCCGGCAAGATACCCTTGGCGTTGGTGGTGAGCAGCGTGGCAGCACCAAGCCCTTCGATGAGTGCCCGCACCGCCGGCGCGCCCGCAACGGCGCCGCCGCCGGCGATCACTAGCGGCTTCTTGGCCCTCGCGATCAGTCGCGCGGCAGCCTCGATATCGCCGGGACGTGGCAAGGGCGGCTCGGCCTGCTTGCGCGGCTCGGTTTGGTCGAAGGCAAAGGGTTCGGAGAGGAGGTCGATCGGGATCTCGATCAGCACCGGCCCCGGACGCGCGCAAGCCAGAAAGGCGAAGGCCTCGTCCAGCGCGGGAACGAGCTGCTCGCCGGTCAGCACGGTCAGTGCCAGGGCCGATATTTCGCGCCCGACGATCGATTGGCCGCGCAGTTCGTGCAGCCGCCCCTCACCGCGCCCGAGTGTCGGGCGAACATTGAGGGTGGTGATCACCAGCATCGGCACGCTGTCGGCCAAGGCCTGCCCCATGGCGGTGGCAATATTGAGCAGACCCGGTCCGGTGACGATGAAGCAGGCAGCGGGCCTTCCCGTTGCTCGCGCATAGCCGTCGGCCATGAAGCCGGCGCCTTGCTCGTGGCGCGGCGTAATATGGGTGATGCCCGAACCTGGCAGGCCGCGATAGAGCTCGACCGTATGCACGCCTGGAATGCCGAACACCGTATCGATGCCCCTCTCGACCAGAAGCCGCGGGATGACGGAGCCGAGAGGGGGATGATCGGTCATTTTCTTGCCCGGAGCGCGGACATCCTGTCCGCTCTTTGGAAACGTTGCGCTTGCGGGAGAGGAAGAGCGGACAGGATGTCCGCGCTCCGGATCAGGCCGCCTTGCCCTGGCTGAGGCGAATGGCAAGGCGCACCATGCGGCCGGCCGCCTCGCGCAGCACCGAGGGCTCTGCGGTGAGGCTGACCCGGACATGATTGGCCGCCTGACGGCCGAAGGAAGTGCCGGGCATGACCGCGACATTCTCCTCGTTGAGGAGGCGCCAGGCGAAAGCTTCGCCATCGAGCCCGGTGCCGGAGACGTCGACCATCGCGAACATGCCGCCTTCCGGCGCGGAGCAGCGCAGGCCCGGAGCGTTGCCGAGCGCCTCGGGCAGGATCTGCGACCGGCTACGCAGGGTCGCGACCATCTGGGCGCATTCGGGATAGGTGTTGAGCACGGCCTGTGCCGCAGCATCCTGGATGAAGGGCTGCGCCCCGAACAGCATGGTCTCGGAGACCGGCAGCATGCGATCGATGAACTCGGACGGCCCGACGCACCAGCCCGCGCGAAAACCAGGCAACATATGCGACTTGGAGATCGAGGAAACGACGATGGTGCACGCGGCCCCTTCGGACAGGTCGAACGGGGAAGCGAAATCCGCGCCATAGGCCATGGTCTCATAGACCTCGTCCGAGACGATCCACAGATCGAAACGCCGGCAGACATCGACGATGGCGGCTATCTCGTCGCGGGAAAGGGTGGCGCCAGTGGGGTTATGGGGCGAGTTGAGCAGCAGCGCGCGCGAGCGCGGAGTGATGCGTGCTTCAAGATCGGCTGCGCGCATGTGGAAGCCGTTGGCCGGATCGAGTGGCACATAGACGACCTCGGCGCCCGTGGCGCGGATAACGCCTTCATAGGTCGCATAGAGCGGATCGCCGACCAGCACCTCGTCGCCGGCTTCGGCGAGCACAGCCATGGCGGCATAGAGCGCGGTCTGCGTGCCGGGCATATAGGCGACGTTGCTGGCGGTGATTACACGGCCCGAACGCGCGGAATATTTGGTGGCGATCGCCTCGACCACAACGCTTTCGCCGCGACCACCGGAGTATTTCGTCCGCCTGGCCTGAAGACCGGCGATCGCCGCGTCGATCAAGGCCTGCGGCGCAGGCGTGTCCGGTTCCCCGATCGTCAGTTCGATGATGCTCTGGCCGGCCCTGATGCGGCGCCTGCTCTCCTGGTGCACAGCCCATTTGGCCGCACCCAGGCTCGCCAGACGATCAGTAACGGAAGCAAAGCGCACGACACACTCCTCGGGCAGTCAATTGGGTGATTTGGATGGGAGTGGGGATAGCACGGCCCGCCGCGCGGCGTAACCCCCGTCGAAAGGATGTTAAATAGCGCCACAATATGCAAATTGCATTTTAGGCTTTGGAGACGACATTCCTTCGTTCATAATGGCGACAAGTCCGCAACCGTGAATTGCCCATGCCGGCCTTCCCCGCCATCGCTCCCGAACGGCGCCCGATCGCCACGGTCGACATCGTTCTCCTCACCTTGAGCGAAGGTACCCTGCGGATTGGCCTGCAGCGCCGCGACCGCGAGCCATATGACGGCGAACTTGCGTTGGTCGGGGGCTACGTCCGGCCGGAGATCGACAGCGACATCGAGGCTTCCGCCAAGCGCATCCTGCGCGACAAGGGCCGCCTCGAAGGGCTCTATCTGGAGCAGCTGCGCAGCTTCGGCGGGCCTGCTCGTGATCCGCGCGGCTGGTCGATTTCCATCGCCTATCTCGCCCTCGTGCCGGAAGATGTGCTGCAGGCAGCCGAAGCAGCCGGCGCCCCGCCCTTCGAACTGATCGACCCGGACCGCTGCCCGGCGCTGCCGTTCGACCATAACCTCCTGATCGATGCCGCGATGCAGCGGCTGCGCTCCAAGAGCAGCTATTCGACACTTCCCGCCTTCCTACTGCCCGGGCAGTTCACCCTGCCTGAACTCAAAGCCGTCTATGAGAAGGTCATGGGCACCGCGCTCAACGACAGCGCCTTCCGGCGCAAGCTGATGGAAATGCGGATCCTAGAGGAGATCGACGCCAAGAGCATCGCGACCTCGCAGCGCCGACGCCCGGCGCAAATGTACCGCCTGGCGAATTCGTCTCTGACCGAATTCAATCGGATGGTGTGAATTTTCTTGCCGCTTCAGCTCAATCTCCCTCCCCTCCTTCTGACGAAGGCTCAAACACCCGCTGCTCCCACAAAAAATCATAACTAAGCAGCCAGCCATTCACGAAATGAGAGCTTAAATCGATTTACAAGTGCGTTCCGAACCTCGATATTGCGGTGCAACAGCCTTCCTGCATCTCCAATTTCGTCTTGATTTCAGCACGGCTTCCTTGTGAAGCCGCGGCAATTCTTTTTCACCACCTATCCATTTTGAGACCCTGTCGTGACTCAGTCGGCCGCCGCGTCCTTTTCCGAACCCCTGTCCGTTCAAGCCCCGACGCGGCGCTTCGGCACCGGCTGGATCGAGCTGGCGCTGGCCGTCGGCGGCTTCGGCGTCGGCTCCGGCGAATTCGCCAGCATGGGGATCCTTCCCAATGTCGCGGCGGGCCTTCAGGTCACCGAACCACAGGCAGGCCACATGATCAGCACCTATGCGATCGGCGTTGTTGTGGGTGCGCCGGTGATCGCGGTGATCTCGGCCAAGATGGCACGCCGCACCTTGCTGCTTTGGCTGATGGCCGTCTTTGCCCTCGGCAATGTCGCCAGTGCCCTAGCACCCGACTACATGTCTCTTATCCTGTTCCGCTTTCTCGCTGGCCTACCGCACGGCGCTTATTTCGGTGTCGCGTTCCTGGTTGCCGCGGGGCTTGCGGAACCCAATAGACGCGCCCAGGCCGTCGGGCGTGTCATGCTCGGCATCACCCTCGCCACCCTTGTCGGCTCGCCGCTCGCCACCTGGCTGGGGCAGGCGCTGGGCTGGCGGCTGGCCTTCGCGACCGTCGGCGGCATCGGCGCGCTGACGGCCCTGCTGATCTGGATCTTCCTTCCGCTCGACCAAGTAAAGACCGGCGCAAGCCCCTTGAGGGAACTCGGTGCGCTACGCCGCAAGCAGGTGTGGCTGACGCTGGCCGTTCCTGCCATCGGGCTTGGCGGCATGTTTGCGGTCTATTCCTATATCGCCTCCACACTGACCCAGGTTTCCGGCTTCACGCCCGCCTTCGTGCCAGTGGCGCTGGTCCTGTTCGGCATCGGCATGAATGTCGGTAACATGGCCGGCTCCTGGCTCGCCGACCGTGCACTGATGGCTACCATCGGCGGCATGATGATTTGGATCATCGCGGTCATGGCGCTCTATTGGCTGACAGCCGGCAACCCGTGGATAGTCTCGCTGTGCATCTTCCTGATCGGCTGCAACTTTGCCATCTGCCCGGCGATCCAGACCCGGCTGATGGATGTGGCCGGTGACGCGCAGACGCTCGCCGCGGCGCTGAACCATTCGGCCTTCAACATCGCCAACGCTTTGGGCGCCTGGCTGGGTGGCGTCGCCATCGCCTCCGGCTTCGGCTGGGCCTCGACCGGCTGGGTGGGTGCCGTGCTCGCGATGTTCGGGCTGGGCGTATTCGCGGTTTCGTGGCTGCTGGATCGTGGCACCGACTCGCCCGCGGCCGACATCGGGCCGATGGCTGTCGCCCGCCGATCATAGGAGGCGCCATCAAAGGCCTATACTGGTCTCATCTTGGAGCCTTGGCACGCCTTGTATCGGGCGTCATGCGCTCGCGCACCATGCCGGTCACGGTCGGAATGCGCGGCGCGCTTTCGTGGCCCGGCTGCAGCAATGCGGCGGTCGCCACGGCGATGCATTGGACCAGGCACATCGGAGCGGCGAGCGAACGCGAGAACGTGTATTCGTCCTCCGGAATGGTGAAAAGAATGCGCGCATCCTTGGCCAGTGGCGACAACTGACTATCGGTGACGGCAATGATCGGCGTCCCGCTGGCGACGGCGACATCCGAAATGGCCACGACCTCCTTGGCATAGTGGCGAAAGGCGATGGCGACCAGGGCGTCGCGTTCCGTCATCGTCGCCGCCATCTCCTGGGCCAGGCCACCCGAGGGGTCGAGAAACACCACACGCCGGTGCAGCATGGTCAGGAGATAGCGCAGGAAGGACGCGATCGGTTCAGATCGGAGCTGGCCGGCGACGTAGATCGTCTCGGCCCGCGTCAGCAACGCAGCCGTCCCCGCCAACGCTTCCTCGGGAACACCCGCCAGGAGCTCCTGTAGAGCGGCGATGTCGCGGACCACAAGATCCCTGAGATAGCCGAGATTGCCGTGATCCTGATTACGCGAGAGTTCGCTTTCCAGCGCGCTGATCCGTTCGCGGAAGCCGGGCGCTGCGGTGGCCAGACGCGTTTGGAACACGACCTGCAGCTGCTTGAAGCCTGTATAGCCCAGATTCTGCGCGAAACGTACGAGGCTGGAGGGATGAGTC
>Ga0206877_10360_pt1 | contig 9919 bp, 11 predicted proteins | sample Alteio_BWOrgCont_7_FD_152623 | JGI IMG/M metagenome (GOLD analysis project Ga0206877, IMG submission 152623) | Enriched cells from forest soil in Barre Woods Harvard Forest LTER site, Petersham, Massachusetts, United States -... | ecosystem: Environmental > Terrestrial > Soil > Temperate forest > O...
ACGTTGGATCGAAAAAACGAAAACTCGCGATTTGTGCAGGATCTTTGGTTTGGGTCGGTCAACCATTAACGACAGTATTCGAACCATGCGCAAGTGCGGGATCTCCGAGCTGAAATTGACGCCGGAGGAACAAAAAACCGTCTCTGAGCAAATGAAACGCGAAGAGACAATTTATGGAGGTCAGTACAGATGAGCGATCTACAAGCACCTGCGAAACTGTTGGTATGGGTTATGGGAATTGTGCTTTCCTTGGGAGCAGTCGGGTCACTTGGGACGGCAACCCTTCGCATGGCTGAGGCTGCCTTGGAAGCTCAGCAGCATGATCAGATGTCTTGGGGTAAATTTTCAAGACAGCTCTGGGGACCTCATGCACAAAAAGTATCCGCGCCTTGAAGGTATCACCCGTTGGCCATAGTCTTCAATGATGACCGTTTTTTAGGTCGCGAAGGAGAAATAATGGCAGGTGCGCGAGTGGAGGAACAAGTAGTTAAACTCCAAGTCGATATCGAACGCATGGAGGCACGCCTTAAAGGGCTCAAGAACCCGCACGTTGATAAGCTTTTAATCAACTACCTGCGAGTCATTCCGGCATTCGAGGAGACGGTATCAACCCACAGGGACGAATTACTTTGTCGCCTAGCGGCCCTGATATTGATTGCTGAAATTTCCAAAGCAGCTACCTAGCCGGTCAGTGGCCGGCGCCCTCGGCCTAGGGGAACTAAACGGCAGTCAGCTTGCCGCTCAGCAGATCGTCAACTCTCCTGATTTTCAATCAAGACTCTCTTCGTTTACGAAGTAATTCCTTTAGTTTTTCAAGAGCAATCCAAGGTCGCTTTCGATGAACCATACGATGGCAGTTCGAGCAAAGCATGGCGAGGTCTTCCACCTTTGTTTTTCCACTGTGGCTCAGGTCAGAGACAGGAAGGACGTGATGGGCCTCAATGAATGCTGAGCCGATCTCTCCATATTGATCTTCAAAATTAAATTTACAACACTCGCAAAAAAGCCTTCCATGCTTCTCAAGAAAACGCTCCTTAGCCGCCTTTACCAGAGCACTGTTTCTTTCCCGAAAACGATGCCGTCTGTAAAACAGGGTTCCTTCTGGAAAATCCTCTTCATCTTCGTCGATGTATTCAAGCACTCCCCTGTCATTCTTATTCTTTTTCTCGTCAGCAGTAAGCCTTCCTTTAAGGTTTGGGACTGTAGATTTCGCAATCTGCAAAATTCTAAAAAATGTTTCTTCTGTAAGACCGGTTGTTGTCGTGATGCGATGGTTCTTCGGAAGGTCTACTTCACTTGAAATATCAATCGCATTGGGTAAAACAACAACATCTTTGAAGTGAACTCGCCATAACAAGCATCGTAATTCATCCTTTAGCTTGAGTTCAATTTTCTCCCTTGGGCCGATCCATTCTTTGCTAAGACTTCTATTCAATTTTAAAAAATCGATATCAAGGAATTTTTTTTCAACAATGGCTTTGCTATATGGAGCGCCATTCGGAGAAAACTGTGCATTTAAATAGAACCCCACGACACTCCAGCGGCCGTTATCAAAAGTGGCAAAAACAATATTAAATTTTTTCGACTGTTTGTGGACGGCGGGGTCCTTATATTTATAACCGTAGATGTAGCCGTCTACGGACAAGTCAGTATTAAAATTCCAATCTTCATGACCAAAACCATTATCTCTTAAGTAGTCACCATCGTCTGGAAACCCCAATCGTCCTTCGCTAGGCCGTACCCATCCATTGTCATTGTGGATCACCCTCTGAAATACATAGACGCTCTGGGAGCGAACCCAAACTTCGCGCAGCAATTCAATTTTCACGCCATACTTACGGATATCGTCTTCGCTATCCTTGATCTTTTCTTCCAATTCTTTCTCAGATGAGACGTCCGCTAGGAAGTTTTTGAAGGGGTCTTTGAGTCCAAATTTCCAAAGGTATTCTTTGGCCTTGGTTCCTCCCCAATTGGACGCCGATCTTATGCCGAGAATATTTTCTTCAATCCAGCGATGGGACCGTCGATTAACTAGAAAAGCACTCAAAACTTCATAATCCTTTTGGGGAGTCATCTGATCCACGGGCTTTCTTTGTCTTGGTTATGTCTCAGTTCAATCATGAATAGGTATTTGCTCCACATTGACAAGCTCGATTATTTGCCCTGTGCCTTGATCGAGAATCAACACCAGGCCCTGATGCAATCCGATTGCTTCAAATTCAGGATTGTCCCGAATAATCCGAGAACCTCGGAGTTGATTTAGAAAATGATGGACTAAGTTTTTGTATCCTGCAATTCGACGTTTCACTTGAACAGGATCGTCGCCCGTGACTGCTAGAACTCTTTTATGCTCACCGTTCAAAAACGCACCCATGACAACCAAGTGAACGATGTCTAAATCGCCCCTGTCGCCATACAGCTTTAATCCATTCTTTTGCGTGAGAAGGTCTCTTAGCGATGAGAGAATATTTTGATTCTTTTTTCGCAAAGTTTCCGTGACCTCGAACATCCCTCTTGCAGGAGAAAGGTGTGACTGATGAATCACGGTGCTGCAAACATCAAGCAGAAAGTTAATGTGAACACGGAGCCGCTCTTCCTTAGATCTCAATTTCTTGTGATATGGAAATCCATAATGAAAATCGAGGGCTAAGTTTTTGATCAGGATCTCAATGTGTTGCCGATCAATCCTCTTGCCAATCACGTCGCGTAGTAATGCTTTTCCTGTGGCCGTGGCGGGACCATTTAGTCTCTCAAACCTCTCTCTAAAGTGGGCTTCAGATAACTCCGGCAACTGGGAATAGGTGTCCTCCAAGAGAGTGACAACTTCTTGGGTTATGCTTTGCGCGTCCTGAGATATAAGCTTCGCAAGAACCTCTTCGTGACGGCATTCTGGGAAAGTAATTCCAAGAACCTCCATAACTAAGAATGGAGTAATGAAATCCCACATCGTGTGGCCCCACGGTATAATTGGTCCCTGAATCTGTCGAAATACCGAGTCGCAGAATGCATCCCCGTTCGGGGCGATCATTCTATTGAAGATGTTGGTATCAATTAGAAGTGCATATTCCGAAACCGGCATCACAGCACATTTCCGCATTTCGTCCGCTTATTCATGCGAGTCTCATACTAAGCCCACGAAATTAGCTCTAGGAGCGAATTTCCGAGTTCAATAACTGGAAGTTCTGGATGACCCTGTAGTGACTGTCCCCACAGCGTTAAGCTATCTTTGACGCCACCATGAGAAAAGCTGGCTCCTAGATAATCTTTGAAGAAATGATCGTCGGACATCCAGTTGACCTCATAACAATCAATTGCATCTCGGGTTACGCTCGGACGAATTTTGAAAGGATGCTGAAACCGTTGCAAATCATCAAACACCTCGCGGGTTAGAAACAACCTCATGCCCCGCGCACCCTTTTTTTCCAGATGATTTGCTTCGACAAGGCCCTTACCGATCAAGCGGGAATATTTAAAATTTGGCATGGTTGAAGTTTCTTTTTGAAACTCGTCTGTTTCTAAGAACTCGGTAAGGCCCATTGCGCCGCCGCCCCTTAACGCAAACTGGCTGAGACGGTCTCCGAAATTGGTCATATTCTTAAAAACCGCTGTGCAGGCGGTGAGAATAGAAATCAGGTTATCAGAGTGTAGGAACGCACAATCACTAATCTGGTGAACTTTCACGTCTGGAAACGCCTTAGCCACTAGCGCGAGGACCCGAATAAAATGTGTCTGTTGATAGGCAATATCGGCCTTGGCGTTGATATTATTGGAAGATGCCAACTTGATCTTCTCAGTCGTACCAATCAAATCCAAAATAAACGTAAAATCCCGGCTGGTCTTTCCTACCATTGCATCCATAATTCCGGACGGCGACATAGATGCCTTTTGCTTTAAGTTGAAGGTCATTGCCCAATAATCATCCTCACGTAAACAGCGAGCAACACAAATTCTAGTCAAACCTACCAATTTGGGTGTTTTCCCTCGCCTGAACGAACCTGGAGGTTTTGGAAAAGCTAAATAAACAGATGATTTCTGCTAAGAATCGTCGGATAAATGGCTAGTGTCGTGGTGTACCGTAGTTAGAGAATTCCTTCGAAAGCTTTCCAGAAGAAAAATGACTCCCGATGAATTACAGAACATTCTCAACGAAGTGGATCGCTTATATGGCGTGGAAGAGTACGAATCCGCTGTCACGCTGATCTTGAATCATTTGAACTTAGATTTGTCCCAGGCCGGAAAGTTAGAGATCCACTTTAACAGCAACCTAGCTGGCCTCCTGGTAGACGTGGCCGGCGCAGCGAAGCATTCCCTCGCCGAGACTGACCCATTCTTTCTAAAACTCGAAAAATGCCTGGAACTTGTAGTCGAATTTTTCAAAATCAATTTAGACAAGATTCAGAGAATCTATAGTCAAGGCTCCGCAAACTATAATTACGCTAACGCTGTCGGCACCCTGTTAGATTACAAACGAAGCGTTAATCCCGACCATCTCAAGCCAGAAATGGGGGATCTACTAAACCTGGCAAGGAAGCAGTCTCTGAAGGCATTAGGTAGCAATCCTAAGAACAAGCTAGAGGTCTTGACCAACCTAGCTCACACTCTGTGCAAATGCAGTCGAGTTGTGGAGGCCGTTCAAATCTACGATGAGGTATTAAGAGAAGATCCAAACTTCTTTGAGGCGCTATATTCTCGATCCCTCGACTTACAGTATTTGAATATGCTCACTTCGTCTTACAGCATCAAAATGCTTTATGAGATAGCGTCTGGCTTCAGAAAGGCATCTCTCGTTGAAACTGCATTACCCTCTCGACGTCAATCGGCAAGTCGCGAATACACCGAAACTATACAAGTCTTACGTGAGTCAGATTCGTCCCCCGAAGAAATGGAAAAAGAGCTCTCCACGAATTTGGCCGAATTCGAAGCACATCCCGCAGCGCGAAAATACTACCTAATAAATGGGCTATCATTGTCCGAGCATGGAATTTACTGCCATTGCGCCGGAGCCAGCCGAGACAATCTATCGATTCTTAAAACTTCTGGAAACATAGGTGGAAACTTTATTCCACGGCACGAGTACATTCTAAATCAACTCAAGACCGAGTTTTCTCAAGCCCGCCTCACATACTACCGAGCCGTTACAGAGCCAAATGACAGTTATGAAAGGCATGACTTCGAAACCTGCCTTTCGGAGCTAGGTGGCAATGAAAGGCTCGGTGCCAGGTCTGAGGAATTGAAGTCGAGTTTCAGGCAATGCTTTGGGATCTTGGATAGAATCGCGCTGGGCGTATGTGAATTATTCGACTTCCCCATAGAGAAATCCGAAAAAATATATTTTGAAAACTTCTGGAAGGGACGCATGGAAACGCCGGAAGAAATCCAACGATGGGAAAAACTGAATTCTATTTCGGGGAACCCGTCGCTATTTGCGCTCTACTACCAATCTACTGATCTTAATTCTAAAGAGGGCGAATGGAAAAAGTTTAAAGCCTGGCGAAATGCCTTAGAGCACGGCTTTTTCGTGCTCCACGACGGAGCCAATCCTGTCAATTCCTATGGAATGCTCGACAGTAAGTTTCCAGTTATAAAAATGAACTATGGAGAGTTCGAAAATAAAACAAAGGACCTTTTAGGTTTTACTCGATCTGCAATATTCAATTATACCTTTTGTGTTCGCCGAGAAGGCGAACGTACGTTGCATAAGCAAAAGACTGGCAAACTGATGAAGATCGATAAGAAGATGCGAGCAGATTAACTTGGTCGTCCAGCAGATTGGGTTACGAGAAGCACCGAGAGGGGAGAATCGCTTGAGTCCGGAAAAGCTCTATAAATGTATTCCGTTCTCCGCCGACTATTGGCGGTACATAGCGCAAGAACGTGCAATTCGCTTTGCTTCGATTCCAGAACTCCTGAATGGAAACGACAAAGAGGAATTTGATCATCGTTGGGAAACAAAGTCCCAATTTTTCTTGAAATTTAGAGGCAGTCTCAAGCCATATTTCGAGTCTCTCTTCTCAAGAACTGTTATTCTCAGCATGAGCAAGAGCCCAAGTGAGAGATGCTGGAAAGAGTACTGCTCGAATGGCGGTCTTCGTTACGAGTTCGAATATGACGGGACACACTTCAAGACTTCAGACGTAAACTGCATGAGCGTTGTGTACAACGACAACAAGACCTTTAATCTACCCGAATTCATAATCAGGCAAGAGCCCGACCCAACCATCAAACACCTCCTAAAAGTTGAACACGGTCTTTCCCGGCCCGATTGGATTCGCCTCTGGATATGGCTACAACTTGGAAGTCCAAATAGGAACTCGTTGGATTATATTCAGAACGAATTGGCTTTTAAGAAAATCGCTCAGTTCAAATACGAAGACGAATACAGATTCGTACATCTGACCGAGAAAATTGGTTCAAGGCCGTTAAAGCTGAATCTCAATAGCCAAAAAGCCGGACTCCAAAACCTCGGCTTAAAACTGGTTCAAATAAGCACGTCGGATACTGAACCTGTCCGGCGTGAGTTATCAGGTTGCGGAGTCGAAATAGGAGACGTCTATTTTCGATGATAAGGAAACTCCCCTACCTTGCAGTAGTGGAGATTTGAATTATGACCGCTTAAATCTTACGGTCTACGCTTGAACATAGGGGGAGAGAAATGACACAGCATGAACTTCAGCTTGAATTCGCAAAGCTGCTCGAACAAATTGGCACCATCATTGACGAAGATCTGATGGATGTAGAGCCAACTTTCAACGACAAGGAGGTCATTTCTTACATCTTCTTTATTCGTGCTGCGGAGATTTTCAAGGCGATCTCAATACTCCTCTCGACCGACGTCGATCAGGTCGTCCCAGCAAAGATGCTTCTGAGATCGCTGTCAGAATACTATATTCTCCTTAAGTCCTCTATCGAAGACGAAAGCTTCAATGCCCGACATCTCAAACATGCGGGTCGTGAAAAAGAAAAGTGGCTTGAAAAGACCTTGAAGCACCATGCGGCTAGTGGCTTCAAACAAGATCCAAAATACTTCGAAGAGATGAAGGAAGAAATCCGACAGTTTCATGAAGAATACGAGAGCAACTTGCAGACAGCCTATCAACTTTTCGAAGACCGGAAAGAACTCCCTCTTTATTTGCATGTCTACGCACCTGCGAGCATGTACGTTCATGGAAATCGACAGTCTTTCGATGTGTATTACAATCCAGGCGGCGGCGTGAAGCAAACACCGGATCGCGACTATTCACCCCTGTTGCGGCACACGGGCCTTGCGACCGGGCAAATCATGCTTCAATCCTATGAGCAATTTTGTAAAGTCCTCAAGCATGAAACGGCGGCAATCAAACGCATCGAAGGATTACTAGAGACGTCTGCGGCGACGATTCAGAAGTCAATGCCGAGTGGTTATAGGTAAAATAATGATCGGAGTCTGGAACCAAGCCCGATCTAATCGATAGAATCCATACGTAGCCTCGTCAAATCAGAATGAACTTGTTCCTGTTTTTGTGCCGAGGCGTAATCCTTACCGTCTTCCCCTGGATATCCCAATCCACATGAACCGTGATGTTCGGGTGACTCATAAGGTTTATAGTCCCTAAATCACTCTTTTTGTAATAGTGCTCCCCAACAAAATGAACGTAGTGCCCATCTAGATTGATCTTTTGAGTTCCGATGAGCATCTCCATGTTGGTTGGCTGATTCGATGCCTTTCCAATCGGCATTACCAACTTAAATGGTCCGCCAAATTCTGTGGGGCCAACTGAGTTTGGGTCCTTTCCACGGTAGTTAAAAATAAAACAAAATTCGGTTGTAACGACAGAACTGGACTGAGCTAAACCGGGGAACTCTTGCGTCGGTTGACTGCGAAGAATCATTACACCATCCAGATTTTTCAACTGTCCGTTTGCAAATTCAGATTCGACCCATGCCTTAGCTCTACTGAGGTCGATTGACTGGTTAATCATTGTACAGAGCAACTTTACCTTTGTGGCTTCCGTCGGAATCTTACCAAAATCCTCGTCAGCTTCGGCAACAGTATCGTTGAATTTCTTCTGCTCGTTTGGGTGAATCGGATTTATTGCGAGAAATGAATATGAGGATGCCTGTTCGCTAAATGTGAGATCGGTGGGTGAACCTAGCCTGGAAATCGTCAAGAATGACGACTTATCATGAGTCCCGACGATGCCCGGAGCGCTCCCTCCATGTTTTATATATTCAGCGTAAACGGCAGGAAATGTTCCTATCACTCCCGTCTTCAGTAGTCCGTAGTTTCTCGAATTCTGTTGAAGCATCAAGATGACGGGATTGAAGTGCGGGCGGTGGACTGGAGAGCTTGAAGCGACTGAATAGGAGCCCGAACCGGCCTTTCAAACAATCCCAGCGGATTGTGATAAAGAGAGGCCCAAATGAGCAGTCCTAAGAAGTTAAGAAAGCATTACAAACTCGAATACAAGCGCCGGATCGTCCAGGAGTATCTCCGGGGAGAGATCACGACCAACGCGCTGGCTGACCGCGAAGGGCTTGATCGAGGGCAAATTTACCGATGGAAAGTGCAGCTCGCAGAAAAATCCCGTGACGCCCGGATCGAGGAGATTGCCGACACCGAGGGGGTCTCTTTGGATCAGGCCCGGCAGATTCGGGAGTTGGAAGAGGAGTTAGAAGCCACCCAGCGCAAGCTCGCGCAGGTGGTCTTGGAGAACGATCTTTTAAAAAAACTCCATCAGGACTATCCGTCCGCGAGAAAATCGAGTGGGTACATCGAAACCAAGCAGCTCTTGGCTCGGTCCAAAGGGCGTGTCAGGTGATGGAGCTGAGCCCATCGACGTTTTACTATGAGCCAAAAGTCAGACGTGAGGACCGGGAAAAGCAGGATGCGGATCTCCGTGACCGGGTCGAGCTTGTTCAGACGACGCACCCGAAGAGCGGCTACCGTACGATGATCCACTACCTCCAGCGGAGTGGAGTTCGCGTGGGAGAGCGTAAATTACGGCGTATTATGAAGAAATACGATCTTCACGCCCGGATCAAACGCGCGTTCGTGCACACGACGGATTCGAACCACTCCCACCGCGTCTATCCAAATCTCTTACCGGGGCGCACAGTGATGGGGCTCGACGAGGTGTGGACCGCCGATCTCACGTACATCCGGATCGGAAATGGGTTCGTGTATCTGGCGATTATTCTCGATCTCTACTCGCGGCGGGTGATCGGCTGGCATGTATCCAAACGGATCGACGGAGATCTCGCGGTAGCCGCTTTGCTGATGGCAATTGAAAGACGGAAACCCAAGCCCGGCTGCATCCATCACTCAGATCGTGGAGTGCAGTACTTGTGTGCTGACTCCATCGAGCTGCTCGAAAAGCACGGGTTTTGGATCTCCAACTCCGCGAAGGGCAATCCGTATGATAACGCGTGGACGGAGCGCTTCATGCGGACACTCAAGCAGGAGGAGGTCTATCTCGCCAACTATGAAACGTACCTGGACGTTATTGAAAACTTGCCAAGATTTATCGAGGAGGTTTACAACGAGAAGCGAGTCCACTCTGGCATCGACTACCTGACGCCGAGCGAACTCGAAGAGCGGGTCCGAAAGGATCCATCAAACCCAGACAACCGCCGGTTCGATCTCCCGCTCTGATCGTCTCATCCTCTCCAACTTACCGCCCGCACTACAGATGTCTGGGGTCCAATAGTTTGTAAAGCCTCTCCATGAAGGCATCCATCTCCTCACAAAAGAGAAGCTCGGAATCTTTAGCTCCAACGTATTTGCAGCTTATCAGTACATCTTTAGTCCCATGGACAATCAAATCATAAACAGGCTCACTAACAGGCGCGATTTCAACATTCGCCCCTCCCATTGCGAAAATGCCCCCGGCAATCAATTCCGTTAAGATTCCCCCAGTCCTCCTTGCATCAGGATCGGTAT
>Ga0206877_10171_pt2 | contig 9870 bp, 6 predicted proteins | sample Alteio_BWOrgCont_7_FD_152623 | JGI IMG/M metagenome (GOLD analysis project Ga0206877, IMG submission 152623) | Enriched cells from forest soil in Barre Woods Harvard Forest LTER site, Petersham, Massachusetts, United States -... | ecosystem: Environmental > Terrestrial > Soil > Temperate forest > O...
ACCGCTTCGTGGCTCGCCGACACTGCTTCCCATGAACTCGCCTTCGGCGTCTTTTCGGTGAACCGGGAAAGGACCAGCGTGGTGCGGGCGACATGTCGGTGGAGCGCGTTTCTGAACGACAGCAGGAATTCCATCACCTGGCTCGTTTCCCAGAGGTGAATGACCTCCGGGTCGTTGACGTGTTCGGAATGCCAGCCAATCCGCACGCCGCCTTCGCGTTGCAAACGGAGCGCGCGCGCCCGCAACCATTGCCAATAACGACGCAGCAGCCCGACACAGCGCGAACCGTACGTGTCCTGCAACGAATCACCATCAAGCAGCGCACACGCCCGCATCAGGGAGTTGGCGATCTCGACGCTGACCGGAAACAGTGCATAGCCTTTCTGCGTAGTGAGAAACGGCTTGACCGGCCGCCAGTAAGGGCTCTGTTTCTGCACTTCAGACAGCACCGAGATCACGCGGTCGAAGACCGTGCGGTCCACCGTGTTCTCCTGGCAGATCAGCATGCCTTCCAGGCAGAACATCAGTTCAGCGGGGTCAAAACGGCTGTCTGGAATCGAACTGAATGACAGCTGTTCATGCAACAACCGCTCGAAGTACTGATAGCAATCCGTGAAGCAGTCCTGCACCTGACTGGTCGCCAAGTGAGCGGAGAGGCGCTGCAAGGCCTGCACCAGCCGGAGCACGGTGAATGCGTGCGGCTGGACCTTGGCTTGCGACTCGGTCGTGTCACCGGGGTTCAGCAGTTCCGTGAACTTATTAGGATTGCGCAGCCAGCTGCGCGCCTTGTTCAGAACGGTCGACGCGACCTGTTTGGCGATCGTTTCCCACTCCGCCGGTGCGGTCGCCGCCTTGTCGTCCCGATAGATGCCCTTCCAGTCGGCGCTCGCCACTTCGGCCACCCAGGCCAGCGTGAAGATATCGTTTTCGCCGTACGTCGTGGAAAACGTGCTGGCCGTCCCCGATGGCCGAACAACGCCGGACAGAATGGCGCCCGCGCCCTTGACTACAGCCGGCAGCGAATTGTTCTGCGTTCCGTTCTGGGCCGTGGACCCTTCGTTCCCGCTTGCAATGGCGAACACGTTACGCTTGATCCCGCCGGGGCTCGTGTCGACAGTGTCGAAATGTCCTCCGAACCGCAGCAGCGCATCGAGGATCATTGCTGTCGTGCTTTGGGACGGAGCCTTCTGCGTCCTTGCGCCCGCGTGGGGGCTGACGCCCTTGCTCGCCCGGATTTCATAGGGCCAGGCTGCCGACGGATCGAACTCCAGTCGGTAGACTTCGGCGACGCTGACGAGCATCTGCTCGACTTCGTCAATATCACGGGTGTCCGACGGGTACTGGTTGGTCAGATAGTCTTGCAGGTCTGTCATCACTGGTCTCTCGCGACTGCGTTGTCTCTCCAGCACAGGATTGTACCTGTCCGCCGCGGGCATGCGGACACCCGCGCCGAGCTCCACGTGACGCGCGGCAGGGAAACTGGGCGCAATGCACCATTATGGTGCGAAGCGGACTTCGCGCCGCGACGCCCGCTTCGCAGTCGCGACGACGACAAGGGGTACCAGCAGTTCTTCAGATGAACGGACACGAAGTCAACTAGGCGGAGGCGGACGTACTTGCCGATCGCAGTTCGATTGAAGGCTACGTTGCGCCCCGGGGCGATGTTTGGCAGGGAGGGTGCGCGGAAACTGCGTCTCGCTCTCAAGGACGCCCAGCTACGGTTGATGAGCATCGATGCTTGGCAGGGAGGGTGCGCGGAAACTGATCAGCGATGTCGTTCGACGGTCCGCTTTTTAACAACAACGCAAAAATCGGCCAGATGCTCGCTGGCAACGAGCTCACGTCGCAAGTCGTCAGGGCTCGTTTGAGTTAGATCGTTATCCGAAAGGCGATTTCGCGCAAGCGCGAAATTTCCGGTTTCAGACGTCGAATGCTCTCGACGTACCGGAAGTCGCGTGCGGCATGGCGCGGATCACTCTCGTCGTATCCAGCAAAGTGTTGACGGCGCGCTTTCATGGCGAACTAGGAGTCTCATTCAATCCATTTCAAGGTCTCGCCGCCCTTCTCTTCGAAGTGAAGCGGCCGCTTTGTTCGCCGTTTCACGTCCGCCGAAAGGTTTGCGACTTTGCCATCCTTGATCAGACGCGCAAGCGATGCCTGAAGGTCGGATTCGAACCAGTCCGTCTCCTCCAAAATATCCGCAAAATCCGACATATTGATTGTCTGGGGCCCCGCGTTCAGGTGCGTCCGCCAGAATCTGACCACGTCCTGCGCCCCGGCACGGCCCGCAGACGGGTCGAAATATCCTTCGGCGCCAAAAAGATCTCCGGTCCCGGACAGGTTCCGTTTCCGCACCTCGCGTTTCTCCGCGCGCACCTGATGCTGGACCTTGTCGACCTGTTCCGAGATGCGCTTGAACTCGACAATCCCCTTCGCATGCGACGTCAGATAGACGAGTTGATACTTGGTACGGTCTTTCTCCGGGTCCATGACGCGGACATGGGCCGCGCGCGGCGGATAGGCACGGTTGGAACACGGAGCACACGCCTTCAGGTTCTGACGATAAGCACGGACAATGCGCTGCTCCCGCTCAGTGGGGTCCATACCCGTCAGGTCGAGCTGCTCCCCAATGAGATCAGCCATCTCTTCCTTCCAGCCAGCCATCGACATCGTGCGGTTCACGAAGTCATACATAAGATTGATAAGGAACTCCGAGCGCGGACGCTCGAGCAGAGGACGCAGGATGGGAACGCTAACTTCGCTCCAGCCCTTGGGATCAATGAAAAAAAATCCGAATGCGCGCGGCCCGAGCCATTTGAGAATCTGCGCCCTAAGCGCCACAAAATCGCCTTTGAGGCACGAGGACTCGATGCCACCCGGCGTACTTGTCGCCAGAAACTTTTGCAGCCTGGCGAAGGCGCGAGGACTTTCCTCGATGTAAAGCGCCCGCACACGGACCGGCACGTTCAACTGTTCCAGCTTCTTGCGGCAAGCCTCAAGCGTGTTCAGCGAGATCGCGATCGAGGTAGATTCCATCGCCTCACTGTCGTCGCCCCAAGGTCCGGCAAAGCAATCGACGTAACATAGTTCCATCAGCTCCTTCTGGCGAGAGCCCATGCCCATGATGAGCATAAGCTTTTCGAGGTATTCCCTGAGAAGATGATGTTTGACGAGCGCCTGCTCCCTGCCCAGATAGGAAGTCGGAATAATCGAGTTTTCCATAGTGCTTCCTCGTGCCTATGAGATGCGATTTGCGCCGGGCCTCGTAATCGTGAATCAAATGAAGGAAAACGACTTTTGCGACGGCAACCGGATGATGTGATTGGGCCTCAGGCTGGTTCGCACACTGCGGATAGCGCCGACGTCGTCGACCACCTGTATCTCTTTTGCGCGCACCAGTTCGAGCACCGATGCTTCTACCATTTTCATGGTCGCGGGCGTTGAGTTAATGTGCGAAAGGAAAAACTCTCCGAAAGGGATGCCGTTGGGCCGCGCCGCCAACTTTCTGGGGATTTGTTCAAGCATGGCGTCCGTACTCGCTGCCCGGGCGACATCATCGAACTGGAACGTTGCCTGTGGGCTGCTCTCGCGATTAATGACGGCGGCATAGCCAGTGCGCAACATATCAAGCCCGGGTGGTCCGTAGTGCCCAAAGTGATTGTGGTGCTGCCAATGAGCCTGCGCCATGACATCGCGGGCTTTCCAATGCTTGGATAGATGCAACAGCCAGAAATCGCCGTGTCCCCGCTCGGGTCGGATAAAGAACGGCGTAAAGAAATCCGCACCGGAACTGCCGGTGATAGTTGAATAGAGACTGGACTGGATGAGATGACGCCATCCTGGACCTCGCGTACCGCGGTCTAGATCGGCAGCGGTGACGGCACCTGTAAAGCCGGTCCTGCGTTCGAAGGCACTGAGCGTTCCAGGCGACAGGTAGTTAATCAGCGCGTCGACGTTAAACGTCAGGATGACTTCGGCGCTCGGCAGTGTGCTGAAAATCAGCGCCAGGGCACTCTGCGGCACGGCCTTATATCCGTACTGGTCGAGTACGAAAATGGCGCGCCCGCTTCTTGGCGAGCGCTCAGTCGCCCTCTGGACAATTTGGGGCGCCAGTTTGGCGAAGGTACCACAATGCAGCTTTACCGAGCCGGAGTGAAGAGCATGGCCGTAGCCCTGCGCGTCGAGTTCCCCCCTCAGGTAAGCGATTGCGTCGGCTGACTCATCGATGCAGAGCAGTTCAACGTCAAAGTGAATTTCCTTGCGACGTTGCTGGAGATCCATCACCTTGGCCTGTGCCTCGCGCATAGCGTTTAGGATCACAAGGGGTGAGCCAGGCACGCGTTCCCCGGCACTATTGACGTAACACCCGCCCCCGCAGAATCCGTCGACGATTGTCAGTTTGATCCGATCTTGTGCCGGCGAGGAAACGAGCGTCAGGAAATAGTCGACCAGATAAGACCGCAACAGCGAGTGTTTGACCTCGCTATGCCGTTTGATTAACGGCGGCGGCCCCCCGGGAACCCAGTCATAGTGATTTGAAATCATGTGAGGTCATCCGCGACCGGCCTCGTATCGCGGCGTATTTTCTTATCAGGCAAACAATTTGCCCTAAAAGCCTCAGTAAAATCAAGCAGGAAAATCAAGCCCTACCGTTAAAACAACGGGGCACGCTACGCGAGGCGCTCGGAAACGACGGCGGGCATTTCATCCCAGGTGCGTCCATCGAGTAGCCTGCCATTGGCTGCCTTCGCGCGTTTCTTGCCATCCGCTCCCCAGCCGCCCCATTGTTTGAAGAAAAACGCCACCTTCTGCTCTTCGCATTGCCTCTGGATTGACAATGCCCATTCGGTTTTCATGGGCCGAGCTTTTGGGCCCGACTCGCCACCGACGATGACCCAGTGAATATCGGACAGGTCAAGGTCGCCGACGTCCTGCAGAAGGGGTTCGACGGACAGAAACCTGATCGTCGCATCGATCGTGCGGAGATGGTCGATCCGCGGAACGCCGTACTTGCGGTCTTCGACTGATACACCAAGCCATGCGTTGGTCGGCACGACGCGCTTCCTGAAGTAACGGGCCATCCGCGGAGCGCGCTTCGTCAGGATCTGGTACGTGTGATGTGGGGTGCGCGCGATAACATCAAATACCTGTTCGATATAGGCATCAGGCACTCTGTCGTGAAACAGATCCGACATCGAATTCACGAAGTATGTTGTCGGCCGCTTTCTCTTGAGTGGATCTTCAAGCCGCGTCGGTAGCAGTGTAAGTGAAAAGCCATTCTCATAGCCCGGCGTGCCCATTGCCTTTAGACGACGAGCCATTCCTTCCGCGTAGCAATGCTTGCATCCCGGAGATATTTTGGTGCATCCAACGGTAGGGTTCCAGGTCTGCTCAGTCCACTCAATGCTGCTAACGGTTGTCATGGTCTTTTCCTTTTCGAACTCGCTCGAATGCCGCTGGCTTTCATCTGATAGCGACGGATGATGCCTGTCACTATGCCCAGCAGGCTCAATTCAGCTTGAGGAACGATGGTCTTGTACCGTTTGTTATGAGGCACGAGAACGGGCTGCCCCCGGCGATATCCCAGTTCCTTTAACGTAAAGCCCCCGTCGACCAGCGCAACCACAAAATCACCAGCTTTTGCGTTGCTGCTTTTACGCACTATCGCGATGTCGCCGTCGAGAATGCCTGCATCGATCATCGAGTCGCCGCGGATTGTAACAAGGAGCGTCTCTGCTGGCCGCTCTATCAGCAACTCCTGAATGTCTTGAAATTCCAGCGCATCTGAAACACTGCCGCTTTCGACAGGGCCAGCGGGAAGCCGATCACTCACCCAGGGGATCTGGAAGAATCCGGGGCCTGGAACCAGTCGCCCGCCTGGCCCCGCTTCTAGAAACCCGGCGGCGGTGAGCCGTTCAGCCGCCTTGAACGCCGCGTTCTTCGTCTTGAAGCCCAGCATCCTGCCCAGCTCCGCGTAGGACGGCAACGACCGGTACATCCCGAAATACTCGCGGATTTTCTCTAGATAGATGTGGTCTTTGTTCGGCCGCCCCATGACTCTATATTAGTGTACGTTCGTCCACTTTGGAAGTGGCCTCTGCTCAGCCGTTTCAATAGCCTGCGTGACGCGATTCGAACGCCATCACGTCACCGCCGACTCAACTCGAACACGTTCGCGCGATCGGTTTCGCATCGCCTCAGATGCCCGTAGCGCTGGGGTGTACTTCCGGTGCAATGTTGTCGTCACTCTTGTACGGTCTCGGAATGCCGCCGATCATCTTCAGCATGAAGATAGATGCCGGTCGTCTGGATCGACGCGTGGCGCATGTTTTTCTGGATGAAGCGCAGGTCAGTGCCAGCATCGGCCTGATGTGTCGCCGCGGTATGCCGTAGCCAGTGAGTGGATGCGCGTCGAAGCGTCGCGGCACCCGCGGGATCGCTCATCGCAAGCGTGTCGGCGGCCCGTCGGAACACTTCCTTGACGATCAGGTAGACCGCCGCCGACGTCAGATGTCTGCACGGGTCGCCCGCGACGCTCATCACCGCGGCCGCCGTATCATTTCCCGACGTCGTCGGTGCCAGTCCATGAAAAACCCGGTACCGCGCGAAGTCCGCCATTAGCGCGGCGCTCACCGGCACCTCTCCCTCGGCGCCACCCTTCCCCACCACGTGCAGCCACCAGTTACCCCGCCGCTGATAAAAGTCGGCCGCCTCTGCATGCGCCGCTTCCGAGACCCGTAGCCCTGTGTGGTACAGCAGGCGGATCAGCCAGCGGCTGCGCTCGTAGTGCTGGTGATCCCGCGCGGTTAGCCGAGGCCACTGCTCGACGCTGGCGAGCACATAGTCCCACAGCGCGTGATCCAGATACCTTTCGACCCGCCGCTTGAGCTTCGCCGCCGCGCCGGTCCTGCGACGCAGCGCAAGCGGATTGCCAGCCAGATAACCGGCACTGACCAGATACGACAGCAGGCCCGACAGGATGCCGAGCGCCTGATGCTGGCTGCGCTCCGACAGCGGGCCGTCGAACAGCCGGCGCGTGCCACCCCGACGCGGCCGGGCCGGGTCCGCCCAATCTCCGGTGGGTGCCGCGAGAAACCGTTCATATAGCAGGAAGTCCTCGCGCGTGAGGCTCGAGAGCGGCTTGCCCAACGTCCGGGTGGCCCACATCAGCAGCCGTAACGCTTCCTTCCGGTAGCTGCGCAGCGTGTGCGGCGAGCCGGCATATTCCGCGAGCCACAGGCGCACGGCCTCCACGTCCGTGTCGGCCGCGATCTGCAGGTGACCGCCGCGCGCGCGGTTGGTGCCCGCGCGCCCGTCGAGGGCGGCAGGCAACGCCAGCGATAGGACGGTGTCAGGCGATTCCGGGGCGGTGGCGGGCAGGCTCATGGGTGAGACGCGTTTTCGGATGGCGTTTTCACAGCGTACACGATCGGAACTTGTGATTATGGGCGTTATCACAAATTTTCATCCGCGGTCGTTACACATATAACGTTATATAGAGATATACGATTATAATTTTTTGACGAAGCGCCCTCCTCCATAACTTTTCATGGTGAAACTCTGCCCATGAGCCGTATCAGTGATACCCGCATCCGCACCCGGGCAGCCGCCGCACAACTGGTCGCCTCGGGCCGTCCTGCACATGAACTCACCGTCGACCTGATCTATGCGGAAATCCGCCAAGGCAGCCGCACCACCATCAACGACGAACTGAAACTGTGGAAGGACGAGCAGACGCGCAACGATGCGCTCGCCGCAGCTTTGCCCCTGGCGGTCGCCAGTGCGATGCTGTCGGTGTGGGCGCTCGCGGTCGAGCAAGGCGAGCAGGTCTTCGCGCGGCGTGGCGACGAACTCGAAGCGGAAGCTGCCGCCGCCATCACACGCGCCGGAACCCTCGAGACTGCCCATGCAGAACTTCAGGGCGAACTTCGCACCATTCGCGGTCAACTTGACGACCAGCACGCACGACTTGCCACTATGCGTGCGGAACTCGCGCAGGTTCAGGGCGGGCGTGACGCTGCGCTCCGGCTGGCTGAAGCATCCGCGGCCGAAAGGGACGCCGTCCGCGCCCAGTCGGAACGGACGCTGAACGACATGCGATCCGCCCATCTCCAGGAACTCGAAGCGTTGCGCGCCACCCAGGCACAACATGAAACGGCTTTGCGGGCACAGGTCGATCAGGCGACGGCCCGGCTCGAGGGCGTTCAGAAGCGCGTCATGCTGCAGACCGAGGAGGCACGTGGTGCGCAACGCCGGGCTGAGGCTGCGCTCGCCGAAATCCGGACGCGCAACGAGCAGCTTGTGGGAGACATCCAGCGGATATCGGCGGACGCCGCCGAACAGAGGCGCCTTGCCGAGCGGTATGAAAAGCTGCACGATCGCGTCGCGCAGGAAGCCCGTGGCCTGCGGCACGAACGCGAGGGTCTGACTCAGCAGGTTGCATTGTTACAAGGGCAACTGAAGGCCCGTGAAAAATCCCCGTCGGCCCGTCGAACCAGAGTTTCGCGTCCGTAGACGTGATCACGCGAGGAGTCTGCGCCGCGCGTCTGAGGCCGCCACACTGCCCTGCCCGCTGAGAACGCTAAAATATCCCGGCAAAACAGTCATCAGGTCCTGTGCTTGTTTCCTGTTGCACCGAAGCAAAGATGACGTGACGGATGCGACCAAAGAAGGTGCCAAACGATATCCAATCCGATGCTGGCCGACATGTGATGGGGGCCGGCTGCGTGAGGCAAGCGGGCGATCGAGCACAGAGATCACTTAGGGTCATAAAGGACACGAAGGTTGGACGGATTTCCCTGCTCGATTCTCTGCATCCGTGCTGCCTATGCCTACTCGTTTCTCAAAAAATGTATGGTCCGCCCTGGTTTTGCAAGCGGGCACCGACGAACGAAGCAGTTTGCGTAAATGTATCCGGCCTCTCGCAAGTCAGCCGCTTTTGGCGGCAAGGCCATGATGGGATATGCGCGCTCGGTTCCCAATAACTGGACCGGCCACGAAGGCCGCTTTTTTGGACCGGGCTTACCGAGCGCCGTTGCACCGTTTCGTCATCAATTACTCGTCTGCAAACTTTGAAGAGAGTGCGGCTACCTACAAGATACGTGGCTGGCGCAGGTAGAACGTTCCTTGTCGCGTGAGAATGGTCCACGCGATACGTGCAAGCTTATTGGCAAGCGCGACTATGACCTTGTTCCTGTGTATGCCCTTCGCCTCCATGTCGGAAATCCAAACCCCAAGATGATCTTTGGTCCGATCGAGATGCAGCACACATGCGCGCGCACCATGGATCAATAGCTTACGAAGGTAGGGGTTGCCCCGCTTGGTGATGCCGAGCAGGTGCTGCTTGCCTCCGGTAGAAAACTCCCGGGGAACAAGACCGAGCCACGCAGCAAAATTACGCCCCGACTTGAACTGGGTACCGCTGCCGGAGAAAGCTGTAATGGCGGTTGCTGTCAGGTGAGCGATTCCTGGTATGGATGTTAGCCGCGTTGCAACATCGTCTGCTCCGGCGATAGCTTCGATCTGGCGTCGCAGTTGCAACAGGCGCGCCTCGATTGACCGATACTCTTGCCATAACTCCTGCAAAAGTTCACGCATGGCAGTCGTCAATCCGTTGGTCTCGTCAGACAGGATGTTCGGGATATCGCGCACGAAGTACGTTGCTCCCGCGCCGATAGTCAGGCCATATTCAAGCAGGATAGCACGAGATTGATTGATGACGGCAGTCTTGCTGGACACCAGTCGCTGCCGGACACGATGCAGCGCCTGCAGATCTAACTGGGCTTCGGTCTTTGGCTGCGTAAAGCGCATGGTGGGGCGTGAAATTGCTTCTGCGATCGCTTCTGCGTCGACGATATCAGTCTTGTTGGA
>Ga0206877_10362_pt1 | contig 9865 bp, 9 predicted proteins | sample Alteio_BWOrgCont_7_FD_152623 | JGI IMG/M metagenome (GOLD analysis project Ga0206877, IMG submission 152623) | Enriched cells from forest soil in Barre Woods Harvard Forest LTER site, Petersham, Massachusetts, United States -... | ecosystem: Environmental > Terrestrial > Soil > Temperate forest > O...
AGATCGATGTCACCCATCCCGGCGAGGGCAAGCACAAGGCTGAATTCGAGGCCTGGCGTTGGGAGAGCCTTGAAAACCTGCCCAGCCTAATCGTGCCCTTCAAGCGCCAGGTCTATAGCGAAGTCGTGGCCGCCTTCCGCCACCTCGCGCCATGAGCGCAAATCCCAAGCCCTATAGGCCAAATGTCGGCATCGCCCTTTTCAATGCGCAGGGGCGGGTCCTGGTCGGCCGAGCCGAGACGTCGGGGCCAGAGCTGATCGTGCCGGGGTTCGAGTGGCAATGCCCGCAAGGCGGTATTGACGAGGGTGAGGACATCGTCGCCGCCGCTCGGCGTGAGCTGTGGGAAGAGACCAATGTCCGTTCCGTTTCGCTGCTTGCGGTGACGCCCGACTGGTGGGCCTATGATTTTCCGCTCTATGGCGGACCGCCACACAAATTGTCGCCATTTCGCGGCCAGAAGCAACGCTGGGCCGCCTTCCGCTTCGAGGGGGCGCCGGGCGAGGTCGACGTGGTCAACCTGCCGACCGGCGAACCCCAGGAGCTGTTCGACTGGCGTTGGGAGCGGCTGGAAAGGCTACCCGGCCTCGTCACGCCGCATAAGAAGGCGGTCTATGAGCGCATGGCGCAGTCTTTTGCGAATTTCGCCGAGTAGTCATCCCGTGCGCTCTTTGGAGGCATTCATATCGCACAGAGCGAGGTTCGCGAAGCGGGCGGCGCGTTTGACGCCGAGGAGGTCCGCGCGGTGCTGTGCGGCGTATGCTGTCAGGCCATCGACAAGCGAGTGCAGGACGCCAGTCTGCTCGCCGTTCCCAGCCCGCATCACCGCCGCGGTTACCCCACGCTAGAATTCAATCGGGACGCTACCGTGGTGGCTCAACTGAAGCGAGTTCGCCAAATGCTGCCGACCACCAATCCCTGGACGATGCTGAACTTTCTCGCCCGGCCCGACGTCGGCTCGATGGGCACAAGTCGATCGACGTCCTCAGGGAGGGGGGCAGTCGATCAGGTGGTGGAGACCGCGCCCCGCTTGGGTATCCAGGGTGCGTGAGTGTCCCGGTACCGCCTGCCGATCTTGCCGAACGCCCCCCGAATTCGTTCGGCTGTCGACGGGCACCGATGCCCACCGCTTTTACACCGCGCAATTGGAGCCCGTGCATTGCCAGAAGTCCCCAGAGGGCGCCTGAACGCACCCCATGTGAGCTACGGTGTTGTCTACCAAGCGCGGGAACCTGCGGGGGCATTCGCACAAACCTTCCTGCCCCAGCCAGGCCCGACGCTGATCGATACGGTGCTTTTGAGCTGGAAAGCCTATGTCCGCCTGCTCGCAACGGTCGATTGGAAGCTGATCAAGCTTGCCGGTACGGGCCTTGCCAGCGTCGCAGCAACGGCGGAAGTCACTCATGCCGGTCTCCGCTACGATGTGCCATCCCGTCAAGGCCCATGGCATCGCCATTCATGCGCCCCATGACGACGAAGCGCTCAGCTATGTCTTGTTCAAGCCAAGCGAAGGCACGCTCATCCAAGCGGGGCGGACCATCGATCTCGACGAGGACTGGTTCTGTCGCCTGGCGGAACGCTACCGGGTCGGTATCGCCCCGGACCGAGCCGTTGTTGCCGTTCCCCGATCAAGATCGATCGAGCACGGCCTCTTCGGCCGGCTTCTTCGCCCCGAAGATCTGGTCGCGCGAGGCGAGCAGGGCGCCACCGACGATCAGAAGGACGGCCAGGCCGAGGCCCAAGGTGGGCGCGGCGAAGCCGACCGCGACAAGGATGAGGGTGGAGAGCACTGGCGTCGCATAAGAGGCGACGCCAAGCAGACGGATATCGCCATGCTTGACGCCGCGATCCCAGGCATAGAAGGCAAGCCCCACCGGCCCGAGCCCGAGCCCGATCACCGCCAGCCACTCCGTGCCATCAGGCCACACGGTCTGCTCGAACAGGCTGTGGCACATCAAGGCGAGCACACAGGTGACCGCGCAAAAGCCGACCACGGCATCGGTCGGCACCGCCTTGAAGCGGCGAGACAGCACCGAATAGCTCGACCATATGAAGGCGCAGGCGAGCGCCAGCGCGTAGCCGGGTGCATTGACCGCATCGAAGCCGGCGACGCCCTTGGCGAGCGCCAGCGCCAGCACCCCGATGAAACCGAGCATGGCGCCCGCGACATGATACCAGCGCAGCCGCTCGCCTGGCAGCATCGTCGAGAACAGAACGATCAGGAGCGGCCACAAATAAGCAATCAGGCTCGCTTCGGCTGGTGGAGCACGCTTGAGAGCCGCGAAATAGACCGCATGATAGCCGAACAGGCCGCCGACGCCGAGCGCCCATACTTGCCATGGTTGGCGCAAGGCCGCCTTGGCGCCAGGACGGAACAGCCACGAGATCGCACCCATCGCCGTGGCGACGGCGAAGGTCAGGCCGAGCAGTTCGAAGGACGGGATGCGATTGGTCAGCGCTGTCGTTAAAGCCAATACAGCCCAGAGCAGGATGGCAATCAGGCCAATCAGGGTGGCAAGCAGTTTCGGTGGCATCGGTATCTCGCAAAGCAAGGCCGCCACCTATGCCGTAAATGAGGCGCAAGGGCTATGGGGGAGTGGGGCGGTCAGAACCGATCTTGCCCAGATTGCGGCAAGGCCAAACCGAACAGGGATCGGATCGTGACTCGTCCCTAGAAGCTTTCTTGACCCGGCAAGGGCCTGGCCTGATGGCGCGCGGCCCTTATTTGTCCCCGTTGGGTGCCGATCGACATCTCGAAACTGTCGGCGATGCGTCGGGCGCTGTCGATGAAGAGCGGGGCGGCATATCGGGGCAGCGTCTGGCTGGCCGTGCGTTCGAACAGATCAAGCCAGCGGTCGAAATGCTGGCCCTCCAGCGCCAGCATCAGATGCGGGCGCAGAGGGCGGCCGTCATAGCGGCCGCTGTGCAGAATGATCGATGACCAGAAGGCACATAATTTGGCGAGGTGATCGGCCCAATCTTTAACCTGTCGATTGAATATCGGACCGATCAGGTCGTCCCGGCGAACGCGCGCGTAGAAGGTGTGGACCAGCCTTTCGATCATCGCCTCGGTAATGACCGTTCCGCGTTCATCCGTTTGTGTCGCGGTGACCATGATCTGCTTTCGTTAAGTGAGACGCCTTACGATCGCCTTGGAATCTCCAGTCCACGCTGGACGGCGGGCCTTGCCAAGCCGCGTTCCAGCCATTGCGGTACATATCTAAGCGAATCGTATTCGACAAGATCGCGTGCGCCGTAAAATCCGACCAGGTTGCGTACCCAGCCGAAGGTGGCGATATCAGCGATGGTGTAATCGTCGCCCATAAGCCAACGCCGCCCTTCCAGGCGTGTCTCCAGCACCCCGAGCAGTCGCTGGGATTCCGCCCGGTAGCGCTCGAGGGGGCGCTTGTCCTCGTACTCCCGGCCGGCGAATTTGTAGAAGAAGCCGACCTGCCCGAATATCGGGCCGATCGCCGCCATCTGGAAAAAAACCCACTGGATGGTCTCGTAGCGCCGGGCCGCGTCGGCAGGCAGGAACGTGCCGGTCTTTTCGGCGAGGTAGAGCAGGATCGCGCCGGACTCGAACAGACCAAGCGGCTTGCCGCCCGGGCCGTCGGGATCGATGATGGCGGGTATCTTGCCGTTGGGGTTCAGTGCCAGGAATTCCGGCGTCCAGCTCTCATTCTTGCCGATGTCGACCAGATGCGGCTCATAGGGCAGGCCCGTCTCCTCCAGCATGATCGAAACCTTGACGCCGTTGGGCGTGGGCAGGGAGTAGAGCTGGAGACGATCGGGATGCGCCGCAGGCCAGCGCTTGGCGATCGGAAAGGCGGAGAGGTCGGGCATTACGGGCTCCACAGTGGCCGGGATTTCGGGTCGGACGATAGCCGAGCCGCCGGTCGCAAGTCACCCGGCAAAACCGGGCGCACGGCAAAACAAATGTATCGGCTCGCACAGAAGCTGCGCGTAAAGATGGTATGATCGTGCCCTCGACGATATCGGCGGCACTGGAGCCGGAACATGCCAAAATGGCCTATGCTGATCATCCTTCTCGTGGCTGGCACGGTCTCATTGCCGGCGTGGGCGTTCGACTGGGACACCTGCAAGACCATCAAGGGTGAAGCGGCCCTACGGGCCTGCACCGAGATCATCGAATCGAGCAGCGCGAGCCCGGCGGACAAGAGCGCCGCCCTCAGAAACCGCGGACTGACCTATGATAGCCTGGGCGACCATGACCGGGCGATCGCCGAATATGACAAATCGCTCCTGCTCTGGCCCGATTATGCCGAGGTCCTCAACAGCCGCGGCTTCGCCTATTACGAGAAAGGCGATGATGACCGGGCAGTCGCCGATTACGACAAGGCGATCCGGCTCAAGCCGGATTTTGACCTGGCGCTTACCAATCGCGGCCTCATTTACGTGAACAAAGGTGACTATGACCTGGCGATCGCCGACTTTGACAAATTGCTTTTGCTGGAGCCCGATAATGCCACGGGCTTAAACAACCGCGGCTTTTCCTACTACGCGAAAGGCGATTATGAGCGGGCGGTCGCCGACTACGACAAGGCGATCGAGCTCAGGCCGGATTATGGCCTGGCGCTCAACAATCGTGGCCTGCTCTACGAAAAAAAGGGCGATCATGACCGCGCCATAGCCGATCTCGACAGGGCAATCGCGTCTGAGCCCACCCTTGCCTGGGCGTTCGACAATCGCGGCAATGCCTATAACAACAAAGGCCAGTACGATCGCGCCATCGTCGATTACGACCGAGCGATCCAGCTCAGCCCCGGATTTGTCAATACTTATTTGGATCGCAGCCTGGCTTACGAGAGCAAGGGTGACCACGACCGGGCCCTGGCTGATCTCAACAAGGCGCTCGAACTCAAGCCTACCTATTTCGCGGCGCTTCGGCAGCGGGGCTGGATTCGGTGGAAAAAGGGAAGCTTCGATCTCTCCGCGATCGATTACGGCAATGCCATCGCAGTCAACCCGGCCGATTCCGAGACTTATCGGGGACGGGGTGAGGCTTATTACAGTTTGAAACGGTACAACGACGCCCTCGCGGATTTCTCCAAGGCGCTCGAACTCAAGCCGGACAACGGCTATTCGCTTTACGATCGCGGCATCACCTATACGGCGCTCGGGCTCAAGGATAAGGCGGTTGTGGACCTGCAGGCTGCACTTCGCCTGCTGCCACAGGGCGATACCATCAACGGCTATGCCGCAACCACGCTCGCCAGGCTTCAGGTGAACCCCGTCGGTACCATCCGCCGCGTCGCGCTGGTCATCGGCAACTCGTCCTATCGCTCGGTCGCATTGTTGCCAAATCCCGCCAGGGATGCCGAGCTGGTCGGTGCAGCGCTGCGCAACGCCGGGGTCGACGACGTCACCGTCACCCATGACCTCGACCGTGACGGCATGATCGCCGCCTTGCGGGCCTTTGCAAAGAAAGCCGACGAGGCCGATTGGGCCGTGATCTATTATGCCGGCCACGGCATGGAGATGGATGGCAAGAATTATCTCATCCCCGTCGATGCCAAACTCGATTCGGACCGCGACGTTCCCGACGAGACGGTTTCGCTCGACCGCATGATGACCGCCATCGAGGGCGCCCATAAGCTCAAGCTCGTGGTTCTCGATGCCTGCCGCAACAATCCGTTCGCCTCGCAGATGAAAATGAGCAGCGCCAACCGTGCGATCGAGCGCGGCCTGTCGCGGGTCGAGCCTGCCACCGCGACTCTGGTTGTCTATGCGGCGAAGGAGGGCACCACAGCCCAGGATGGCGACAGCACCGACAGCCCCTTCGCGCTTGCTTTCGCCCGCCGCATCGTCGAACCGGGCGTGGAGATCAACAAGGTCTTCCGCTTCGTGACCCGGGACGTGCTCACCCAGACCGCCAATCAGCAGGAGCCCTTCGTTTACGGTTCCCTGCCGCCCGACGATTTCATCTTCGTACCCGTCAATTGATGCCATCGCGCTTTGGGACGGATCTGCGGCTCGTCGTATTTGAGGAAAGCGGCGTTTGGGTCAATATTGTTGGGGCCAATATCGTTTGGGCCTATGGCGCCAGATTCACGACACGCTTCGAGGCTGCGTCCTCCAGACTCGGCAAACCCTCCTTGGCCTCGAGGCCGCCGGCAAATCCGGTGAGCTCACAGTCGACCCGAGCAGCCGGTGACAGGCAATGACAATGGAAATGGGGTTCCTTCCGTTCGCCGCCCCGACCGCACGCGCGGCGGCGGGGCTGCCGATCTGCTTTGCGATCTGCCCATAGGAGCGCGTTTCCCCGAGCGGTATCGCGAGCAGGCCGTGCCACACCTTCTTTTGGAAATCCGTTCCGGCAAAGTCGAGGGTCAGGTCGAAATGTTGCTGCCGGCCCACGAAATATTCATGGAGCTGCCGTTCGGTTTCGCGGAGGACCGGATGGTTTGCGTCTCTCCCGACAATGTTGAGCTGAACCCGGTGTGGATCGTCATTTTCCCACACAATAACTCCCAGCCCGTCATCGCAGGCAACCAGCTTCAAGTCGCCGACGGGGGAAGCCATCATCTGGTCGTAATAGTTCTTTTGCGTGCCGCATCTTGGCTTGCTCATGCCGGGGCCCTCGCGCCTAAGCGTTTTGAATATTCGTCTGGCGGGCAGTCTCGCCTTCGGGGAGACAGGTCGCTTTCTACGGGCACTGCGACCTGCTTCGTGCGTTGGATGACGATGGGCGTTGCGAAGCTGAACGTGAGATGCGGCCATGTTTCGCGCATCCTGTCTGCAGCCAAGGCGGCCAACAGTGCGCCCAGCCCAAAACAACAGACTATTTTCGTATTGAATATAATTGCCCAAGGATGCAGTGATAATTGCCGGCTGCGAACTCTATGGCTGGCAGAGCTGTTTCATCGCCCTGATTTTGGGATGCCTGGCGCATCCGCCTATTCATACGGAGGCCTCCATGGCTTCGTCTCGCCAATTGCGGCTCGGCGCCTTCATGCGGCCGGCCAGCATCCATACCGGTGCCTGGCGTTATCCTGGCGCCTGGCCAGACGCCAATTTCAACTTCCAGCACCTCAAAAGCCTGGCGCAGACGCTGGAGCGTGGCAAGTTCGACGCCTTCTTCATGGCCGACCACCTTGCCGTGCTCAACATGCCTGTGGAGGCGCTCAAGCGCAGCCATACCGCGACGTCTTTCGAACCTTTTACGCTGCTGTCGGCGCTGGCCGGTGCCACCGAGCATATCGGCCTAGTGGCGACGGCCTCGACCACATTCGACGAGGCCTATCACATTGCGCGCCGCTTCGCCTCGCTCGACCATATCAGCGGGGGTCGCACAGGCTGGAACATCGTCACTACCTCCAATCCCGATGCGGCGCTAAATTTTGGCCTATCCGATCATGCCGAGCACGACGAGCGCTACCATCGGGCGCGGGAGTTCTACGATGTGGTCACGGGGTTGTGGGACAGCTGGGCGGATGATGCCTTCATCCGGGACGTCGAAAGCGGCATTTTCTTCGATCCGGCCAAACTCCACGTGCTCAATCACAAGGGGGAGCACCTTTCCGTGCGTGGCCCGCTTAACATCGCCCGGCCCATACAAGGCTGGCCGGTCATCGTGCAGGCGGGGTCGTCGGAGGCCGGGCGCCGGCTCGCGGCCGAAACGGCGGAGGCGGTGTTCACCGCTCCGGGGACGCTGGCCGATGGCCAGCGCTTTTATGCCGATATCAAGGGCCGCATGGCGAAGCTGGGCCGCGATCACGATCACATCAAGATCCTGCCCGCGGCCTTCGTTGTTATCGGCGACACCGTGGAGGAAGCCAGGGCCAAGCGCGCCAGGCTCGACAGCCTCGTCCATTACGACAGCGCCATCGCCTCGCTCTCCATCGCGCTTGGCCACGATGCGTCCGGTTTCGATCCCGACGGCAAACTGCCGCCGATCCCCGAGACCAACCAGAGCAAGAGTGGGCGCGAACGCGTGATTCAGCTCGCCGAGCGCGAGAACCTCACCGTCCGACAACTGGCCCAGCGTCTGGGCGGCTATGCTGGTCTCGCCTTCGTCGGCACACCCGCCACCATCGCCGATGCGATGGAGGAATGGCTCTATGGAGAGGGATCGGACGGCTTCAACATCATGTTCCCTTATCTGCCCGGTGGGCTCGACGATTTCGTCGACAAGGTCGTGCCGGTGCTGCAGGACCGCGGCCTGTTCAGGCAAGACTATGAGGGGAAGACGTTGCGCGAGAATCTCGGCCTGCCACGGCCGGAGAACAGATTTTTCAAGGTATGATCAGAGTTGCTTACAATAGAAAAGGCGCAGCCGCTCCGCTCCAAAGAACTTCGTTGCTGCACCCTGATCTATCACCACGAAATACGCCGTGGCTGGAAGCTGCTCAAACGCTGATACAAGCGAGCTTATGATCAACCATACCGATGCTCTTGCTCGTACCGCAACCTCCTCAATGAAAACTGACGCCTTACTTGAGTTTTATGTGGTGATAGGGTCGGCCCTTGTCAAGGGTAGTGACGAAACGGCGGTTGGAGGCACTATCCCCCGAAATGATCCGGGTTCGGCCCGATCCGGCCGCCGGAGCTGTCAAGATTTTCGATCACCTGGAGATCCTCGGCTGTCAGCTTGAAGTCGAACACGGCGAAGTTTTCGGCGATGCGGGCCGGCGTCACCGATTTGGGAATGGCGACCAGGCCGAGATCGAGGTGCCAGCGCACGATGATCTGGGCCGGTGTCTTGCGGTGTTTGCGGGCGATGGCGGCAATGGCGGGATTGCCGATCGCCCTGCCCTGTCCGAGCGGGCTCCAGGATTGGGTGGCGATGCCCGCCTGCGCGTGATAGGCGCGCAGCGCCCTCTGCTGGAAATGGGGATGAAGCTCGATCTGGTTGACGGCGGGCACCACACCTGTCTCCTCCCGCAGGCGCTCCAAGGTCGGCACGCTGAAGTTCGACACGCCGATCGAGGCGATGCGGCCGTCGTCGCGCAGCTTGATGAAGGCTTTCCAGCTGTCGAGATAAGCGCGGCGCTGCACGGCCTGCCAGTGGATCAGATAGAGATCGAGCTTGTCGAGCCGTAGGCGCTTCATGCTTGCATCGAAGGCACGCAGCGTGGAATCGAAGCCCTGGTCGGAATTCCACAGCTTCGTTGTGATGAAAAGATCGGGGCGCTTGAGGGACGTGACAGCGATCGCGTCGCCGACGCCTTCCTCATTGCCATAGATCGCAGCGGTGTCGATCAAGCGATAGCCGGCGCTGATCGCGGCCGTCACAACGGTGGCCGCCTCTTGATTGGGTACCTGCCAGACGCCGAAGCCGAGCTGGGGAATGTCATGGCCGTCATTGAGGCGGATGGAGGGGGTGGTCATCGGGGGCTCCGGATCAAAACAAAGCATAAGCGGTGAAGCGCGCGGCCTACTCTAGGAAGTGGGGAAGGTGTCATTTCGAAGAAATGACGATTGGGGTTTGGCTCGCCGCCGGCGCCCTCTCCTGGCCGAACTCCGTAAGCGGACACACCCCCATCCGACCTCGCTTCGCAAGGCCACCCCCGGGGATTTCCAAAGCAAATCCCTAGCCCACGTCGTGGAGAAGGCAAGTGGCGCCGTTCCTAATGAAACCCCACCACGGGATGGGGCACATAGGGTGCTTCCAACTGTCCGATTTCCTCGTCCGTCAGCTCCAGCGACAAGGCCGCGACCGCGTCGGTGAGGTGGTGCGGCTTGGACGCTCCGATGATCGGGGCGGTGACGACGCTTTTCTGGGCTAGCCAGGCCAGAGCCACCTGCGCTCGTGACACCCCGCGCGCCCTGGCGACGGCCGCGACCGCGTCGACGATCTTGCGGTCGGCCTCGAGCGTGGCGCCGTAGAGCGTCTCGCCGAACA
>Ga0206877_10363_pt1 | contig 9843 bp, 11 predicted proteins | sample Alteio_BWOrgCont_7_FD_152623 | JGI IMG/M metagenome (GOLD analysis project Ga0206877, IMG submission 152623) | Enriched cells from forest soil in Barre Woods Harvard Forest LTER site, Petersham, Massachusetts, United States -... | ecosystem: Environmental > Terrestrial > Soil > Temperate forest > O...
TCTCAATCAGGCGGTTCTCGGCCAGGGTCGCCAGGGCATTGCCGGAGATGCCGTCATGAGCATGAAAGACGTCGAAGCGCCGGTTAGAGTTCTTCTGGAAGAAGCGGACATAGTCGCCGACACGAGATCGCACCATGGCGTGGGTATCGCCGACAAAAGGCGAAGCCGGGACACAGATCGTTTTGCAGCGTGCTGGACGGAAGAAGCCGGTGCCCTTGGCGTCCGGAGCATGAACGACGGCCTCATGCCCAAGCTGCGTGAGGGCTTCGCCGAGCGCCAGCCCATGGACCACGCCGCCACGCGGGTTGGTCGAGTGGGTCAAGATGGCGACGCGAAGGCGGCGGGACTGCTTCATGCGGCGATCTCCCTTCGAGAAGGCGCAAGGAGCGGTGCGGTGGCACAATCACGGATAATCTCGTGCGAGAGCCCGTCGGTGATGCGGATTTGCGAAGTTGAATTAATGGTGCCGATCACTGCGGCCGCGATACCCCGCGCCGTGAAGCGGGCGATGACCGCCTCGGCACTCTCCGGTCGGGCAGGGATGAGATAGCCGAAACTAGGGAAGGTGACGAGCCAGCGGGCGAGCTCGATGCCGCCCGGGATCGGGATTGCCGTGATGTCGATATCAATCCCAACATCCGAGCATTCGGCCAGCATGATGGCCGTGCCGACAAGGCCGCCTTGGCTGATATCCTTGGCGGCACAAGCAAGTCCGGCTTCGGCAATGCCAGGCAGGATCTCGATATCGCCCCGCAGGCGTTCGGCCGGTGCGTCGGTGGCCGCTTCCCAGTTGGAGAAGGGCTCGCGGTAGCGCCCGCGCAGGTCGATCGCGGCTATCAGGCAATCGCCAGCGCGGGCGTCGAAGCTCGACAGCAGCCGGTTGGCCCGGCCCAAAATGGCGACCGAAAGCTGGCCGCGATCGGTGCGTACATTGGTGTGGCCGCCGACGATGGGTACGCCAAATGCTTCGGCGGCGGCGCGAAGACCCGCTAACACCGGCTCGGCCTCGTCGTGACCATGGGCCCAGACCGCGTCGACAACCGCGAGGGGCCGGCCACCCATCGCGGCGACGTCGGAAATATTGACCATGACACCGCACCAGCCGGCAAACCAGGGGTCGCCGGCCACGAACTCGTTCATGAAGCCTTCAATGGCAAAGAGCAGATGTCCGTCCTTGTCGCGGATCGCGGCACAGTCGTCGCCGACTAAGACTTTAGAACCATCGCGAAGGCCCAGCCGCTCGCAGACAGTGCCGATATCCTGCTTGGCAGCGATGCCGCGATTGGCCCGCAGGCTGTCGGCAAGAGCGGCAAGTTCGAGGGTCATGCCGCCCTCCGTGCCAGTGCGACGAAGCCCTGCTCAGCGTTCTCGAAGGGACGGTAATAGTCGAGGTTGGCCATCATTAGATGATGCGCCCTGCCCGCAAGCTCGATTTCGTCGATGGTCTGCCAGTGCAGTCGTCGAAACAGCAGCACGTTCTGGACCTGCACATTGGCGAGGAAACGCCGGCAGCCGCGGGCATGAGCGGAGGAAACCGCAAGCCGGATCAAGGCCGCGCCGAGTGCTCCGACTTTGCGATAGCTCGGCCCGACCGCTAGGCGTGAGCCCCACCACAGGCCAGCCTCCGCCTCATGGATTCGGACGGTGCCAACGACCGCATCGGCGGCCACGCCAAGCATTGAGAGCGCAACGAGTGGAATGGCATGTGCGTCGATGGCATCGATATCATCGCCCTCGAACAATCCTTGCTCGGTGCAGAACACGTCCCTGCGCAGGGCAAGAGCGCCCCGGCGCTCCCAGCTTTCGGTCGCGAATTTCACCTGGAATTCGCTAGCGATGAATGGCTTGAACGGTTCAAGGATCATTTCGTCAGCATCCGTTCATAGCTCGACAGCGCCGAGCAGGCCCCGCATTTGCCGCAGCCCGCCTTGATGTCGGTGGCCTTCAGACCGCCTCTGACCAGCATGGCTGCCAACGGACCGAGGATCGCATGCATGAACGCAGGGGTGGGTGCGGGGTGACTTTCGAGCGGCGTGCCCGAGATCGGCACGAATGGCACGACGAAGGGGTAGACGCCGATCGCCGTCAGCTTTTGGCAAATCGCCAGGATGGCCTCGCAGGTGTCGCCGAGGCCGGCCAGGATATAGGTGGAGACCTGTCCACGGCCGAACACCGGAACCGCGGCCTCAAAGGCGGACAGGTATTTCTCGATCGGAACCTGCGCTTTGCCGGGCATGATGCGCTGGCGGATTTCAGGCGTGACGGCTTCCAGATGCATGCCCAACGCATCCACGCCAGCGTCGCGCAGGCGCTCGAACCAGGCATCGTCCTCAGGAGGCTCGCATTGGGCCTGGATAGGCAGGTCGACGACGGCCTTAATCGCGCGGGCGCTGTCGGCCAGGATGGCGGCACCGCGGTCCTCGCCTTTCGGCGTCCCCGTGGTCATCACCATGTGCTTGACGCCATCGAGCTTGACAGCAGCCTTGGCGACCTCGGCTAGCTGGGCAGGCGTCTTGCGCTCAATAGTGCGTCCGGCCGCGAGCGACTGACCGATGGAGCAGAACTGACAGGTCCTCGTGCGGCTTTGGTAGCGGATGCAGGTTTGCAGCACCGTCGTTGCCAACACGTCGCGTCCATGCAGCACAGCGATCTTCGAATAGGGAATGCCGTCGGCGGTGGTGAGGTCGTAGAAGCGCGGACGCAAGGGGAAGGTGATTTCGCCCACGTCTCTGCCTTCGCGGCGAATGCGGCTGCGGCCATAGGCGTCAGGCTTTTCAACGAGATAGGGACTCTCAAACGCGGGCGCTGTGTGCACCGGTACCATCACCGTCATGCCGTCGAGCGTCATCGCCTTATGGTCGGAAGGCCCAGCTCCCCCGCGACGGCTCTCGACCCCTTGCTTGGGATCAACCAGCCGTGCTCCGAAGGACTGCAACTCGTTGATCAGCTGTGCTGTCGACAATGCTGTCGCGTTTTCCATCGGACGGACTCCTAAAATCGGGTTGTTCTGCTGGCTTGGCGGCGAATTCGATCGGAGAGCCGGGCCTGTCGTCGAGCACCAGATGCATCAGTTCGGGCCGGGCGTAATGGCCGACACTGTCCATCATCCGCTTGCGCTTGAGGATGAGGCCCATGTCGAGATCGGCGATCAAGATGCCCTCGCCCTCGGTGAGTGGTGGCGCAATATGCCGGCCCTCGGGTGAGATGATCGCTGTCATGCAGCCCCCGCGCAGGCCCCGCTGCAGGCCCTCGTCCGGGGTAATGGATACAATTTGCGCTTCGGTGAGCCAGCCTGTGGCGTTAATCACGAAACAGCCGCTTTCCAAGGCATGGTGACGTATGGTGACCTCGATCTGCTCGGCAAAGATCGGGCCGACCAGCGAGCCGGGGAATTGCGCGATGTGGATTTCCTCGTGCTGAGCCATCAGCGCATAGCGCGCGAGCGGGTTGTAATGCTCCCAGCACGCCAGCGCCCCGACCCGACCGGCGGCGGTGTCGACGACGGTGAGGCCGGCCCCATCGCCCTGGCCCCAGATCATTCGCTCGTGGAAAGTCGGCGTGATCTTGCGACGCTTGAGCTTGAGGGTGCCGTCGGCGTCGAAGATCAGCTGGCTGTTGTAGAGCGAGCCATGATCGCGCTCGTTAATGCCCAGCACGACGACAACACCGTGCCGGCGAGCAGCGGCGGCGACGGCGTCGGTCGCGGGACTGGGAACGCTCGGCGCATTCTCGTAAAGCCGCAGATGTTCCTTTCCAGAGAGCACTGGCGGCCGCACGAAGGAGAAATAGGGATACCAGGGCACGAAGGTCTCGGGAAAGGCCACAATCTCGGCACCCTGGGCCGCGGCTTGCGCAATCGAATCCAGCACCTTGCCGACCGTCCCGTCGAGTGAGGTCAGGTCAGGCGAGATCTGCACCGCCGCCGCCCTGATCGTTGTTCCAGCCATTATGATATCTCCAAGTCTGGCGGACATGCGGTCGACATCTGGCGGCGGGGGCGCAGGCCGAGGCCGCCGGAGTGTGTGTCCGGTCGTCAGAGCGTCCAGGTATCGAGGATGAAGGCGTTGTCCCGCCGGTGCAGCAGCACAAGATCGAGCACATCGAGTGGGCTAATCGGCTGGATGCCCGGGATCAGCGAAGGCTCGCCATGACCGTAGAGCGCTTGCAGGGCAAAGCGGCATGCATAGACCTTGCCGCCCTCGGCGATGAATTTCTCGATCTGATTGTTGAAATTCAAATGACCCGCAAAAGCCTCGTCGCCGATTTTGGGAAAACCGCGCTGCACGCCGAGCGTCACGCCCGGCCCGTAGAGCAGGATCGAGGTGTCGAAGCCTTTGCGCTTGAGCCGCGTGGCCTGGAGCAAATTGACGAAACCAATCGAGCCCTCGAAGGCCACGGTATGGAAGGTGACGAGCGCCTTTTCGCCCGACTCGGCCTTTACGTCCTCGAACAGCTTCTGTTCATAATCGACGAAGACATCGCCTTTCTGGTGGGGAGGGTGGATAACGGCTGGCATGTTCGAACTCCTGTAGGGGGCGGGTCGTACCCTTGAGCGGGCCACATCACAGGTAATGCAATCAATGTGCCAACATGGATTCGTTCAATTTTGTATCTTTCGGTAGCTTGCACCAGTCAATGATTCAGTCAATTTTGGCCAAACGGGTAAAATATGCCCAAAAATGCGTAAAAATGGCCGAGCATTTTGCGTTGGATTCGTGCAACGCTAAATGCAACAAGATGCAGTCATTTATCCGAAGAATGATAGATGACAAACCATTCCTGCAACAATATACAGTCAATCAGACGGGTCACGGGGGCAAGGATGATGAGTTGGGTGCCAAAGCTTGTCGACCGGGAAGGGCCGCTTTATCTGTCGATCGCGCAAGCCATCGCCCGTGATATCGCGAACGGTGCGTTGATGCCGGGGGACCGACTGCCGCCCCAGCGCAAGCTTGCCGCCCTCTTGGACGTCGATTTCACCACCGTGGCGCGCGGCTATGTCGAGGCCGGCAAGCGGGGCCTGATCGAATCTACCGTCGGGCGCGGCAGCTTTGTCCGCAACAATGCGCCCCTGCGCGACGAAAGCGATCCGCGGCGCCAGCTTCTTGCCGATTTTTCCATGAACATGCCACCCGAGCCGGACGATCCCGCCCTCATCGCGCGCATGCAGGACGGCTTTGCGAGCGTCGCGCGGGATTTGTTACCTTTGCTGCGCTATCAGGGCTTTGGCGGAGCCGCCATCGACAAGGATGCAGCCTCGGCTTGGCTCGGCCGGCGGGCACTCGTGCCGGCCCAGGAGCGGATATTTGTGACGCCGGGCGCCCATCCAGCGCTTGTTGGAATTTTCAGCCTGCTCGCGAAAGCCGGCGATACGCTGCTATGCGAGACAATTACTTATCCCGGTGTTCGATCTATCGCGGTCCAACTGGGCTTCAGCCTCGCCGGAATCGAAATGGATCGCGACGGCATTGTGCCCGATGCCCTTGAGGATGCCATCAAGCGACACAAGCCCAAAGCTCTTTACCTCAATCCCACCCTGCAGAACCCGACCACGGTCACCATTCCGGAAAAGCGGCGCACGCAGATCTGTGCCGTGGCCAGGCGACACAAACTGCCAATCGTAGAGGACGACGCCTACGGCTTTATTCCCACCCATGGGCCGGCGCCGCTAGCCGCAATCGCACCGGATATGTGCTGGCATATTGCAGGTCTGGCGAAATGCATTGGCGCCGGCCTGCGGCTGGCCTATGTGGTGGCTCCGGACGCGCGGGCCGGTTGGTCCTTCAATGCTGCGATGCGTGCTCTTACGGTGATGGCTTCGCCGGTGACGGTGGCGGTGGCAACGCGTTGGATTGAGGACGGCACAGCTGACATGATTTTGCGGTTTATTCGCTCGGAAGCGGCAGCGCGCGAAAGGCTGGCGGCGCAATTCTTCGAGCCTGGCACCTACATATCAGACCCACTGAGTTTCAATATCTGGCTGCCACTCGCCAATAACTGGACCCGATCGGCCTTTGTTGGACATGTACGGAGCACAAGCATTGGCGTCGTGGCCAGCGATGCTTTCACGGTCGGCGGGACGCCGAGTGAAGCAGTTCGCATTGGATTGGGGGGACCGATAAGCAGGGAGAAGCTTAGGACGGGACTGGAATTTATGAGTCATGCCCTGGAAGGATCACCTGAAACGGTCGCAGCGTTCTTCTAAATCCTCCGACGGGCATTGTCAGGCCGACGCTCACAGTCGCGCTGACAATGCCCCGATACCTTTCTTGGCTTTGATGAATTCCGCCCGCCTAGCCGCACGCGCTCCTAAAGATGGAAATTGGGGTCGGAACAAGAGCAGTTCAAAATCCTGCGCGGCCTTTATCAACCAAAGACAGCCACCGTTGATTTGATTGTGAGGCCGCCGTTACCGGCACGACGCATCTGCCTGCCGATCGCGGCGCAGAAAACCTGCGGCAACTGAAGTGCAGGCGAGATCCTCGTCCATAGGACGCGCAGCTTTTCTCGGCCTCTATCGCGATCCCATTGTGGCGGAGGTGACGCGGTGCTGCGACTGGCGCATCGCTGACATCGTCGGCGGAGATTACCCGACCACGCTCTACCTCGTGGTGCCGCCATCCGACATCAGCCGAACCAAGCCGCTGATCCGTCTGATCCTCAACCAGATCGGCCGGCGCCTCACCGAGGATCTGCAGGCCAAGGCCGGGCGGCGGCGGCTCCTCCTGATGCTCTACGAGTTCCCGGCACTGGGCCGACTCGACTTCTTCGAGTCGGCGCTCGCCTTCATGGTCGGCTACGGCATCAAGAGCTTCCTGATCGCCCAATCGCTGAACCAAATAGAGAAGGCCTACGGACCGAACAATTCGATTCTCGACAATTGCCATGTACGGGTGAGTTTCGCGACCAACGACGAGCGCACCGCCAAGCGCGTCTCGGATGCGCTCGGCACCGCGACCGAGATGAAGGCGATGAAGAATTATGCCGGCAGCCGGTTGTCACCCTGGCTCGGCCATCTGATGGTCTCCCGATCGGAGACAGCGCGGCCCCTGCTGACGCCCGGCGAGGTAATGCAGCTCCCTCCGAGCGACGAGATCGTCATGGTGTCGGGCGTCTACCCGATCCGGGCGAAGAAGACGCGCTACTACGAGGACGCTCGCTTCCAGGAGCGCATTTTGCCGCCGCCGGTCCTCGCTAGGCCGAAGGAGGCCCGGCCTGATGATTGGAGCGCGCGGCCGCTGCCACCGCGACCGGATATCGTGACCCGCCGCCGGAAGGCGAACAGGCCGATGACGGCGATCCACGCGCTGCGGACCGGCGCCGGCAGCCCGAATTGGACAGGATGAAGCCCGTCGAGAAGAGGGAGCCGCTCGAAAACGAGTTCTCGCCTGATACCGAGGACGATCTGGAGGAGGACGCCCCGCGGGTCGGGCGGATGAACGAGATCATGCAGGGCGTCGCCCGCCAGGCCTCGCTCGATCCCGGTGACGATCTGGGTCTGTGAGGCGGTCATGGCCATGCCGAAGAAAAAGGCCCAGATCTCGGTCTATCTCGACCCGGACGTCATGAAGACGCTCTTGGCCTATGCGGCGCGGCGCGAGCAGCCATTGTCGTTGATTGCTGAGGCCGCCATCGCATCCTTCCTGTCGCCAGACGCCGACGAGCGGCGTGAGGCGGCAATCGCCAAGCGCCTCGACCAGGTCGACCGCCGCATAGCGCGGCTCGAACGGGACGTTGGCATCAGTGTTGAGACCTTGGCGCTGTTCATCCGCTTCTGGCTGACCACCACGCCGCCATTGCCTGAACCCGCCGCCCAGGCGGCGCGGGCGCAGGCCGGCGCGCGTTACGATAACTTCCTCGCCGCACTCGGGCGGCGGCTCAATCAGGGGCCAAAGCTACGCCAGGAAATTCCGGACGACTTAGGAGATGCCCAGCAGGGAACGGCCGATAAGACGTAGGTCCACTTCCAAAGATTTACTTCGATATCGATAGCCGCTGCGCGTCCATGTCTCGGCCGTTTGATACTGGATTGGCGCACCCGGGAAGGTTCTGTTGCTTACACTAGCTTAGGACCCTTGAGTAACGATGCGCCGCCCCTTCCGATACTCTTTTGCTGGGGGGCATGGAGCCTAATGCAGATGTGTTTTTAGCCGATGCCGATGAGAAGCCTGTTTGGCGCGATTGCCACACATCGCCATGCTGCACTACCGTCGCGCATGACCCCTCGTGTGGTCGGCGAAGAGGAGCGTGCAGGCTGGGCCTTCGCAGGCCTTCACATGGGTAAAGTCTTCTGTACAGACGAGCCGAGCCAGCGCCTCTCCGATGGGGAGTAGAAGCGCGTCGGGGTTGCGCCACCTGCGCACGGCCTGAAGCTCGAAGGGCCCGTGCGCCGTGGGCTGAGGAACGATTCGGCTGAAAGACTCATCACGGTCCAGCAAACGATTGAGCGGCTCCAACTCGGCCAATGCCTCGGCCGTCAGCGGACGGCCCCTATGCTGATGCACGAAGCCCCTGAACCATTCCCGCAGGCTCCGCGCCTGATCGGCGACCTTGTCGAGTTCGCCGGGCAGGGCGCGCTTCCTCATGTCCTGGAGCACGTCGCGTGGTGCCAGGTTGGCTTGCTCAAGCCAGCTCAGATATCCCTCGCCGTCATCGATCCAATCGATGGCGGTGTCGACCGGCGTCGCAACTGAATTCAGGAAATCCAGTCCGATCGCGTCGCCGACAAGAAACGCGGGTGGGCAACGGTCCATCATAACTCCTCTTCCGGCCCGGTCATCGTCAAATCAATATCGATCTACGGCAATAGCATTCGAGAAACCGCGACACGTCTGGTGATGACAGAGGGTGCTGTTCGGGTTGCGCTACACCGCGCCCTTAAGAGGCTTGCAGCGTTGTACCGGAGCCAAGCGTCCTGAAAACAGATAAGCTCGTCGATGTTCTGGCTGAGGATTCTCGTCCCAGCAGCCGCTTTTACGTGCCCTTCTCGCGGCGGTCTTTTTTCGGCAGTCTTGTGGCAGGGGCAACACTCTTCCTTCTCCTGGGCGTTCGTCCCGACATTGCCTCGGCCATGGAATCCGTTCGTTTCCTTTTCAAATTTGTCATCACGCTGACTTTGGCCGCTGCGGCGACGGGCGCTGCGCTTCATCTGGCGCGCCCCGGAGATACTTAGCGCGGTGGTGCTGGTCGCTGCCCGCGGCGCCTGCGCCGCTGGTCCTCGCCGTGGCACTCGAACCGTGGGTCTTTCGCGTTCATACGTGGATGGACCACCTTGTCGGACACAACGACCGCTTCTGCATGATTGTCATTCCGTTTTTCTCGATCGGGCCGCTGATCTGCATTTTCATCGCCTTGCGAAGAGGAGCGCCGACCTACCCTCGCCTCACCGGCGCTGTGGCCGGCCTCACCGCCAGCGGCATTGGGGCGACCTACTATGCATCGCACTGCAACGACGACAGTCCGCTGTTCGTTGGAACCAGATATGCGCTCGCCACCTTGATCATTGTACTCGTCGCGTCTTTTGCTGGCGGCAGACCCCTACGCTGGTAAACCTTCGACCATCCTGACAAAGAGGATTGTGGGTGACGACGAATTCGACCTTTGAACGATTGCCCCAAATCGTCATGTCCCTCTGCTGTTCTCGTCAAACCGGCGTTCATGTGCCACGCGCAGAAACGGTCCTTGCCGTTGATTCCATCGCGGGCGGTGTGTCCATGTCCTCCATGCGAGAGCCCGAGAGGCCGGTGATCAGCCGCGTTCCGCGCTGGAACGTCAAATAGTTCCACATCCAATTCAGCGTCACGGCGATCCGGTTTCTGAAGCCGATGAGGTAATAGATGTGGG
>Ga0206877_10365_pt1 | contig 9782 bp, 8 predicted proteins | sample Alteio_BWOrgCont_7_FD_152623 | JGI IMG/M metagenome (GOLD analysis project Ga0206877, IMG submission 152623) | Enriched cells from forest soil in Barre Woods Harvard Forest LTER site, Petersham, Massachusetts, United States -... | ecosystem: Environmental > Terrestrial > Soil > Temperate forest > O...
AATCCGCTTGGCCTGGAGCTGTTGAAAATATTTAATCCAGCCCTTAACCCCAACGGAATTGATTCTATTTATTTCACAACAATTAACATGAACCTCAAACGGCGGATTAGGTAAAGCACCAACGGCCTTTTCGAGGTTGGCATCATCATCCACCGTTCCGGTTAATTTGATTAGAATCTTACGGTCTTTTTTCTCAACGTTTGCGCTTAGCATTCTGTAATTAATATAATCACTAATTCGACTAGCTGCCAACACTATATTATTTTACACTTAGAAAATGCCATCAATCATAAGCATCACAGAAAGACCAGAAGACGCTGCATTTGGACAAGCACTTGCAAAACATGCAAAATTCGACTTCGTCAATGCCCGCAGGGCAAACGAACTCAGAAAGGTTTTAAAGGACAATAAGGATGCAATCCTATTGTGGGACGTGGACCACCCTCACTGCCTTGAAGCGGTGCATCCACTTTCTATATCGAATGTTGGCAACGTTATCGGTTCGATGAGCACCCCCGACCGAGTCTTTGTTATTAGCGACCAGGCTTTGAATTCCACTCCTTATATCTTCAATATGCCTTATTTCAGCCATCATATTTACCGGCAATTCAAAGACCCCACCGCCGAGATAATCGCTTACCTTGCCAAAGCCTGCGGAAGCACCGACCCCTTTGGACTAGAAAAATTTATGCCTGAAGGGACTCAAATTCGAAAAATAATGTTAAAAAAGGCCTCCCAACGAAAGGCCGTCGTCAACGGAATGACGAACCTTCTTGGCAAAACTGGAACCCCACCCCAACTCATTCAAATGGCAATTCAAACCACAGATGAAATTTTAATGAACGCCATCTTTGATGCTCCACTCCAAGGAGAAAACCGCTATCGCAGACAAATCGAACGCAATATGGACTTCGAACTATCTGAAAAGGAATGCGTAGACCTGGAACTCGGCGTTGGCAAAGGTTACCTGGCAATCTGCGCACGTGATCACTTCGGATCTCTCAAAAGAGACTCTGTTCTCAACTTTATCCGAAAAAACTATGAAAAACAGGATTACAAGGTCAAGGACGACGACCATGGAGCAGGTCTAGGGATTTACGGGATTCTTCAATCCGGCCTCAGCCTGCTTTTTTCCTCGCGCCCAAACGTAAAAACCGAAGTAACACTTTTTATTCCAGTTGTTAAGAATATGAAGTCTTTCCGGACGTCATTTCGATTTTTTAGTTTTCTGTAGGCCTGTTGCGTTCGAATACTAGTCAGTGAATAGCAAGAATTTACTTTCGGTCAAAACCCGCAAGCGTCTCTACGAGCACCGCTAGATTGAGCGACTGCGCTAATTCAGCAGGAGTTTGCTCGTCTGCATTCCTCACCTTTGTTGCTGAAGGATCTTTGGTAACCATAGCAGTGACCACTTCGACGCGTAATACTGTGCTTTTAGCTTGAACAGCTCTAATGCTTGAATGAAGAGGGGTGAGGCGCTTCATCCTACCGCCCAATTGACTGGGTGAGAAGCCGGCATCCAAAAGCATATTCACCATATTCAAATTCAACATGCTTCCGGCCCAATGAAGTGGACTGAGACCAAAACCGTCTAGAATCATAGATGGCTGCAGGGATGGCTGCAGACTCGACTGCTTAAGTTCAGCCAGGCTTGCAGCTAGGGCGGTTTCATTCCCATGACATACGGAATTGAAAATGCGTTGTTGGATCGACAGAGGAGCAGAGACAGGGCAGGTTGGCTCGTCGCCAGTTGAACTATTGTTGTTATTCATGGCTTGAACCGTACCCATATTAAAACTCAACAAAAGTACGACAAAAAATGGCAATAACGCGCTCATCGGAACAGATCTCCCTGTAAATTTGACGCACCATATAATATTATTTCATCCAAAGCAAATATTTCCTTGCCGGGCGATTGCGACTCCTGTAGAGACTGACGCCATGCACAACCCTACTTAACATCGTAATACCGCAAGGAGTTTTATGCGTATTTCAACCCTAGTTATTACCTCCCTTATTTTTCTGAGTTCTACTTTTACTCATGCTACCTTTCACCATTCGCCACCTTCCGATAAAGAATTTGACCACGAAGGCAAACTGGCCCTCATTATTGCTACGAGCCACCCCTATTTAGATACCTTCGATAAGAAAACGGGCAAATTCATCCCTCCGTCCAAGTGGACACGCGATACTCTGAATTCCGCGGGTCTCTATCTTCCAGAGGCAACTGAACCCCTTAAACAATTTAAAAAAGCTAAAATTAAAGTTGAGGTCGCTAGCATCCAGGGCGGTAAAATCCCTATTACTTTTATGTCGACTCTATTTGGAATTAGAACTCCCGCAGATGACGAATTTTACCGGGACCCCGAAGCCCAAGCTATGTTCAATAATTCACTTAAGATTTCCGAGGTCGACCCTTCTAAATACGATCTCATTTTTCTCGCAGGTGGTTGGGGAGCTGCATATGATTTTCCAGAATCAGAAGATCTAGCTAATTTTATTACGAAGGCAAATGCCCTAGGAAAAATCATTGGCGCCGTTTGCCACGGACCATTAGGACTAGTCAAAGCTAAAGAGGTGAATGGAGAACCACTCTTGAAAGGAAAAAAAGTTACCGCAGTTACAGATGCTCAAGTACGACTTCTTGGGCTCGAAGGAATCACACCTACAAAACCTCAACAAGTGATAACGAAAATCGGGGCTGAATATCAATGTGAGTCACATTGGTCCTACATCGATCTTTTTTCAAATTGTGTAGTCCAATGCGGCAATCTGATCACGGGCCAAAACCAAAGAGCAGGTACAGAAGTCGCAGATAGAATGATGCAAATGTTATTAGAAAAAGATCCCAATTATCACAAGAACGTCAAAGTCAAAGAGATCAAGTCAAAACTTTGAGGTGTTGACGACTAAAACAACCCCTCCAGTACTCCGTCCTTCACAAGATTAGGCATTGTAAGTGACAAGCTGGGTTCCATTTTCATCGCGCGTTTGGCAGTAAAGATCGCCTCTGAATTTCGGGCCCAGCTTCTTCGCGCGATACCGTTGTTCACGTCCCAGAATAGCATGGACTTCAAACGTCGATCGCAATCCTTAGAGCCATCCAGGACAAGGCCAAATCCGCCGTTGATCACCTCACCCCAACCGACTCCGCCGCCGTTGTGAAGCGATACCCAGGTTGCTCCTCGGAAGGCGTCTCCAACAAAATTCTGTACAGCCATATCCGCTGTGAATTTAGAACCATCGTATATATTCGATGTCTCGCGATAAGGCGAATCGGTTCCTGATACATCGTGATGGTCGCGACCCAGCACCACCGGAGCCGAGAGTTTCTTTTTTCGAATGGCGGCATTGAAAGCCTTTGCAATTTCAATTCTGCCTTCTGCATCGGCGTACAGGATTCTGGCCTTTGATCCAACCACCATTTGGTTTTCCGCGGCCGCCCTGATCCATCGCAGATTATCCGAAAGCTGCTGCTGGATCTCTTTCGGAGCTTTTTTCTTGAGTTTTTCTAGTACTTTTGCGGCGATTTCATCGGTTAAGCTTAAATCACTCTCCTTGCCAGAAGTGCAGACCCATCGGAAGGGGCCAAAGCCGTAGTCGAAGCAAAGCGGCCCTAAGATGTCTTGAACATAGGATGGATATTTAAACTCCCCGTCAGGCTTCAAAATTGCGGCCCCAGCGCGGCTTGCCTCCAGCATAAAGGCGTTGCCGTAGTCAAAGAAGTACGTCCCCCTGGCAGTCATTTGATTGATCGCATTCACTTGCCGAACCAAAGATTTTTTTACTTCTTGTTTAAATCCATCCGGGTTATTCGCCATCATCTTTTTTGAAGTTTCAAACGCTATTCCTACAGGATAGTACCCTCCCGCCCAGGGGTTATGAAGCGAGGTTTGATCTGACCCAAGGTCAACTTGAATATTCTCACTTACGAGCTTCTCCCAAAGATCGACGATATTTCCCTGATACCCCAGCGATACGGCCTCCTTTTTCAGCCGGGCTACTTCAATTCTTTTAATCAAATCACCCAGGTCCGTAAAGACCTCGTCCAGCCACCCCTGAGAGTGACGTGTAGCAATCGCTTTGGGATTGACCTCTGCAATCACCCCAATCGCCCCCGCAATGACCGCAGCCTTGGCTTGGGCGCCTGACATTCCCCCAAGCCCGGCTGTGACAAAGACTTTACCGGCAAGTCCATTAGGAATGGTCCCAGTGCCCTTAGAAGGCGTCTCGGTACGCGCCTGAGCCAGCATGCGGCCGGCATTCAGAAGCGTAATAGTGGTGCCGTGAACAATACCCTGGGGCCCAATATACATAAACGACCCAGCTGTCATTTGGCCGTATTGAGTCACTCCTAATGCGTTAAACCGCTCCCAGTCATCTTGTTTTGAATAATTTGGTATCATCATTCCGTTGGTCACGACCACCCGCGGCGCTTCCGGATGGGAAGGAAAAAGCCCCAGGGGGTGTCCTGAATAGAGGACAAGAGTCTGCTGATCCGTCATCGTAGCGAGATACTGCATCGTCAAAAGATACTGAGCCCAGTTCTGAAACACCGCTCCATTTCCTCCATAAGTGATCAACTCATGGGGATGCTGCGCCACGTCCGGGTCTAGGTTATTTTGAAGCATAACCATAATCGCCGCAGCCTGCTTCGAACGATGCGGATATTCATGGATCGGCCTCGCACGCATTTCGTAGGTAGGCCGAAAACGATACATATAGATACGACCGTAGAGCTTGAGTTCCTCGGCGAACTCCTTACTGAGAGCGGAGTGGAGCTTTTCCGGAAAATACCGAAGCGCATTCCGAACCGCGAGCTTCTTTTCGTCTGGCTTGAGAATATCTTTTCTGCGGGGAGCATGATTCATCGAATCATCGTACCGCTGCGCCGGAGGAAGTCGATTTGGAATACCACTTAAAATACTTGCTTTGAATTCCTGCTTAAGTGATTGCCTGACTTGAGTTTTCTTTGGCATATTTCCGCTCCTAGAAATGATCTGATGAATTAGACATATATGACTATTCAGCACACTTGTCACCCACCTTGTCTGGCCCTCAGCCCCTGAGGTTTCTCCTAGATTTTAATGACGCAGATCCCCTTACGAAAAATTAAAATAATTTTTGCATTTTAGGAAACTTCTGAAACAATGCCTTTCCAAATTGGGGGACAAATTAATGAATCGAAAAATCAAAGGCTTACTATCGCTTACACTGGCATTCAGTAGTTCCATTGCTACTGCGGTACCCATCGCCATCGTCGACTCGGGCACAGATTTCAAACATGAAATGCTGATCAAGCATACTTGGACAAAACCGGGCAAAATAGTGGGCGATTCGTTCTCAGGTGATATTCATGGCCGAAACTTTGCCGATGATAACAACGACACGATTGACTATAGTTTTATGGGCAAATTTTCGCCAGACACGTTTAAATTTTTCGAAGTACAGCTCAGAGAACTGAACGGCGTCGCAACGGACGAAGATAGACAATGGATGTTGGAGAAACGCAAAGACGAAAAGTTCATACAAGAACTTTCGACATTCGGAAATTTTGTTCATGGTACTCACGTGGCTGGAATTGCCTCAAGAGGCGCTCCTCTTGCAGAAATTATGGCAGCTAAAATCATTCCAACTGAAATTAAAAAACCATCCGAAAAGCTGAATGATTATTTGCATTTCTTAGCTCAAAAAGGAATTACGCCATTATCATTGAGTCTCGGGACAAACCCGATTGATCCGAAAGTCAACCCGGTCACCGGCTTTTTTCAAGATATCATCATGAAGGCAGCTCTATGGTTTGTAGCAGGTCAACATTCTACAGAACTGGATCCTGTAGGCCAATACGTATCTGAAACAGGAATGCGAGTTGCAAATTGCTCTTTTGGCACCGGTACCTCCCAAGCCAAAGCGGTGGCAGAATTGCTAGCCAAGAGCTTGATTCAACGTGATTTAACAGAAGAAGAAAGTCAAAAATACGCAGTTTATTTTATAAATGAACTGGATGACAAAGGTAAAGGTTTTGCCACCGGTGCAAGCAAAACTCTTTTTGTTATTGCGGCCGGAAATGATGGTTTGGATAATGATACCAACCCAGCTTACCCCGCCAACTTGAGACTTGAAAATACGATCACAGTTGCCGCTACTCGTGACTTCGACCGTCTCGCTTCATTTTCAAATTACGGCGAAAAAATGGTGGATATCGCAGCGCCCGGAGTGGGAATTCGCTCTAGCATCCCCACCCCATCCGAGCATGATACTCTCACCGTGAGCGGAACCAGCCAAGCATCTCCCTATATTGCCAATATTGCTGGCAGAATCATGGATGAAAATCCTAACCTGAGCGTTCCAGAAGTGAGAAAAATACTCATGCAAACAGTCGACAAAAAATCTTTCTTAGCAGGAAAAGTCGTTTCCGGCGGCATCGCAAATCAGGAACGGGCGGTCATAGCTGCTCGACTCTCGGTCCACGAATCGCTGGATGAAGCCATTCGGGATTCACATGCTGAAACGGCAAATGCGCCTTCTGTCCATGGGCAGATGGTCAGCCATAGCATGTTGACAGGACCTGACACAGGCTATGACGGAGATCCAATTCCTCTGCCGTCGGTATTTCAAGTTGTAAAATAATACCAAGGCCCACTTAGCGTAAGTATTTCCTTGATCTATCCCAAAAGTCAAAGTATGAATCGTCCCGCTTGACTTGGGGCGCTGCAAACACGATTCAACTTTACTTTTTGGGGTGGGGAAAATGAATAGTTTCAAAACCGGTTTCATACTTTTGTCGTTGGCATTGATCGAGTTTCAAGCCTCCGCCAATCCCACGGCCTATCTGATTTGTCACGGCCAAGATCTCCATGGCCACTCTTCAAAGACTTATGCGAACGAGGAAGATGCGGACCACCAGGCAGTCGCAAAAAATGCTCGTTTTCAAGTCGATGGAAATTGGAAAACGGATACGAAAGGCAAAAAATACTTCCTTGCTCTCGACCCAATCCAAAAGGACGTCTTCGTTTATTATAGGAAGTTACGCGAAATATGTGACACTGCCATTGCGAGAAACCTCGGGTCAACTTTCTCTCACCGAGCCATGAATGCACAAGATCACTCTTCTTTTTCCGAATACGATATCAAATTTCCATACCAAGATATTCTTGAAGCAATGATTCAAATTAAACTCGACATATTTCCGATTATTGATGAATTGAAGTCAAACGTGGAATTTGAAATGGTTGAAAGTCGGCCTAAAAATGGCGAAATTGCGAGTTTTACACGGTTTCTTGCAAATGGGCTGAATGAACATATTCAGAAGAGCATTTCTCATGGTGGCTCTCAGAACCTATCTAAAGACGAATCGATACTTTACACCAACATGATCAGCTGCGTAGACAGGTATTCAAACTCAGTGATATGGAAATCAAATGACCTTATTGAACAAATGACTCAATTTGCCCAAATGTTTGAAAATGCGTCAGATTACAAAATTCTCTCCTTTTCGTTGAATAGCCATGACGGCGGAATTGAACGCGGAGCCTTCGAGTGCTTTGCCAAAGCTACCACTGATATTTTTATGCAAGATAATCGAGATTTGGTTCGTGAAATATCTCAAATGAAAAAAAATAATCTCGAAAATAAAGGTCCGGATACGAGCACGTGGGTGCGAGGTTTCCCTCTGCTTGATCACACCCACTTTTTTGATTTTCTCAGTTCGCATTTGTTTCACCGAGAAACACCTGAACACTTAGAAAATAGAAGAATCTTGGCTTTCATTGACTATTTTGCGATATTATCTGGATTGGAGGCAACTTTAGAAGTTCTGCCTCGCAGGGGAAGCCAGGAACAGGAAGAGGAACTCAAAGTACACCTTCAAAATGTTTTAATGAACATGAATTCCGCGGCAGAAGAAATCAAATACCTTGAATCCCTCATGCACGACCCCAAACATGTCCAGACTTCGGAGAACCTCCGCTATATTTTGACCGAATTCTCTTCTTATTTTATTTATGACGGGTCGCAAATGGAGCCGTTGTAAGAAGAAGGTAGCTAAACCCAACAAAGTACGTAGGAACTGGGGTGGGATGGGTTCAGGTCTTTTTTATGGGGTTTTCCCACTTCCGTGAGGGCGTCGGAAGCGGAACTCCTATCCATCCCTCATCAGATATGGCGCTACCCTGTTAGCTTGAGCTTCCGAATTTCTTCAACTCTCTGATCGACTCTCTGGTCTACCAGGGCCTTCACTTTGTCCGGGAGTTGCATGGACTCTCTTAGCTTCGCATTTAGGAGTGTCTGATACGGGATTCCCGTACGTTCGCTCTCTTGACGAAGCCATAAAAAAATATCCATATCGATTCTAAAAGTCTTTGCAATCTTAGCCCCTTTGAACTTATCTCCTACAGGCTGCCAATCGGCTTTCCCGGATTTATCTTCTTTTTTCATAATCTTTTCTTTCATGGGACTCTGCCTTTCTGGCCGAAAGTATATGCACGCATTCGTCACGTTCTTCTACCGTGACTACATAGAGTATGCGCGATTTGTCGGAATGGCCGATATATTCGAAGCGTTTACCACTTCCGTGTTTATTGAGCCGGTAAAGACTCATCGGATTGTAAATCACGGTAGACGCCTCCGAGAAATCTATTCCATCGTGACTTTTGATGTTTGCGGCTTCTTTACGGTCATCCCATGTGATTTCCACATCTAATAATGTACAACGTTGTTACTACAAAAGCAACTGTTATTTAACGGTGTGTATCCAGGCCAAGTGTGGGAAATCATGAAATCAGACTATAGTGACCAGTACCCAACTGAAGCTCAGACTGATCCTAACTTTAAGGAAGCAGGCTCTTTTCGTGCCCTTCGGGGCGGCGGCCGCTTCGACTCTGCGGGGGACTTCGCTGCCGCATATCGCGACCGCGCGAGGCCCGAGGCCGATAACTGGTATATTGGCCTTCGCCTGGTAAGGCGTAAAATTCAGCGCTCTTAACCTTCTTACTCTGGTGACCTGGTTACTCTGGGAGTGATTGCAGCCAATTTCTAGAGAAGGTTTTAGGTCTAGGCTTATCTGAGGTATAGTCCTGGAATGAGAATTCCGTCGAAGGCAGTCTCTGTTTTTGTAACTATCGCGTGTACTGTCGCCTGTTGGCGCTTGCTCCATTTTGCCTCCATCGACAGTACTGACTTTAACGTCTACTGGAAGGCAGCCCATCGTTGGGTCGAGTCAGGGATCTCACCTTATCTTTACAGCGCAGAAGACCGGGGCCTCGTCTTTAAATATCCTCCTTGGATTCTTCCGTATTTTTTCCCTTTCGGGTTCATGGGTGAAATAAATGCACGTGTGGCCTGGGCTGCTTTTGAACTTTTTTGCTTGGGTTATTCCATTTTTAAATTGATTCGGCTTGGAATCAGTCGAAATATTGCACTCGGTGTAGCTTTCGCTTTCTGGTTTATCTGGCTGCCCCACTTTCGGGATGGGCAGTTCACCCTCGCTTTGGTTGCATCGGCGCTCTGGGCTTTTCCGACAAAAAAAGAACCTCAATCACCCTTCAAATGGGCATTTGTAGCAATGACCTTCACCTCCAAGGTTTTCTCTCTCGTCTCTCTTTTTGGAGTCGCCCGAGAGTACATCAAGCCTCGCACCGTTATTTGGTCAGCGGCTCTATTCGCCGGATTGAATCTCTGGGCCATTCTCTATTTTCGACTCCATGGAAACGGAATCAGCTTTTCGGAATTGATCCACCAGTGGAGTCTAGCTGCAAGCTCCGGAGGACACGAATTAGGCGCAA
>Ga0206877_10366_pt1 | contig 9779 bp, 7 predicted proteins | sample Alteio_BWOrgCont_7_FD_152623 | JGI IMG/M metagenome (GOLD analysis project Ga0206877, IMG submission 152623) | Enriched cells from forest soil in Barre Woods Harvard Forest LTER site, Petersham, Massachusetts, United States -... | ecosystem: Environmental > Terrestrial > Soil > Temperate forest > O...
TGGTAAAGGTCCAGACATAGTTGCTGGCCAACCCGGCACCCGCCAGGTTCTGCGCTCCGGTGGTGATTGTCGCCGTATAGAGAGTGTTGAGCGCAAGGTTCGCCGTTGGGGTAAACGTTGCCGTGGAACCAGCGGCAACATATGCGACAACTCCAGTCACGGGAGTCGTGCCTGGTCCAGTAAGCGTGAAGGTTGTTGCGTTAATCGTGGAAGGCGTCATGGCCACGCTGAAGGTGGCGCTGAGAGCCTGGTTGATCGGCACACCCGTGGCTCCATTGAAAGGAACAGTGGCGATGACGGTTGGCGGAGTGGGTGCCGGGAGCGTTCTAAACATCCATACGTAGTTAGCAGCCATCGGGGTGCCTGCAAGACTCTGGGCTCCGGTGGTAATCGTGGCGGTATAGAGAGTGTTGACGAGAAGATTGGCCGCAGGCGTAAACGTCGCGACTGCGCCGGTGCAGGCGACCGTTCCAGCCACAGCAGTAACGCCAGGGCCTGTAAGTATAAAGTTGGTCGCCGGTGATGCGAGGGTTGCGCAGTTCATCGCCTCATTGAAGGTTGCACTGAGCACTTGGCCGAGTGGTACTCCTGTGGCTCCATTTAGAGGGACGGTGGAGATCACCGCAGGCGGAGGGGTGATCGTCGTAAACGTCCAGACATAATTGGCAGCTAGCGAAGTGCCAACAAGGTTCGTAGCACCGGTGGTGATGGTGGCTGTATAGAGAGTGTTATTGGTGAGATTGAGCGTCGGCGTAAAGGTAGCACCGGCGCCAGCGCAGGCAACTGTTCCTACAACGGGCGCGCCACCTGGACCTGTGACAATAAAGTTGGTCGCGGGAGAAGCCAAAGTTGCGCAGTTCATCGCCACACTAAAAGTTGCGCCGAGGATCTGTGTCACTGGTACGCCAGTAGCGCCGTTGGCGGGCACCGTCGAGATGACCGTAGGGCGGACCGCTGTTGTGAAGGTCCAGACATAGTTGGCCGAGAGTTGGTCGCCGAGTGTATCTGTCACTGCTGTGGTGATGGTGGCGGTATAGAGAGTGTTATAGGCCAGGGCCACGGTAGGGGTGAACGAAGCAACAAAGCCCGAGGGATTATAGGTAACGGTGCCCGCGATCGGAGTCCCGCTGGCGCTAAGTGTAAAGCTGGCTGTGGTGATGGTTGCCGGGTTCATGGCAGCGCTGAAAGTAGCGCTCGCGACCTGATTGATTGGAACGCCAACCGCTCCGTTCGCCGGGATCGTGGAAACGAGGATCGGTGCCGCGTAGGGAATGGTTTCTTTGCCGCATCCAACGATGAATGCCAATACCGATATAGCCAGAAGGACCTTGAAACTGAGTTTGAGTGTGTGCATTGTTTCCCCTTATCGAACCGGCCAGCGTGATGGCCACTGCTCTGTCGTGTTCTCGGGAAAACCGCCGGGAATATCGAGTACTCTCAGAAATAACAATATTGCGCAGCAAAGTCTGAGCCCAATTGCTCACTCGCAAAAAACAATAAACTATTGGTGGCTGCCCGGCTAGGTCTTGTGAGCAATCCGACTCAGCTTTCATAGCCGCATGAGTGTAATGATGCAGAGATGAAAACTCTTATTTTTGGCGCAATCAGCTTTGTGCTTTTCGCTGGAAGTACTGCGGTGCCCGCACAGATCACGGTTGGCATTGGGGTGGCACCTGTATGCCCCTATGGCTACTATGACTTTGCCCCTTACAACTGCTCTCCCTATGGCTACTATGGGCCGGATTGGTTTAATGGTGGGCTGTTCATCGGAGCTGGTCCCTGGTACCACGGCCGTGCCGGCTTTTACGGACACGTCGACAACCGCTACGATCCGCGCAACGGCTACCGGGGCCCAACACCGGAGCGTGGCGCTCGCCCCTTTAATCATTTCCAGGGAAACGAGGCACGCGACGGCCGGGGCAATGTCGGGCCGGCGAACCATGAAGGCACTCGCGAGCACAGCGCCGGCGTTCAGCGCGGAAGCAGTCATCCGCGATAGGTGCTGACGTGCTGGGAATGATAAGCAAGCCCTCTCTCGATCCGATGGACCGCCTCGATATCTTCTGGTGGGCCTTTGGAGTCAGGGGAGGGTTTGCCATTTTGTTCGCCGGCATGCTTGCCTTCACTGGAAATTTGCTCGGAAGTCTACTTTTCGATCCGCTCATGCTCGTGTTGTTATCGGTTCTGCTTGGGTTCTATGTTTTCGCAAATGCAGTATTGCTTGGCGTCGCGGCAAGTTTCGCATTTGAACATCATCTTGGATTGGGTTGGCTGCTAGCAGGAGAGAGCTGCTTCGCGCTTTTGCTCGGCGCATACATCAGCTTTTCTCTGCTCATCACACCGCATTCTCTCGCGTTGCTGGCAGGCGTACACGCTTTGATCACCGGATGCTTCCAGATAGTCCTCGCCCTCAAGCTACATCGATACATACGGTTCAGAGTGCTACTGGGCATTTCCGCTTTGATTGCCATTAGCATAGGGATATTTTTCTTGACCCATCAGACAGAGCCACTACGCGTGATTTCGTTCTGGTTGAGCGGCTTTGAATTGACCTATGGCATGATTGTTATCGCATTTGCATGGGCACTTAAAGCTGAAGTGGGCCAGAGCAACCATTGGCGAGCTGAACTTTGCAAATGAGGCGGTTAGCGGCACTGAAGCAGTTGAACGGAGGGTTCGGTCACAATCGACACTGTCTCTGGTCTGAGTCCTGGCTGATTGGCCATCGATGTGACGGAATCCATCGGCCGGATAATGGCATAGTGGATGGGCGTAGAGCAGTAGATGCAATGCGTCTTGTGAATCTTCCACGGAGCATTTGCAGCGATAGCGGTAGAGTTGCGCAGACACTCAGGGCAGGTGATAATCAGGTCCACTGTTTCTTCTGGACACTCGGCAAGTTTTGAAATCCAGGCTGGGGGTGGCTCTGATTCGAGACGAGAGGGCGGCTCGATTGCCTGGCTGGCAGTGTTCAATAGGTCCACAAGTACGCGGAAACATGTCGCTTTCTCGTAGAACGCATCAGCTGCAATACCGCAAGGAATGCCTGCTCCGGAATACGCTCCGCTCGTGGCAATCACATAGATGGACGGCAATCTTCGGCGAACCACCGACAGCAACTCAAAGCCTGACATGCCCGGCATGTTCAGATCAGAGAGGATGATATCCGGCTTGCGTTGGCGGATCTTTTCGAGCGCCGAGAATCCATCTTCGGCACAGTCAACGTCATGTCCCAACTGGACGAAGATGGCAGTCAAGGTTGACCTGATGAGTGGCTCATCTTCAACAATAAGCAGCCTTCGAACCGTACGTGCCATGGCCTCCCCACTTAGTTGATTCTGGATTCTTACAAAGAGTGTCCCATCCCAGCAATATTGGCCGCTGTTCGATATTGCTCACATTGAGCGGTCTTTTTTGCGTAGCCGGCGATTAGCGGCAGGCAGTCTCTCGACGGGAAGCGCATTTTGATCCGGAAGTTGGTCGTGAAGAATGACATTGAGCAGTGACTTGTGAACTCGGATGCGCCCGTTGTATTCGATGAACCCCAGCTTGCGAAAACGGTTCATAAAAAAGCTTACCCGAGACCGCGTGGTGCCTATCATCTCAGCCAAAGTCTCCTGCGTAATGGCGGGGATCAGAGTTTCGGGTTCGCCTGCCTTACCAAATTCGGCCATCAACAACAGGATGCGCGCCAGACGCTTTTCGCTCGAATTGAAAAGCTGATCCACGAGGTCGGCCTGCGTGCGCATGCTACGGGCCAGCAGGAACTTCATAAACACATCGGAGAAAGCGTGTTCTTCTTGCAGGACGCGAATCATCTCTGCGCGTTCTATCTTCATGGCGGAGCAAGAGGTAATAGCGGTTGCAGTAGCCATCCTCAGACCTACAGCGCCTGCGATAGCCTCTTCGCCGATGAATTCTCCCGCATTGATAAGAGTAATCGTCGCTTCTTTTCCTCTCTTGGAAACGACCGTAAGCTTAGCTCTCCCGGATTGCAGATAATAGACACAGTCCGCGGCCCCGCCCTGAGTGAAGAAAGCGCTCTTGGCTTTTACCTGAACAATTCGTTTGCCCAAACCTGCATTCGCCAGGAAGGCGCCGGAATCAAACGCGGGTTTCTTTGAGGTCGTCAACGGTTTCGTGCCTCCTCGAGCCCCGGTGGAACAGATTGAAATATCTTGGGGAACTTATTTCAGCGACAGCTGGATTGTGAACCTGGAAACCCCTCTCTAAGCATTGCACCGTACTTTAAGAAAAAGTGTGCAATTTTGCTCACTTTTCGAGTGTTAGTTGACATTCGAGTCCATCGAAACTGAAAACGTACGCTCTCTTTAGAGAGTATGGTGGAAATAGCGCATTACCCTTCCTTTTCTCGCCTTCAGCTGACCATTGCTTTGCTTCAGACGAGCTCACCCGACAAGCAATAGGATACTGAGGGCTTCATGGTCTCGCCTAGCGGTTTCTTAAATGCTCCCTCGTTACCGCTGCCTACCCGCATCGCGTTCATCGGAAACTATCTACCCAGGCAATGCGGCATAGCCACATTCACCACAGACCTGTGTGCTGCGATCGCGGCTGAATTTAGAGAAGCACAGATCTTCGCCATTCCGGTAAACGATCCAGCTGCGGCTTACGACTACCCCGAGCGTGTACGGCTGGAGCTTACCGAGGAAGACGAAGCTTCCTATGAGCGCGCAGCTGAGTTTCTCAACTTCAACGGGAACGACCTTGTATGCCTGCAGCATGAGTACGGCATCTTCGGAGGCTGGGCCGGTGGCTATATCCTGCTCCTGCTACGCAAACTGAAGATGCCTCTGGTGACCACGCTTCACACGGTTCTGCGTGAGCCTGATTCTTATCAGCGTTCGGTACTCGATGAGATCGCTCACCTCTCAGACCGATTAATTGTGATGAGTGAGCTGGCTGCGTCTCTCTTGCGAGATGTCTACAATGTACCTGCCGCTAAGATCGATCTCATCCCTCATGGAGTGCCGGACCTTGCATTCATCGATCCAAATTATTTCAAGGATTCATTCGGCACACAGGGAAAGTCGGTTCTTCTCACCTTTGGTTTGTTATCTCCCAACAAAGGCATAGAGAATGTCATACGCGCACTGCCAAAGATTCTGGAGCAGCACGATGACGTGGTTTATATAGTCTCCGGAGCGACGCATCCGCATATTAGGCGTTCAGAGGGCGAGAAGTACAGGGAATCGCTGCGGGCGCTGGCACTTGAGCTTGGTGTTTCATCCAACGTGATCTTCAACAATCGCTTTGTAAGTTCCGAAGAGTTGATTGAGCATGTCGGCTCGGCGGACATCTATATCACCCCGTATCGGCATGAAGCTCAGGTAGTTTCCGGCACGCTTGCCATTGCGCTTGGAGCCGGCAAAGCAATCATCTCCACCCCGTATTGGCACGCCAAAGAGCTCCTGGCCGACAATCGAGGAGTGATCGTACCGTTTGATGACCCCGCATCCATCGCGGACGCAACGATCCATCTGTTAGATAACAACGCAGAACGTCACGCAATGCGAAAGCGAGCCTATCTTTACTCGCGTGGCACTACGTGGGAAAAAACAGCAGTAGCCTATATGGAAAGCTTCCAGCGGGCTCGGACAGACCGGATGCTGCGCCCACGTCCCGCCTTTCAAGATATTCTCGCCGCAAAAGCCAGCGACAGTTTGCCACCGCTCAATACTTCTCACCTGGTCAGCTTGACTGACGATACCGGCATGTTGCAACACGCCATCTTTTCACTGCCAAACTATCTTGAGGGCTATACGACCGATGACAATGCGCGTGCGCTGATTGTCGCGACGCTCGTCGGTAGCGCACCTCTATCCGGCAGTCATGGGCACGCAGCTTCGCCCCACCGTTACCTGGCTTTCCTATGGCTTGCTTTCAATCAGGAGAACAGCAGGTTTAGAAATTTTCTCGACTACAACCGCAATTGGCTCGAGAAGGTTGGATCAGAGGATAGCCACGGACGCGCATTGTGGGCCTTGGGTACAGTGTTGGGAAATTCGCAAGATGTGGGACTCCGCGGTGCGGCGGGCAGGCTCTTTGAAGCTGCGGCGCCGGCGGCTTTGACATTCACGAGTCCGCGTGCGTGGGCGTTTTCGATTCTCGGCATGCAGGCCTATCTGGACTGGTTTCCCGGCGACAGATCAGTCCAAGGTGCGCGCAATGCACTCGCCAATCGTTTGTTGAGTCTTTATGAGCGGACTCGTTCTAATGACTGGCAATGGTTTGAGATGAGTCTTTCTTATTCCAATGCCAGGTTGCCGCAGGCACTCCTAATCGCGGGATGGAACAGCGGCAACGAACAGATGATGCAGGCTGGCTGTGATTCGCTGCGATGGCTTGTTGCCGAGCAACATCGCGGCGATGATGCCGTTTTTGTGCCGATTGGGTCCCGCGGATTTTTTGTTGCGGGAGAGGAAAAAGCCCGCTTCGATCAACAGCCGGTAGAGGCTTGCGCTACAATCTCTGCCTGCGCGCTGGCTTATCGCTTGACAAAAGATCAGAGCTGGCTGGAAGAGGCCCAATGCGCTTTCCGCTGGTTTCTCGGCGAGAACGATTTGCATGTTCCCTTGTACGACGCTGTAACCGGCGGCTGCAAAGATGGACTTCACCCAGATCGTGCGAACGAAAATCAGGGTGCCGAATCAACGCTTTCGTTCTTGATGGCGCTTCTTGACATGCAATGTATACAAAGCGAAACGAAAGAACCCTTGAGCCATGAAATGAGTGTCTCCATTTGAAGCCAGTTGTTACTTCTACTGTATCGTCCGTCGTCAATGCACCCAGCTGTATCGACTCAAACACAAACGCTGAAGCCTCCTTATTTACACGCCATCCTGGTAATCCGATTCTCAGTAGGAATGATTGGCCGTATCCAATTAACAGCGTCTTCAATGCAGGCGCAGTAAAACTCTCCGATGGCGACACTTTATTGCTCTGTCGTGTTGAGGATCGGCGCGGCCTTTCGCACCTTTGCGCAGCACGTTCCGCGAACGGAGTGGATGGCTGGCGCATCGACGTGGAGCCCACATTAGCAGCCAATCCACGCGAATTTCCCGAAGAGATTTGGGGTATTGAAGACCCTCGAATCACCTATGTGCCTGAACTACAGCAGTATGCGGTCGCTTACACGTCTTTCGCGCGGGGGGGGGCCCCGGAGTCTCGCTCGCGCTAACCAAAGACTTCAAAGCGTTTGAACGCTATGGCGTGATTATGCCTCCCGAAGACAAGGATGCTGCCTTGCTGCCGCGAAGGATTGGCGACAATTGGGCCCTGATCCATCGTCCTGTCACAACACTCGGTGCGCATATGTGGATCTCATACTCCCCGGATCTGCGTCATTGGGGCAGTCATAAAGTGATGCTGGAGGCTCGGCGCGGCGGCTGGTGGGACGCCAACAAGATTGGCCTCTGCTCGCCACCGATTGAAACTGCGAAAGGCTGGCTGGTGATCTATCACGGAGTCCGTCAGACGGCCTCAGGATGCATCTATCGACTCGGTCTTGTCCTGTTCGATCTGGAGAAGCCAGAAGTCTGCTTGCAACGAGGAGACTCGTGGATGTTTGGTCCGGAGGCTCCGTACGAGCGTGGAGGAGACGTCAACGATGTTGTCTTCCCTTGCGGCCAAACTATCGGAGCAGATGGCGACACGATCCACCTCTATTACGGTGCAGGAGATTCCTGCATGGCGCTCGCAACGGGCAGCATTCGAGCATGTCTCTCGTGGCTCGACGCAAATTCTAGCCCAAAAGAAGCTGACAGATTTTAGTACTTATCCATCACCGCATCCGGAAGCGTGTCCGCATGAATATTTCTGATCTTCGCTGGCTCTCTCGGGTTCCTCAAATTCTCCGAGGTCCAGAGTGCCCACTTTGCAGTTCGATTGAATTCAGGGACGACATTCGGCAGCCTCTCGATAGGCTCCTTAGGCTTTTCGCCTTTCGCCCGGTCAGATGTGCTAACTGTTGGCGGAGATACTACCAGTTTGCTCCGAAATGCACATCTGATTAGTTCGAAATTATGTACTCTAAGCAATCTTACGGCAGTAAGCTGAGACCTAGCTTATGAAGGGCTTAGGCGATGAATGTCAGCCCTAGCCCTTCCATCGCGGTCTCGGCATCACTGCCTCGCTTCTGGTTAAATCGCGTTCTGCCAGCAATGGTAAGTATCCCCCTCTGAGCATAAGGTGGTTATTTTGGCGCGAGAGCTTGTGCCTTCGCGCAGGCCGGTTTGTTGGCGAGCTTGCAGGCGCGGCTGTAGTAGTCGGCAGCGGTCGCATTGTTTCTCGGAATGCCGATGCCGTTCTCGTAGAGCACGGCTACCTTGTTGCATCCGGTGGCGTTGTCTAAGTTGCAGGCCTTGCGATAAAGGAGATTAGCCGCGACCTGATCGTTCGCATACTTGGCGTAGAGGTCACCGGCCTGGATGCAGGCGTCGGATTTGTTGTCCTGCAGGCAGGCTTTCATGTCGAGGTCGATGTTTTTCTGTACGAGAGCGCTGCCCTGGGCGGTGCTCAGCGGCTGGGTTTGCTGCGCGATACCCCGCGGCCCGAGGACAAGTGTTAAGCCACACAGCAAAAGTATTCTTGTAATTCGATCAGAAGTCATGCCAGCTATGCTCTCACAATGGAGGTATGACCGGGACTATACGTCTAGGTTGGCGTCTCGAATCTTCTGATACGCCACTTCCACGCTCGAGAGAAGCCGTCGATCAGTGCCTGCGGTCATCTTTCTTCATCTTGGGAGTAATAGGCCAGCTTTTATCCGTCATCTGTATCCCACTGAGAGAATCGGGTTGGCTATTTACAATCGATCAGCTTTTGGCCGTTGCTAAAGAACGCACAGTGCGCGGTCAGGTCGTAGATATTTTGAAGGAGATTGCGAGGCAACATCTCGCTTCAAAAGCACCATGAAGTCTATACACCGACAACGGGCCTGAGATGCTCAGCAGTGACGGCAAATAAAGAGATACCGATGAAATTATGTACTTGAAGCATGATTCCCCAAAGGCGGAGGATTGTGGCCATGCGTAGGGAAGACAAGTTTGGCTACGGCTTCACTCTGGTGGGGGTCTTCGTGGCCTATCTGCTAGACAAGTCATTTGGGCCGACTTCTGGACTTATCGTCGCATTTTTGCGGCTCAGCATTAGGAATCGGTCTCATCGCATGGAGGCATCTGGGACGCGAGGAAAAGACGACCGACCGACCGCTACGATTTGGCGGCAAACTGGGCATCTCCATTATTGCGCTAATGGCCGTGGGAACTATCTCATGTCTTGCATGGAAGGTCGTTGTTCGCGAGGGCGCTCCGCCTATCATGAACCCGGCCCCAAATGGAAGTTCAGGAGGCACTGGGTCGACAGGCTCATCAACTCCCCCGCAGAATAAACCTAACGCACCCGTTGTCACGAATCACTCTCCAGATGACAAACCTCATCCAATTATCGTTGTCACTGAAACACATGTTACGAATGACATTGGGACTCGACACATAGAGATCGTCATTACCCTTGCTAATCAAACATTGGCAGATGTTAATACGCATATCGTTTTCACGAAGTTTGTCGTTATGCCTACCGGTGACAGAAGACAGACTGGGCCTCCCGATGAGCGGGATATTGCATTTCCGCCGCTGCCGTTTATTTACCGACTTACATACTCATTCGACACATCAGCCGACGGCGAGGAAAATATCGCTCGTGGCTCGTTTGTTGAATGTGTCGTGGATGTTACCTACCCCGACAGGGATGGCACC
>Ga0206877_10063_pt2 | contig 9769 bp, 9 predicted proteins | sample Alteio_BWOrgCont_7_FD_152623 | JGI IMG/M metagenome (GOLD analysis project Ga0206877, IMG submission 152623) | Enriched cells from forest soil in Barre Woods Harvard Forest LTER site, Petersham, Massachusetts, United States -... | ecosystem: Environmental > Terrestrial > Soil > Temperate forest > O...
GTCTCTCTACTCTGGAAAAGGCCCTCTCGGGGCGGCGCCCGTTCACGCTGGCGACCACGATTCGCCTCGAGGAGGCGCTAGGCACCAGGCTGCGCCGTCCCGATCCCGGCGAACTCACCGCTTCGCACGCACCGGTCAGCCAGGCGCCCGAACATCTTGGCTCTTATGCGCGCTCGGCCGTTTCCTGGCTCACTGGTCATTATCTGACCCTGCGCCCTTCCTTTGGCGACCCCGATGCGATCTTCGCCTATCGCACCGAGATCGTATGGAGCGACGCCGCTTCCTGCCTGATCTTCCGAGAAGCCGAGCGCCTGGACGCCGCCTTCAACCAGCAAGGTTGGGTGTCGCTGTCCAACCAGTCCGGCCACATCTATCTCGTCACCTCCAAGAGCGGACAGTACCGCTTGGCCGTGATCGGCCGCCCAACGATGTCTGGCGTGATGTACGGCATCCTCACCACCCTGCGCGCAGGACGAGGCACGCAGCTGACACCGGTTTCGGCCGCGCTGGCCCTGATCCGGATTGAGACCAGCGGCGAAACGGGTTTGGAGTTCGGTCGGATCGCGCCGTCGCATGCAAACTACGGCGAATATCGCGCCCATCTCGACCGCGTGACTGGCGAGGAATTCGCTCTGTTCAAGCCTGGCATCGCCTGACGGCGCCTTGCCCCATCAGGCCGTGGCGCTCACACGAACCTTGCTTCCAGCAGATCGATTTCGCGGATCAGTTTGAGCGCGATTTCGTCGGGAAGCTGGCGCGAGCGCTGCATGCGAAAGACCTCGTCGCGCTCGGCGCGACATCCTGCCAGGCGCAGATCCTTCTGGATGAGATCGGTCTTCCTCAGCGTATCGGCTTCCTCGCCGGTTTTCAAACGGCCGTCGATACGCTTGCGGTAAAGCTCCATCAGGCTGGCGCTGACCTCGGCGTAGAGATCGGCATCCGCCCGCCCTTCGCCCATGCGGTGCTGCAGCTGCTCGATCGCCTTGATTGCGGCCTCCGCCGACGCAATGCGGGCCCTGTCCTCGGCCTCCTGATGAGAGGGATCGGGTGGCAGTTTCAACCCCTTGAGCAGGAAGGGCAGCCCGATCGCAGCCACAATCAGCGACACGATGATCACGCCCGCGGCGAGGAAGATCGCAAGATCACGCGAGGGGAACGGCGAGCCGTCATTCATCACGAGCGGCAGGGTGAGGACACCCGCCAATGTAATGGCGCCTCGCACGCCGGCGATCGACGCAGCGACGATCACGCGCCAGCCCGGCGTCTGGATGGCGCGCCCCTGCCGCGCGGCGCGAAACAGGGTGAAACGCAACGACACCCAGACCCACAGGAGGCGCAACAGTGCCAAGGCGGCATTGATGGCGATCACATAGGCGAGCAACGTCATGGGGTTGTGATGGCCGGCATCGTGCGCAACCCTGGCCGCTTGCGCGACGATGCTCGGCAGTTGCTCGCCCAATAGCACGAAGATGACGCCATTGGCGGCGAACTGGATCGTGGCCCACACGGCACTGCGACGCATGCGTGTGACGGCCAGAGCCTGTCCTCTGCGCTCGACATAGCTCATTGTGACGCCGGCAGCGACGGCGGCAAGGATCCCGGAGCAATGCAAGTGCTCGGCCAGCAGATAGGCCGCGAAAGGGATCAGGAGGCTGATCAGAATTTCGGAGCCCGTCTCCTCGCCGATGCGGCGCGCAACGAACTCCTTAAGGCGCGTGGTCACCCAGGTGACGCTGGTGCCGATCGCGACTCCGCCGATGGCGAGCCACAGGAAAGTACCGCCCGCATTGAGCAGCGAAAAGCTGCCCGTCAGGGCGGCGGCAACAGCAAAGCGCATGCACACAAGGCCGGATGCATCATTGAGCAGCGACTCGCCTTCAAGGATGTGCAGAAGGCGGTTCGGGAATGGAATGCGTGCAGCGATCGCTGAGACGGCGACCGGATCGGTGGGCGATACGATCGCCGCCAGCGCGAAAGCAACTCCAAGCGGGGTGGACGGGATCATCCAATGGATCATCAGGCCAAGCCCAAGAACGGTGAAGACCACAAGCCCGAACGCCAGTTCGAGGATCGTCTCCTTGTCCCGGAACAGATTTTCCTTGGGGATGCGCCATCCGTCGAGAAACAGCAGCGGCGGCAGGAACAACAGGAAGAAGATATCGGGCTGCAGCCTGATGCCGATATGGGCAACCGAAGCGATGAGGGCTCCCAGAGCGATCTGGATGAGCGGCAGAGGGACCGGCACCGGCAACAGGCGCCCAATGGTCCCGCTGACCACGACCGCGAACAGGAGGACCAGCGAGATCGCAATCAATTCCATGCATTCGCACCCTGTCTGACACCATTGGTCCGTGAGGCAGATTCGTGAACCGAATAAGGCAACGCCGTCATTTTGGGCGAACGCCACGCTTGAGGCACGAACGAAAGAGGTAAGCGGAATCACTCCATCCGTTGTCCACCTCCCGCTTTGTGCGTCATCGCACACAAACGCAACGCAAAGCGTGTTGTCACAAGGGTACAGCTTTTGAATTTCGAGATGGCGATCCTGCGCTAAGCACCGCGAAGGATTGAATATTTCGGATATCGCAGCTCACAATGACAATCTCTACCCATCGCAATCAGGGCTGATTCTGAGCGTTGCCTCAGGGGCTTTCCATCATGCGGCGTCTATCGACCGGCCTGGCATTCGTTTCGAGCCTGGCATTCGTTTCGAGCCTGGCATTCGTTTCGAGCCTGGCATTCGTTTCGAGCCTGGCGCTTATTTCCGGCTCGCCTCTTACTGGTGAGATTTTCGATACTCTGTTGCATTCTGCGCCGCAGCCTCAGCTGGCCAATGCCGCAGCGGTTGCGTCCGTTTCACCCATTCCGCGCGAATTCGTGACCTATTTCATTAAGGAACGCCCCGGCACCATCATCAACTCACCCGAACACCATCTCTAGCTCGTCCTCGATTACGGCGCCGCCCTGCGCTACGGCGTCGGCGTCGGGCGTCCCGGTTTTGAATGGGGAGGGATCCACCCCATCACCTGCAAGCAGGAATGGCCGGCTTGGACCCCGCCGGCCCAGATGCGCAAGCGCGGCCCCGATCTGCCGGCTTACATGGCGGGCGGAATCCAAAGCCCGCTTGGCGCCCGCGCGATATATCTCGGCTCGGCGCTCTTTGCGCATCCACGGTTCGAACGAACCTGAGACAATCGGCCAGGCCGTGTCGTCGGGCTGGATCCGCATGACCAACGAGGACGTCACCGATCTCTATGACCGCGTGAAGGTCGGCACCAAGGTGGTGATCACCCCCGGGTGATCCGGAGTGCGGACTTGCAGTCCGCTCTTGTGGCACGCGGTGCCTACCAAGAGCGAACAGGATGTCTGAGCTCCGGGTCTAGCGCTGCCCCGGCCTCTCCCTCGTCAGGCCCTTGGCCTGCAATTCCGCCAGGTAGGATGCCCAGCGGGCATCCTTGTCGCGTCCGAGTTCAGCGAGGTAGGCCCAGGTGTAGAGACCGGTGTTGTGCATGTCGTCGAAACTCAGGCGCACCGCATAATTGCCGACCGGTTCGACGGCCAGAATCGTCACATTGATCTTGCCGCCCACCGTCCTGCGCTCGGCGGCAGTATGGCCCTGGACCTCGGCGCTCGGCGACATCACGCGCAGCAATTCGGCGCCGAGCGCGTAGGATTTTCCGTCATCGAAGGAAACAGTCAGTGTCCTCTTGTCCTGGGACAGGCGCAGTTCGGTCGGCCATATCAACGTTGAATTGGCGCTCACAACATCTTCCTTTCGAGGCAAACGGCCCCTGCTCTAGACCAGGACAACGCAGGACGAAAGCTTAATGGAGGACGGGTCTGAAGACCCGGCTCTGCCCCTCCTGCAGGCACAGCGCTGCCAGGCGGGCTAGAGGACCCGCCCTGCAGTATCAATCCGACAGCTTCAGGGGTGCGAGTTCAGTGAATCTGTCGCCTGGGCCGGGATTGCCGGTGCTTGTGCCCCCACCCAGATGATGGACCATCCCCCACACCGCGTTGAGAGCCGTGGTCACCGCCCCTTCGACCCAGCCGGGCGTCCAGCCGACATCATCGCCAGCCATGAAGATACCGCGCTCAGCCGGCGGCAGATCGGCCTGCATGAAATGGCAGTACATGCGGTGGTTGTAGCGGTAATGACCCGGCAGGGCGCCCTTGAACGCGCCAAGGAAGTTTGGATCGCTTTCCCACGACACGGTGATCGGGTCGCCGATGATGTGCCTTTCGATGTCGAGCGTCGGGTAGATCTTGCGAAGAGCACCGAGAATGAGGCTCACACGCTTGTCGACCGACAAGGGAAGCATCTTGAGCGCATCGCTCATCCACGAATAGCTCAAACAGATCGTCGCCGGCTTGTCGGGGCCATTGTCGAACAGATAGGTGCCGCGACTGAGACGGTCGGTCAACGTCATGCTCATCGGATAGCGGCCTGTGACCGGATCGCGCTCCTTCCAGAAGGGACGGTCGACCATCACGAAAGTCTTGGACGATTGCATGTAGCGCGTGCGATCCAAGGCCATCCACAGTTTATGGGAAAACAGGCTTTCATCCGCGTGCATATGCGTGGTGAGGAGCCAGGACTGGCAAGTGACCAGCACCGCCGCATAATCGCGCCTGTCGCCCCAACGATCCACGATGGCAAAGCGATCGCCATCCGTGCGGGTAATGCTGGCGACGCCCGGCCGGGTCGATCCCGAATGGAGCTTCTCCAGCGAGGTTCCCTGCGGCCAATGCACCAGGCGCTCGGGTTGCAAGCGCCATAGACGACGCGGCACCTGTTCGGCACCGCCCACGACCAGGCGCTGGTTCTCATCGCAGCCGGTGAAGACGACGCGAAGGATCTCAAGCATCGAGTTGGGAAAGTCGGTATCCCATCCCCCGGTGCCGAAGCCGACCTGGCCGAAAGCTTCCAGATGGCGGAACGATCGGTGGGCGAAGGCCGGCGAGGTGGCGATGAAGTCGTAGAAGCTGCGGTCGTCCCACAACGGAACCAGGCGGTTCCAGATCTGTTTGACTGCGCCGACGTCGCGTGAGCGGATCGCTTTCTGCATGGCGCTGAATTGGGCACAATCCTCGAGCGCTTCCGCCCAGGCCGCGGCGACCTCCTTATAGAAGGCCGGCAGATCCTCCGCCCGTTCCACATAGAGGGCGTTGCCTTCGAGATCGATGACCGTGCTCGGCGTATCTTCGCCCAACGGGTTGGGAAATGGACGCGTCTCCAGGCCGACATTGTGGACGTAATGGTAGAAAGCCGTCGACGAGACCGGAAAGCGCATGCCGCCGAGTTCGGCGATGACGCCTTCGGCCCCCTCGAAGGGCTGGGAACGCAGACGGCCGCCAAAGCGCCCGAATTCGTAAACAACGGGCTTGAGGCCGAGCTTCATCAACTCAAAGGCGGCGGTAATGCCCGCCATACCCGCTCCCACGATAGCGACCTCAGTGCCGTGCCGTTCGGTCGGCACGGTACCAAGACCGGCGGGGTGGCGCAGCCAGTCGTCATAGGGGAACGGGAAATCCGGACCGAAATAGGTAACCGGCTTTTCACCTGGTATTGTTCCGGTGACGGTTTCAAGAGGGGCACTCATGCGGGCTTAGCCTCGGATAGGGAGCATGACATTCTATGGTCGCGACGCAAATCCACCGCATTTCGTCGCCAGGAACAAGCATCTTGCCATTGTTGTGGGTTAAGACGTGTCGTCAGTTTCGCTGAATCGGGGTGTGACGGGTTGGCGACTGGGCCTTTCGTACATACTTCACGAGGGCATTCGAACCGCTGGGTCGGATGAAGCTCTTCTGGTATACTTTACGCCTGACGTTTGTTAGCCGTACAATGAGATTGGGGATATGCCCCGCGGAGTTGAAGACGTGCTGGATGATCGCCTCATGGCGGCAGAGCCGCCGATGATCGACCCGTTTGGGCGCTCGATCGATTATCTGCGCGTATCGGTAACGGATCGCTGCGATTTCCGCTGTGTCTATTGCATGGCGGAAGATATGAGCTTCCTTCCCAAGAAGGACCTGCTCACCCTCGAGGAACTCGATCGCCTGTGTACCGCTTTCATTGCCAAAGGCGTGCGGAAGTTGCGCCTGACCGGCGGCGAGCCGCTGGTGCGCCGCGATATCATGACCCTGTTCGCCTCGCTGTCGCGTCATCTTTACAGCGGTCGCCTCGAGGAACTGACGCTGACGACCAATGGCTCGCAGCTGGCCAAATATGCGGCGGAGTTGAAGAGTTATGGCGTCAAGCGCGTCAATGTATCTCTCGACACGCTCGATCCGCAGGCCTTCCGCACCCTCACCCGCTGGGGCGATTTTGCCAAGGTAATGCAGGGTATCGACAAGGCCCAGGAAGCCGGCCTTGCGGTCAAGATTAATGCTGTCGCCATCAAGGGCATGACGGAGAACGAAGCTTTTCGCCTGATCGAGTGGGCGCATGGACGGGGCATGGACCTCACCTTCATCGAGGTGATGCCGATGGGCGACGTCACCGGCCACCGCGTCGACCAATATCTGCCGCTTTCGATCCTGCGTGCCCACTTGCTCGACCGCTACACGCTCGAGGACATTGCCTACGCCACCGGTGGTCCGGCGCGCTATGTGCGTGTTCGGGAAACCGGCGGGCGCCTCGGCTTCATCACCCCGATGACCCACAATTTCTGCGAGAGCTGTAACCGTGTGCGCATTACCTGCACCGGCACGCTCTATATGTGCCTTGGCCAGGAGGATGCGGCCGACCTGCGCACGCCGCTGCGCGCCTCCGAATCCAACGAGCTTCTCAATGGAACCATCGATCGGGCGATCGCCCGCAAGCCCAAGGGGCACGATTTCATCATCGACCGGCGCAGCAGACAGCCTTCCGTCGGCCGGCATATGAGCGTGACCGGCGGCTGATCGATGCCAAAATCCTATGACGTGATTGTCGTGGGCATCGGCGGCATGGGGTCCGCGGCCTGCTACCAGCTCGCCAGGCGCGGCGTTCGTGTGCTCGGTCTTGAAAAATTCGAGATCGGCCATGCCATGGGCTCGTCCCATGGGCTGACCCGCATCCTGCGCCTGGCTTACTTCGAGGGCTCGGCCTATGTGCCGCTGGTGAGGCGCGCCCGCGAATTATGGATCGAAACCGGCGATATAACGGGCGAACCGCTGTTTTTCGAGACCGGTGCACTCGATATCGCAAAGGAAGGCTCCAGCATCGTCGAAAGCGCGGCCCGAGCCTGTATCGATTATGACCTCGCCCATGAGCAGCTCGACCGCAAGGCGATCGAAACTCGCTTCCCCGCATTTCGTCCGGCATCCGATCACATCGGGCTCTACCAGCCGCAGTCAGGCTTCGTCGCCTCCGAGCGCGCGATCATGGCGCATGCCGCCCTCGCTCTCCATCACGGCGCCGAGATCCATGGCTGCGAGGCGATGCTGGACTGGGAACCGACCGCAAGCGGCGGCGTGCGTGTCCGAACCGATCAGGCAAGCTACGAGGCCGGCCGCCTCGTTCTCTCACCGGGCGCATGGATCGGCCAGATCGTGCCGGCGCTGAAGCCTTCCACCAAGGTGACCCGCCAGACGCTCGGCTGGTACAATCCGCTCGAGCCCGATCTGTTCGATCCCTCGCGCTTTCCGGTGTTCACGCTGGAGGCCGACGAAGGCCACTTCTACGGCTTCCCGCTCTGGCAGCATCCCGGCTTCAAGCTCGGCTCACCCCATTATGGCGGCGATGCCTACGATCCCGATACCCCATCCCGCCTCCCCTCGCCGGTCCATCGCAGGGAATTGCGGGCATGTCTGGCGAAATACATTCCGGCCGCGAATGGCGATCTGCTCGGTCTTAAGGCTTGCATGTACACGATGACGCCGGACGAACACTTCATCATCGACACGCTGCCGGGCTTCGAACAGGTGATCGTCGCCTCGCCCTGTTCGGGCCACGGTTATAAATTCGCAAGCGTCATCGGAGAGGTGCTTGCCGATCTCGCCACTCGCGGCGGCAGTCCGTTCGACCTTCGAATGTTCGCATTGCAGCGTTTTTTCTAAAAATAAACTGATTTACCTTTACCAAATCGACTGAAATCGCTTAGGTAGAGCCCTATCTTCGCTTTGCCATCCAGTCAGACAATCGCCCCCCGATCAGCCGGTGCGGCTGTCGGAACACCGATGGCAGGGCGATGGCTGTCGATTGTTGCTTTTTCCATGATTTCCGCCCGTTCCCCCTGGTCTGGCATCGCCGCGATGGTATCGGCAACGGGCCTGTTCATCATCAGCGACAGCATGATGAAGCTTGTGGCGCATGATTTGCAGTCCTTCCAGGTGCTATTCATGCGTGGCCTGTTCGGCTTGATTTCCTGCTTCGGCCTGGTCGCGGTCTCCGGACAACTGGCCGATCTGAAGGGGGCGCTGCATTGGCGCTCGATCGTGCGCGCCGTGTGCGAGACCAGCGCGACCTTCTTTTACATGGTGGCGCTTTCCAACATGCCGATCGCCGATGCCATCGCCATCGGACAGACGGCACCGCTACTGGTGATCATCGCCCTGTGCATCATCTTCCGCGAGCGCATCGGCCCGCTGCGGCTCATCTTGGTCTGCACTGGTTTCCTCGGCGCGGTGCTCGTCGCCCAGCCGGATGGCTCGGGCCTATCGCCGGCAGCCATTTTCGCCTTCCTGACGGCGATGGCGGTCTCAACCCGCGATCTGGTGGCACGTGGAGTGCCGACGAGGATACCTCCCTTCGTTGTGACGCTCATGACCACCGTCATCCTGACGCTGGCGACTGGCTATGCAACCGTGACGCAGGAGATATGGATTGCGCCTCAAGCCTGGCAGTGGCTGACGATGGCGGGGTCTGGTTTCATCGTCACGATCGGGCAGATCGCCATCTTCATGAGTTACCGCCGCGCGCCCGCAAGCGTGGTCGCGCCCTATTACTACAGCTTCACGCTGTGGGCGGTGGCGGCCGGCTATATTGTCTGGCGCGAGGTTCCCAATACCCTGGCCCTGGCGGGGATGGCACTGATTGTGGTGAGCGGCCTCGCTCTCCTGTTCATCCGCGCCAAGCGCATCGAGGAAGCGGTGGCTTGATGTCGAGCATGACGGTCGATCACCCCCTTTTGGCCCGACAGCATGCCAATCAGCGTGGCATTGTGCTGATGATCGGCGCGATGACGAGCTTTCTCGCCAACGATACTTTCGTCAAGCTCGGGGCCGCCTTGATGCCGGCCAGCGAAATCATGGCGATCCGCGGCGTCTTTGCATCCTTGTTCGTGCTCGGGCTCATTCTCGCCAGCGGGCTGGGACCGCAGATGCGCCTGCTCTTTCAGCGTCCCGTCGCCATACGCGGCTGCACTGAGGTGCTGGTTTCCGTCACCTCTATCGTCGGTCTTGCGCATGTCGGCATCGGCACCGCCACCACGATCGGCCAGATCACGCCTCTGGTCCTGCTGGCCCTGTCGGCGCTGATCCTCAAGGAACGGGTCGACGGCAGGCGCTGGCTGGCGGTGCTTGTCGGTTTTCTTGGCGTGTTGTTCGTCGCCCATCCCACAGCGACAGGGCTCAACCTCTTCATCATCTTCACCCTCGCGAGCGCAACGCTGACGGCGATCCGCGATCTCATGACCTACCGTATGGGCGCGAAGATACCAACGCTGCTGGCGACGTTCGGCACCACCGTGATCGTTTCGCTCGCGGGGTTCGCCGGTGCGACCGTCCAGGCCTGGAAACCGCTCGATCTTCACGCCCTCGTTATCTTGATGTGCGGTGGCAT
>Ga0206877_10367_pt1 | contig 9758 bp, 7 predicted proteins | sample Alteio_BWOrgCont_7_FD_152623 | JGI IMG/M metagenome (GOLD analysis project Ga0206877, IMG submission 152623) | Enriched cells from forest soil in Barre Woods Harvard Forest LTER site, Petersham, Massachusetts, United States -... | ecosystem: Environmental > Terrestrial > Soil > Temperate forest > O...
TCTTGCGCATGATGTTGCGGACGTGAACTTTGACGGTACACTCGCCCATATTGAGCTTGTAGGCGATGATCTTATTGGGCTCACCTTGGCGCAGGCGATCAATCACCTCGAGCTGTTTCGGGGTGAAATGGCTCGCGGCTCGCTTGCTGCCTGTATCCATTTCGGCAATCGTGGACGAATTGTGTGACCGCGAAGACAATAATCCACTGGCAGGGACGAATGTGCCTCCAGCTTCTACCAAGCGAATGGCAGCCAGTACCACATCCAGTTCGGAGCACATGGAAATATAGCCCTTCGCCCCGCCTTCCAGCGCCGTAACGATCTCGGTCGGCTCTTCGCAATCTGACACCACGATAACACGCGCTTGTGGCGATGATTGCACAACAAGATCGAGATCCTGCCGAACAGCTGTTTCGGTCGATTTCCGGCCAGTGGCACACAACAGAACAATCGGCCCCGATATCTCAAAGCCACCCTGTTGCCATTCTTCAACACTGGAATAGCCGACCGAAGTGAAATTGGTCTCGGGCGCCGCTAGGCAGTGTGTCAAACAATGGCGAGAAAGAGCGTTTTGATGAATGATTGCGATTGGCGTTTTAAGATCGCCCTCAGTTTTGCCCATTGATCGCGCCACCCTAGGCGAGTCCATAAAGTAATCGCCTCTCTTATCGGCACCGAAGGAAGAAGATAGATTCACAGCTAGAATTTCTTCCGCCGGCCGTCGCTGCAAACTCGCAGAATTTACCAACCCGATGTTCATAGTGGTATCCTCCAATCAGATGAATATTGTCCAAATCGAGAGCCAACCCCACAGGTCGCGACGCATGACCCTTGCAACACGCATGATTCTAAAAGCCACGCTTCGATTTCCTCCTGAGAGTTTAACGAGAAGAACGATGACTCTGCTTATGATATTCTCTCAGGTTGCGTCACAATAAGTAATATAGAAACGCACTCTCGCCTTATATCATGTCTTAAACCAAATATAAGTCGGCCGATGGCTACGTGATACACCAAGAAAACTATCAGTCCAAAGGAGTGTCTTGCGTAAATTGATGAAGTCGACTCTTTACTCATCAATGCGTTTTGTCCAAAATATTTGTCATACGCAAAATCAATTACCGAAGCGCTTGCCTATGGTGAGAGAAACTGGAACGAATACTCCTTATTGGATTAAGGGACGATGCCCAACGAACAAAAAAACTAGCACTAATCCTTAAAACTGTGACTGTGGCCAGATATTCACTAATAGATGGGAATACTCTGGAGTTACTCCGTTTGTTCTATATAAACGGACCGAGAAATCATACGCCCTCGGTCTGCCAGGTAAGCCATTCCTTCTTGTGAAGCGCCGATATCATGCAACATGCAGTCTGAGAGTTGCAGGAGGTCATGCTCGCTTCTTCTATTTACCAAGCGCTGCTTTACCTGCCGTAGTGCATGACGAAACGTCGTCGCCACACGCTTTATGGGTTGACAGCCGAACTGGTTGCCGTTCGTGGCCGCGCAATCTCCCTGTTCGACATCCATGGAGGACATTATCTATCTCCCTGTTACGCTGCCATGTACAATCAGTATGGATACTTTCCGAGATCGCAATTTAAGCCCAGATGATTCGTCGAGAGAGGCTATATTCATTTCGCGTCATTCAGCTGACTTGTGACTTATCGATATATTTTCGACCGCACGGCGTCTGCTGAACATGCACGACATTGCTGGTTTGTGAACCAAGATCGCTTGAACGGTTCTAGGATAGCCCAACTTGCACGAACTCGTGGTACGGAGTGCACTGAGGTTCTGTGATTTTTGGCACAATACCGATGGCCGTGTTGGTTACTAATTATGTCAAAGCGCAATCTACCAGATGGGAACCGTGCCACATTGGAACTACCCGGCTATTTACAGTTTCTGGTGTATTCCCATTTTTAATAACCTCCGAACAGGCAGCGCTCGACTGGCGACATTCTCATTTCCATCTGAGCATCGGAAAGGAGCTGCGCTTTAGGCCGGGGGTACTATTTGCAGGTAGCTGATCGGCAAGGCAAAGGCCGGACCGATGCCGATCTACGGTGAGGCGCTATATGCGAAGATCACGCGAGTTCAATGGTGGGTCCACACTCGTTTCGCTCGCTTTTGCTTTATTGGTCCATTTCCAAGGAGGTTATGATGAGCGTTTCGCAGCCCATTCGGCCATAGGAAGAAGCGCTTATCTCGGACTTGACTGAAAGGTTGCAGATCAAATGTTTAAAGCACCGGCCGGGCACGCTTGCAAACGGGCCCGAGGGGATAGAAAATTAGCTCCGATGCTACTGCGAGCTCCGGTCGCGCAGTACGATGGGCCGTAGATTCTAACGCCAATACAAAATGCCAGCGGTCTCCCAGAGCGGTATCCTCATTAGGACCGGAAATGCTATCCTCCGGCGGTCGAACAAACTGGGATGTCTCAGTAAACGCGCAGGCTCTTCTCAATCGTGTGTGAACATTTGGCGCCAATTGACCAGTAATTGGAAGGGATCGATGTCATCTAGCGATCGACTTGGCTTCCTTGAGGCGTTGACCGTGGAAGAACGCGACAAGCTGCGTGCACGCTCCAGAATTGTGCGTGTAAAGCGCGGTCAGACTTTGCTTGGCCGCGGCGAACATTCGTCTCAAGTATTCATCGTTATAGAAGGAAGGTTGCGGGTTCTTCTCTATTCGATGGCCGCCCGCGAAGTGTTTCTTCGTGAGCTCGTCGAGGGTGACATGTTCGGCGAGTTGGGTGCGATTGACGGGCAACACCGGTCAGTCAACATCGTTGCCAGCAGTGACGTTCGCTTGATGTCCTTTGCTCGGTCGGACTTTAACGCTGCGATGACGTCGTCTGCCAAGGCTATCGATTGGATGATGAAGCGCCTCATCGGCCAAGTGCGCAGTTTGACGGAGAAAGTCTTCGAGTTGAGTGCCTTGAATGTTCAGACGCGGTTGCATTGCGAGCTTTTGCGCTTGGGGAAGGCCGCGGCGGCGGAGGGCAGTCGCGAAGTGTGTCCGGCCCCAACGCATTCTGAGCTCGCCAATCGAGTTGGAACAAGCCGAGAGGCAGTTACCCGAGAAATGAGCGTATTGGCAGGACAAGATATTATTCGAAGTGGGCGTAAGCGCCTTGAGTTTTTAGATCTGCCCCGCTTGGAGGAGTATGTGACGCGGTCCTCTTTGCGAGATGCAAGTAATTTAATTGAACGATGAAGAACAGGCTCTGTGGGTAGCAGCACTGAGTTGTGTGCGCGAGTACTCTGTGGTTCCACTGCCGATGACACACTGTCCTCGACCCGTTTGCAAGCCGGTCATGGCGTGACTGCGATGCCAGACTCAAGTAATTTGATTGGAGACTGGCAGGGTGATTGTGACGAGCAATCCACGCGGTTTGACGGCACTTGCTGTAATCTGTCCGCCATGTCGCACAACGATTGTCTGGCAGATTGCTAGCCCAAGCCCAAGCCCTTTGGGCTTTGTGGTCACGAACGCTTCGAACACGTTGTCTGCGACGCGTGAGTCTAAGCCTGGGCCCGTGTCCTCCACCTGGAGCATCACGTCGTTGCCGTGACGCCCGGTCCTGAGTGTCAGCAATCGGTTATTGTGATGGCTCTCCCTCATTGCCTCTATGGCATTCGCCGCCAGGTTTAAAATAATTTCCTGGATTTGCCCTCTGTTGCCTATAATCGCGGGCAATGCCGACTCCAATTCGAAGCGGACGTCAATATCGCTGGTGACCAGGGCGGCTTGGAAAGTGTGAGCAACTTCGATGGTCGTTGCCTTGAGGTCTATCGTGTCGGTTGACCAGACCGTTCGTCCAAACAGCGCGCGGACACCTTGCAATGTTTGGTGGGCGCGGCGCGTATCAGCAACGACGTCGAGTAAAATTGACCTTACCGTTTCGAGACTTGGCGAGGCCTGGCCAAGAAGCAATAGCGCAGCTTCTGCATTCATGCCAATTGCCCCAAGCGGTTGACTTATTTCGTGGCTTATCGACGCCGCGACGGCATCTAAACTCATCAGCTTGTTGTCGCGCTCGCGCCTGATCAAAAAATTGGAGTGCGCCAAACTTACGTGCAGCCGCGCCGTCTCCTCCAGCAGAACAATCAAGACGATGCAGGTAGTGATAAGCGAGAAGATGCGTGCGACGTAGAAACCCAGGCTGAATCGGATACTGGGAAGCAAGCCGCTGAACACGAGCTCGGCGATGAACACCAGAGCCACGACGGCAAGCCATTGATCCAGCAGTGAGCGCTTCTGGACCCGAAATAACAAGAGGACGAGTGCAGCAACTGTGATGACGATCGTGATAATAATTGGATATACTACAAAGTGGCTTAGCCGTGTCTTATCGATAACGATGATTGGGAGTAGGTCTTCGCCTGCCGTGGTAAGCCACGTCACAATGCTAACGACCAGGAAGATTGCGGCCGCACTCCAACCGATTGCGTGCACGGGTGTCACGCCGGTAACGAGGCCTTCACGCTTTTCGTCCCTGAGAAGTGCGTAGGCGACGAGCGAGAGGCCGTAGCCTAAGTGCCAGAATATAAAGAGCCAGGAACCTGTCTGAAGCCCAGCGCCAAGGAGCCCTGTCGTCGAAAAGGCGCCTGCAAAGGTTAAGGCATGAGGTACGACAATTAGTGCCGTAAAGAGATAGCCGTTCGCTAACGCTAGGACTGGACGGGAGCGGGAACTGGCAAACTGCGTGAAAAGTAACACTGCGGTGACGAGGTCCGCGATGAAGACGATCGCATCTAGCGCGGGAAAAAAGGCATTGAGCTGAGCCAGTGGGGTTGAGGCAAACGGAGTAAAACATGCGAATGCAATAAGCACGGCCGCCGAGACAATCAGCGCGGCACATGTTTGCCGTGTTGTCGGGGGTAAATTTACTAGCGAACTCTCAGGTTCGTCGCGTTCAGGATGTGCCATAACAATGTTCCTGAATTCGATTCTACTAGACCGAGCTTCCGTCTTACTTGGAACGTATCCCATTGGTCCTGTGAGATAAATCTCACGCGGCTGTCGTCTCTACTGGGTACGGGCGAAGGCGAGGAGGTGGAAAGCTTTCTGCTGGATGGGTGTAGGCCTTGCGGTGATGATGAAAGGCATGCCCGGCGCGGCGGCGAATTCGACGCTGTTCTGTGTGAGGGTGGCGAGATCGGCGATGAGGGTGTGGAAGTTATGGACAGGCAGGCCATCGGTCTCTCCTTAGGAGAAAGAGAGGTTTGGACGAATTTGCGATTGCTTTGCCTAACCATTAATCGTCAGTCCCGCCGATTTGAGGCTTCAATCGAAACAATCCCGTCGTAGACCACGGCGAACTCGAGAAGGTCCAATCAACTTACGAGCGATGGTCTCGTTCCTTATTTCGAGCCCCCACGGGGCAGAGACGCTTCCACACCCGAAAAGGAGTTCCGAAGCAGAAGCTTGCCTGGAATACGAATTTCCTTGACCGGAGCACTCGGCTTCTCATCAAGAAGCTTGAGTGTCGCTTCGATCATCTGGTCGACAGGCTGCTGTACTGTGGAAAGAGAATAGGCTGCCCACCCAGCACTCGGAATATCGTCAAAGCCGACCACGGCGAAATCGCCAGGTACGGACAATCCAGCTTCTTTTAGGCTGTCCATGACGCCCATCGCGATAACGTCATCGGCGCAGAATATCGATTGGACATCTGAGAAACGACGAAGGATTGTCCCTGCTTCGTAGCCCCAATCATGGTTGAAATCCCCGTCAAGCGCGATCTGAGGCTGATAGCCCGACTCTGCCAGTCTTTGCATAAAGCCGTTCCGGCGGTCGAGGTTGGTCGATGAACTCGGGGCGCCGCCGACATAAGCGAATGTCCGAAAGCCTGCCTTGATGAAGGATTCGGCGACAAGCCGACCACCCGCCAGGTTGTCGCATGCTACCGAATTGGAAGAACCAAACGTAGAATAACGATTGAGCATTACGGTAGGAATATTGTGTTCGGTTAAGCGATTGGCCATCGTTGATGAAAGCGATGCAGTCATGATGATCGCTGAGCGAACTTTATACTGTAGGACGATCGGGAGAAGTTCATCGATATCTCTGCCACCGGACGCGTTTAAGAGAAGAACTTCGAATCCACTTGTTTGAATTCTCAATGTTAAACGATCTAGGATATAGGGGTAGAAAGGATTTTGAATGTTAGCGACAACCACAGCCACCATATTTGACGAGCCGCGGACGAGTGTCCTTGCCCCCATATCCAGCACATACCCTAGGGAATCGCACGCCTTAAGAACGCGGTCACGCAACTTCCTTGACGCGGCTCCTCCCGACAAAACGCGCGAAACAGCGGCTTGCGAAGTTTTGGCCAACTTCGCAACATCGCGCTGCGTGGGTTGCACTCGAGCTGAAGGTGCACTGTCTGGATCTGCGGAGGTGGCCGCATCCCGCTCCTTTGACGATTGGTCCATCCTTAAGAATCCTTCATGTGCAAAGCGGCACAACAATTACGTGATCGATGCCGCACTGATAGGCGCGCGTGGATCCAATTCATCGCAATATACCGTCAATTGCCGGTGCGTTCGTCAAGAAAACCTTACATGCCGTCGTCATTACACTGATAGCGCGATGATTGCATCAAACGTCTGTCCTTCTCTGCGTCTGTTTATCTTAAGCGGATACGGAAACTGGAGGTGTTCATTTCACGCCTAGGTCGTTTTTGAGCATGTGGTCCGCCGCCCTCAGTGCCTGTGCTGCAATGGTCAGGGCCGGATTTACCGCTGCAGACGACGGAAAAAACGACGCATCCACAACAAATAAATTCGCGTGATCAAAGGATCTGCAGAACGGATCGAGCGCAGCCTTGGATGGGGTGTCCCCGAACCTGACTGTCCCGCACTGATGGGCGGTGGCGTGAGCCGCCAGAGATTTGGTTAGGACGATGGGGTACCCCCCTTTTTGGAGCGCCGATTTCATTTTGCCTACGAGACGATCGTGACCCTTCATATTATTCCGCTTTACGGCCAGTTTAATTGTCTCGCCGTTGACGGTTACTCGATTTTCGGGGTCGGGCAGGTCTTCCGAGAGAACCAGCCAGTCTATGGAATGGCGAGCCATTTCTGCTCCAACAAACCTAGGCAGGTGCGGGATATTGGCTGAAAGCATGCCACCTTGCAGTTTTCCCAACATCTGCACTTGCCCCATCGGATAGGGGAAGGATTCGTCGCCGAAATAGAAATCGTTGATTGCCAAGGTTTTTTGAAAAATGGTCTTATTATAACGCAATGAAAGACCCATAAGTGCACTTTGATTATGCACCATATAATGCCGACCGACGACGCCGGACTTATTAGCAACGCCATTTGGTACTTGGGTGTCTGCTGACCTAAGCAATAATGCTGCTGAATTTACAGCGTTGCAGGCGACGACGACGATTTTGGCAGCGTAAGTCTTAACCTCTCCGGCCTGTATAACTTCAACTGCGCTAATGGAATGTCCGTCGGGACTCAGCAAGAGGCGCCGCGCATAAGTCTTAGTTAACAAATCGACGCGGCCAGTTGCGATAGCAGGCTCAAGGGCGCAGGTCTCTGCATCGTTTTTGGCAGCGATTTTGCAAGGAAACCCGTCGCATGTCTTGCATAAGATACAATTTCCTCGCGGCCCTGAGTTAATGGCGAGCGGCAACGACGAAGGCGAAAGGCCTTGTTGGCGCAACCGGCTGGCAAACTCCGCCACTACCGGTTCTGACACGACGGCCGGGAAGGGATAGTCCTTACGACCAGCGGGCGCAGTACGATCTAATGTATCGTCTCCATGTACGCCGAACATTTGCTCGGCCGCGTCATAATAGGGCTCAAGATCAGCGTAGCGTATCGGCCACGCAGGAGATATACCGGCTTCGTGTTCGAGTTCCTCGAAATCCCGCTCACGAAGGCGGAACATTGCGGCGCCGTAGAACTTCGTCGAGCCCCCGACATTGTAATAAACACCGGGATCGAATGGCATATTCTCGCCATCGAGCCAGGTTTCCTGCGCCTTATACTTTTTGTCGAAAAAGACCGTTTGGACATCCCAATTTTGGTCTTCTCGCGGAACAAAGTCGCCTCTTTCCAGTAGCAACACGCGGGCGCCATTTTCGGCAAGGCGGCGGGCAACCGTTGAACCGCCTACGCCACTTCCAATGATGATAACGTCGTGCTGACCCATTCAAATATTCCCTGTTGGTCGGCACATGCTCCCATTGCACCGCATGTGCGGACCAATCCGTTCAATTTGCGCCACCGCCGTGAGGTGGCAATGCGTTCTAATTTCGCGGCCTGCGAATATGATCGGACGCCTTCTCGCCAATCATAATTGCCGCCGCATTGGTGTTGCTCGAACACAAATTCGGCATCACTGATGCATCGGCGACGCGCAACGCTGAGACGCCATGAACCCTGAGATCTGAATCCAAAACCGCCATATTGTCGCGACCCATCCGGCAAGTGCCGACAGGATGCAACGCGGCGTGAGCCTCCTTGCGAATAAATTTTAAATAATCCGTGCGCGTCTTGAGGGGTTCACTTGGACAATACTCCCGACGAATATGGGCCGTAATAATAGGCTGAGTCATAATCTCACGCCCAAATTCGACTGCGTCGGCCATGCACTCAACGTCATGCTGCTCCTGCAGATAATTGGGCTTGATGAAGGGCAAATCCAGTGGGTCGGCACTCCTCAATTGAACAAATCCTACTGACTTAGGGCGGGTCTGGCAGATGTTAAGTGTGCAGCCATTTCCGCCTGGCACGGTGCCGACGCCCTCCTCGACGCCGGCGCCGGGCAGGAAGCAATACTGAGAGTCAGGCCTGCCTTCGGCGAGAGAGCTTCTCCAAAAGGCTCCCCCCTCCACAACGTTGGACATCACGGGGCCACTTCGAAAAAGTGCGTACTGAAGGCCCGCAAAAGCCTGCCAATGAAGCTTTTTGTACTTGTCGTAGCTGAAAGCCGAATTCAGCTCGCTTATGAGAGAAACTTCAATATGATCCTGTAAATTCTGTCCGACGCCGGGCAAATCTTGAACAACCTGCACTCCATTCGATCTGAGATGATCGGCTGGCCCAATTCCTGAGAGCATCAGCAGCTTTGGGGTGTTAATAGAGCCCGCCGAGACGATGACTTCGCGCTCGGCTCGAATTATGCTTGCTCTACCGTTCTGGCTGTATTCAACACCAAGCGCACGTCCTTGCTCAACGATGATCCGCAACACGCGGCAGCCTGTCTTGACTGAGAGATTTCGACGCTTCCGGGCTGGTTTGAGATATGCCACCGCTGCGCTTGAACGACGTCCGTTGCGGGCATTGATTTGATAGAGCCCACATCCATCCTGTACGCCTGAGTTGAAATCGCAGTTATAGGCAAGACCAGCTTGCTGACAGGCCTGAAGCCAGACTTTCGTCAACGGATGGGTATATTGCTGATCAGAGACTGCCAAAGGGCCGCCGATTCCGTGCGCCTGGTTGCAGAATCGATCATTATCTTCGCAGCGACGGAAATATGGCAGAACGTCTTTGTAACCCCATCCCTCAGCGCCAGAAGCTTGCCAGCTGTCGTAATCGGCTGGCACGCCTCTGAGATAAACCATCGCATTGACCGAACTGCCCCCACCGAGGATGCGAGCTTGCACCATGGTGGGTTTGGCCATGCCGATATGATCTGGGGGCGTCTCCCAAGGATACCTGGATACAAGGTTGCCCTGTCCGGTTTTGTAATATGTTACCGGAAGATGAATAAAGGGGTTT
>Ga0206877_10368_pt1 | contig 9755 bp, 8 predicted proteins | sample Alteio_BWOrgCont_7_FD_152623 | JGI IMG/M metagenome (GOLD analysis project Ga0206877, IMG submission 152623) | Enriched cells from forest soil in Barre Woods Harvard Forest LTER site, Petersham, Massachusetts, United States -... | ecosystem: Environmental > Terrestrial > Soil > Temperate forest > O...
CGAATCCGGCGAAGAAAGCGCGGGTTTGGGTCCGAATTGGAGTTTTGCAACTGGCTCAAATATTTATGAGCCAATTTGAAGCGGTTTCCGTGCCAAAACGGATAGGAAGGTTCAACTGGTCTCCTATAAAGAGCTAGCTGACAGAATTTAACTTGTTAGCCGCGCGCAGTATGTATGCCCCTCAAATTTTGCAGTCGAACATGGCCAAAATAATCCCAAAAAAACGACGCCCCATTTAAAACCGTTTCTTAGAGACCACGATCATCAATGGGCGATTTTTTGAGCTGAAGAACTTTTCTTGCTCTCCGAACGCCCTCGCGACCGAGTTGATACTCTTCTAGAAAGTTTGTTTTTTTATCCGTGGTTTCGATCAAGTTCAGATCTTTTTGAGTCACGAGTCCTTTCTTTGCAGCCCATTCAAAAGAAGAAGGAGTCTGAAAAAGATATTGCATCTTCACGCTACTCGCAATAAGATTGACTCTCTCTTCATCCGAAGCGCGTTTCGATAGAGACGGAAAAAAAAACGATTTAATGATTTTTTCCCAGGAGTTTTGTTGTAAAAATCGACGAAGAGACTGAGGTTTGAATTCAACATGTTCCGTCCCCCATTTTAACTTGTACGTCGCGCCATAATCGATCGTAATCTGCTCTCCTGGTGCTATATCGTCTAAAGCCAAGACAAATTTTCTTGCAACTAAACCGTCAACCCCGGGATTCAGTTGCTTGTCGTACTCATGCGCAGTAACATAAGCATTCGGGAATCCGTCATTTGCCATCGCTATGGGGCTGCGAAATCGGTCCGCGTCGATCGGAGGCGGATTGGTCCAAAGATAGGTCTCAGAACGCCGGTCCTTTTCAGAATCTGTAATTACTTCTCCTGTATACTCTCCGATCATTTGCCCTTTTTTGATCGGCTCATCCGCAATCAAGCTGCAAAATCCCTTGCCGAGGGGAAGCTGTTCGCCTGCATCGTTTGCAGAAATAGGAACCACGGACAGTTTCGGGGGATTTTTTTTGAATTCTTGATACCGATCATTCCAAAAATTACTAAGAAAAGCAGCATTCTTTTGATTTATGTCCTCTCGAGTCGCTTTCCATAAATTGATCAAAGCCTTAGGGGTTGCGACGATTTCATCGACTGCCCGGGCAGTCTTGGGGAGACACACCGGATCGAAACGATTCTGGTCGTTTTGGTGAGCGGAGAATAAGGCCGGGTTAAGTGACAGAGCGGAAGAGGACTCCCTGAACGGCTCATTCCATCGGAGGAAATCCATATAAGTTGCCCCATAATTGGTTCGCGCTGTTTCGTCCGCTCCCAATTTGAGCAGCGACTTGACTCCATTCACATTTCCTTTCATAGCCATGTGGTGCAAAGGAGTGTAACCTTGAATGTCTTTCGCATCGATGTCGGCTCCAGCTTTCTCTAGAACGCTCATAGCTTTTCTATTTTCCCAGATCGCTGCGAAATGGAAAGGGGTCAGCTTAGCTGTCGTATACCGGCCGTTCAGGTTTGAACATCCTCTAATATCCTGTTGTATGGAAGCAGCGGATGCATTTTCGAATAGTCCATGGATTAAAGAGTGGCAAGCGTTTTGCAACGGCAGTCGGCGAATTTGATCGCCAAGAAACCGATAGAATTGCACAGGGTTTGAAGACGGTAATATTTCCATTTGGTTTATCCTTCTTTAAAGTTGATAAAATTTAACACAAAAAAAACAAAAAGTCAAAGAAACTATAAAACGCCTTCTTAATTATCTTGAAACAAACAAGAAAACTTTTCAATTGAACTGGACTTTGTCCATTTATCGGCGCCCAGTGGCGAGAAATGGACAAAGTCCAGTTGAACAGGACGCTCGCCTAATGATGCATCATATGTTTTTTTGAGAGAAAGTACGGAGAAAGTCAGCATACTTATGGAGCGCTGCCGATTTCTTCCGGATCGTTGCGCTCCGCCTTCTTGCTTTGATCAGATTTTCCGCTTGTTCGACATTGTAGTTGCGGTATTTGATAAGGTAAGCGGCGACTGCCATCGCAGAACGCCCTCTCCCTGCGCGGCAATGGACATAGACTTTCTTGCCGGCGTTCATTTGGTCGTGGATGAAATTGGCGCACCGGTCCATTTTTAAAACGTTTAGAGGCTGATGGTCAGGGCTCGTGATCGCCATATAGGCAATTCCATATTGTTTGCAATCTCTTGCCGCATACGGAATCGAGGGGCCGCGAGGCTTCTTTTCCCAAATATCGTTGATGGAGAGAATCGCCCCGATATTCAGCTCCCGCAATGTATCCCAATTCGAACTTCTGAAAAACGACATACGGCTTGGCATCGCTCCTAGATAAATGCCCGGGATGATTTGATTGAAATCCTTTTTGAAGATTCGAGGAATGGCGGTGATTTCGAAACTCAGCTTTTCCATGCTGCGTTTTTCAAGTTTTTCCAGTTTGTAGTGAGCTGCCATGGTCATGACGCATGTCACACCCCCTGCAAATGTTGCAAATGCGCCGATGCCGAGAGCGCACCACCCTGGAGGGGTCGCAAAAAAAGCAATAGCTAGAGCCACGCCAGTCGCGAAGAGGATGTGTCTCAAGATTCTGGAATTCCCTAGGGATTGTCCAATATCCATTGCATGATCGGCAATGCTTCTCGATCCAGCTTTAGACACTTGTTCCACTTTGGGCACGGCATTGGAAATCTTGCCCATTTCTATAGAAACTGGATTACCAACATTATGGTTTACTTGCAACATATAAAAACAATCGTTTGTATTTTTTGTATATTATAACATAATTATAAATTAATAAAAACAGAATAAATTCTGCTTATCATAAACATAAATTTTTTATTTTATTGCTAATACCAAATATCAGAAATAACGTTGAGTTTGGCAAGGAAGCTGCACAAATTTTTTGTATGGAACGAGTGACCATTGCCAGCATGGCAAGGCACGAGTGAAGACGAAAAATTTGTTGCAGAGCTGACGTAACCAAACCCAACGTTATTTCTGATATTTGGTATAAGGTAGAACAGAGAAACAGTCGACAAGTAAAAAATTATTTATGGATGATGAGATCTCGAAGGGTCGAGTAGCTGACATTGCGTCCGGAAACGACGATAACCGTGGGGCCTTTGGGGTGCGCATGGCCGAAAAGACAGGCTGCGATGGCAATGGCAGAGGATGGCTCGATCAGGTAGCGATGGTGCCGCAAAGTCCAGCAAAGGGCCTCTTTGATCTCATCTTCCGAAAGATGCGCGATCCCGTCGACGCGAGTCTTGAGCACTTCGAAACATTTTTCCCCGAGCCCTCCTTCGATGCCTCCGGCAAGCGTGTCGACGGCGGGCATGTGAGTGATCGCCTTACCCTGCTCCAAGGAACTCTGGAAGACGGGACTGGCTGCGAGTTGGCATACGGTCATGTATGCATCGGGATTCTTGGATTTGACATGGTAGGCGAAGCCTCCGGAAAGGCCTCCTCCTCCCATGGGAAGGATGAAGTGGGTCGCTTCAGGGACCTCCGTTAGAACTTCGACCGCAATCGTTCCTCCGTTGGCAGCCATAATCTTCTCATCGTCATAGGCAGGGATGATAGGAATTTGCAGTTTCCTCGCTTCGCCTTTGCTCCATTCCAGCGTGTCGTCGTATCCTGCGAAGGCCGATTTTTGGACATGCGCGCCGAGTTCGATCAATTGATCGTACTTCGACTGATCGACATTCTTGGGCACGAAAATCGTGCAAGGGATGCGCTGCTTCCTGGCCGCATAGGCGATTCCGAGGCCGTGGTTGCCGGCGGAAACAGCAGCGACGCCGCGGTTTTTTTCTTCCGGATTCAAGGTGGAGAGATAGAAAATCGCTCCCCTGAGTTTGAAGGAACCGGTGGTCTGAAGGCACTCTAGTTTCAAGTAGATCGGCTGGCCCAGAAGTTTTGAAAGCGTGGGAGATAATTCGATAGGTGTGTTTCGAATTTTCCCTTTTAGATACTGTGTCGCTTGCTCAATGAGTTGCTTCATCCCTCCATTTTGTATCAATCGATCGTATTTTTCGATACAGATTTGAGAAGGGCCGAGGCCATTTACCTTGTGGCCGAGCACAACACTTGAGCAAAGTTAGGGCTCGGCCACAAGGCGGCAAAATGGCTTAAAAGGGCGATTTTGTTGGTTCCGCGAGTTTTGCAATTGGCTCTAGCATAGAATGAAAGGATCGTTCAAAATAGGACTCTCCTATGACGAAGCTTTTAGATCAAGACGCCCTTTTTTGGTTCTGCGCGATTGCCGGATCCGGGCTGTTCGCGATCCAATTCCTCCTGAGTTTAGTCGGCGGAAGCGAAGTCGACGATGCCGGCGAAAGCGGAGCAATGGATGCCGCCAAGATCAACTGGCTCTCGAAACACGCGCTTACCGGTTTTTTGATGATGTTCGGCTTAACTGGTCTTGCCTGTAAGAGAGAATTTGAGCTTCCCTTGCCGTTGACGATCGTTCTCTCGATCCTGGCAGGTCTTGCCACCGTCGCGGCCACGGGCTTTATCTTCAAGGGCGCAAGACGCCTCCACAGCACAGGGACCGTGTTCGACCTTGAAAAGTCGATCGGCAAAGAGGCCATCGTCTATCAGCGCATTCCCAAACAAGGAACCGGAAAAATCTCCGTTTCCATCGACCGGGTCGTCCATGAGATCGATGCCGTAGCTTTGAATGGAGAAGAGATCGATTCTTTCCACTCTGTCCTCATTTCAAAAAAAATCGACGATAAAACTCTTGCAGTAACCTTAAAAGTAAAAGGCGGCGACCTATGAACATGCCATTTTTCAGCACGACGATCCTCGGGTTTCTCCTTTTCGTCTTCTCCATTCTCTTCTTCCTAGCTAAACTCTACCGGAGATGCCCTTCGAACAAAGTCCTGGTCATCTACGGGCGCGTCAGAGGCAGTCAAACCGTCCAATGCTACCATGGAGGCGGAACCTTCGTCTGGCCGCTTATCCAAGGCTATGCCTTCCTCGACCTCACGCCCCGAACGATCCACATTCCTTTGAAAGGCGCCCTCTCCCATCAGAACATCCGAGTCAACGTCCCCAGCACTTTTACGGTCGCTGTCGGCCTCACTCCGGAAATCATGAACAACGCCGCCATCCGGATGCTCGATCTCGATCATAAAGAGATCGAAATGATGGCGACCGAGATCATCATCGGCCAGCTTCGCTTGACGGTCGCCTCCCTCAGGATCGAAGAGATCAACCAAGATAGAGAGCGGTTCCTTGAATCGATCAAAAAAAATATCGAGCCAGAGCTCCACAAAATCGGCCTGACCCTGCTGAACGTCAATATCACCGATATCACCGACGAATCGGATTACATCGGAAGCATCGGAAAAAAAGCGTCAGCCACCGCAGTGAACCAAGCGAAGGTCGATGTAGCGGAACAGGAAAAGCAAGGGGAAATCGGGCAAGCCCTCGCTCAAAAAGACAAAAGGGTTTCGGTCGCCGCCTACCACGCCGCGGCCGTACAGGGAGAAAACGAGTCGAAAGCGCAAATCGCCCTCGCCAACGCGGTTCTAGCCCGAAAAGAGGCCGAAGCCTCGCAGCAGGCCCAAGTCGCCACACAACAAGCTGAAACCGAGATCCAGCGGGCGCGCGCCCTGGCGCAAATGCAACTTCTCGAAGCCGAACAGATCGTCCCGCAAGAGATCATGAAAAAAAAGATCCAGATCGAAGCGGAAGCAGAGGCGCAAAGAACGATTTTGATCGCGCGAGGCGAAGCCGAAGCGATCCTCGCCGTCAAGCAAGCGGAAGCCGAAGGGATCCAAAAACTTCTCGATGCGAAAGCCAAAGGCTATAAGCAGCTCATGGCGGCCTGCGGCGAAGACGCTAAAAGCGCCTCTACGATGCTCCTGATCGAAAAATTAGAAGAGATCGTCAAACTCCAAACCGAGGCGATCAAGAACATCAAGATCGACAAGATCACCGTCTGGGACAGCGGACAGGGACGCGACGATAAAACCGGCGGCTCGACCACCTCCCATTTCATCAGCCAGTTTGTCAAATCGCTTCCTGCTCTCCACGATGTCGCATCGATGGCCGGACTGGATCTGCCCAAATATCTCGGTGAGGTGAAAATGGGCAAGGACCAATAAGGATTCGATTGGATTTTGATCTGCAAGAAGCCGTTGCCAAAAGACGCACCTTTGCCATCATCAGCCACCCTGATGCGGGAAAAACAACCCTAACCGAAAAGCTTCTTCTTTATTCAGGAGCCATTCTCACAGCGGGAATGGTCAAAGGACGCAAAGGACGCAAGGCGGCGACTTCCGACTGGATGAGCATGGAACAGGAAAGGGGGATCTCGATCACTTCTTCGGCCATGCAATTTACCTATAAAGACACGATCATCAATGTCTTGGACACTCCAGGCCATGAAGATTTTTCCGAAGACACGTATAGGACGCTCACTGCAGCCGACTGCGCCATCATGGTCATCGACGGCGGCAAAGGCGTCGAAAAGCAAACGTTGAAACTATTCGAAGTATGCCGCTTGAAGAAAATCCCCGTCCTAACCTTCATTAATAAGATGGACATGCCAGGCCGCGAGCCGATCGACCTGATGAACGAAGTGGAAAGTGTTTTGCAAATCCACTCCTATGCGATGAATTGGCCGATCGGTACCGGCAAGGAGTTCCAGGGGGTTGTGGATAGGATCGGCAACGAATGTATCTTTTTCACGAAGACATCGTTCGGCGGCGCACAAAAAGCGGCATTGACCCGCCTTCCTCTCAAAAGCGAGGAAGCAAAAGCCAAGATCGGCAATTGGCAAGCCCTTTACGACGAATTGGATTTGCTCGAAATCGCGGGAAATCCTTTTTCCCGAGATGATTTCCTGGCGGGCAAGGTGACTCCTGTATTTTTTGCTTCCGCCCTTACAAATTTCGGGGTGGAGCCGTTTTTCGACGCGTTCATCCACTTGGCTCCTTGTCCCCACGGCAGGTTAGCCAACCGCTCCGACGGAACTGAAATCGAAATCGATCCGATTCAACATTCATTCAGCGGATACATCTTCAAACTGCAAGCGAACATGGACCGGCGCCACCGCGACAGCATGGCTTACTTGCGGATCTGTTCCGGCCGCTTTGAAAAAGACCTGGTCGTGAAACATCACCGCCTCGGCAGAGAGATCCGTCTTTCCCGCCCTGCGAAATTGATCGCCGGAGAGCGGGTCACTCTCGATCTGGCTTATCCAGGCGATGTGATCGGCGTGATCAACCCCTCGCTATTTGCGATCGGCGACACCTTGTCGCTCACCGGAGGCTTCCACTTCAAACCTCTGCCCCAATTCGAACCGGAAATTTTCGCAAAAATCTATCCCAAGGATGTCGGCAAGAGGAAATCGTTCGACAAAGGGGTTCTGCAACTCGTCGACGAAGGGGCCATTCAGATGCTGAAAGGAAGAGATTCGCAGGAAGGCGAGCTGATTTTCGCAGCGGTCGGCAAACTGCAGTTCGAAGTGATGCAATACAGATTAAAAGACGAGTATGACACCGAAACGGTTCTCACTTTTCTCCCCTACCAGTGCAGTTCCTGGGTAATTGGCGAGATTAAAACCTTCAAGCTCACGACGAGCGCCCTCCTCGTTCAAGACCGGCAAGGGCGTCCCATGGCCTTATTCGTGAGCGTATGGGACAAACAATATTGCATGAAGCAGAACCCCAACCACCAGCTCGTCGAGATGCTCGCTTAGTGGGTTCTTGGTGTTCATAAAAATTGACAAAATATTCCTACTATATTTTCCTGGAATTGTTCCTATAAACACCTTTTAAGGAGGATACCAATGAAAAAACATATGATCAAAATCGCATTGATGGGACTTGCCTTGGGAAGTTCTGTTGGCGCTTGCGCGACCTCCAAGAGTGGAGAAAATGGAGAATCGGAAAAAAGCAACTCTAGCTGCTCCAACAAGACAACCTGTAAAGGAATAAACGGTTGTACAGGAAAAGCTGATTGCACCGGCACCAGCGGCTGCAAAGGAAAGAACGGATGCACGGGAAAAGCCGATTGCACGGGAGGATCGATGCCGAATAACAAGAGTTCCCAATCCTCGGAAATGCAAAAGAAACGGGAAGCAGCAGCGAAGGAATTGAACGCAAGTAAATCAAAATAGTTGATGGATCGAATTCCTCAAAACTTTTGCGGACGGGTACGAGCCCCGAATCTTGGGATCGGGATCGGCCTTAGGCCGGTCCATTTTCGGGAAATTTTCGCTACTTGGCCCTCGATCGATTGGTTCGAGATCATCAGCGAGAATTTCATGTGTGGCGGAATGCCGCTCAGAAATTTAGAGCGGATCTTAGGGCGGTATCCGGTGGTCATGCATGGCGTAAGCCTTGCCATAGGCAGCGCGGCTCCTCTCGATTGGGATTATTTAAATAAACTCAAATCTCTCGCGCAAAAAACGAAAACTCCTTGGCTCTCCGATCATTTATGCTGGGGCCGGCTGCCCGGAGCCCGTTTTCACGATCTTTTGCCTCTTCCACGCACGGTTGAAGTCGTCGATTACGTCGCAGAGCGGGCAAAAATCGTCCAGGATTTTCTTGAAATCCCGTTCGCTCTTGAAAATCTCTCCTGCAATGCCAGCTTCACGATCGATGAAATGCCTGAATGGGAGTTCTACGCCGAGGTCGTGGAAAAAGCGGACATCTCCATGATGCTCGACGTCAACAATATCTATGTCTCGAGCCGCAATCTCGGATTTGATCCCAAAGACTATGTTTCGAACCTCCCTTTAGAGCGCGTTGTCCAGATCCACATCGCCGGCCATAGCGATTATGGACGCTACATCTTGGATACCCACGACTATCCTGTGCGCGACGAAGTCTGGGAAATTTATCGTGAAGTGTATCCTAGGATAAAGGGAGGAGCTTCCACTCTTCTCGAATGGGACGACCGCTTCATTCCTTTCGAAGAGACTTGGAAAGAGGCGCTCAAGGCCAAAGCATACCAACAGCAGTTGATTCATGCTTGAAACTCAGAGAGATAATCTTATCCCCGAATCGCTGTCCGACATCCAAACTTGGTTCGCCAAACAGATCACTTCTCCAATCACAAAAAGCGATGCGGCGAATATTCCTTTGTTTCCCGCAGACCTCGTCGATGAAATCCGCAAACGGATCGCTCCAGGCCCCCAGCTGACGAGCGAAGAACGCCTTGGGGTCTATCAACAGCAATATTGGTGGCGCCTCATCACCGTCTGCCAAGAGATTTTTCCCGCTCTCGTCCGCCTTTTCGGATATGAAGATTTCAACAATCTCATCGCCAAACCGTATCTGTTGCAATACCCGCCCCATGACTGGTTCCTTTCCAACATCGGATCGGACCTGCCTAAGTGGCTGAAAAAAAGATATTCCCATAGCGACAAGGCGCTCGTCTCGGGACTCGCCGATCTCGACTTAGCCTATGAAAAGTTGCTCTTTACCGAATTGCTTTTGCCGATCGAACCTCATGTTCTGACCGAATGCGAAAAGAAAAAACTGTTTCTCCAACCCCATATTCTCCTCTTTGCGCTCGATGGAGATCTATTCGGCTTCCGCTCCCAATTAATGGAACACTCTCCGCTTCATTGGGAAACATCCGATTTTCCCCAGATTTCCAAGAGCGACAGGAAAAAATATTTCGTTCTTTACCGCAGGCAGGAAAAAAGCTGCTACGAAGAAATTTCTTCTCAATTCTACGATCTGCTCGCCTGTTTTAAAAAAGGAACTAAGCTGACCGACCTGATTCCTC
>Ga0206877_10370_pt1 | contig 9729 bp, 9 predicted proteins | sample Alteio_BWOrgCont_7_FD_152623 | JGI IMG/M metagenome (GOLD analysis project Ga0206877, IMG submission 152623) | Enriched cells from forest soil in Barre Woods Harvard Forest LTER site, Petersham, Massachusetts, United States -... | ecosystem: Environmental > Terrestrial > Soil > Temperate forest > O...
TAGCTCGCGGACGAATGCGAAGGCTGACTGGTATGTGTGGAACGACGGAATTCCAGCTTCGAGTCCGGATGTGGGCGCGTTCCAGAAACGCTATATGCATACGGGGCCGAAGGGTGATGTCGTGCCGCCGAATAACTGGGAATCGTACTTCGGCGGGTCGGCGTGGGAGTGGGTTCCGTCGCGCGGGCAGTTTTACTATCACAAGTTTTATAAGCAGCAGCCGGATCTGAACTGGCGCAATCCTGTCGTGGAGCAGGCGATGTTCGGGGCGATGCGTTTCTGGCTGGACCGCGGCGTGGCGGGCTTCCGGCTGGATGCAATTACGACGCTGTATGAAGATCCGCTATTGCGCGACGAACGTGAAACCGGCGGCTTGAATGCGCAGGGCGATCCCAACCTGGCGGACAACCTGACCAGCAATCTGCCGGAAGAGCATGACGTGATCCGGCGAATGCGCACGATGGTAGAGAAATATCCCAACGACCGCGTGCTGATTGGCGAGACGTACCTGGGCAACACGCACGAGTTGGATGAGTGGTACGGCGGAGCAAAGCAGGATGAGTTGCAACTGCCGATGGATATGTTCCTGGGATTTGGGCCGGGTGTGAAGCTGAGCGCGGGATATTTCCGGCGTTACATCACGGAAGCGGAGACCGAGCTCGATGGCGGGCAGCCTCTGTATGTGTTCGACAACCATGACAACCGGAGATCGATTGATCGCTTCGGCGATGGTGTGCACAATGTGGCGATTGCGAAGATCCTGGCGACGATCCTGCTGACGACACACGCGACGGCGCTGACGTATTACGGTGCAGAGATTGGGATGCGCACGACCACGCCAACGCGCAAAGAAGATGTGAAGGACCCGATCGGCATTACAGGATGGCCGAAGGAAAAAGGGCGCGATGGAGAACGGACTCCAATGCAGTGGACGCCGGGAGCTCAGGCGGGATTTTCGACGAACGCGCAGACCTGGCTGCCGGTTGAGCCGGACTACAAGACGGTAAACGTGCAGACGGAGAGTGCGGAGCCGGATTCATTGCTGGAGTGGAACGAGAAGCTGATTGCGCTGCGGCGAGACAATACCGCGCTGCATGATGGCACGCTGACGATGCTGGATGCCGGGGCAAATGTGCTGGCATATGAGCGGAAGGCTGCGGGCGCGGCGAAGGTGATGGTGGTGATGAACATCAGCGCGGACGAGGCGGCGGTGGCGGTGAGTGGAACAGTGAAGACACTGGCGCAGAGCAATGCGCGAGTACGCGTGGAAGGCAGCAAGGTGGTGCTGCCCGCGTATGCGACTTGGGTGGGGGAGTTAGCGGCGCGGTAGGAATGGCAAAAGTTTTGAACGCAATGGATGCAAAGGCAACAGCAACAACGTTAACGCGGTGGGCGCGGTGGTTGCACGGAGTACGCGGAGAAAATGTTGAGCCTGGTTCAGGCTTTGAGCGTGAGTTAGTGAGGAAGGCCCATGCCGTTCAGCACGCCGCGCATGTAGGAGATGCTTTCGATGACGCCGGGCATGGGGTTGTCGGGGAAGATTTCGTATTCGAGATCGACGCTGCCGGGGTACTTGATGTTGATGAGGGTCTGGAAGATTTCGCGGACGGGCATGATGCCGGCGCCGACAGCGACCTGGCTTTCTTTGCTGTCAGCCTTTGCGAGGTCTTTCATATGGACGTCGAAGAGGCGCGGGCCGACCTTCTTGATGGCGTCGACAACGTTGGTGCCGGTGCGCATGGTGTGGCCAACGTCAATGCAGCAGCCCATGCGGGGATCCATGTTCTTGACGGCTTCGAGCACGGTGAGAGGTGAAGGCCAGAGCTTGTCTTCGGGGCCGTGGTTGTGGAGGGCGAAGCGGATGTCGAACTCCTTGACGAGCTTTTCGATGGCGGGCAGGTCAGCGGGCGTGGGGTCGCCGGCGACCATGACCTTGACGCCTGCGGCCTTGGCGTATTCGAAGTTCTTGCGAAATTCTTCTGGCTTGCGGAAGTAGACGGTGCCGACGGCGGTGACCTTGATGTCTGCGGCGATGTAGTCGGCGACGGCAGCCTTGATGCCTTCGTAGTCGATGTCGCTGGTTTTGCCTACGAACTGAGGCATGTGGTCGAGTGCGTCTTTGCAGTTGACCGTGGAGAGGTGCACGCTTTTGAGCGCGGCGATGAGATCGGCGCGCTTGAGCTTGCGGAAGGTATAGCTGGTCATGCCGAGCCGGATGGGAGCTGCGGCAGGCTGAGAGGGCGCGGCGAAGACGGAGTGCGGAAGGAGCGTGGCAGCGGAGGCGAGGGCAGCGGTGCGGAGGATCTGACGTCGATTCATGTGGGCCTCAGAAGGAGTGGAGGGTAAGGAGTAAGGAGTAGGAAAAACAACGACAACAGCAGCAGCTTTAGCGCAGAGTGCGCGGTGGTTTCACGGTGGACGCCGCGGTTAGATTTTGATCTCCCAGCCAGGAGCGTAGGTGCGGTGGGTCATGGCCAGCGCTTCGGGGTCGTTGATGATGTGGCCGGTCGAGTTGAGTTTGAGATTGCGCTGCGTGAAGTAGGCGACATTCGAAAGCTGCACGAGCGTGACAGAGATGCGACCGGTTTCGGCGGGAGCGCGAAGAGCTTCGCCACGACGGATCGCGTTGATGAAGTTCAGGAAGTGTGCATCGGTCATGGAGTCTGCGCCGACGGTGTCGCTGGATGAGGTGCGAGTTGCGCGGACGCTGAAGCTGTTGATCTTCTTGCCTGCGGCGTCGAAGACGTCATAACCGTCGCGGTCGAGGATGACGGAGCCGTTGTCTCCCATGGTGGCGACGCCGCGCTCTCGATCGTAGAGTTTGAGCGCGTTGCAACTGCGCGACTCCCACGAGATAAGTTTGCCGGGGTATTCGTAGGTGGTCATCATGGTGTCAGGGAACTGCCAGTCATCCTGGTAGAAGTACCGGCCACCGGTGGCGGAGACGGTGTGCGGAAAATCTACCTGCATAATCCAGCGGGCTACATCGACTTCGTGGGTGCCGTTGTTGAGGGCTTCGCCGGTGCCCAGGCCTTTGAACCAATGCCAGTTGTAAGGCTGGATGTTGTCGGTGTATTCGCGGCGCGGCGCAGGACCCTGGAAGAGATCCCAATCGAGCGTTGCCGGGACTGGCGCGGGCTTGCCGTGACCGATGGGTTTGCGATTGTTGATGTACCAGGCCTGTGCCCAGTAAGGTTTGCCGATCAAGCCATTGTGAATTTTGTCGATGATCTCAATCGAATGCGGCGAGGAGCGCTGCTGGCTACCGACCTGCACCTTGAGATTGGAATATTTGTTGGCAGCGGCGACGAGCAGCTCGCCTTCGTGGGGGTCGTAGCTGGGCGGCTTCTCCACGTAGACATTTTTGCCGGCCCTGAGACCGGCGATGGCGATGGTGGTGTGCAAATGGTCGGGAGTGGCAATAGAGATGGCGTCGATATCTTTCGCCTCGAGCATTTTGCGGAAGTCTCTGTCGAGCGTGGGCGAGAAGCCGGCCTTTTTGCACTTAGCGTCAAACTTGTCGAGGATGTTGGATTCAACGTCGCAGATGTGGGTGAGGTTGGCAGAGGCTTTATTGGAATTGATGGCAGAGAGATGCGCGCCTCCGCGGCCATTGAGGCCAACGATGGCGAAGTTGACGCGGTCATTGGCTCCGAGGATGGCGGCGTAGCTTTTGGCGGACGCGGAGACGGCGAGACCGGCAGCGGCGGAAGTCTTGAGGAAATCGCGTCGGGAGGGCTGAATAGGCATAGGAAACTCCTGGGAGGGACCAAAGAGGCCCGGCAACACGGTACATGATGGCGGCGATTTTGTGCAAAGCAAGAACTAAAGGCCAGGTCCAGGTTCAGGCTAAGCTTCCAGAAAACTAATCATGAGGAGTGAGTTCGTCGGCGGGGGCGGCTTCGGCGAGCCTGCCATCTGATGTGAGGGTAAGGACGGGAGAGTAGACACCAAGCTCCTTTCGTCTCCACCAGTTGCCGGTGCTGTGCTTTTCGTCGAACGAGGTGAACCAGTATTGCCACAGAACTGTGCGGACGTAGCGGGGCGGAGATTGCGGGAAGGGGTTGGCGCGGAAGAGTGAAAGCACGTCGGGCGAATTCTGAAGCAGGCGCTGCTGGGTGAGCGGAACGATATCGTTCTGCTGCCATTCGCCGAGCGAGGCGAACCAGAGGTTCCAGTCAAAGCGTGGTTGGTAGGGCGCGTAGATGCCAGGAGCTTCATTAAGAAGCTGCGGCTTGTAGCGGAAGACGTAGGGTGTCCAATTCTGGCCATCATCGGAGCCCTGGAACTCAATCTCATACCGGCCGTGGGTCACGACTGCGAAGAGGCCGTACTGGTTGGCGATGCGGAAGGGATCGAGAGCGCGCACCGGAGTGGAGGGAAGATTAAGACCAAACATGGCGAGGAGCTGGGCGCTGGTTGCGTAAAAAATCCATGTAAGAAGTACGGCAGAAACAGCCAGGCCGGAGGTCTGGAATGCGTTTTTGATGGGCGACGACGCGTGTGTTGCTGAAGGCTCTTCGATTGCCGCGGGCTTCCATTTTGCTGGCACGAAGCGAGAGAGCGCGAGGTCATCCAAGAGCAGGAAGCCGAGTACGAGGACGATGTAGTTGAGGAAGGCGTAATTGCCGGTGAGGATGACTGGGATCTCCCAGAGCGTGACGATGCAAAAGCAGACCAGGCGAACTCGACGTGGGAAGAAGAGCATGAAGACGATGCCGAGTTCGAGTACAAGTGTTGCAGCGGCGGAGGTATGGCTGACCCACTCCGGCGCGTGGTTGGCGTAATAGCCGATCCAGGTGGGCAGAGGGGAGTTCTGGTAGTAGTCGTCCATAGCAGTGAGGTGATGCCAGCCGGGATCTCCGGAGGCGATCTTGACGACGCCGGATTGGAAGTAGATGCGGAACCACTCCCAGAGCAGGAGAAGATAGGCGGCGCGAATGGGCGGACTCTTCTCTCCCCAGCCCGGCAGCAAGCCGCGCGGAGCAAGGAAGAGTGAAAGGAAGCCGGCTTCGAGCAGCATGCCGTCTGACTGGTAGGCGGAGAAATCTCCGGCGGCGGCGGCGAATGAGAGGAAGCACGCGAAACAGATCAAGAGGCTGAAGCGGGGCCCGAGGTTTAGAAATGCGGCAACCGAGGCGATGAGACCGACCCAGACTACGGCGGATATGGTGTGGGAACTTGCAGAAATCCAGAAGAACGTAGGTGCAGCCCAAAGAGCCTTGCTATGACCGAGAACAACGGCGAGAGCCTGAAGGGTTTCGCCGGCCGGCAAGATGCCTCTTGGGCCAATAAGTCCCTTGATCTCGAAGAGCAAGGATATGAAAGCAGAGAAGTAAATGGCGCCAAGTGCGCGCAGGAAGAGCCAGCGCGGGATGAGGAGGTTACGCGGGCCGCTTTGGGGATCGAAGAGCCAGCGGACGGGACTACGCGGAAGCTCCATGGGGATTTGGATAACAGGGTTTGGTTGGGAGTTGCGTACGGAGGAGCCGATTTACCGAAAGGAGACGGAAAGTAGTGGGACCGAGGTATGCACGACAGAAGTTGCGATTTTGCAGTAGAGTGGTCAGACAGATTTTCCGGGTGCTCAGGGTCGTAGCGGAAATGCGATGGCTGCATACCCAAAATCGACCTGCGGCGAGGGATACATCGGCGCAATCCAGATCGCATCCACGCCCAGCTTCTGCAAATAATCCAGCCGCTCCGTGATCCCGTTCAGGTCGCCCACACCATCGCCGTTCGAATCCTGAAAGCTGCGCGGATAAATCTCATAGATCAGCGCATGCTTCCACCAGGTCTCATGCTTCGCCGGAGCTGCAACCTGCTGTGCACATGCATTCATCGCAATTGCAAGCAGTGCGACCGAGCCTCGCTTCCAGTTCAGCTTCATAACAAGTCTCCTTCAGGTTGTCGCCGTTTGCTTCTGTCCCGCACCCATCAGCACCAGCGCTCGTTGCGCAAACGGCGAATAAACCAGCAGCGCCGTACATGCTGCAGCCAGCCCCATGCTCAGGTGATGCAGTAATAAAAATGGCGCCAGCGACCACGCGATATCCACTAGCAACAGAAACGGCCACAGCTTCAGAAATTTCTGCCGAAACCCGGGCGCATGAAACAATGCCGCGCACATCACAAACGCTCGCACCGCGATGAGCACTGCAGCGCTCGCCTCCATCACATGAAACATGATGTTCGCGTGCGGCAGCACTGACATCAGTTCATCGATCTCCGCCAGGTTCGCCAGCGTGCCTACATAAAAACTCACATACATCACCTGCAGCAGCACAAACAGGGTCTGCACCACCGCATACGAGCTCTGCGGCAAGTCTTCCGGCGACGCCAGAAAGCTTCCACCAAATCCTGTCTCGAGGCTCTGCGCTTGTTCAACGCCTCTATCCATCCGTTCCACCGGAGCCACGAACCGATACCCGCGTCGCGCCACCGTCTCCACGAATCGCGGATTGTTTGCCTTGTCTCCCAGCGCCTCGCGAATTCGGTTCACCGCCGAGTTCACCCCATGCTCGAAGTCGACAAACGTTCCCTCCGGCCACAGCTCGCGCGTAATGTCTTCGCGCGTCACCAGCTCCCCCGGCCGCGAGAGCATCAACATCAGCATCTGGAACGGCTGCGTGTTCAGCTTTACCCGAATCCCCTGCCGTCGCAGCTCTCCCGTCGCGGCGTTTGCCTCGAACACTCCAAACTTGTACTTCGCCGCTGAATCCATCGCCGCCATCGCATCGCAAGTGTACTCAATCAGCCGCACCTTCGGCCCAAAATCGCATGGGATAACTTTCTCCAACCCACTTCGCTGCAATCACTTGTACCGTGAGAATCAATCTCCCACCCGGTGAGCCTCCATCCATTGAACTTTCCCTGCGCAATCCGTCAATGTCACCACCATGAAGCACCAGATACGAACCCGCACCCCACTTCTCACCGCCATCGTGCTCGCCTTCCTGCACGCTCCACGCCTCTTCGCGCAACCTTCCCCAACCGCACTCGCCACCTTCAACGCCTACACACAATCCATTGAGTCGCGCCTCGCCACACAGCACCGCTCCCCCACGAACTTTCTCTCCGTCAATGCCGATGCAGCAACCCTTGCCCGCCTCCACTCCGGCCAAATCATCCTCGAAAATCTCTCGCCTCACTCCCAGGCTTCCAGCGCTCTTCTGCATCACTGGCGCGGCACTGCCTTCGCACCCGGAGCAACTGCCGCCGACTTCGAACATCTCCTCACCAACTTCAACGCTTATCCCGTTCACTTCTCTCCCGAAGTCTTGCAAGCCAGCCTCGTCTCGCAACAGAACGGCCACACCTTCGCCACCATGCGCGTGCGTCAGCGCCATGTCATCACGGTCCTCATGGATACCGCCTATGACATCACCTCCGGTCAGCTCGACGCGCATCACGGCTACAGCATCTCGCGCAGCACCAGCATCTCTGAGCTCGACCCCAAAACCAACCACGCGCTCAGCGCCGATGCTGAACACGGATTCCTCTGGCGACTCAACACCTACTGGAGCTATGAAGAGCGCGACGGCGGTCTCTACCTGCAGATCGAATCTGTCTCGCTCACTCGCTCCATTCCCACCGGCCTCGGCTGGGCAATCGGCCCTTACATCGAAAGCATCCCTCGTGAATCACTCGACTTCACACTCCGCTCCGCCGTCACAGCCATTCAGAAAGGTCCACGATGATCGCAATCCCCGCTCGCACCTTTTCACCCGCGCACCGCGTCAACCAATCTCTCACCTCCTCGGTTGAGAAGCGCATTCTCGAATATCTCGCGCATCGCGCCCCGCGCTGGCTCACCTCTGACCAGCTCACATTACTGGGCCTCGCTGCACAAATCGCCGCGGGTGCCCTCTACGCTCTCGCGCGCTTCAACAAGTTCACTCTGCTACTCGTGATCGCTTGCATCATTCTCAACTGGCTTGGCGACTCGCTCGACGGCACACTCGCCCGCGTCCGTTCACAGCAACGCCCGCGTTTCGGCTTCTACGTCGACCACATCGTTGACTGCTTCGGCGCCATCGCCCTCATGTCCGGCCTCGCGCTCTCCGGCTTCCTCCACTGGCCAGTCGCTATCGCCATGCTCGTCGCGTTCCTTCTGCTCTCCGCGGAAAGCTATCTTGCAACGTACACACTTTCCTGTTTCCAACTTTCCACCGGAATCTTCGGCCCCACAGAGATCCGACTGCTGCTCATCGCCGGAAACCTCGCTCTCCTGCGCAGCCCTTACTCCAATCTCTTCGGTCATCGCTTTCTGCTCTTCGATGTCGGCGGAATCATCGCCTCCGCCTGCATGTTCGGCACAGCGATCGTGCTCACACTGCGCCACACCGCGCAGCTCTACCGCGAGGAGCCTCTGCCTTGAAATCGACCCTGCTTCATTGGCTCAAATTCAATCTCGTCGGCCTCATCGGCGTCGCAGTTCAATTGGCAACTCTAGCGCTGTTCAACCGTGTTCTGAGCGGCCATTATCTTCTCGCCTCAGTCGCCGCACTCGAGCTGACGCTGTTGCATAACTTTGCCTGGCATCTGCACTACACGTGGCGAGAGCAGGACGGTTCTACGCTCAAACGTCTTCTGCACTTCCATCTCTCCAACGGTCTCGTCTCCCTCGCAGGAAACCTCGTGCTCATGCGCCTGCTCATCTCGCACGCGCACTTGGCGCTGCTGGCAGCAAATGCGATTGCGATCGTGTGTTGCTCGCTCGCCAATTTCTGCATTAGCCACTTTTGGATCTTCACAACTAAACGCTGCGTATATCCAATCCCAGGTCCAGCGACCTCACCCCATGCGTAAGCGCACCTACCGAAATCAGGTCCACACCGGTCTCGGCAATTGCTCGCACATCCTCCAGCGTCACACCTCCGCTGGCTTCAACCAGCGCGCGTCCTGCAATCTGCATCACGCCTGACCGCAAATCATCCAGCGAAAAATTGTCCAGCAGAATCGTATCCGCTCCAGCCGCCAGCGCCTCTTCAATCTGGTCCCGCCGATCCACTTCCACTTCGATTGTTGTCGTATGTGGAATCTGTTTTCGCGCCTCGCGCAATGCCTCAACCAGGCTCACACCACTCGCCGACAGAACGGCGAGATGATTGTCCTTCGCCAGCACTGCGTCCGAAAGCGAATAGCGATGATTGCCTCCACCACCGCATCTCACCGCATAGCGCTCCAGCACGCGCAATCCCGGAGTCGTCTTGCGTGTATCTGTAATACGTGCGCGAAGACCTTCTGTCGCGTGCACGAACTTTGCAGTCATCGTCGCAATGCCGCAAAGCCGCTGCGTGAAGTTCAACGCCACACGCTCCGCCTGCAGCACGTCATGCGCAGAGCCGTTCACCGTTGCCAGAACTGCACCTGCGCGAAAACTCTCGCCATCGTGCACTGCAAAGCTCACATCGACCGGCCCAGTCAGCCGCATCGCGGCAGCGAAGACATCTTCTCCGCAAAGAACACCATCCTCGCGCGCGACGAGTTCCGCGGAGATCACAGCATCCGCAGGCAGCAGAGATGCCGACGTAATGTCTCCCTGCGGAGCATCTTCTTCGAGTGCTGTTCTTACTAATTTTTCTATTGCTTGCATCGGAGGCTTCATCATGGTCAGTTCGCCGCCGGCTTCAGGCTCAACATTCTCTCCAGCGCAATCCGTGCAGGCACAGCAATGTTTTCCGGTACCGTGATGCGGTTCAACACTTCGCCACGCGCAAGCGCCTC
>Ga0206877_10371_pt1 | contig 9677 bp, 8 predicted proteins | sample Alteio_BWOrgCont_7_FD_152623 | JGI IMG/M metagenome (GOLD analysis project Ga0206877, IMG submission 152623) | Enriched cells from forest soil in Barre Woods Harvard Forest LTER site, Petersham, Massachusetts, United States -... | ecosystem: Environmental > Terrestrial > Soil > Temperate forest > O...
GAGGCGTTCGACAAGCAGCGACCTGTCGTGGCCGGAAATAAGTCCGGCCAGCGGATCGTCGTCCCTGATGCGATAGGTCGTCAGAAACGCGAAATGCGCCGAAGCTGGCGCTGTCTGTCGCGCTTGTTGCAGGCGCTGCAACAGGGAGAAACTCTTGGCCCCGATAAAATCGGGATCGACAAAGTCCTCATAGCCAAACCGGCCACCCGACTGAACGTGCCATTTGACCTGGTGGTATTCAGCAGAAACGCGCTCGGGTCCCGAGCGGGCGACGGGCGGGTCATATTTGACTACCACGTCGTCAAAGGCCTTCGGGCCGTTTGCCTCGAAGGTGACTTCGACCACGCAGGAATGCGGGTCGAGGAGATTGAACGCGTTCTCCCAGAAGATACGCGCTTGGTAATTGTCGCCGTGCCAGCGCGCGGTCACCGCATCAACCATGGGCCGCCTCCGGGACCGCTGTCGCCTTCAAAATCGCTGGCCCACGGTTCGTCATGACAGCGGAAACTTCGGGCCAAAGAGCGTCCGCCAAGTTTTGAGCGCTTCGCCGTTCCGTCCGCGTCGCGCGTGGTCGATTGCTATCGTCGCGTCACGGCTCGCGGCCATAAGCAGATCGCGGGCGCGCTGTTTTCGCGCCGAATCCATGCCGTTACTGATTGGCGGTCCGAGCCCGGCCGGGTCCGGCCACTCGTCGAAAATGCGATCGGCGAGAGTCGAGAACAAGGCCTGCAGTTCGTAGTCGAAGCGACCCTGCCAGCCGCCATAGAGGCACTGAAGGGCCATGACTTCGATCAGGAAGGACGGCTTGACCGGCTTCTCGCCATGTCCGGCATGATTGTTCCAGTACTTCACCATGCGGACCAGGCCCTTCCACTCGTTGGAATAGGCCTGATGCGCCGCGGTCGCCTTCTGCGCATGGATCTCAGGGTTGGTCTTGATCCATTCGCCGATATCGTTGTCGGGAATCTCGTAGTTATCCCCGTCCGCAAAGGACGGCACGACATCGACACTTACGATCCGGTAGTCGGTATTTTCGTCGGAATCGATCAAAACCCCGAAATCAACGTTGAGCGAGTGGCTCTGTACCTTGACTGCGCTCTCTCCGTACTTCTCGACCAGAGCAGCTCGAAAGTCACCGATTACAACCGAGGGGGCCTTGGAACGGTAACTTCGCGCCGACTCTTTTAGGACGAAGAATATGTCGATGTCTTTGAGCGGCTTCGTCTTTGTGTAGCGCTTATATGATCCGGTCAGGAAACTGCGCTCGATCGCGAACTTGGTGCCGAGAAAATCGCGCACCTCCGTTTGCCGCGCCGAGGCGTTCTTTTGCTCCCGGTCATTAAGCTCCAACCGGCTTTTGAATTTCCGAAAGGCTTCGTCGACGGTCAGCATCAGGCTTTCCTCCAGTATGCGGTGTTGCCGCCGAGGCCGTTGTGCTCGATCGTGGAGCCAAGGCTGTGCCGCGCGAAACCGTCGGTGGACCGGTATTTGCCTGGGCCCCATCCGTCGACTTCATCCGCACCGGGCTTGTTCTGTAGGAGCAGGCGGTACCGCGCCTGGCTCGGAACGACGCCAACCTTTTGGATGTGGTATTTGATTTGCGCCGTGTCGGTCCAAAACACACCGTCCCCCACGCCGGTGGTGTAAATCACGTCGATATCCCACCGACCCACCAGGGCATCGGTGTTGGGGTCGAAGACCTCAAGCACGACAGTTTCGAGATGCCGTGACAACAGCCACGACTGGAGCCCGCGTTTGTGGAGGGACCAGCCCTCTACGAGATTGCTCGGGTCAAGTCCGCTGAGCCGAATGATCTCCTTCATGCTCATGAGAATGTTATCAGCCACGTAGATGACAGAATTGGTGAAGGTATTGACGACGACGCTGGTCATGGCGCGAGGAACCCCTTTTGATCAAAGACAAGGTCCTGCGTCGCAGCGGCGGACGTGTTCGTATCTAACGCCACCGCCGTGTCGCGATCGCGAGCGGTGATGCGGGTGCTGTGTTTCTTCAGAGCGTTCTGGACCCAGGCGAGATCGTCCGCGGGACAGGGAAGGGAGACACGCCAGTCACCCTTCAAGGGTTCAAAACCCAAGCCGCCTTCGTTGGCGTCCGAACCATCGAGGGCGTTGTCGTCATAGAGGCAGTAGATGCGGGTGCGCGGTCCATCGCAGGTAACGACAATGGCCGCCTCCTTCGGGGCCTGGTCGGCGATGATGCTGGCGCCGATGCCGCCGACAGCGATCAGCTCGGTGCGTTCCGCCCCGGTTCGGCCCTGCGTCAGCAACTCAACGATCGCATTCCAAGTATCGAGTGCGTCCCGATGTGGCGTGCTTCGAAAGGTGCGTCTCACGACGGTGGTCATTTGATTTTCTCCGCCTGAACCCGCACTCCCCTCGCCGCCTTTGCAGCGGCGAAGAGATCCTCGATGGTTACCAATTCAGGGTTCATCGCGGTTTCGCGACTGCTGGCGAGGGCGTTGGCCACCATCTTCCGGATCGCCCTGCCGTCGAGACCGACGCATTCAGTTGCGCAACGGTCGAACTGCGGCGAGGTCAACAGCTTTCCGATCTGGGGATAGGTGCGGCTGAGGCCGGAGAGGCAGTCTTTCAGGATGAGGGCGCAGGCCTCCCGGTTTGGCAGCGGGATTTGCATGACCAAATCGCAGCGCGAGGTGAAGGCGCTGTCGACAGCCTGCGGAAAGTTGCTGGTCGCGAGGAACAGAAGGTTGGGGTGTTGGTCGGCCAGAATGTCGAGCTGGACGAGCACCGCGTCGGTTGCACGGTGGATATCGATCGGGTTGGCCTCGAGGCTCATCTTCGAGCGGTCGGCCGCCAGAGTTTCGACCTCATCGAGCAACACGATGGTCGGCCCGCTCGCCGTCGCCTCGGAGATCGATTGTGAAAACAGGTCGGACACCGCGCGCTGTGTCTTGCCCATATTGGAACTGGTGAGCGTGTGGGGCTCGACTTCCAGCAAACGAAAATTGGCGCCGGTGAACGACAAGGCGGTTCGGTGGGCCAAACCGCGCGCAAGGGAGGTCTTTCCCGTGCCTGGCGGCCCGACGAGCAGAATGACCCCGTGTAGCGGAATGACGCTGCGATCGACCTTTGGGCGCATGGTGAAATTCAACATCGCCTGGGACAGAAGCTGCGTCTTCAGGCGTTCATCGAGGATGATCGAGTCCCACAGCGCCCCCAGTTTTGGGTCCGGCAGAGGGCGGCTCCGCTGGATTCCCTTAGGGAGGTCAGGGTCGTTGATCGCTGAATCCATTTCTCTCATCGTCGATTGCTCTCATGTCAGGTCCGGCGTCCGGCCAATCGGCGACGGGGATGGAAAGTTGCGCTGCATGGACGCAGCTACCGAATTAAAAATATCGCTACTCCGAACTTATATGTCCATCGGCATGCCAGTTGTCAAGGACGAGAACTGCCGCTACTCTGAACAAATCACGAGGAGGAGTGCATGACGTGTCAACGCCGCTAGGCGACAAAGTCCGCGAGCTGCGCAAGGCGAAAGGCTACACGCTCGACAAACTGGCCGAGCTCGCTGAGTCCAGCAAAAGCTACATCTGGGAACTTGAAAACAAGAACCCACCTCGGCCTTCTGCGGACAAGGTCGCCAAGATCGCTGCGGTTCTGGGCGTTACCGCCGACTATTTGATCGACCCGACCGACACGATGAAGGTCGAGGACGCGACGGACGCGGTGTTTTTCCGGAACTATCAAAAGATGGACCCGGCGACCAAGGACAAGATACGCCGCATGGCCAAACTCATTGGTGAGGGTGAGTGAGCGCCGCGTTCACCCCGGAGCGGTGGGCTTTCGAGATCACCCGCCTTCTCAATGAGGTCTTTAAAGAGGATCGCTTCCCGATCGATATCCCGATGATCGCGAAGGATTATTCCGCCAAGCGTTTTCCTGACGATCCGATCGTCAGTGTCGCGGGCGACAATCTCCCAAATTTCGACGGTGCGCTGTTTCGCGCGCCGGAGGGCCGCAAGGGTTGGGGGATCATCTATAACAGCGCCATCCGATCAACGGGGCGCATCAATTTCACGCTGGCCCACGAGTTTGGTCACTATCTCTTGCACCGGCTCGCCCATCCGGAGGGGTTTCATTGCGGCCAGCAAGATGTGGTCCGGTGGGACTCAGCGCTTGGCCAAATCGAACATCAGGCAAACGTATTCGCCGCCAATCTGCTGATGCCGCTCGATGATTTCCGTCGGCAGATCGACGCCAAGGCGACCGTCGATCTCGACACAATTTCCCACTGTGCCGATCGCTACCGCGTCTCGCTCATCGCAACGGTTTTGCGGTGGCTCGGCTATACCAGCAAGCGGGCGGTTCTCGTCGTCTCGCGAGATGGGTTCATCCTCTGGGCGCGATCGAGCGACCCTGCGTTGAAGACCGGCGCGTTTTTCAGGACGGCGGGCCGTCCGATCGAAATCCCGTCAGCCTCTCTGGCCGTCCGGCAGGATCTCCTCAGCGAGGGAAGCGGGTGTGTCGATCACGACGGGGGCGTCTGGTTCGCGGAGCCGGTCCGGGAGATGACCATTCTCGCGGAGCAATACGACTTTGCCCTGTCGCTTCTTCTTCTGGGCGACTCTGCGCCATTCGTCTCATTCGAGTCCGACCCGGAGTCGGACACGTACGAGCGAATGGTCCCCCAAGAACGCCGCCGCGAATGGTGAACACCATGGGCATCGGCGACCAGGGGCAGCACCCGGATGACAAGCGAAGCCTGTCGGCGGCACCTTCATGACCATCACAGCCTCTCGCGCGCTCTACATCAAACTTGGCGAGGGAAACGCCTGGGCCGATTTGGCGTTTTCAACGCAGTCTCTGCGCTTCGGCTTCGCCGACATTCCCCACCCGGAAGCGCTCCTAGCGGTCACGGCAAACGACTTCTCTTCCGTGAAGCGATATTACGAAGACGTGCGCTCAACCGTCCCAGGTACGGCCACGCGATACTCGAACGAGGTTCGGGAATTCTACACCGCCAGCTCCGACGTCCTGTGGATCACCTTTGTGGGCGGACGCCTATGGTGGTGCTTCGCCAACACCGAGGTGTTTCCGACTCCTTCAGCCGATGAAGATTCAACGGGGTCGCGATACCGAAACGTTGTCGGCAGTTGGAGCGATAAGGACGCCAGCGGTCAAACGCTCTGGATCAATTCCCTGCGCGGCTCGCTGACGACGACGGCGGGCTTCCGGGGGACGATCTGTCGGGTCACGGAATTCGAGTATCTGCTCCGCCGCCTGAATGCGGAGGAAACGGAACCGACCGGGGTTGCGCGCGCCGCACGGCTGCGCCTGATCGAGGCAATCGTGCCCCTCATAAGCGGACTGCACTGGAAGGATTTTGAACTCCTGGCCGAGCTCGTGATGACGCAGGGCGGCTGGCGTCGCGTGTCGGCGACCGGAGGGCCACAGCAAACGATCGACCTTGAGTTGGAGCTGCCGCTGACGGGAGAAAGAGCGCTCGTGCAAGTGAAGTCGAGATTGGATCGCGAGACGGCGGCTCGGATCGCCGCGGACCTGGCGGAGGCGGCAGGCGGTTCACGGATCTTCATTGTCTACCACACGCCAGTCGAGCCCTTGTCGATCGACCGTGAGAACGTAACGATCATCGGACCCCACGCGGTCGCCGAGCATGTCGTTGACCTTGGCCTGGTCAGCTGGATCATGAAAAAGGTCGGCTAGTCAGGCCGACGTCACCCTACGTTGACCGGGACGAGCGTCATGGTGTCGTTGCCGAATATGTCGATCACTTTGACAGCGACCGTGTAACGACCTGGCCGGTCATAGGTGTGCTTGGCCGTCTTAAGCTCAAGCTCTCGGCTCTGGCGGGTCCGGAAAGCCTGCCATTCGTTCTCGAAGATGTAGCCGCCTGTCCATCGCTCCTCGAATGTCGGTAAGACCAACTCAACCTGCGGCGGCTCTAGCCCAGGGAGAGAGGCGACACCACCAAGGCCCGTACCGACAGGCACTTTGATAATTTCCTTCCGACTCATGTAATCAAAGTCGACAGCCCAATAGTCCACCCAATCGGTCCAGTGTTTAGTGATGCGATCTTTTGTGACGACGCCAGCCTTGGTCTTGTTGACTTTGTAGAGCTGACCCTGCTCACACATCACCTCGCTCTTGCCTTCCTTCATGGCGGCGATTGCAGCCTCAGCGGCACCTTGGCTGTAGTAAACAGAAAAATCAGTCAGCTCGATCGTGACCGCAAATTTGTCTCTTGTATCATAGCGCGGGGTGGCCTCGACAAAGCTTACGTCGTGGAACACCACCTGCCCCTTATCGACAGCCCGTTTGTCGAAAACCTCAGCGGGAATATACTTCGGCGAAAGATCGACTCCCTTTCCCTTGGCCTCCTCAAGCACCGCTGGGAACAGCCCCATCTCAAACTCGAACGCCAGGACATCCACGCGCGACGCGCCGCGCTTGCGACATTCCGTGATGACCTCCTCAACGAAGAGGCGGCCGACCGGCAGATTGATCGGCCCGATTACGACAAGCCGACCGCTCCGCGCGCCATGAAAAAAGCCGTCCTGGGCGGCACCATCATCGCCTCCGAAGGCTGTAGCCTTGTACGCGCGCAGGATCAGGTCTCGAAACTCCGCTTCCTTCTGGGAGAGAGCCTGCTCCTTTTGCGCTCCGGTTAGCCGCCCGCCAACATTCAGATAGGCTTGGCGCTCGTAGCGGCCGAGGTTCAACACCTCAAACGCGCGGAAGTCTTGCTCCGCAGCCTTCTTGTCGCGTTGCACACCGATTAGGCGTTTGCGCGTGGTGTGTATGCCGAACTTGCCGAGGTCGGTGGCGATCCACTTCCGACCGAGCTTTTCGGCGACGGCGGCCGTCGTGCCTGAGCCAACGAAGAAGTCGGCAACCAAGTCGCCTTCATTGCTGCTCATCTTAATGATCCGTTGGAGGAGAACTTCGGGCTTTTGCGTAGGATATGCTGTTCTCTCAGCAGACGATGCAGATATTCCGTTTATATCATCCCAAAGTGACTGAATCGAAACGCCTTCTCCGTCGTCCAAATACTGCTTCTTCTGCGGGACCGTTCCAGGAGTGGTTTGTACAATCAAACCGCGTTCGATCAAGCTGTTCATTGTTTCACGACTGTATCGCCAGTAGCGGGTCACCCCCATCACGGGATAACTTGGATTTCCCTTGGCGGCTCCCCCAGGCCCGATCATGCTGACGAGTCTGTACTTTCGCCTCGTGTCTGCGTCTGTGTATTTGAAGAACGTTTTGATATATTCGTCCGAATACGGCAAAAATAGATTGTTAAATGTATAATCCTTGGACTTCGCATAGGCGAATATGGTGTCCGTGTTTGCACCGAGATACTTGCTGCCCTGACCAATATTCCCCTTTACTGTGTGCGCCCGTTTCCATGTGATCTCGTTGATAAAATTATCCCTCCCGAACACCTCATCCAATGCGCCGCGAATAAATGAGTTCACGCGCCAGTCGCAATGCAGATAGATTGATCCTTCATTCGCAAGAAGATCGCGCATTAGGATCAAGCGTTCGTAGATCATCGAGATAAAACTGTCGGCCCCGCGCCCCCAGGTATCGCGGTAAGCGACTTGCTCCAGCAAATTGGCTTCTTTGTGGAAGGTCTCACCGCCAATCTCGATGTCCATGCTGAAATCGGCCCCCACGTCGAAAGGTGGGTCGATGTAAATCAGTTTGATGCCGCCTGCTTCCTCGATCTGTTGACGGAGTGGACCCGCCTTCAGGGATGATAGGATTAGTTTGTTATCGCCCCAGACGAGCTTGTTGGCCCAGCCATGCTGCTGACGTCCACGGCTGTCGAACAATTCTCCCTGGGTCTTCGTCTCCGCCCGGGGTTCATCGATGTGCTCCAGGGTCTGAAACGGTAGCACCGTCGTACACACGTCGCGGGTCTTGCCATTCCAGACCAGCTCGACCTCGCGCTTATCCTCGAACAGGATGAAGCGGTACTTCTCCGGGAGTGCCTTGCCCTGCTGGATGAGCGTGATGAGGTCGCGCTGTTCGGCTTCGCTCAATTCATAGGAAACTTGGCGCGCCATCCTCAGCCCTCTTGATATTCGAGGAACGCGCTCGCCAAGCCTGCGAACGACGTCGGCTTGTGGCGCTCGAAACTGTCTTGGTCGACATAGACGAACCGATAGATCGGACCGCCATCGTCTTTGGTGGCCTCGGTCGCGTCGTCACACCATTGCGCAAGACGGGCCATCTTCTGCGGCAGGTCGAGTTCCTCCCGACCCTTGGTCTCCACGATCCAGACCACGCCGTCGGTAGTGCGTACCAGGAAGTCCGGCGTGTAGGTCGACAGCTCGCCGTTCGCCTTGACGTATTCGATCTTGAATCCGACAGCCATGTAGTTCTTGCCGAAGGCCTGCACGTCGCGCGCGGATTCCAGAAAGGCGGCGAAACCCAGCTCAAGGCTGTCGGCGTTGGCCTCTCCCACGATACGATTGAACACCGATTTCTTCGCCGGAAGAAAGCCGCGAGGCGCTGTCCGGAACGGTCGGGTGTCGCGGAGCCGTATGTATCCGTCGATCCGCGAACTGCCGCTCTCATAGATCGTGAGCGCGTTGATCGCTGAGCGAAAATGGTCCGCTATGACCTTGCTCACCTCCGGCTCGGAGAGGTTGCGCAGGATTACGGGGTCATCCAGATCGACCTCGCGCTCGAAGAGGTGGTCACGAATGAATGTCCTCACCTTCGGATAGAGCTGGTCGTAGCCGCCAACCAAACGCAGGTCCTTCAAGAGCTGGCGGGCGAAGAAGGCGACGACCGAGCGGTAGTCCCCGGGTCCTGTGCCGTCGAGATGCATCGTATGATCCACATCCCCCTCCAGCATGGTCTTGAAAATGATCTCCCGAGTTTCCTCGGGAGTGAACGCCTTGATCGGTAGCTTCGGATTTCCGAAGTGCTCCGGTTCCAGCTCCGTTAGGTCTTTGAATTCGCGGTTATAGCGCCGGGTAAGCCGGGGCACCGATATGTCCAGCTCGTCGATGTTCTTCTCGGTCGACTCAGTTTCCACCTCGACCACGATCGAGTCCTGCCGCTCGCGCCCGCCGGCGCCACCCATGGGCACGCGATCGAACGTGACACCTTCGCTCTGGATCGACTCCACGAACTCCATGAACGCAGGCGTACCCATGACCGAGACCGTCTCGCGTTGGTCGGTCCCGAAATACATCCGGCGCAGGCCGCGTCCGAGGGTCTGCTCGGGAAGAATGTTGCTCTTGGCCGCATAGGCGCGCAGGCCGACGATCACGGTGACGTTGCGAACGTCCCAGCCCTCCTTGAGCATGAGCACCGATACAATCGCCTTCTTGCCGGACTGCCAGGTGTCGATCTCGTTCGATTGCTTACGCAGGACCTCCAACTCGTCCTTGCTCTTGCCGCTCGACGCCTCGGATATCTCGCCGTTCGCCTTGGTGTGGATCACCAGCACCGCCCCCTCCAGCTCGGGGCATATTTTCTCCAGATGGGCACCGACCTCGTCGCAGTTGCGGGTGTCGTCGACCATGACAAAGAGCACGGCCTTTTTGCCGAGCGCTTCGTGCTCGGCATAGCTCTTGCGCCACTCCTCGACGCCGAGCTGGAGGTAGTCCGCGTATTTCTCGGTGATGAGCGGGCTCTTATGTTCCGCCAGTTTCGCTC
>Ga0206877_10315_pt2 | contig 9598 bp, 10 predicted proteins | sample Alteio_BWOrgCont_7_FD_152623 | JGI IMG/M metagenome (GOLD analysis project Ga0206877, IMG submission 152623) | Enriched cells from forest soil in Barre Woods Harvard Forest LTER site, Petersham, Massachusetts, United States -... | ecosystem: Environmental > Terrestrial > Soil > Temperate forest > O...
TCTTTCCAGTTGATCCTGTTGGTATCAACTCAACGCTTGCGGAATTCAAGAGTAACAATATTCCGGCAATTGCTATTGCGGGGTGCACACAAGATCCTACGGACGCCGATTTTTGCTTTGCAACGGATGTTTATCAGGCCGCTTATATGGGGACGAAGGCGTTGATCCAGTCGATGGGCGGGAAGGGGGCTATCGTCCATCTTGCTGGGCTTCTGGTCGATCCGAATACCACCTTGCGCGAGAAGGCCGTCGAAAAAGCGGTCTCGGAAACGAATGGTGTCGTTACGCTGCTTCAGACGATCGGCGATACCGACGACCAGGAAAAGGGCGACCAGAAGGTCAATGCCTTATTGGCGTCGAAGAAAGATCAGGTCGGTGGAATTATTGCAACAGCGTATATTTCATCGGTTGTTGCGACTAAAGCTCTTCGAAATCTTGGAGACAAGCGCATCAAATTAGTAGGAATTGACGACGATAAGATTGTACTCGATGGCATTCGTGATGGATTCGTTGCGGGAACGGTTGCCCAGAACCCTTATGGGCAAGCCTATGTTGGGACATATTCTTTGGATCTTTTGGCGAGTGGTTGCTCGGTCAAGCCAGACGCGCCTTGGATAACAACGCCGCAAACCGCACATTTCATAGATTCAGGCACCGTGCTCGTGACGCTCTCCAATATTGATGCATACAAGGAGGAGTTGAAGGCGTTGAGCCACAAGATGCAGAAGACGTTTAAAGATACATATCTCGCTTGTAAATAAGTAAGTTGTAGAGAATATTCGTAGTGTCGAGCCTTGCGCTTAAGTTGGCAATAAGAGCAGATAGCGAGGTCCTGTTTGAATGATAATTTTAGCAGGACCCCTTCTAGGGGCATCGCCGATCTATTAATACGTGGGTCGGGGCGTTTTGGTTTGTTGTTTATTCTGCTGGTACTATGGATCGTATTTTCCAGCCTTTCGCCAGGCTTCCTATCACGCTTTAATCTTGGTTCAATGTTTCGTTCAGTGGCAGTCGACGTTGTGGTCGGCTTCGCTCAAATGGTGGTTCTCGCAATAGGCGGGATGAACCTGTCTGTCGGCGCCATCGGCGTCTGCGCCGTCATGAGTGCAGGGTATTTTCTCCAGGTACTTAATTTCCCATTGCCAATCGCGATAGTCGCCACTTTAGGGGTAGGCGGTTTGCTGGGGTGGCTAAACGGGGTTGCAATTGCCAAAACGGGCGTAAACAGCTTCGTAGTTACTCTCGCGAGCGCAAGTCTCTTTTCAGGGGGAATGCTGATCCTGACGAAAGGCGTGCCTTTGAATGCACTACCGCCAGGGCTCGGTTCTTTTGGTCGCATGAGTTTCGGACCGGTCCCGGCCCTTGCCCTGGTCACGATAGCGATTGGAATTGTCCTCCATACGGTATTCTTCCATACAACGCTGGGACGCCAGATTCTTGCCGCCGGCGCCAATGCGCGCGCTGCGGAAATGTCGGGTATCAGAGTAAATCGAATTGTCGTGGTGGCTCACAGTCTATCGGGGATGCTCGCCGCCGCCGCAGCGCTGATGCTGACGGCGCGGCTTGGGGCCGCCATGCCATCGGTTGCGGGTGACGACTGGGTACTACCATCTTTCCTAGCGCCGGTTATCGGTGGAACAGCGCTGTCAGGGGGAGAGGTTTCGGTCGTAGGGGCCATTCTTGGGGCGCTCCTTGTCGCAACCATCCGCAGTGGTTTGCTGATCCTGCAAATCGGAGACTTTTGGCTGCAGCTCTTCTTAGGGGTATTTCTGCTCGCCGCCATCATGTTTGAGCGGTATCGAGCAACGCTGATGCTTCGTCAGCAGGTTCGACACCTATGAATAAGATGTTCGAATTTGCCATTCGTCGCCAGTGGTCTGGAATATTGGCTGTGATCATAGCCGGCGCAGTTGGTCTCTCGATCATAGCTCCCGCGTTTCTGACCAGTTTCAATTGGTTTGTCATGTTGCGCAGCGTCTGCGTTTCGATCCTAGTGGCATTTAGTCAGATGGTAATGCTTGGCGTTGGACAAATGAACTTGTCTGTCGGCGCGCTCGGAGGCCTCGTAGCAATAATCGTCGGCGGTTTAATGGACGCTTGGGGATGGCCTGCGCTGCCGGCCATCGCAGTTGCGTTGATGGTGGGGGGACTCGCAGGATTCATAAATGGCTGGCTGACAGTCCGTACGGGAATCAATGGCTTTATCGTAACCCTTGCGACAGCGTCGGCCTTTGCCGGAATCAATCTGGGTATTACCAAGGCTGTCCCATTTTATAACTTGCCTAGCAATTTTTTAGCATTCGGGAATGGCAAAATCGGCTTCTTTCCGATTTTGCTGGTCGTGCCTTTGATTGTGACATTTGCACTGGCCGTATTCTTCTCGCGCTCTGTAGAAGGAAGGTACCTCTTAGCGGTCGGAGGCAATAGCACCTCAGCGGAGCTTTCTGGTATCTCTGTGTCGCGTGCCATTGTGATTTCGCACATCATCTCCGGACTGTTGGCCGCCGCCGCTGGAGTGCTCGCCGTCGCTCAACTTGGTAGTGCTCAGCCGACAATCGGGGCTGACTGGCTTGTGATATCATTCGCGGCCCCAATCATAGGAGGCGCCAGTCTCTCAGGTGGTTCAATCTCGATTGTTGGTACGGTGATTGCGGTCCTTCTCGTCGGGCTCATACAAAACGCGATGGTACTGCTCGCGGTCGATCCATATTGGGTGACATTTTTGTTGGGCGCATTGATTCTCGTCGCGGTTTGGATCAACCGCTATCGCGCCGTTCACCTGGACGAGGACTGAGATGCCACTCGTTCTGGATAGAGTAGAGAAGTCTTTTCCCGGCGTCCGCGCCTTGAAGGGTGCGTCACTCGTGCTTGCGGCCGGTGAAATTCATGCATTGATGGGAGAAAATGGTGCAGGAAAATCAACAATTATTAAGATAATCACAGGTGTCCATAAGCCCGACGCAGGCAAAGTCAGCCTCGACGGGAAAGAGATCTCCCTTTCATCACCGCGTACTGCGATATCGCTTGGAATTTCTGCTGTACACCAAGAGAGAAATCTCATTCCCCGCTTCTCGATCGCAGAAAATATCCTTCTTGAAACACTCCCCGTTCATCGGGGGCTGATTGACTTCAGGAGGGCAAATATCGAGGCACGTTGTCACTTGCAAATGGTCGGGCTTGATATCGACCCAGCCACAGAAGTGCGCCGTCTGAGCGTGGCGCAAATGCAGATGGTGGAGATTGCCAAGGCGCTCAGCCATGACGCGAAGGTGCTCTTGCTCGATGAGCCTACAGCCTCAATCACCGACGCAGAGAGCGAAATTCTTTTTCGCCTTGTGCGGCAGTTGCGTGATCGTGGTACGGCAATCCTCTTTGTCAGTCATAAATTGGAAGAGGTTTTGTCACTGTGCGATCGTGTTACCGTTCTTCGCGATGGCGAGACGACTCTGACTAGTGCGCCTATGAAAGAAATGACAAGACGAACCTTGATCGAGGCTATGATTGGCCGAGCCGAGCGACCCACCATCCCCCGCGCCAGCACGCCAATAAAGGGACCGCCCAAGCTGGAGGTTCGCAACGTCGCCACCAAATCTGGCCATCAGAGTATAAGCTTCAGTCTGCGAAAAGGAGAAATACTCGGTCTTTATGGCTTGGTCGGAGCCGGCAGAACCGAACTCGCTCGAGCGCTAATAGGCAAGGAAAGGGTAACCTCAGGCGATATCCTAGTAGACGGCAAGGTCGCAAGGCCTCGATCGGTGGCGGATGCAATCCAACGATTGCGCATGGGATACGTTAGCGAGGACCGGAAACACGAAGGAGTGATCCTTGCTCATCCTATTCGCTCAAATATCGCAATAACCATTTGGTCCCGCATAGCAAATCGTTTTGGCTTCCTTACTGAAAAATTGGAAAGAGAGATCGCTGAGCCCCTTTCGCGCCAGCTAGACATTCGCTCCCCAAGTCTCGAGCAAATCGTCGGTGCCCTCTCGGGAGGCAATCAACAAAAGGTTTCACTTGCCAAGTGGCTGGCCGCCGATGTTGACATTCTGATTGTCGACGAACCCACGGTCGGTATCGACATAAAGGCGAAGGCGATATTTCATGAACTCCTTAATGCTCTAGCAGATAAGGGCCTAGCAATCTTGCTGATCTCGAGCGACATGCCGGAGATGATTGCATTGGCAGATCGTATTTTGGTCATGCACAATTTCAGAATTATCGACGACCTTGTGAATGATAAACGGTACGATGCGACCAGTTTGGCGATAATGTCCGCAATTCATGCTGTCGAACAGGGATCGGAAGATCAACGAACGACAATGTCATAGCAGTGGCGGCCTGAGCCATAAGAGGTGATGCAACCGATTGCGTACGCCCGCCATCCGTTGCGCCGGATGTAACTCTCAAAGATTGCTTGGAGAGTCTGGCTTTTGAGTGCTCAAGGCAGCATCATCGGACAAACCGAGGGCGGCAGCGACACGCCGCAAATAGCCGGGGGCGGGCTCGTTGCCTAATTCCACATCCCTGATTTCATCTTCCGTCAGCCCGCATGTTACGGCCAGATCCTCGATGCTGTATCCCTTTGCTTCGCGAGCCTCTTTGAAAATATGGGCACCACCATTGATAACCCATGTCGTTGCTTGCGAAAGGACCTGATCGCTTCCGGAATTAGGCATAAGTGACTCCTCCATATTGAGAACTGAGGGCTTGGATTGCTGTCGAGGGCTCCTATCCCGTGCCGTTGGGGAAAAAGGGTCTACACTTGCCCTCTGAGGGATAAATTACCGACTGACCGAGACCACATCCTGGACCGCCGCGTTGCTTGGTGAATGATGCCACGAAGCAATCCACGTCTCAAGGACGGAAGTCAGCCGCCCCGCACACGTCAACTAACGAGCGCGCACAAAAACATAAGTATATTACACACGATACCTGTGTATAGTCCGGAAACTTACAACGAACAAACGATAGGGCCGAAATCCAGAATGGTCAAGTGCACCCGTTTTCCGATAGCGATAAGCGCTATTTTATGTCGATGCATCAATAACATGGGCGTCACCATCAAGCGGTGCCGTATACACTTTCGGTTGTGGATGCGATCTCCATGTCTGTCGGCCCATATGCTTGGGCTTTCGTCTCGCCTTTGAACGATTCGACGCCGCAGCCAAGCTACGGATGCCAGGTTCACCGACGCCACATCGAACGCTTTTGTTCCCGACACAAAGAGGAGCTTCCTGCCGTTGCGACCGAGGAGTGAGGCACCGAGAATCGATTGCCGAAACACTGCGGGTGCAGTTTCGACTGGATGAGGGATGGCGAATTATCGGGCGTCATAAGAGATGCCGCTATCGGCAGTGTCACACTCTAGTTGAAGCGACGCAAATTTAATCGACGAATTAATCAGACAAATGCTGCTGCTTTGGCACCATTAATTCCACGCGTCTCACAATTTAAATTCAATTGACAAAAAAACCAGTCCTTCATATTTTCCATATCTACTTGTCGTCGGGCCGACAATACTCGAAATACGACGAGGGAGGCAATATAATGCAAAAAACGATTTACGGAAGCGTCCTTGGGCCAGAGGCGCTTGCGATTCGCACTGCTGCCCTTGATGCTGTTTGGGCCGCATTCCACGCAAAGGGCGATGTTCGTACGCTAAACGGCTCGCGCCAGCAGTTTAAAATCACCTTGGCAAGATTTATGCTTGAAGCGTCTTACAATATTACATCTGCAGACGAACTGGCACAAGCGGCTTTGCAGGCCTTTAAGCGCCCTTCCGCACGCAAGCTTCTACAAACTGAAGATAGCCAGCGCCAAACTTACCCTCAAAGGACCGCTGAATGCTTGGGCGTTGCCCTTTAATAACCAGCTGCGCGCATTGACTTCAAACGCCGCTCTGTACGGGCGGCGCTTTTGCGCCGCGAAATGCCTGAATGTCGTTTCTCAACATCGAGGTGGGCAACGCTTCGCTCAATGGCAAGTGTGGCAGGAGCAGATGCAGGCCGGTTTCCTCGCCCTCCCGCTCTCAATTTGGCATGGCGTCCGGATTGCCTGATGAAGCCGCAGATCAGTTGCTTGGGCGTTTGGCTGACGTCGCTCCGACCTTCTTGCGACCTTGCGCAAGGCCGGTCTTGCTCGCGAGAGTTCGAGCTTGATCGAGAGATCAAGAAAAGGAACTGAAAAGCTTCCGCGCGGTTGAATCGCCAGAGGTGATTAATGTACCGAGCGAAACAAAATGCGCCCTTCGAGAAGCCAGTGAGGTTTATGCGCAGCGGCAGCCTTATCGGGCGCGTCAACAGCGTTAATGAAGCTGCCTACTATATGCTGCATAGTTGGCCCAACTCTGGCGGTGAGAAATACAACGTCGCGCGTGAAGCTTGCCGTAAGGCCCTGGCGAAGCAATGTAGCGCTGAAGACGCCCGTCAAGCCTTTATCGTCGCTCTGTCTGAAGGCGGTATGGAAATCCTTGGGTGAACGGTACTGCAAATGACAGGGTCGAGGCGATTGCGACGAAAATCGAGTTAAAGCGCTGTCGCTTCGATAGATAGCATTGTCAGGTTTGGACGCGCCTTTTGACTAAGGGGATTTATTTGACGCTGTGGGAGGCGACCGCCATAGCGGCGAGATCCGGCCCCAAATAGGCGCGGGCTTCGTCCAGTACCTGGGGCATTATCGAGTTCAGGCGGTAAAGGATGACCGCATTGGCCCTGAATGATGTCCAAGGCACGGACGCGCCCTGAAAGAGTCTCTCATGTCCGGAGCAGGCCTCGCGAAGGGGCCGCGCAGCCCCAGCTTTTTAGAACCCAATGGCGTCGGTGTCCTCGTGCGGAGCAGCCTGTTCTTCTTGCTCGTCCTTGGCTGCACGCAGAAAGTCGAAGCAATCGACGTTGCGGTCTGTGGTCCAGACTGTCTCGCCCTTGTCGTTTTGGTAGCTGGTGTCACTCAACTCGCCGCGGACGCGGACCAAGTCACCCTTTTTCCGATATTGGGTGACATACTCAGCCGTTTTCCCGAACACCGTGATCGTGTTCCAGAGCGTGACCTTTGTGCGCTCGCCGTTGGCATTGCGCCGAAAGGTATCAGCGCCGAGGTTGACCTTCACGACTTTGCCAACTTGCAAAATTTTGCTGATCCGACCCGTGATATCGAACCTTGCTTCGGTTGTAGCCATCATAGTTTCTCCTATTTGGGGGCGCACCCCGTTGCTATGAAATCCACCTTTGGCTGGACAAGCAGCGTCCGGAGTAGTTCGTGCCGTGCCCTGTTGCGTGAGAGGGACCCGGCTCGACCATTGGATACACACGTCATTGGGGCCTCGTCGGGGTTTGGCGTGAGCCGCCTGCATGGCAAGGAGTGAAGCGATACGAAGCTGACAGGGGCGGCTGAGAATCGGTAGTTCAACCCGATCTCAGCGCAAATACCCTAATTCCGGTATGTGAGACGTATTGGTCTTGTGATCCAAAGACTCTGCCGGCACCGACTATGTGCGCGGTGAAATGTATTAGAGCAACGTCGCTTCTCTCCGTATTATAATTATTGGTCATAAAATAGGAAATCTGACATCCCGCAAAGGAGTGTGGATTCATGTGCATATACCGTGCGTCTGCCGCCGCCCTTAAACGAGATTTATCTCCAGTCAAACAAAGCGCTATATTGTGTTGTGTTTTAGTTATTTGGCTCGAAAACGAGATATAGAAGACAAACTTTGTAACAATCTATTGCTAATTTGCGCGAATTCCGTACAAGCTATCCTGTAATGGGGAAAAAGAAAGGCTATTATTTGGATTCGGCCAAATCGCAAGGCGATACCACGTCACAGAGCTAAGTTTGACTGCTTCGACAAGAATCTATGCTCTGAGGTGGTAAGCTGTGACCTTCCGCGCTGCGCACCATGACTGTCGTCTATCTAATTGTGTTGTGCGCAGGAATTGTTGGCCCTGTGTCTTACAGCAAGGTGAAACCGTTTCCTCAGGCTTGGTTCATGCAAGCAAAGCCAGGATATGAAGACGCCAATCGAACGCCGAGGGGAACGCCAGTCTGGCAGCAATTGTAATAAGAAGGTGACGCTCTGTGGCCGAGCAGCTGAACATGGATGAAGCGGTGTGGGCAGATGCCATGTCTGTTTCCATGCAAAATGCGCAAGCCGGCAGCGCTATGAGCCGCATGTTATGGGCGCTGGGTTCATCCGCTCCCTTCGGCCCCGATGTGTCGGACAAACAGGCCGTGTGGGCTGCCTTTGTCGAGTGGGAGAAATTCCTGCTCGATGGATCCCAGGAGATCATCAATCGGGTTCGTTCCTACATCTGGATAAAATGCGGTCCCATCGAGCAATGAGAAGAGCCTTATTCATCGAGTCCCCCGGCAAGATCGAGAATCTAGAAGGTATCCCGTAGCGGGTCGACGGGGCTGGCTGGTGCAACGTTGATCCACGCTATTGAGCGCAGCGAGGTTCGCTCCGCGTTTCTGGGAACTCACCCCAATGGTGGCACCCGCCAGACACAGCTGCCCCCGGATGTGCAGATGGCGACGCTGCGCGAGGTAGAAGAAGAGGGCAGGTTCGGTGCCACTTCGGAAAACTTGCCGGCGGGTAAGTCGGCGGAGAAGGCAGTGGTGCTGCTGAGCGCGGCCTCCGCCATGTGATCTGTGAAATCTCATCCAAGGATTGATCATGGCATTGATCGAAAATCACGTGCTCGACGAGATCCGAAGCAAGATCCGTTTGTCGGACCTAATCGGCAAGGATGTCAGACTATCCAAGCACGGCGCCGAGTTCAGAGGTCTGTCGCCCTTCCAAGATGAGAAGACGCCGAGTTTCACAGTCAACGACGGCAAGCAGTTTTGGCATTGCTTTTCATCGAAGAGGCATGGCGATCATTTCCAATGGCTGCAGGACTATAAGGGCATGGCGTTTCGTGACGCCGTAAAAGCCCTGGCCGAAGAGGCGAAGGTGCCCCTGCCCGAAGCCCGATCGGGATGGACGGCAAAGCCGACGGATCGCGCCGGCGCTATGGCTGCTTGCGCGGCTGCAGCGACGTACTGGCAAGCGCAGTTGCGATCTCAGGGCGAGGGGAGGGCCGCTCGCGCCTATTTGGAAAGCCGGGGAGTACCCGCAGATTTGGCCACAGCTTTGGGTCTCGGCTGGGCGCCTCGTTCCTCTCGCGGGCTCTATCACGCGCTGAGAGAACAGGGCGTCGGTCGTAAGGCAATGACGGATGCAGGCCTGCTGTCCTTGGCAGAAAATGGAAAAGGCTTCTTTCGCGAGCGGGTGATGTTTCCAATCAAGGATATGCACAGCGTCATCATCGGATTCGGCGGTCGGCGCATTCGAACTGCGGAAGAGGACGGACCAAAATATTTGAACAGTCGGGATACCGTTTTGTTCAAAAAGCGGGAGGCCTTTTACGGCGTCGACGTCGCCATGCCAGTGGCCGCACGTTGCGGCCGGCTGGTCATTGTGGAGGGCTATATGGATGCAATTGCGATGTGGCGAGCGGGGATTACCGAGACCGTGGCCGCCCAGGGCTCGACCATAGATTTCACGGCGGTTCGTCGCCTGATGCCCAACCTCGCGGAGCGCGTTATTCTTTTTGACGGC